>Ga0268252_1000272_pt1 | contig 36062 bp, 32 predicted proteins | sample AgamicMgSfrz_FD_200244 | JGI IMG/M metagenome (GOLD analysis project Ga0268252, IMG submission 200244) | Agave microbial communities from Guanajuato, Mexico - Mg.Sf.rz (v2) (version 3) | ecosystem: Host-associated > Plants > Phyllosphere > Phylloplane/Leaf | place: Guanajuato, Mexico | collected... | reverse complement strand
CACCTGCCGGTGAGTGATATTTACGCCGAGTATGTCCATTTTGCCGATGTCAGCGCCCCGCTGAATGCCGATGAAAAATCCCGCCTGCAACGTCTGCTGAAATACGGTCCTTCTCTCGCCGAACATGCGCCGCAAGGGCGTTTGCTGCTGATCACGCCCCGTCCGGGCACCATCTCTCCCTGGTCTTCTAAAGCTACCGATATTGCCCATAACTGTGATTTGCCGCAGGTACGTCGCCTGGAACGCGGCCTGGCCTTTTATGTCCAGGCGCCGCAGCTGACGGAAGCACAGTGGTCACAGCTGGCCGCGCTGCTGCACGATCGCATGATGGAAACGGTGTTTAACGAGATGGCGCAGGCGGAAGCGCTGTTTGCGCAGCATCAGCCGCAGCCGCTGCAAAGCGTGGATATTCTGGGGCAGGGGCGCGCGGCGCTGGAAGCGGCTAACCAGAAGCTGGGCCTGGCGTTAGCCGATGATGAAATCGATTATCTGCTGGCGGCCTTCACAAAACTGGGGCGCAACCCGAACGATATTGAGCTGTATATGTTTGCTCAGGCCAACTCTGAGCATTGCCGCCATAAAATTTTTAATGCGGACTGGGTCATTGACGGCGTATCGCAGCCGCAATCCCTGTTCAAAATGATTAAAAACACCTTCGCCGTCACGCCGGACTATGTACTGTCCGCCTATAAAGATAACGCGGCGGTCATGGAAGGAGCGGCTGTTGGCCGCTTCTATGCCGATGCGCAGCAGGGCATTTACGATTTCCATCAGGAGCCGACGCATATCCTGATGAAGGTGGAAACCCATAACCATCCGACCGCCATTTCGCCGTGGCCGGGGGCCGCTACCGGCTCCGGCGGGGAAATTCGCGATGAGGGTGCAACCGGACGCGGCGCCAGGCCAAAAGCGGGCCTGGTAGGCTTCTCGGTTTCCAACCTGCGTATTCCCGGCTTTGAGCAGCCGTGGGAAGAGGATTTTGGCAAGCCGGATCGCATCGTCAGCGCGCTGGATATCATGACGGAAGGCCCGCTGGGCGGCGCGGCATTCAATAATGAATTCGGTCGCCCGGCGCTGAACGGCTATTTCCGTACCTATGAAGAACGGGTAAACAGCCATAACGGCCCTGAGCTGCGCGGCTACCACAAGCCGATTATGCTGGCGGGCGGCATCGGTAATATTCGTGCCGATCACGTTCAGAAAGGGGAAATCAGCGTCGGTGCGAAGCTGATTGTGCTGGGCGGCCCGGCGATGAATATCGGTCTGGGCGGCGGTGCGGCCTCATCCATGACCTCCGGCCAGTCCGACGCCGATCTTGATTTCGCCTCGGTACAGCGTGACAACCCCGAAATGGAGCGTCGTTGCCAGGAAGTTATCGACCGTTGCTGGCAGCTGGGCGAACAAAACCCGATTCTGTTTATTCATGACGTCGGCGCTGGCGGCCTCTCGAATGCCATGCCGGAACTGGTGAGCGACGGCGGGCGCGGTGGCCGTTTCAGCCTGCGCGATATTCTTAGCGATGAGCCGGGTATGAGCCCGCTGGAAGTCTGGTGTAACGAATCCCAGGAGCGCTACGTGCTGGCGGTGGCGCCTGACAAGCTGGAACTGTTCGACCGTCTCTGTCAGCGCGAACGCGCGCCTTATGCGGTGATTGGTGAGGCGACGGAAGAGCAGCACTTAACGCTCTCCGACAGCCATTTTGACAATCAGCCGATTGATATGCCGCTGGATGTGCTGCTTGGCAAAACGCCGAAAATGACGCGCGACGTCAGCCGTCAGCAGGCGCAGGGCGAAGCGCTGGTACGCGACGAGATCACCATTGAAGAAGCCGTTAAACGCGTGCTGCATCTGCCGACGGTGGCGGAAAAAACCTTCCTGATTACCATCGGCGACCGCACCGTCACCGGCATGGTCGCGCGCGATCAAATGGTCGGTCCGTGGCAGGTGCCGGTTGCCAACTGTGCGGTCACCACCGCCAGCCTCGACAGCTATTACGGCGAAGCCTTTGCCATTGGCGAACGCGCGCCGGTAGCGCTGCTGGACTTCGCCGCCTCCGCGCGTCTGGCGGTTGGCGAAGCGCTGACTAACCTCGCGGCGACGGATATTGGCGCGCTGAAACGCGTGAAACTCTCAGCCAACTGGATGGCCGCAGCGGGCCATCCGGGGGAAGATGCCGGGTTGTACGAAGCGGTCAAAGCGGTCGGCGAAGAACTCTGTCCGGCGCTGGGGCTGACGATTCCGGTGGGTAAAGACTCCATGTCGATGAAAACCCGCTGGCAGCAGGACAATGAGCAGCGCGAAATCACCGCGCCGCTGTCGCTGGTGATCACCGCTTTCGCCCGCGTTGAGGATGTGCGCCGCACGGTAACGCCGCAGCTGTTAGCGGCTGAAGATAACGCGTTGCTGCTGATCGACCTGGGTAAAGGCCACAACGCGCTGGGCGCGACGGCACTGGCGCAGGTGTTCCGTCAGCTGGGCGATAAGCCTGCCGACGTGCGCGATATCGGGCAACTGGCGGGCTTTTTCAATGCCATGCAGGCGCTGGTTAGCAGCAGAAAACTGCTGGCCTATCACGACCGTTCCGACGGCGGTCTGCTGGTCACGCTGGCGGAGATGGCCTTTGCCGGTCACTGCGGCGTCGAGGTGGATATTAGCCCGCTGGGTACGGATGCGCTGGCGGCGCTGTTTAACGAAGAGCTGGGCGCGGTGATACAGGTGAGCGCCCAGCATCGCGCTGCGGTAGAGGCGCTGCTGGGCGAGCATGGTCTGGGCGACTGCGTTCATTACCTCGGCAAAGCGCTGCCGGGCGATCGCTTTACCATCCGCGCGGGCGATAAAGCCGTCTACAGCGAAAGCCGCAGCACGCTGCGCGTCTGGTGGGCGGAAACCACCTGGCAGATGCAGCGCCTGCGTGATAACCCGGCCTGTGCCGACAGTGAGCACGAGGCGAAAAAGGATGACAACGATCCGGGCCTGAACGTACATCTTACTTTTGCGCCGCAGGACGATGTGGCTGCGCCGTTCATTGCCCGTGGCGCGCGTCCGAAAGTGGCCGTGCTGCGTGAGCAGGGCGTCAACTCGCACGTTGAAATGGCCGCCGCTTTCCATCGCGCCGGTTTTGATGCGGTAGACGTGCATATGAGCGATCTGCTGGCCGGACGGATTGGCCTGGAAGAGATGCAGGCGCTGGTAGCGTGCGGCGGCTTCTCCTACGGCGACGTCCTGGGCGCCGGGGAAGGCTGGGCGAAATCCATTCTGTTCAACAGCCGCGTGCGCGACCAGTTCGAAACCTTCTTCCATCGTCCGCAAACGCTGGCGCTGGGCGTCTGTAACGGCTGCCAGATGATGTCGAATCTGCGTGAACTGATTCCTGGCAGCGAACTGTGGCCGCGCTTTGTGCGTAACCAGTCTGACCGCTTCGAAGCGCGCTTCAGCCTGGTTGAAGTGGCCGCCAGCCCGTCGCTGCTGCTGGACGGCATGGTTGGATCGCGTATGCCGATTGCCGTTTCACACGGCGAAGGCTTTGTGGAAGTGCGTGATGGTGCGCATCTTGCCGCGCTGGAAAGCAAAGGCCTTGTGGCACTGCGTTTTGTTGATAACTACGGCAGGGTAACGGAAAATTATCCGGCTAACCCGAATGGTTCGCCTAACGGCATTACTGCGGTTACCAGCCAAAACGGTCGTGTAACGATTATGATGCCGCACCCGGAACGTGTTTTCCGTACCGTCAGCAACTCCTGGCACCCGGCGGAATGGGGCGAAGACAGCCCGTGGATGCGTATTTTCCGTAATGCGCGTAAACAGCTGGGATAACCTTTCAGCGCATTCAGTCTTGATCAACCGCACCGGTTTCCGGTGCGGTTTTTTTGGCCCTGGCAAAGCTGTTGCTAATAAACAACATATCGCTATCTTGAGTGTCTCTAAAAGGAGACATTTAAGTTATTGATATTAATTATTTTGTTTTGTGGTGCTTATTAGTGTTGTTAATCAGAGACAAATCAGACGTTATTTCTCATAAATTCAGGCAGGCTACGTCAAAAGTTTTCAGTTTGTTGCTGATGTGTTTTTAAAACATAGCTAAAACAAACGTTTATTAAATTATTTTAAAGTTGGCACGCCGATTGCTAATATACCGGCAGTGGCTCATTCACCTTCTTATGACAGCCCTGCTAACGCGGACAAGCGCTTCATAAACTCTCGAATGACGCACAAAACGGTGCCTGCCGTCCACGTACCGATAACAGTTCGCTTGCGACTTTATCAATCACCGGGCGCAACGTTGAGTTAGGCACCACCTATTTTAATACGATGAACACTCATCGTATTGGTAACGGCAGAGCTTTGGCTCTGCCGTTTTCATTTCTGCGGCCTCCGCTGGTTATTCTCTTTAGCTGTTCTGGCCGTTTGCATTTTTCTGCGGTCCTCGCCGCGTTTCCTGCCGCCGCCGCTTTTATCAGGCTTTCTTCCCGTCGCGTTGTTGGTTAGCATCCTCCTCACGTTAATAAAGGATAATGCACGTGAAAAACTGGCGACTCTTTCCCCGTTCTCTGCGTCAGCTGGTGCTGATGGCCTTTTTGCTGGTACTGCTGCCGCTGTTGGTCCTCGCCTGGCAGGCCTGGGAAAGCTTGTCGGCGCTCAGCCAGCAGGCGGCCGACACCAACCGCACCACCTTAACCGACGTGCGTCGCAGTGAGGCGATGGCGCGCACCGCGCTGGAGCTTGAGCGTAGCTATCGACAATATTGCGTTCTCGGCGATCCGGTACTGGCGCGCCTCTATCAGACGCAGCGCGCGCGCTACTCACAGATGCTGGACGCCCATGCGCAGGTGCTGCCCGATCTGCGCGCCTGGCACAGCCTGCGCCAGACGTTGACCCAGCTGGAACAGCTGCACTGTCTGAACAGTAATCCGATTAATTCAGCCGCTGACAGTCTGGAAAAATTTTCCAGCGCTAATGCGCTTATGGTTCAGGCTACGCGCGAGGCGGCGTTTACGCGCGGCCTGCAGCTACAGCGGGAAATTGCCGAGCGTGGCCAGTTCTTCGGCTGGCAGGCGTTGCTGTTATTTCTGGTCACGCTGGCGCTGGTACTGTTATTTACCCGCATGATTATCGGGCCGGTAAAAGGCGTCGAGCGTATGATTAACCGGCTGGGCGAGGGCAGGCCGATCGGCAATATGGCCAGCTTCAAAGGGCCGCGCGAGATCCGCGCGCTGGGGCAGCGCATTTTGTGGCTTAGCGAGCGGCTGGCATGGCTGGAATCTCAGCGCCATGAATTTTTGCGCCATATCTCGCATGAGTTAAAAACGCCGCTCGCCAGCATGCGGGAAGGAACAGAGCTACTGGCTGACGAAGTGGCCGGGCCGCTCACCGCCGATCAGAAAGAAGTGGTGACCATCCTTGACGGCAGCAGCCGCCATTTACAACGTCTGATCGAGCAGTTGCTGGACTATAACCGCAAGCTGGGCGATACGCCGCAGCCGCTGGAAACCGTTAATCTCGACGAGATCATCCACAGCGTCATCGACGCTCACGCACTGCCTGCGCGCGCCAAGCTGATGCAAACCGAGGTCGATTTGCAGATAAAAAGCTGTCGTGCCGAGTCGGTGCTGCTAACGCGCGTCATCGATAATCTCTACTCCAACGCTGTATATTACGGCGCTGAATCCGGTACCATTTGGCTGCGTAGCCAAAAGCAAGGCAACCGGGTGTGGATTGATGTCGCCAATACCGGTACGCCTATCCCTGAAGCCGAACAGGCGATGATTTTCGAGCCTTTTTTCCAGGGAAGCCAACAGCGTAAAGGCGCGGTTAAAGGCAGCGGTTTAGGACTGAGCATTGCAAAAGATTGCCTGCGGCGTATGCAGGGCGATCTGCATTTAATACCCACGGAAGAGGCGGACGTTTGCTTCCGTATCGAACTTAATTTGAGCGTCGGGAAATGACAGCTAATGACAATTTTTACATTCTCTGCCGCACAAGGTTTTGGACGACGCCTGCTGTTGCTGGCATCGTTGCTAATAACGGCTTGCCAGCAGCAGCAGCCGCACAGCGTATTGCCGCGTCAGGCCGCTGCGCTGCCGGAGCCGGAAATTCATATCATTGATTATCTTGCCGTTGACTGTACCCGCGTCTGGCAGATTGATGATGGCAACAGCATAAAGAATCCGCTCTACTGGATGCGCGCTATTGACTGTGCGGCGCGCCTGTCACCGATTCAGGCGCGTGCGGAAGCCCATCGCTGGTCGGCAAGCAACTGGCAAAGCAGCTTCAAGCAGGGGATCTTATTAGATAACGGCAATGTCACGCCGGTTGAGCGGCGTCAGTATGTCGATCGGCTGGACAGTTTCAGCATGGTCTGGCCTGTTTCGGTGCGGCCGCTGATTCAGCTCTGGCGCGCCAATCAGGCGGCCCAGCTCGATTTATCGGAAAGCCGCACGCGGTATCATCACCTGCAGCAGACCAGCGATAACCAGCTCGATGAGTTGCGTCAAAAGCAGGTCAGGCTGAACCGCGAACTGGTGGAAACGCGCCGCAAGCTGGAGACGCTGACCGATATTGAACGGCAGCTTTCTTCACGTAAGTCGCCTGACGTTTCCGAAAATAATCATGCCGATGAGAACAGCGTCAGCACTACGCCCGCGCCATCTGGCGAAAACAGTAATGAAAAAGAGGCGCAATAATGCCACGTAACTCTGCCCGTCTGCTGCTGGTTGATGACGATCCGGCGCTGCTAAAACTGTTAGGGATGCGTCTGACCAGCGAGGGATTTCAGGTTGCCACCGCTGGCAGCGGGCCAGATGCGCTGCGCCAGCTGAATAAAGAGAAGGTCGATCTGGTAATCAGCGATCTGCGCATGGATGAGATGGATGGACTGGCGCTGTTTGGCGAGATCCAGAAGCTGAATCCGGGCCTGCCGGTGATTATTCTTACGGCGCATGGTTCGATACCGGAAGCGGTCTCGGCGACTCAGCAGGGCGTATTTAGTTTCCTGACCAAACCCGTGGATCGCGATGCCTTGTATAAGGCGATTGACGAGGCGCTGGCGCACAGCGCGCCAGCCAGCAATGATGCCTGGCGTGAAGCTATCGTCACCCGCAGCCCGCTGATGCAGCGTCTGCTGGAGCAGGCGCATATGGTGGCGCAATCGGACGTCAGCGTGCTGATTAACGGGCAAAGCGGCACCGGCAAAGAAGTGCTGGCGAAGGCGATTCACGCCGCCAGCCCGCGCGCCGGTAAGCCCTTTATCGCCATTAACTGCGGCGCGCTGCCGGAGCAGCTGCTGGAATCGGAGCTGTTCGGTCACGCCAGAGGCGCCTTCACCGGCGCGGTCAGCGCGCGTGAAGGGCTGTTTCAGGCGGCTGAAGGGGGAACGCTGTTTCTGGATGAAATCGGCGATATGCCGCAGACGCTACAGGTAAAGCTGCTGCGTGTGTTACAGGAGCGCAAAGTGCGTCCGCTGGGCAGCAATCGCGATCTGGATATTAATGTGCGCATCCTTTCCGCAACCCATCGCGACCTGCCGAAAGCAATGGAAAAGCAGGAGTTCCGTGAAGATCTCTTTTATCGTCTGAATGTCGTGAGCCTGAAAATTCCGGCACTGCACGAACGCGCCGAGGATATTCCGCTGCTGGCGAATCATCTGCTGCGTCAGGCGGCAGAGCGGCATAAGCCCTTTGTGCGCACGTTTTCTACCGATGCGATAAAGCGTTTAATGAGCGCCAGCTGGCCCGGCAACGTGCGTCAGCTGGTTAACGTTATTGAGCAGTGCGTCGCGCTTACTTCCGCGCCGGTCATTAGCGAAGCGCTGGTAGAGCAGGCACTGGCGGGTGAAAATACTGTGCTGCCCACGTTTGTCGAAGCGCGTAACCAGTTTGAGCTGAATTATCTGCGTAAGCTGTTACAGATGACGAAGGGCAATGTGACTAACGCGGCGCGGCTGGCAGGGCGTAATCGCACCGAGTTTTATAAGCTGCTGGCGCGTCATGAACTGGATGCTACCGACTTCAAAGAGTAGTTTTTAGTGCCGCAGCGGCGGCCAGATATGTTAGTTTAGCCTGCGAAAAAGACAGGGCGTATCTACCGCACATATACTGAGTGTTACCCGTCCGGCCACGGAGGGAGAGAAAAAGGGTCCGTTATGAAAAAGATTGACGCAATTATCAAACCGTTCAAGCTCGATGATGTACGCGAAGCGCTGGCTGAAGTCGGCATTACCGGGATGACCGTAACTGAAGTAAAAGGGTTCGGTCGCCAGAAAGGGCATACGGAACTCTATCGCGGCGCTGAGTATATGGTCGATTTTCTGCCGAAGGTAAAAATTGAAATCGTCGTCGCGGACGATATTGTCGATACCTGTGTTGATACCATTATGCAGACCGCGCAGACCGGTAAAATCGGCGATGGTAAAATCTTTGTTTACGACGTAGCGCGCGTGGTGCGTATCCGTACCGGCGAAGAAGATGAAGACGCGATCTGATTTTTATTCGCTGAAAAAAGCCAGCCCCGTCAGGCGCTGGCTTTTTTATTGTGACCGGTAAACCGCTTCCGACCAGGAAAGCGATTTATTACGCCAGCGCCAGCGCGACGGCGGCGTCAGCATGAATGCGCGTGGTATCAAACAGCGGAACGGCAGCGTCCTGTTGATCGATAAGCAGCGTGATCTCCGTGCAGCCCATCACTATCGCCTCAGCGCCCTGATCGACCAGATCGGCAATCACCGCCCGATATTTTTCGCGCGAGGCCGCATTGATATGGCCCAGGCACAGTTCCTGATAGATCACCTGATGCACCGTTTCGCGTCCGGTTTCATCCGGGATCAGCACATCAATGCCGTGGTCAGCCTGCAGGCGCTGTTTATAAAAGTCCTGTTCCATCGTGAAGCGCGTACCCAGCAGGCCGACTTTGCGCAGCCCGGCCGTCTTGATTGCTTCGGCGGTGGCATCGGCGATATGCAGCAGCGGCAGCGAAACCGCCGCCGTGATTGCTGGCGCAATTTTGTGCATGGTATTGGTACAGAGAACGAGAAAATCAGCGCCCGCTTTTTCTAAGGAACGGGCCGCTGCCGCCAGTTTTTCACCGGCCTGCTGCCAGTCGTCTGCCGCCTGCAACTGCTCTATTTCATAAAAATCGACGCTGTACATAATAAGCCGGGCGGAATGTAATCCGCCATGCTGCGCGTTCACGCCTTCGTTGATAATTTTGTAATAGAGCGCCGTTGACTCCCAGCTCATGCCGCCCAGCAAACCAATGGTTTTCATGCCTCACCTGCGTAAATATCGGGGTTCAGCTCACCAGCTTAAACCACTTTATGCGGGCCAAACACCTCATAATGAATATGCTGATTCGGCACGCCCGCGTCCAACAGCTGGCGGGCGACAAACTGCATAAAGCTGACCGGGCCGCACAGATAATATTGACGGTTAGCATCAGCCAGATCTGCTGCAATGGTCGACAGGTTCATGGTTCCCTGCTCGTTAAAACGTCCGGCATCTTCGGCCAGCGGCTGGCGATACCAGACATGGCTGCTGAAATGCGGAAGCTGCGCACCAGTCTGCGCCACTTCATCGGCAAAGGCGTGCAGTGAGCCATTCTCTGCCGCGTGCAGCCAGCTTACCGGCGCCTGATGCTGCTCTTTAGCCAGCACATGCAGCATCGCCAGCATTGGCGTTAAGCCTACGCCCGCTGAAATCAGGGTGACCGGCGTGGCCGGGTCGACCTGCAGGAAGAAATCGCCAGCCGGCGCCGCCAGATTCACCACGTCACCGACCTTCGCTTTCGCATGCAGCCAGCCGGAAACCGTACCCATAGCCTCATGTTTTACGGCGATACGATAGCTTTGACCATTTGGCGCATGAGTCAGGGAATACTGGCGGATCTCATGATTCGCAAAGTCGGGATCCTGAACGTGAACGCCCAAATATTGGCCCGGATTAAAATCGGCCACCGGCTTGCCATCGACCGGCATCAGGGTAAAGCTTTTAATTACCTCGCTCTGCTGCTCGATTTCAGCGATGCGGAAAGGCCGCGTACCGCGCCAGCCGCCGGGTTTCACTTCGTGTTCGTGATAGATCTCTTCTTCACGCTGGATAAACACATTAGCCAGCACGCCGTAGGCCTTTGCCCAGGCATCCAGCACTTCAGCGCCCGGATGCAGCATTTCATCGATGGTCGCCAGCAGATGTTTACCAACAATCTGATACTGCTCAGGCTTAACCGAAAAGCTGGTGTGTTTCTGGGCAATACGCTCTACGGCAGGCAACAGTGCCGCCAGGTTTTCCAGATTAGCGCCGTAAGCGCAGATTGCGTCAAACAGGGCCTGACGCTGATCGCCATTGCGCTGGTTGCTCATATTGAACACATCTTTCAGCTCAGGATTATGGGTAAACATCCGGTCATAAAAGTAAGCGGTCAGCGCCGGGCCGGTTGCCGCAACGGCAGGCAGAGTGGATTTAACAGTGGCGATAGTCTGGGCATCAAGCATGGTGGCTCTCCGTGAGTTCTATAAATTGTATTTTAAATGTATGTTAAAAGGTTTTGTCGATCTCTGTAAATAACCCTGCAAAAATAAAGGTGGCTCAGGTTAATAATAATGAAAAATATGCACGCTGCCGCTGAACGATTTTCGCGTTTGATAACAAGTATCAAACCGGCTGTAAGCCTTGCCAGCGCTCAAGCCAATCGTTTGCGTAAAAAGCCGCCTTTGACGCTATGCTTCCACCTGCAAAAGGGTTTACACTGTGGCCCTTCGCCCGTCAGGGCCAATATCGTGCCGTTAAAAGTTAGCTGAGTCAGGAGATGCGGATGTTAAAGCGAGATATGAACATTGCCGATTACGATGCCGAGTTGTGGCAGGCGATGGAGCAAGAAAAAGTTCGTCAGGAAGAACACATTGAACTGATTGCTTCAGAAAACTACACCAGCCCGCGCGTAATGCAGGCACAGGGTTCACAGCTGACCAACAAATATGCCGAAGGCTATCCGGGCAAACGCTACTACGGCGGCTGTGAATATGTCGATATCGTTGAGCAGCTGGCGATCGATCGCGCCAAAGCGCTGTTCGGCGCCGATTATGCTAACGTCCAGCCGCATTCTGGTTCGCAGGCGAACTTCGCAGTTTATACCGCGCTGCTGCAGCCGGGCGACACTATTCTGGGCATGAACCTCGCTCACGGCGGTCACCTGACGCACGGCTCGCCGGTCAATCTCTCCGGCAAGCTCTATAACGTGGTGCCTTACGGCATCGATGAAACCGGCAAAATTAACTATGACGAGCTGGCTTCGCTGGCGCAGCAGCACAAGCCGAAAATGATCATCGGCGGTTTTTCCGCTTATTCCGGCGTGTGTGACTGGGCCAAAATGCGTGAAATCGCTGACAGCGTCGGCGCTTACCTGTTTGTCGATATGGCGCACGTGGCGGGCCTGATTGCCGCTGATGTTTATCCGAACCCGGTACCCCATGCGCATATCGTGACCACTACCACCCATAAAACGCTGGCGGGTCCGCGCGGCGGCCTGATTCTGGCAAAAGGCGGTGATGAGGATCTGTATAAAAAACTGAACTCTGCCGTCTTCCCTGGCGGCCAGGGCGGCCCGCTGATGCACGTTATCGCCGGTAAAGCGGTCGCGCTGAAAGAAGCGATGGAGCCGGAATTTAAAACCTACCAGCAGCAGGTGGCGAAAAACGCCAAAGCGATGGTCGAAGTCTTCCTGGAACGCGGTTACAACGTGGTTTCCGGCGGAACGTTCAACCACCTGTTCCTGCTGGATCTGGTAGATAAAAACCTGACCGGTAAAGAAGCCGATGCCGCGCTGGGCCGTGCCAATATTACCGTTAATAAAAACAGCGTGCCGAACGATCCGAAAAGCCCGTTTGTTACCTCTGGTATCCGTATCGGTACGCCAGCGGTAACCCGTCGCGGCTTTAAAGAAGCTGAAGTCCGTGAACTGGCCGGCTGGATTGTTGATGTGCTGGATAACATCAACGATGAAGCGACCATTGAACGCATTAAGCAAAAAGTCCTGGAAATCTGCGCGCGTTTCCCGGTCTACGCCTGATAAGATCTCTCGCTTTAAGTAACAAGCCTCGTCCAGCCGGACGGGGCTTTTTTACCTTCGTTAAAAACCTTCACAATTGCTTATCCTCCCCCGATTTGCCAAAGTAAACGCCTCATTCCAGGGGGAAATATGACGGTCCGTTCAACATACTGGTTAGCACTCGGTTACTTTACCTACTTCTTTTGTTATGGCATCTATCTTCCCTTTTGGGCGGTCTGGCTAAAAGGCACCGGCCTCGATGCGGAAAAAATCGGCCTGCTGCTGGGCGCGGGCATGATCGCTCGCTTCGTCGGCAGCCTGCTAATCGCCTCACGGGTGCGCGATCCGTCGCAGCTGGTATTGGCGCTGCGCCTGCTGGCTTTACTGACGCTGCTCTGCGCCGCCGGTTTCTGGCTGGGACAGCAATGGCTGTGGCTGCTGCTGGTGATGATCGGTTTTAACCTGTTTTTCTCCCCGCTGGTGCCGCTAAGTGATGCGCTGGCAGCCACCTGGACGCGGCAAATCGCGCTGCCTTACGGGCCGGTAAGGCTGTGGGGATCGCTGGCTTTCGTCATCAGTTCGGCGCTGACCGGCATGTTGATCACCGCCTGGAACAGCGAAGCGATTCTCGCGCTGTTAAGTCTCGGTATTGTGATGATGCTGGGTGGAATGCTGCTGCGTCCGGCGGTGATGCCGCTGGGCGAAGCGCGCGAGACCGACGCCGCCGGCTGGGCTGAATGGAAGTCGATGCTGCGGGAAAACAGCGTCTGGCGTTTTCTGCTGTGCGTGACGCTGATGCAGGGCGCGCACGCCGCCTATTATGGCTTTAGCGCGCTCTGGTGGCAGCAGGCGGGCTATTCCGCCAGCGTGGTGGGTTATTTATGGTCGCTGGGCGTGGTGGCGGAAATCATTATTTTTGCTTTGAGTAACCGGCTGTTTCGCCGCTGGAGCGCGCGCGATCTGCTGCTGCTGTCGGGTATCTGCGCGCTGCTGCGCTGGGGCCTGATGGCCAGCACCACGCAGCTCTCCTGGCTGATTGTCGCGCAGATCCTGCACTGCGGCAGCTTCACCGTATGTCATCTGGCGGCGATGCGTTTTATTGCCGCGCGGCAGGGCGGGGAAGTGATCCGCCTGCAGTCGGTTTACTCGGCGCTGGCGATGGGCGGCGGCATTGCGGTGATGACGATGGTTTGCGGCGTGCTGTTTACTCACCTGGAAGGCAAGATTTTCTGGGTTATGGCGCTGCTGGTGGTGCCTGCGCTATTTTTACGTCCGCGCGTGCAGCCGTCAGGACTCCAGTAACAGGCGAATACGCTGCTGCTGATGCGCGCTTAACGGCAGTTCGGCGTGAATCATCGGCGGCGAATAGAGCGGAAGCGGAACGGCATAAGGAGAGACCACCAGCGTAACGCCCCTGGGCGCGCCATTGCGTTGAAACTCATTCATCGATAAATATTTAATTGTTAGCGGCAACAGCGTCAGCTCCCGCAGCTGTTGCTCTAACTGCTTTTCCAGCGCCTCGTTCTCGCCGGTTAACAGTAAGACCTGCTTCTCCTGTAAGGCGTTCTCCTGCATCAGCCATGCGCCGAAAATAACCGCAATCAATCCCAGCTCTTCAGCAGAAAAACGGATGCCGTAGTGATTCTCAAAATTTTCAATAGCGTTTTGCGTGGTGCGTAACAGGCGCGGATAAAGACGGATAACCTCCTGCGACAAACTGTTATCGATGCCGACGCAAAAGTGACAGCGATCCAGCGCCTGCGCCAGATGCGTATACAGCTGGCTGCATAAGCCCTGTTCATCGCTAAAGCGCATGCCCGACAGCGCCTGAAAGCGCGCCATCAGCAACCGCGTTTGCTCCATTAATTGCTGTTCCCACTGCTGCTGTAGCCGCCCGGCGGAAGGGGCGTGGATCATGCTGAACAGCAGCGTATAAAAATCGACTTCGCTGGCGTCGGGCGCAAAGCGGCAGCGACGCTGCCAGTGCTGAATAACCGCCTGCGCCGCCAACCGTTCGGCTTTATTTTCCAGCCACCGCCGCTGCGGCGACGAGAAAACAGCCTGACGCGTATGGCACAGCGAATACTGCATAAAGAGCTGGAGTAACAGGCGATCGCGTGGGCTGAAATTACGCTGAAGGCGTCCGGCGCAGTGTTGGATCAGCGCCTGCAGATTACGCTCGCTGTATAACAGCTTTTCTATCTGGCGCGCCTGTAGCTGCTGATGCAGGGCGGGAATAAAGGTATTTTCGATAAACACCGGAGAAACACGCAGCGCACGACGCAGCCAGTGCAACAGGCACAGGCGCATATCCAGCTCGCTGCCGCGTAATGAAAGCGTGCCGTCCTGCGGTTGATCGATGCCAAGCTGGTGATAACGCTGGATCTCTTCGTTAACCTCCGCTATATCTTGCCGGGCAAGCGTCAGGTCCACGCAATTGAGTTGGCACAGACTGTCCAGGGTTAATACAGGTTCAGGCAGACAGAGCATGAGCAGGAGATGACAACGACGCTGGGAACGGGAGAAGAGTGGTGCTGCAGTTGTAGCAGAACTCATCGTGAATTTTCCGGTCAGTCATACTAAAAATAAGCATAGACAACCGTTGCGACAACAAACGAACGCTGGCACTTTTTTATCCAGACGTTAACCTGGCTCACAGAATTGCCGCACAGGAAAAGCAATAACCGTGAAATTTTTACCTTACAACCTGCTCAGGCGCGTCGGCGGCGCGCTGGCTTTACTTCTCTCTCCGCTGGCCTGGGCGCATCCGCACAGCTTTATCGCGATGCAAACCACGCCGGTTATCAGTGATAACCAGCTGACCGGCTTAAAAATGGTCTGGACGATGGATGAGATCACCTCGGCGGATCTGCTTTATGATGCGGGCAGCGCGACGCCCGATTCGCCCGTCTGGAAAAAACTGGCGGCGGAAGTGATGGCGAACGTACTGGCGCAGCACTATTTCACCGAGTTCTGGCATCAGGGCAAGGCGGTAAAATTTCAAAACCTGCCGCCGTCCTGGGCGCTGGCGCGCAAGGGCGCAAAAGCGGTGCTGACATTCGTACTGCCGCTGGCGCAGCCGCAGCCTTTAGCGGGCCAAACCTATAAATTCAGCACCTTTGATCCCACCTATTTTGTCGATATGAGCTGGCACGATGAACAGGCGCTAAGCCTGCCGGAAGCGGTTAAAGCGCGCTGCAAGCTGACGCTGACCACGCCGCAACCGGATGCTTCGCTGAAAGCGTTCGCCCTGTCGCTGGATAAAGCCGATGCGCCGCCGGAAAGCATGGATCTTGGTCGCCAGTTCGCTCAAACGGTAACGCTCTCATGTCAATAAGTCTGGAATCTCGTCAGTCGGGCCGAAGCAGCCTTTGGCCGCTTTGGGGAATGTTAACCCTGGTCCTGTTGACTGCGGTCGCCGCCTGGTGGTTCTGGCCGCAGCTGCTGTGGCAAAGCGTCAGCTGGCAAAAAGCGCTGCATCAGCAGATGACTGGCCTTTTACAGCAGGTTGCGCAGCAGCCGCAGCAGGCGGGGCTGGCCCTGGTCGGCTTCAGTCTGATCTATGGCATTCTGCATGCGTTGGGGCCAGGCCATGGCAAAGTGGTGATCGCGACGTTCCTTGCGACCCATCCCACGCGCCTGAAAACCAGCCTGAAGCTGACGCTGGCCGCCGCGCTGGTGCAGGGCGCCGTCGCGGTAGGGCTGGTCACGCTGATGCTGATTATTCTGCGAGCGTCTTCACGCCAGCTGCATCTCAGCAGCTTCTGGCTGGAGAAGGGCAGCTATTTGCTGGTGGTCGGGCTTGGTCTCTGGCTCTGCTGGCGCGCGCTGCGTCAGCTGATGCGCCTGCGTACGGGGAAAATGCGCATTCAACAGCTGCGTCCGATCGATCATCAACATGATGAACATTGCGGCTGCGGTCATCAGCATCTGCCCGACAACGAACAGCTAATGCGCGCCACCGGCTGGAAGACCTCGTTGCTGGTGGTGTTGTCGATGGGGCTGCGTCCCTGTTCCGGCGCGATTATGATGCTGCTCTTTTCGCGCGTCATCGGCGTTTACGGCTGGGGTGTGATCGGCGCGCTGGCGATGGCGCTGGGAACGGCGCTAACGGTTTCGGTCATGGCGTTGCTGGTGCAAAGCGCGCGGGCGCTGGCGATAAGGCTAAACCGACGCGCGACGCCTGCGCGCTGGCAACGTGTGGCGCTGCACAGCCTGGCGCTGGCGGGCGGCCTGTTGCTGATCGCCGGCGGCATCATACTGTGGCTAAGCGCGCAGCCAGCGGTGTCCGGTGGACTGCGCGCGCTGCGCTAACCGCCAAAAAAAGATAAAAAAAAGCCGCGCCCTGTAACAGGCGCGGCTTTTTTATCACCACTGAGAATTAACGCTTCAGCGCGTCGCTCAGTTCATCACGCATGGAAGCCAGCATCGCTTTCACCACTCGCGGGTTGCCGGAAACGATGTTGCCACTGCTCAAAAAGCCGTGGCCGCCGGTAAAATCGGTAACCAGTGCACCAGCTTCACGGGCAATCAGCTCGCCAGCCGCGAAATCCCACGGCTTCAGGCCGATTTCAAAGTAGCCGTCAACGCGGCCAGCAGCGACATAGCACAGGTCCAGCGCGGCGGAACCGGTACGGCGGAAGTCGGCGCACTGCGTGAAGAGTTTGGTCATTACTTTCATATAGGTGGCGGCGTGCTGCTTCTGCTTAAACGGGAAGCCGGTCGCCAGAATGGTGCCGTCCAGATCGCGCGCATTGCTGCCGCGCAGACGATAGCCGTTCAGCTGAGCGCCCTGGCCGCGTACCGCAGTAAAGAGTTCATTGCGCATCGGATCGTAAACCACCGCGACTTCAGTGCGGCCTTTAATACGAACGGCGATAGAGACCGCGAAGTGCGGTAAGCGTTTGATAAAGTTGGTGGTGCCATCCAGTGGATCGATAACCCATTGAACATCCTGGTCTTCTGCCGCCAGTTCGCCACTCTCTTCGCCGATAATGGTGTGCTGCGGATAAGATTTGCGAATCACCTCAATAATCAGGCGCTCGGCGTCGCGGTCAACATTGGTCACGAAATCGTTGCTGCCTTTCTGGCTGGCTTCAACGGCGTCTGGGGTTTCGTAATTTTTGGCGATTAAATTGCCTGCCTTGCGCGCGGCGCGCACGGCGATGTTGAGCATCGGATGCATCAGTATCTCTCACTGGATGTTAAAGAACGGGGGAAAACGGCGCGGAGTATAGCAGGGAGATCGGAAAATGTCCTGCATTATGTTAGCATGCGCGCATTATCTCACTGACCTTCTCGAGTTGTATGCTGCAAAATATTCGTATTGTGCTGGTGGAGACCTCTCACACCGGCAATATGGGTTCCGTCGCGCGCGCGATGAAAACCATGGGGCTGACGAACCTTTATCTGGTGAATCCGCTGGTTAAGCCTGACTCGCAGGCCATCTCGCTCGCCGCGGGCGCCAGCGATGTGATTGGCGACGCGGTTATCGTCGATTCGCTGGACGAGGCGATTGCCGGTTGCAGTCTGGTGGTCGGCACCAGCGCCCGTTCACGGACGCTGCCCTGGCCGATGCTGGACGCGCGTGAATGCGGCGTTAAGTGCGTGGAAGAAGGCGCACAGGCGCCGGTCGCCATTGTCTTTGGCCGCGAGCGCGTCGGGCTGACCAACGACGAGCTGCAAAAGTGTCACTATCACGTCGCAATTCCGGCCAACCCTGAATACAGCTCGCTGAATCTGGCGATGGCGGTACAGATCCTCGCTTATGAAGTGCGCATGGCTTTCCTGCAAAGCGACCGCATTGAGCAGCCGCAGTATGACGAAAGCCCTTATCCGTTAGTGGACGATCTGGAGCGTTTCTATCAGCATATGGAGCAGATGATGATTAACAGCGGCTTTATCCGTCAGGCCAATCCGGGTCAGGTGATGAGCAAGCTGCGTCGCCTTTATACGCGTGCCCGCCCTGAGCGTGACGAGCTGAATATTCTGCGCGGGATGCTGGCTTCATTTGAGAAAAAGCGCGGCGGCAACTAAGCGATGCGACGGTGGATAATAGTTGAGTGTTTTACCTGGTTAAATAGTTGACCAAAACACTCAGGAATGTCAGACTTGCGGCCAACAAATGTAAACTCCGATAACCGGGTATCACAGAGGGTCACCAGGCTATGAGACTGACATCAAAAGGCCGTTACGCCGTTACCGCGATGCTTGACGTTGCACTGCACTCACACGAAGGGCCGGTACCGCTGGCTGATATTTCAGAGCGTCAGGGGATCTCTCTCTCTTACCTTGAACAGCTTTTTTCGCGCCTGCGTAAAAACGGCCTGGTTGCCAGCGTGCGCGGGCCGGGCGGTGGATACCTGTTGGGTAAAAACGCGGCTGAAATCGCTGTTGGCGCGGTGATTACCGCCGTGGACGAATCGGTTGACGCGACGCGCTGCCAGGGCAAAGAAGGCTGCCAGGGCGGCGATCGTTGTCTGACTCACGTGCTGTGGCACGATTTAAGCGAACGCATCAGTGATTTCCTGAACAATATTACGCTGGCTGAGCTGGTGAATAATAAAGAAATTCTTGATATTGCAGATCGCCAGAATAATGAAACGCGCCGTATGGCGAACGGCCGCGCGCAGGAAACCATTAATATAAATCTGCGGGCCTGATAATTTTTGATTTGAAGCGATGTACGGAGCTTAAGAGCAATGAAATTACCGATTTACCTGGATTATTCCGCTACCACGCCTGCCGATCCGCGTGTGGCGGAAAAGATGATGCAGTATCTCACCCTGGACGGGACTTTCGGTAACCCGGCCTCTCGTTCACACCGTTTCGGCTGGCAGTCGGAAGAGGCGGTAGATATCGCCCGTAACCAGATCGCCGATCTGGTTGGCGCCGATCCGCGTGAGATTGTCTTTACCTCCGGCGCGACCGAATCTGATAACCTGGCGATTAAAGGCGCCGCGCAGTTTTATCAGAAAAAAGGCAAGCACATCATTACCAGCAAAACCGAGCATAAAGCGGTGCTGGATACCTGCCGCCAGCTGGAGCGCGAAGGGTTTGAAGTGACTTACCTGGCGCCGCAGCGCAACGGCATTATCGATTTGCAGGCGCTGGAAGCGGCTATGCGTGACGACACCATTCTGGTTTCTATCATGCATGTCAATAACGAAATCGGCGTGGTGCAGGATATCGCTACCATCGGTGAAATGTGCCGCGCGCGCGGTATCATCTACCACGTTGATGCGACGCAAAGCGTCGGCAAACTGCCGATCGACCTCAGCCAGCTGAAAGTGGATTTGATGTCTTTCTCCGCGCATAAAATCTACGGCCCGAAAGGTATCGGCGCGCTTTATGTTCGCCGCAAGCCGCGTATTCGTCTGGAAGCGCAGATCCACGGCGGCGGTCACGAGCGCGGTATGCGTTCCGGTACCTTGCCGGTGCATCAGATTGTCGGCATGGGCGAAGCTTACCGTATCGCGAAAGAAGAGATGGCAAGCGAGATGGCGCGTCTGCGCATGCTGCGCAATCGCCTGTGGGATGGCCTGAAAGATATTGAAGAAGTCTATCTGAACGGCGACCTGGAGCAGGGCGCACCAAACATTCTTAACGTCAGCTTCAACTATGTTGAAGGCGAATCGCTGATCATGGCGCTGAAAGACCTTGCGGTCTCCTCCGGCTCCGCCTGTACTTCCGCCAGCCTGGAACCTTCCTACGTGCTGCGTGCGCTGGGCATGAGCGATGAGCTGGCTCATAGTTCAATCCGTTTCTCTCTTGGCCGCTTCACGACTGAAGAAGAGATTGATTACACCATTGCGCTGGTGCGCAAATCCATTGGCCGACTGCGTGAGCTTTCTCCTCTGTGGGAAATGTTTAAGGCGGGCGTGGATTTGAACAGCATTGAATGGGCGCATCATTAATTTCAGGTTTCAGGAGAACAGATCATGGCTTACAGCGAAAAAGTAATCGATCACTACGAAAATCCGCGCAACGTTGGCTCTTTTGACAACAGCGATCCCTCTATCGGCAGCGGCATGGTCGGCGCGCCAGCCTGCGGCGACGTAATGAAGCTGCAAATCAAGGTGAGCGACAGCGGCATCATTGAAGATGCGCGTTTCAAAACTTACGGCTGCGGCTCCGCTATCGCGTCCAGTTCGCTGATTACCGAATGGGTGAAAGGCAAATCTCTCGACGAAGCGGCAGCGATTAAAAACACCCAGATCGCCGAAGAGCTGGAACTGCCACCGGTAAAAATCCACTGCTCAATCCTGGCAGAAGACGCCATCAAGGCCGCCATCGCGGATTACAAGAGCAAGAAAGACGCACAGTAAGGGGGAAACGATGTCTATTACCCTGAGCGATAGCGCGGCCTCGCGCGTAAGCAACTTTTTGCATAATCGCGGCAAAGGTTTTGGCCTGCGTCTTGGCGTACGCACCTCCGGCTGTTCCGGCATGGCTTATGTGCTGGAATTCGTTGATGCGCCTCAGCCGGAAGATACCGTCTTTGAAGATAAAGGCGTTAACGTGGTTATCGATCCGAAGAGCCTGATTTATCTCGACGGCACCGAGCTTGATTTCGTGAAGGAAGGTCTGAACGAAGGGTTCAAGTTCAATAACCCGAACATGAAAGATGAATGCGGCTGCGGAGAAAGCTTCAACGTGTAACGTTGGCGCAGCGGCAGGTCAAATCGCTCCGGGAACGGAGCGATTCTTTTTATGCGTTCCTCTGTTATCAACCGAGTCTGCTATGGATCACTTCACTCTATTTGGATTGCCGCAATCTTTTGAGATTGATGCAGCCCAACTGACCGCCCGTTTTCAGGAGCTGCAGCGTCAGTTCCATCCCGATCGCTTTGCCTCACAGCCGGAGCGTGAACGTCTTCAGGCCTTACAGCAGGCCGCCACCATTAATCAGGGTTATCAGGCGCTGCGCCAGCCGTTGCCGCGCGCGGAATATCTGCTCTCGCTGCATGGTTTCGATATTAATAACGAACAGCATACGATGCGCGATACCGCTTTTCTGATGGAACAGCTGGAGCTGCGTGAGGAGCTGGATGCCATCGAAAGCGCGCCCGATGCCGAAGCGAAACTGTCAACCTTTATGCAGCGTCTTGCCGCGATGATCGCGCAGCGCAGCCAGCAAATGCAGCAGGAGCTGGCGGCAGAGCAGTGGAGCGCGGCAGCAGATACGGTGCGCAAGCTGCGTTTTCTCGCTAAACTGCGCAGCCAGACAGAACAGCTGGAAGAGAAGCTGCTCGATTTTTAACCGGGAAGAGTAACATGGTGTTATTACAAATTAGCGAGCCGGGCCTGAGTGCGGCACCGCATCAGCGTCGTCTGGCTGTAGGTATCGATCTGGGTACCACCAACTCTTTAGTTGCCACCGTGCGCAGCGGGCAGGCAGAAACCCTGCCCGATGCGCAGGGCCGTCATCTTTTGCCTTCCGTCGTGCGCTATCAGGCGCAGCAAAACCAGGTGGGTTGGGACGCGCGCCAGCAGGCGGCGGCCGATCCGGTTAATACCATCAGTTCGGTTAAGCGGCTGATGGGCCGATCCCTTAGCGATATTCAGCAGCGTTATCCGCACCTGCCTTATCAGCTGCAGGCGAGCGAAAACGGCCTGCCACTGATTCAGACGGCGGCGGGCCTGGTGAATCCGGTTCGCGTGTCGGCTGACATTTTGCAGGCGCTCGCCGGTCGCGCGCGCGAAAGCTTACAGGGCGAGCTGGACGGCGTAGTGATTACCGTTCCTGCCTATTTCGATGATGCCCAGCGTCAGGGCACCAAAGATGCCGCGCGTCTGGCCGGACTCAACGTGCTGCGTCTGCTGAACGAACCTACCGCTGCGGCTATCGCCTATGGTCTGGATTCGGGCCAGGAAGGGGTCATCGCGGTTTACGATCTCGGCGGCGGCACCTTCGATATTTCCGTACTGCGCCTGAGCCGCGGCGTATTTGAAGTGCTGGCGACCGGCGGCGATTCGGCGCTGGGCGGCGACGATTTCGATCACCTGCTGGCCGACTGGCTGCGCGCGCGGGCTGGCCTGCACGATCGTGGCGATCATGGCGTACAGCGCCAGCTGCTGGACAGCGCAATAGCCGCCAAAATCGCCCTCAGCGACCAGGACAGCACAACGGTAACGCTGGGCGACTGGCAGGGCGCGGTCACGCGCGCTGACTTCGACGGCTTAATCGCCGCGCTGGTGAAACGCACGCTGCTGGCCTGCCGCCGCGCGTTGAAAGATGCGGGCGTGACGCCGGAAGAGGTGCTGGAAGTGGTGATGGTCGGCGGCTCTACGCGCGTTCCGCTGGTGCGTGAAAAAGTCGGCGAATTTTTTGGCCGCCAGCCGCTAACCACCATCGATCCCGATAAAGTGGTTGCCATCGGCGCGGCGATTCAGGCGGATATTCTGGTCGGCAACAAGCCGGACAGCGATATGCTGCTGCTGGATGTTATTCCGCTTTCGCTGGGTCTCGAAACCATGGGCGGCCTGGTAGAGAAAGTGATCCCGCGCAACACCACTATTCCCGTGGCGCGCGCGCAGGATTTCACCACCTTTAAAGATGGTCAGACGGCGATGAGCATCCATGTGCTGCAAGGCGAACGTGAAATGGTTTCCGACTGTCGTTCGCTGGCGCGTTTTGCCCTGCGCGGCATTCCAGCCTTGCCTGCCGGCGGCGCCCATATTCGCGTCACCTTCCAGGTGGATGCGGACGGTTTGCTGAGCGTAACGGCGATGGAAAAATCGACCGGCGTGGAAGCGTCGATTCAGGTGAAACCCTCCTACGGCCTGACTGAAAACGAAATCGCCAGCATGATTACCGATTCCATGACCAACGCCCAGCAGGACGTGGCGGCGCGTAAGCTGGCGGAACAAAAAGTAGAAGGCCTGCGTGTGCTGGAAAGCCTGGCCGGCGCGCTGGCAGACGATGCCGCGTTGCTGAACCAGCAAGAGCTGCACAGCATTCAGCAGGCGCAACAGCAGCTGCATGAAGCCCTTCGCGGCGATGAGGCGGACGCTATCAGCGCAGCGGTAAAACAACTTGATAAAGTAACCCAGGATTTTGCCGCCCGTCGTATGGACAACTCCGTCCGTCGCGCGCTGGCCGGTCATTCTGTGGATGAGGTTTGATCAATGCCGAAGATTGTCTTTTTACCCCATCAGGATTTGCTGCCGGAAGGCGGCGTATTCGACGCCGAGCAGGGCGATACCATTCTTGACGTCGCGCTGCGCAACGGCATTGAACTGGAACACGCCTGTGAAAAATCCTGTGCCTGCACCACCTGCCACTGCATTGTGCGCGAAGGCTTCGATTCGCTGCCGGAAAGCAGCGAAGATGAAGATGATATGCTGGACAAGGCCTGGGGGCTGGAGCCGGAAAGCCGTCTTGGCTGTCAGGCGCGGGTCACGGATGAGGACTTAGTGGTGGAAATTCCCCGCTATACCATCAACCACGCGCGCGAGCATTAATTTAATAACGGGTCGGCCTTTAAGCCGGCCCGTTTTTAACTGAGGAAAGATTGTGGGACTGAAATGGACTGACAGCCGTGAAATCGGCGAAGCCTTGTACGATGCTTATCCTGATACCGATCCGAAAACGGTGCGCTTTACCGATATGCACCAATGGATTTGTCAGCTTGAGGCGTTTGATGATAATCCTGACGCCTCCAGTGAAAAGATTCTTGAGGCGATTCTGCTGGTCTGGCTGGACGAGTTTGCATAAATCCGGCAGGTTCACTTCTCGTTTCAGATAAAGATAAGGAATCACATAAATGGCAACTGAAAAGATGAATATCGTGCTGTCCACGACGGCAGCCGATGCGCGCTGGGGCGAAAAAGCGATCCTCAGCAGCAGTGACAAAGGGATGACCATCCACCTGACCGGTGGTGATGCGCTGGCGACCATTCAGCGCGCGGCGCGTAAAATCGACGGCCAGGGCATTCGCCATGTGGCTTTGAGCGGCGACGGCTGGGATCTGGAAAAAAGCTGGGCCTTCTGGCAGGGCTATCGCGGGCCGAAAGGCGAGCGCACCATTGAGTGGGCGCCGCTGGGCGACAGCGAGCGCGCAGAGTTGGATCGCCGTCTGAATATTATCGACTGGGTGCGCAATGTTATTAACCAGCCCGCGGAAGAGCTGGGGCCGGAGCAGCTGGCGCGGCGCGCGGTCGATTTAATCAGTAAATATGCCGGGGATGCGGTTAGCTATCGCATTACCAAAGGCGAAGATCTGCGTGAGCAGAACTATATGGGACTGCATACCGTGGGGCGCGGTTCGTCGCGTAGTCCGGTGCTGCTGGCGCTCGACTATAATCCCGGCGGCGATGAAAACACGCCGGTTTACGCCTGTCTGGTCGGGAAAGGGATTACTTTCGATACCGGCGGCTACAGCCTGAAACAAAGCGCTTTTATGGATTCCATGAAATCAGATATGGGCGGCGCAGCGATCGTTACCGGCGCGTTAGGACTGGCTATCGCGCGCGGTCTGAAAAAACGCGTGAAGCTCTATCTCTGCTGTGCGGATAACATGGTGAGCGGTAACGCTTTCCGCCTGGGCGATATTATTCGCTATCGTAACGGCAAAACCGTTGAGGTGATGAATACCGATGCGGAAGGTCGTCTGGTTTTAGCCGATGGCCTGATTGATGCCAGCCAGCAACAGCCGCAGCTGTTGATTGATGCCGCGACGCTGACCGGCGCCGCCAAAACCGCGCTGGGCAACGATTATCACGCGCTGTTTACCTTTGACGATGCGCTGGCGCAGCAGCTGTTAAACAGCGCCGCCTGTGAAAATGAAGCCTTCTGGCGTCTGCCGCTGGCGGAGTTCCATCGCAATCATCTCTCATCAAACTTTGCTGATTTAAATAATATCGCGGGCGCAGCGCATACCGCAGGCGCCAGTACGGCGGCGGCATTTCTGTCGCATTTCGTCAGCAATTATCAGCAGGGCTGGCTGCACATTGACTGCTCCGCAACCTATCGCAAAGGCGCGGTTGACCAGTGGGCGGCGGGCGCGACCGGGCTTGGCGTGCGCACCATCGCCAACCTGTTGCTGAAATAAGCGCGACGGGCGCAGGCCCGATGAGAGAAAGCAGAAAGAGCATGAATTTAATAGATAAAAACGCGAATCAGCGCCTGGAAGAGGTACTGAAGCTGGCGGCCACCGAACCCGCCCATCGGCCAGAGTTTTTTACGCTGCTGATGGAGGCCAGCGTGTGGGTGCCGGGCCGCAGCACGGACGAACAGCTGGACGCCACGACGCCGGTTGAGCTGCAGCACTGGGAAAAAGAGGACGGAACCAGCGTTATTCCTTTTTTTACCTCAGAAGCAGCGATGGCGGAAGCGACGGAAGGCGAGCAGTCTTACGTAATGCTGCCGGTACGCACGCTGTTTGAAATGACGCAGGGCGAGACGCTGTTTCTCAATCCCAAACTGCCGACAGGAAAGGAATTTTCTCCGCGTGAGATTGCGCATCTGTTGGGTGAAGAGGGCAGCGCCCTTAGCCAGCAGACCGTGCTGGAAGGCGGCACGCCGCTGCTGTTATCCGAAGTGGCGGAACCGCCAGCGCAGATGATCGATTCCCTGACGCAGCTGCTAAGCAAGTATAAGCAGGTGCGTCGGGCGTTTGTCGCGCATATTAAAGAGCAGGCGGACGATAAGCCTAATCTGCTGATCGCCATCGAAGCGGACGACGATATTGATACGATCATTCGCGCCGCGGGCGCTGTGGCGACCGATACGCTGCTGGAAGATGAGCCGGTAGATATTTGCCAGATTGTGGAGGGCGAAAAGGGTATTAGCCACTTCTTTACGGCGCACATTACGCCTTTCTATGAACGTCGCTGGGGCAGCTTCCTGCGCGAGTTTAAAGGCGGCCAGCGTATTATCTGACGTGCTGACCGTCGATCGAGCCGTATCGTTTATATAACGGTAAGGTTAGTTGGAACAAAAAGGGCCACTTTGTCGGCCCTTTTTTACGGTCCGATCCGTCCTGAATAGCGTTGACGCATTTTCCGCAGGTTTAAGGAGAAAGCGTCAACCTGCGGCAAAACGAATTATCGATTTAAAGCTATTTCCTCTGGCGGTGGTGTTAGCTCACCCAGGGTTTTGCTCATCGTCAGTGGTTCTGACTATAGCTTTAACTCTGTTTCGTCACCGGCAGATCGTCACGGCTTCCCCATTCGCTCCATGAACCGTCGTACAGCTTAACATCCTTCACGCCAAGCGCCGTCAGCGCCAGTATGGCAACGGCGGCCGTGACGCCGGAACCGCAGCTGGCTACGATGGGTTTGGTGAGATCGACGCCCTGGCGTTTAAAGATCGCTTCCAGTTCCGCGGCAGGTTTTAGCTGCCCCTGAGCCACCAGTTCGCCCCACGGCACATTCAGGCTGCCGGGAATATGCCCCCGGCGCAGGCCCGGACGCGGCTCGTCAACTTCACCGTTGAACCGGTTGGCTGGTCGTGCATCAATAAGCTGCGCCGTTCCTTCATGGCTGATTAGCAGCACGTCGGTGACACTTCGCACTAAATCCGCATCGTAATGCGCCTCAAATTCCGCTTCTGGCAGGGCGGTCTCGCCAGTGTGCAGCGCATAGCCCGCCTGTTTCCAGCCCGCCAGTCCGCCCGCCAAAATTGAAACCTGCTGTACGCCGAAAGCGCGCAGCATCCACCACGCGCGCGGCGCAGAGAACAGGTTGCCTTCGTCGTAAACCACCAGATGCTTGCTGCTGTCGACGCCCAGCTCACGCATCGCCACGGCAAAGGCTTCCGCCCGCGGCATCATATGGGGATAAGGGCTGTGACGATCGGACAGCTGCTCAATATCAAAAAAGGGCGCATTGGGCAGATGTCCGGCAGCGTATTCGGCGTGTATATCACGCAGATGCTCCTGGCCCGGCGGCAACATGCGCGCATCAATGATCTGTAAGTCGGGATCGTTCTGGTGTTCAGCCAACCATTGCGCGGTGACAAAAAGAGCAGATGTCATAACAGCCTCAATATTTGTTGATGTGCTATGAGTGTTATCGATCTTGTCGTTGACCTCAAGACGAAAACGGCAATGCCGCTGGCGACGGCATAATTCTGGAAAAAGCCTTTGAAAAAACTGTGGGTTAGATTGCAAATTACATGTGTTATGCGGCGCTTCTCGTAAAAGGAAACGTTCTGAAAATTTGCTGCTTGCGGATAAAGCGCGCCGGATGCGATAACAGCGCCGTACCGGTCAGGTCGGTAATGGTTAAATCGCAACGAGCGCGTATCCAGGTTCCAGGAGAGCTGCAATATTCGGCGTTTCGCATAAAATTAACCGGGCCAACTGGCCAGGAATGCAGCAGCTACGCGAGAAGGATCATATTTTTTCGCTAAATTGCTGAATCTGAGATAGGCAAGCTGGCTCTGCCCCCCTATAATCGGCGCCGTTTTCACAGGTCGGTAGCAATATATTCAAACCGGCTTAACCTGGAAGTTAAGACAGAGGTCAACATGACAGTAGAACGTACCTTTTCCATCGTAAAACCAAACGCGGTGGCAAAAAACGTAATTGGTGCAATTTATAACCGTTTCGAAGCCGCAGGTTTCAAAATTGTTGCTGCAAAAATGCTGCACCTGACCAGGGAGCAGGCGGAAGGTTTTTATGCTGAGCATAAAGGCAAACCTTTCTTCGACGGTCTGGTAGAGTTCATGACCTCCGGTCCGATCGTTGTTTCCGTGCTGGAAGGTGAAAACGCCGTTCAGCGCCATCGCGATCTGATGGGCGCAACCAATCCGGCGAACGCGCTGGCCGGTACGCTGCGCGCTGATTACGCGGACAGCTTCACCGAAAACGCCACGCACGGTTCTGACTCTCAGGAGTCTGCCGCACGTGAAATCGCGTTTTTCTTCGGTGAAAACGAGATTTGCCCGCGCACCCGTTAATTAACGGATCGCCTGACCGCTCCGCTCAATGACGGTTACAAATTAATTGTCAGGTAAGCCGGTCATGCAATAGCTTCGCGCCAGCGTTATTTGTACAATAATGCGCCCTCATGAGTTTACTCAGCGAGGGCGCTTCTTTTTTATCCCTAACCAGGGCCATAACGTGTAATAACGAGGCCAGAGAAAATTATGTCCGAACACATTGTGACGCCGTCGTCCGCCACCTCCGCTGTTGTTTCCCCGAAAAATGAAAAAATTAATCTGCTCGATCTTAATCGTCAGCAGATGCGTGAATTTTTCCTTTCTCTGGGCGAGAAACCCTTCCGTGCCGATCAGGTTATGAAATGGATGTATCACTACTGCTGTGATGACTTCGATGAAATGACCGACATTAATAAGGTGCTGCGTAATAAGCTTAAGCAGCTAACTGAAATCCGCGCCCCGGAAGTGGCTGAAGAAAAACGCTCCGCCGATGGCACCATTAAATGGGCGATTCGCGTTGGCGATCAGCTGGTGGAAACGGTTTATATTCCTGAAGACGACCGCGCCACGTTGTGCGTTTCATCCCAGGTAGGCTGTGCGCTGGAGTGTAAATTCTGCTCAACCGCGCAGCAGGGCTTTAACCGCAACCTGCGCGTTTCTGAAATTATCGGTCAGGTGTGGCGTGCCGCGAAAATTATCGGCGCCGCGAAAGTCACCGGCCAGCGCCCGATTACCAACGTCGTGATGATGGGAATGGGCGAGCCGCTGCTGAACCTGACGAATGTCGTGCCAGCGATGGAAATCATGCTGGATGACTTCGGTTTCGGTCTTTCCAAACGGCGCGTAACGCTTTCCACCTCCGGCGTCGTGCCTGCGCTGGATAAGCTGGGCGATATGATCGATGTCGCGCTGGCGATTTCCCTGCACGCGCCGAACGATAAGATCCGCGATGAAATCGTGCCGATTAATAAAAAATATAATATTGAGATGTTCCTGGATTCGGTGCGCCGTTATCTGGAAAAATCCAATGCCAACCAGGGGCGCGTTACCATTGAATATGTCATGCTCGATCATATCAATGACAGCACTGACGACGCGCATCAGCTGGCGGAACTGCTCAAGGATACGCCATCCAAGATCAACCTGATCCCCTGGAACCCCTTCCCTGGCGCGCCTTATGGCCGCAGCTCCAACAGCCGGGTCGATCGCTTCGCTAAAGTGCTGATGAGCTATGGTTTTACTACCATTGTGCGTAAAACGCGCGGTGATGATATTGATGCCGCCTGCGGACAGTTGGCGGGCGATGTTATTGACCGCACTAAGCGTACGCTGCGCAAGAAAATGGTTGGCGAACAAATATCTGTGAAGGCGCTCTGAAACCGCGCAAGAAAAGCGGGTTTCCAGCGTAGCAGTCTGCCTCCCTTGCTGAGTTTGGCGTAACATACCAGACTTCAGGACAGAAGGAGGCAGTATGCGTAAAGGATTACGATGGCTGGTTATGTTAGCGATGCTAACGTTAGCAGGCTGTGGCGGGCATCAACATGCCAGTGGCAGCGCAGAGATCCGCCTGCAGCTTGGGTTGATCTATCTCTCGCAGGACGATTTCCCTGCGGCGCGGCGCAATTTACAGCGAGCGTTGCAGGATGCGCCAAAGGATTATCGCGTATTGCTGGCAATGGCGCGTCTTTATCAGCAAGAAGGTAATAGCGCAATGGCGCAGCAATATTTTCAGAAAGCGCTTAAAGACGCTCCAAAAAATAATCATGTACTTAACAATTACGGTGCGTTTCTTTGCGGTTTAGGGCAGTATGATGCGGCGCATCAACAATTTACTCTGGCCGCACTGCAGAATTCTGCCGCAGCCAGGGCTGATAGTCAGGAACGCGCCGGTTATTGCTATCTGCAGCAGGGAGATTATCCCTCTGCGCGGCAAGCATTATTACAGGCGCTGCAAAGCGATCGGCAAAAAGCGGACGTGCTACTGGCCGAAGCTAATAAGCATCTTGAACAACAGGAGCCTGAACAAACGCGGCTTTTGTTAGAGGTATATCATCATAGTGCGCCTGCAACAGCAGAAAGCCTGTGGTTGGAGATTCGTTTCGCTGCGCTGGAACAGCGGACCGTAGATAAAGAACGTTACGGTCAACAACTGGCGCAAAATTTTCCACAATCGATACAGTACCAGCATTTTCTAGCTAATGAATACTGAAGCCACTCAAGATACAACAGCAGCAAATTCTACAGGCGCTCGCCTGCGTGCCGCCCGTGAGCAGATGGGGTTGACGCAGCAAAATGTTGCTGAGCGTTTGTGCCTGAAACTTACCACCGTGCGAGATATTGAAGAGGACAAGGCGCCAGCCGATTTGGCCTCGACTTTTTTACGCGGTTATATCCGTTCTTACGCTCGCCTGGTTCACGTGCCGGAAGAGGAACTGCTGCCGATGATGGCAAAGCAGGCGCCGTTACGCGCAGCAAAAGTCGAACCGATGCAGAACTTCTCGCTGGGCAAACGTCGTAAAAAGCGTGACGGCTGGCTGATGATTTTTACCTGGCTGGTTATCTTTGTCGTTGTCGGTTTGACCGGTGCCTGGTGGTGGCAAAATCATAAAGCCGCACAGGATGATCTGGTCTCGCTCTCCGATCAGAGCAGCACTGGCGATGATAACAGCCAGTCGATTCCGTTGAGTGACGGTAGCGTTGAAACTGCGCCTCAGGCTCACAGCCAAAGCACCAGCGTGCCGTTAAACAATACGCCAGCAAACAATACGACCAGCGCGGCGGCCAATACCGCTGCGCCGGGCGCCAGCGCGCCGGTGCCGAATAATGCGGCGCCGGTAGCGAACCCGAGTGATGCTAATGCTGTGGTATCGCCAGGCCAGGCGCCGGTGACCGAGCCAGCGCCTGCGATAACCAACAGCTCGCCTTTGCCAACCGCCAGCGCCAGCGTTAGCGAACCTGCCGCTGACGCCAACACGGTGGTTCTGAATTTCAATGCGGACTGCTGGCTGGAAGTTACCGATGCGTCCGGCAAAAAACTGTTCAGCGGAATGCAGCGCAGTGGTGGTAAACTCAGCCTTTCCGGCACCGCGCCTTATCGTCTGAAGATTGGCGCGCCGGCGGCTGTACAGGTACATTACCAGGGCCAGCCCGTTGATTTAAGTCATTTTATTCGTACCAACCAGGTTGCCCGCCTGACGCTTGGGGCACAGTAAGCCCTTTGTGCGTTGCGGCAATTATGGAGAAACAGCATGCATAACGAAGCACCCATTATCCGTCGCAAATCAACGCGTATTTACGTCGGCAAGGTGCCAGTGGGTGACGGCGCGCCTGTCGCCGTTCAATCCATGACCAATACGCGTACCACGGATGTGGAAGCGACGGTTAAACAAATTAAAGCACTGGAACGTGTCGGCGTAGATATAGTTCGCGTCTCAGTACCTACCATGGACGCGGCGGAAGCCTTTAAGCTTATCAAACAGCAGGTCAATGTTCCGCTGGTCGCGGATATTCACTTTGATTACCGTATTGCGCTGAAAGTGGCGGAATATGGCGTTGACTGCCTGCGCATTAACCCCGGCAATATCGGCAACAATGAGCGTATCCGCCAGGTTGTTGAGTGCGCGCGCGATCGTAATATCCCCATCCGTATCGGCGTCAACGCCGGCTCACTGGAAAAAGATCTGCAGGAAAAGTATGGCGAGCCGACGCCCCAGGCGCTGCTGGAATCGGCCATGCGTCATGTTGATCATCTCGACCGGCTTAACTTCGATCAGTTTAAAGTGAGCGTAAAAGCCTCCGATGTCTTCCTGGCCGTCGAGTCTTATCGTCTGCTGGCGAAGCAGATCGATCAGCCTCTGCATCTGGGCATTACCGAAGCGGGCGGCGCACGCGCCGGCGCAGTAAAATCAGCCATTGGTTTAGGGCTGCTGCTTTCGGAAGGGATTGGCGATACGCTGCGTATTTCACTGGCGGCCGATCCGGTTGAAGAGGTCAAAGTCGGTTTTGATATTCTGAAATCGCTGCGTATTCGTACCCGAGGCATCAACTTTATCGCCTGTCCGACCTGTTCGCGTCAGGAGTTTGACGTTATCGGCACGGTCAATGCGCTGGAGCAGCGGCTGGAAGATATCATTACGCCGATGGATGTCTCGATTATCGGCTGCGTGGTTAATGGGCCGGGCGAAGCGCTGGTTTCGACCCTCGGCGTAACCGGCAGCAATAAGAAAAGCGGCTTTTATGAAGACGGCGTACGTCAGCGCGATCGTCTCGATAATGACGATATGATCGATCAGCTTGAAGCGCGCATCCGCGCCAAAGCGGCAATGCTCGACGAAACCCGCCGTATTAACGTGCAGCAGATAGATAAGTAAGCGGCAGCGTCACATGGGTGGCGCGCTGAATGAACCTGAACGGCTGAAGCCGCGCAGGTTTTTTCTGTTTTAGGTTTCTGGGATTATCACCAGAACGGCCAGGCAACTTGCCTGGCGCAATTTACATATAGAGAGAAATGACGTGGCGAAGAACATCCAGGCCATCCGCGGCATGAACGACTATTTGCCAGCCGACACCGTTGTCTGGCAGCGTATCGAAGGGATCCTTAAACAGGTGTTGGCCAGCTATGGCTACAGTGAAATCCGCCTGCCGGTCGTCGAGCATACGCCGCTGTTTAAGCGTGCGATTGGCGAAGTGACCGACGTAGTAGAAAAAGAGATGTACACCTTCGACGATCGCAACGGCGAAAGCCTGACGCTGCGCCCGGAAGGGACGGCTGGCTGCGTACGTGCAGGTATTGAGCATGGTCTGCTCTATAACCAGGAGCAGCGCCTGTGGTACATGGGGCCAATGTTCCGCTATGAGCGTCCGCAAAAAGGCCGCTATCGTCAGTTCCACCAAATCGGCGCGGAAGTGTTTGGCCTGCAGGGGCCGGATATTGATGCCGAACTGATTATGATGACCGCCCGCTGGTGGAAAGCGCTGGGCATTGCCGATCACGTTGCGCTGGAGTTGAACTCCATCGGCTCCCTCGACGCGCGCGCTAACTATCGTGACGCGCTGGTGGCATTCCTGGAGCAGCATAAAGAGAAGCTGGACGAAGACTGCAAACGTCGTATGTACAGCAACCCGCTGCGCGTGCTGGACAGCAAAAACCCGGACGTACAGGCGCTGTTAAACGATGCGCCGACATTGGGCGACTATCTCGACGACGAATCACGCGAGCATTTTAACGGCCTGTGCGCGCTGCTGGATAGCGTCGGCATCGCTTACACCATTAACCAGCGTCTGGTGCGCGGCCTCGACTACTATAACCGCACCGTGTTTGAGTGGGTAACCACCAGCCTGGGCGCGCAGGGCACCGTTTGTGCTGGCGGCCGTTACGACGGTCTGGTTGAACAGCTGGGCGGACGCGCTACGCCGGGCGTCGGTTTCGCTATGGGCATGGAGCGTCTGGTGCTGCTGGTGCAGGCGGTAAACCCTGATTTTGAACCGTCACGTATTGTTGATGTCTATGTTATCGCTTCGGGTCAGGGCGTGCAGTCCGCTGCTATGCAGCTGGCGGAGCAGGTGCGCGATGCCGCGCCTGCGCTGAAGCTGATGACTAACTTTGGCGGCGGTAACTTTAAGAAGCAGTTTGCTCGTGCCGATAAGTGGGGCGCTCGCGTTGCGCTGGTATTGGGCGAAGATGAAGTCAAAGCCGGGCAGGTAGTGGTTAAAGACCTGCGCAGCGGCGAGCAACAAACGCTGGCGCAAAATGATGTCGCCGCGGCGTTAGTCACGCTGCTGTCATAAGCACTTACGGCAGGAACAGTTAAGGAGAAGGATTGCGTGGAAGTTTACAGCAACGAAAACGAACAGGTGGACGCGCTCCGTCGTTTTTTTGCCAATAACGGCAAAGCATTGGCGATCGGCGTGGTGCTGGGCATTGGCGCTCTGGTCGGCTGGCGCTACTGGAGTACGCACCAGGATACCTCTGCACGTCAAGTGTCGGCAAATTATCAGCAGGTTACCAGCGCGCTGGACGCCAGCAAGCCGCAGACGCTGGAAGCAGCGGCAAAGTTCGCCAGTGAAAACAGCAATACCTATGGTGCGCTGGCCTCGCTCGATCTGGCGAAGCAGTACGTTGATAAAAACGAGCTGGCGAAAGCGGCCACGCAGTTACAGAGCGGCATCAAAAATACGCAGGACGCCAATCTACAGGCGGTCATGAATCTGCGTCTGGCGCGTATCCAGCTCCAGCAAAAACAGGCTGACGACGCGCTGAAAACCCTGGATAGCGTAAAAGGCGAGGGCTGGACGGCCATCGTCGCAGATATTCGCGGTGAAGCGCTGCTGAGCAAGGGCGACAGGCAAGGCGCCCGCGCTGCCTGGAGTAAGGGGATCGATTCCGAGGCGTCTCCGGCGCTGAAAGAAATGATGCAGATGAAGATGAATAACTTAGGTTAAGCCATTAAAGAGAGAGCGCATGGAATTACGTAAATACCTGCTGCCAGGGCTGATTTCAGTCACTTTACTCAGCGGTTGCTCGCTGTTTAGCGGCGAAGAAGATGTCGTCAAAATGGCCCCGCTGCCGAAAGTTGAAAACCAGTTCGATCCGCAGGAAGTGTGGAGTACCTCTGTCGGCGACGGCACCGGCGACTTCTACTCAAATCTGCATCCCGCCTGGCAGGATGGCACCGTTTATGCCGCCGATCGTTTTGGCATCGTTAAGGCGCTGGACGCTGGTGACGGTTCGCAGAAATGGAAAGTAAATCTTTCCACTGATAATGGCTTCTTCTCGAAAAATACGCCAGCGCTGCTCTCTGGCGGCGTTACCGCAGCGGGCGAACATATCTATATCGGCAGCGAGCGCGCGCTGGTTTATGCGTTGAACAGCGCTGATGGTTCCGTTGCCTGGCAGACGAAAGTGGCTGGCGAAGCGCTTTCGCGTCCGGTGGTCAGCGATGGCCTGGTGCTGATTCACACCAGCAACGGCATGTTGCAGGGGCTGGATCAGAGCAGCGGCGTTGTGAAATGGACGGTTAACCTCGATATGCCAGCGCTGTCGCTGCGCGGCGAATCGGCGCCTGCAACCGCCTTCGGCGGCGCAATCGTGGGCGGTGATAACGGCCGCGTCAGCGCGGTGATCCTGAATCAGGGCCAGATTATCTGGCAGCAGCGTATTTCCCAGCCGAGCGGCGCGACCGAAATCGATCGCCTGAGCGATGTGGACACTACGCCGGTTATTGTTAACGGCGTGGTTTACGCACTGGCTTACAACGGCAACCTGACTGCGCTGGATCTGCGCTCCGGCCAGTTTTTGTGGAAACGTGAAATCGGTTCGGTGAAAGACTTTATTGTTGATGCAGGCCGTATCTATCTGGTCGATCAGGACGATCGTATCGTGGCGCTGAACGCCGACGGCGGCGTTGCTATCTGGCGCCAGAGCGATCTGCTGCACCGTAACCTGACCTCGCCGGTTCTCTACAACGGCTATATTGTTGTTGGCGACAGCGAAGGTTATCTGCACTGGCTGAATACCGACGATGGACGTTTCGTCGCCCAGCAGAAAGTTGACGGCTCCGGCTTCCAGACGGAACCGGTCGTCGCCAGCGATAAACTGCTGATTCAGGCGAAAAACGGCGAAGTCTATTCCATCAAGCGTTAACCCTTTGCGGTAAACGCATGGCTGATTAACGGCTCCTGGCTTACAGGGGCCGTTTCGTTTTTTTGACGGCGTGTTATCCTTAGCGCCTTCAGCCTGATCGGGGCGGCGCTGACCGTTTATACTAACCTGTTCGGGCTTCTGATTTTTCGTTTCGTAATGAGGCTTTATTTATGATACCTGTGGTCGCGCTGGTTGGGCGTCCTAACGTGGGCAAATCCACCCTGTTTAACCGTTTAACGCGCACCCGCGATGCGCTGGTGGCTGATTTCCCCGGTCTGACGCGCGATCGTAAATACGGGCGCGCCGAGGTAGAAGGGCGAGAATTTATCGTCATTGATACTGGCGGTATTGACGGCACTGAAGATGGCGTGGAAACCCGAATGGCGGAACAGTCGCTGCTGGCGATTGAAGAAGCGGATGTGGTGCTGTTTATGGTGGATGCGCGCGCTGGCCTGATGCCGGCGGACTCCGCTATTGCCAAACACCTGCGTTCACGCG
>Ga0268252_1000265_pt1 | contig 36430 bp, 25 predicted proteins | sample AgamicMgSfrz_FD_200244 | JGI IMG/M metagenome (GOLD analysis project Ga0268252, IMG submission 200244) | Agave microbial communities from Guanajuato, Mexico - Mg.Sf.rz (v2) (version 3) | ecosystem: Host-associated > Plants > Phyllosphere > Phylloplane/Leaf | place: Guanajuato, Mexico | collected... | reverse complement strand
CTGTTCTTTTGAAATCTTCATTATATTTTTTGCTTGTGTTATTACGTTCCATACGGACACATCCTTCCATAAATTACATTGTAAGGACTTAACTAAGTGGTGTCCATAAAACTATACTAACTCCATTAGCTTAACGTTAATTTCCTGCTATTCATTTTTCTATTAAAAAATATATACTTTCATTAAAAATATAAATTTGCTAATTGGAATATTTCAAAAGGACTAAAATCGGTAGACTGTAGATCGTAATCTTGATTTATAAATACTTTTTCTACTAAAAAGTAAATGCATAAGTATAATATTTTATCTTTAGAGGGTTTAAATTCTGTAATGAAGGTCATTAACTTTTCTTTGTTGAATCTTTTAACATCTTCTAATTGATCATTATTATATTGAATTTTAAGTTGAGGAAATTGAACTTCTTCTAAATCAAAAGGAACCATGAATAATATAAAGTTAATAAAATTATTATTCAATTCATCATTTATTCCTGTATCTGAGAGATATCTTTTATATAGTTGCTCATTAATACGTAATTTAGGAATTGTTTTGACTTCCCTATCTAAAAAATGGTCTATTTCTACATCATTATAAATTCCTACTTTTCTTTTTATAAAATTCCCATTTTTATTAGCTTCTCCCTTCACAAAAACTTTTTTTAGTTTTCCGAACTTTGATTCATAGTCGTACATCTCTTGGAAAATGTCATTATAAAATTCAAATAAAATAATGACAAATATTGTGTAAACCATTTGAGTTGGATTATGATCAGAAAAATTATTTGGAATAAACTTATATAATGTTCGATTTTGTGTTTTATCTAAATTACAGAGTAGTAAATATTTGTTAAACACTTTTTTTATCTTTCTTGGATTCGTAAACTGAATAAAATATAAAAATTCTTTTAAGATTTCTCCACTCTCATTAGAAGGACTAGAGCCAAATTTTTCCACCTTTACTAAAAAATCATTTATAAGATAGTTTATATCTTGAACTCCAGGCATATTAAAAGTAACGTCAAAAATTTTTTCTAAATATTCTTCTGCTTTCAAACTGTTTTTATACCTAACATCTATAGCCTGGCTGACCGCCATTTTATCTATTCCGCAGAAATAGACAATTTTATCAGTCTCAGTAAAAAAGTGTTTAATAGAAGATAGCAAATCTAAAACATGACTTGGCTCACATCTGTCAAGGTCATCAACAAAAACTAATAATTTTTTTCCACCACTTGCTTTAAAATACTCCTCAAGTAGTTTGTTGAATTTTGTATTAAATTCTTTTACGGTAGAATAATAAGAACTTCTTTCGAACTGTTTTTCTAATTCTTCAGCAGCGTCTTTTCCAGCTTTACCTGGATCTAAAGTTATAATACCTAGTGCAGATATTTTATAGTTAAACAATAAATGTTTACTGAGTGTTAGAAGGGTTCTTCCAGCTATTTTTACAGTATTAACCAGGTCTTTAATTTTAGTTTCTTTTTTCTCTATTTCATCCATTATCATTTCAAACAAAGACAAAGCGAGATCTGTATCTTTTTCATACTTCCATGCTTCAAAAAAAACTATCTCATATTTTTTAGCTTCTGATTCGATATATTTCATTACAGAAGTTTTTCCACTGCCCCAGTTTCCATATAAAGCAATTAAGTTATTCTCATTAAAATAACTTAAATTCCCATCTAACATGTTTTTTATTGTCTCAGCCTTTAAATGAGTTCCAAACAAATCTGGTTCACCATTTAAGTTGTAAGGTTTATTTGTATATAAAGTTGTAGTAGGTGACATAATAGCCTCTCTTCCTTATTCAAGTTAATAGTTATTGGAGTTAGAACGGATTTGATTCAATATTTTAATAAAAAAGTTAATATCAAGTTAAACTAACCCCTTTGAGCAAAAAGTTTAACTCATTTTACATATATCAACTTTGATTTATTGGACTCTCCCATTAGTAACTATGGCTAATTATACCATTAAAGTTCTTAATAAAGAATTATTTTGGATTATTTTAACATAAATCCTCTTAATATTTCTCATAAGAATGATATTTTCATAAATAATTATTTTTAATTATGAACAAGCAAGTGAAATTTAAGGTATCTATTTAAAATAGATATATTAATTAGTTGTATTAATCCTATGAATGAAGGCGAGGAATCTACTTTATTTTTGGAACAGTATCTATAGGTAAACGTGTTTCTATTCTCCCGCTAATAGAGATATAATCTGGAATGGCCACACCAAACAGGAAAACTTTTATAAGTCCCGTTTCTTGTATTCTACAGGTGTTTGGTAAACCTTTTGTTCCGCGAATTTGAATATGATTAATCCAATTAAAATAATCATTCAGTTCCAATGTTAACTGCTCCAGTGAAGAGAAATATGCTCCATTCGTGAAACCGTTTTTACATACTTTGAACATTACTAAAGCGATATCGGTATCATAGGGACACCTTCATACTCAAGGATATCGAAGAATCTATATATTTCTAAAGCTTTGGAAAGTTAATATCAAACTCTTTTTCTTGTTCTGTATGAAAAAGATTCACGGTTACGTAAATTACCTTTTACACTGGCTAATACTCATACACAATCTCTACTTTGTCCAATAGTTTCTCGGCACCAAAAGTGTTAATCATGTCTAGAACAACGTACCTACAGTTTCCAATTACTTTATTTATCTTAAAATCTAAGTTAATACAAACTTTGTTATTATTTTAGATTAAAAGTAATATATTATGTGAGTTTTAGTTAAATTGTAAAAGGTGAAAAAATTAATACATATAAAATATACCCCTTACTTGAAAATTCATTGATATAATAGACCTATATTTTGCAGGTTTAAAAAATGAGGTGGATTTTAATGTCATATGAATATTCCGATTCTTGGACAGAACAGAAGATATTTGATGTAGCAGAAGAATTGGTAGGTAAACGATTAGGAGAATTAGACAAATCGGGTTGGTTAAAAAAGAAAAAAGATAAAGGGAATATTGGAAATATGATTCAATCCGATTTCTTTGGTATTCCAGCAAATTCTATAAAAGGTGCTGACTTTGGTTATCATCATATTGAATTAAAAGTAACACCTATTCTTAAGAAGCCAAAGGCTGGATATACGTCAAAGGAAAGACTTGTACTAGGGATGATTAACTATAAGAAAGATCATCTTATTCCTTATGAAAAAAGTATTGTAAATGAGAAGGCTCAAAGCATGTTATTAATATTTTATCTGCATGAACAAAATAAGCCTTTAAAAGAATTTAAAATCATTAAAACTACTCGATTTCAGTTACCTAAGATAGATGAACCCCAAGTTAGATTAGACTATGAAACAATAATTAATAGAATTAGACAAGGTGAAGCACAGCATATAACTGAAAAAGAACAAAAAATAATGGGTGCTTGTACAAAAGGGCAAGGCAAAGGGAAAGACATGGTTGAACAAGCTTGTTCAAAAGAGAGGGCAAAATCTAGAGCATACTCATATAAAGGTGGATATATGTCCGCTTATTTTAGAAATCTAGTAACCCCCGAACAAGTTGAACATATACTTATTCCCCCTCAGCAAACCTTTATAGAAACGGTTACTAAAACACTAGATAAATATATTGGTAAAACAGAAGAAGAGATTCAATTTGAATTAAATAAAGGAGTAAAAGGTAAAAGTAGCATATTCAATTTGATAGGCTTTATGTTTGGCACTAAAGGTGAAAATCTTAATCATACACAAGAATTCTTAAAAGAAGGATATGCCATAAAAACGGTTCGAAATAGACTAGATAAAAGCAATAATCAAGACATGTCATTTCCTAATATTGATTTCACTGAAATAGCAAATGATGAATTTGATGAATCAACTTGGTATGGATTATTTGCAGAAACAAAATATTTACTAACAGTTTGGGATGAATATGAGTTAGGGAAGAATCGATTCATTGGCTATACTCTTTGGGTACCTGAGGATGAACTGATCCAGGAATTAAGTGACGTTTTTTATAAGATAAAAGATATGCTGTTAAACGATGGTATTATAGTCGAAAAAGATCCTACAAAAGGGAAAAACGGAAGATGGTCTGATAATTTACCAGGGGGTAAGGACGATAATCGTTTTATTCAAATTCGCCCGAAAGGATCGGGACAAAGTGTATATGTAACTTTACCTAATGGAAAAGTAATAAAGAAAAAAGGATTATATATTAATAAAGAATATATAAGAGAGATTGTTGGAAAAAAAATGACTTAGGTATAGACCCTAAGTCATTTTTCTATATAGCTAATGTAATTTGGGTAGAATTTTGTGTTTCTCGTTCATCAATTAATTTAATAGTATTACCCATTTTTTCAATTAAGTTTGTAACTAAAGCATTTCCCATACAAAAATAGCGCATGCGGTCACTCATTGTAGCTGTCCAGTTGTCTGGAAACCCATTTAAACGTTCACACTCAATTGGAGTTAAATAACGTTTGCGTCCATTTACTTCTACAATATGAGAGCTTCGGTTTGTTGTCCCTTCGCTTGTTAGCATTGTTCGTCCGGGCAAATCGAGTGAATCTACAGGGGACATGCCGCCTTCTGAGAAGATGTATTTATGTCCGTCTTTTGTTGTACGTTCAATTTTTTTAGGTCCACGTAAATACACAAACTTTTCAATAGCTACTTCAGATAAATAGAATTTTTCATCGACTTCTGATTCATCTTGCAGTATATTTCTCAAAGGAATAGCTTCAGGATTAAGTGCTTCTGTGTGCACAGTATGGATTTTACCCTCAATCATGATACCAGATGTATGATAATTAAAAGAAAAATCATCAGAAATTTCGACAAGGTCATTTGGTAATTCAACTTCAACATTACGATTTTTGTAAATCTCTTCTTTCACAGGGAAAGTAGATGCAAAGAAACCATCCTTTAATAAAATTTCAGAAGTAGATTTCTGCAATTGATCCGTAGCATAAGCCATTGACTTATCATAAGCGAAAATGAAAATACGACGACGACGTTGGGCTGTTCCATATTCAGCTGCATTTATGACTCGCCATTCTACTATATAACCTAGGTCTCGAAAAGTCGCAAGCATAATAGAAAAATCACGGCCTCGTTGTTTAGAAGGGGATTTTAAAAGACGATCAACATTTTCAAGTAAGATATACTTAGGATGAGACACCTCTACGATACGTCTAATCTCCCAAAAAAGAACACCCTTCTTTCCTTGAATACCCTGTTCTTTTGATAAAGAGCGTGCTACTGAATAGTCCTGGCAAGGAAAGCCGCCTACTAATAGATCGATGTTCATTTCTTCAAATGTTTTATTAGGTACCTTACCAATATCATCATTACAATTAATGCTAGAATGGAAATGTGCGTTATAGCAATTAAAAGCATCTTGGACTTTTTTTGATGGCTCCCATTGGTTTGCCCAGACGGTATGGAAAAGCTCTTTATCAGCTTTTTCAAGTCCAACTCGGAAACCACCGACACCAGCGAAAAGTTCTACTACATTTAAGGTTTTTTTCATATATTATATCCCTCTTTCGTTAGTTTAATTATATAAGATTGGGATAAAAAGATCAAGAATTTTATATTACCAATATTTTATTAATCTATTGTAATGATAGAGAAAATGTAAATACATCCTTCAAATTGACATTAAAATTATGAAGCCTTTAACTTCCCTTTAATTTTTCTATAGAATATGAACTTGATGTTAACATACAACAGTTAGGATAATAAATCAATTTTCCTGTATGGCCAACTTAAACATCTTGCCTTAGTACTTAGGAAGCATGTTATTTGTGATGTCCTTAAAATAAAAAAGCCAACATTCATGATATTGGCCTTTTAAAAAACATTTGCTATTTATTTTAACTAATTATATTCACCCCCCTTACCATGCGGGCGGATATTTTTTGAAATACTAGATTATTGCTTCTATATTAAACATTTTATTCAGTAATAAATTAGAAATTAATGACTTCACTTCAATTCTACTTATTATGCATACGAGACAAACTATAGAGTTCTAATCAAACATTTGTTTAATATCATCAATAATTGCCATATTTCCTTTTTACTCATTCTACTACCTAGTCTTTAGTAAAGCTTAGTATATTCTATCACTTTATAGAAAGTTATTAGAGGTATTACTTCACAATCATTTTGGAGGAAAACACAGTATGAGAGAAATGCTTAATTGGGGCGTATTAATTATAACTATAAATTCCTTCTTCCTATCCATTCCAGTTTAGCATTCTCTAATAATTAATAGCTACTACCTTTTGCAATAAATCTTGTTACTTTTTTAACCATATCCATTGTTATTATTGGAGTTACTCCCTGGAGGTTTGACTCGTCATATTCTCCGACCCACTTAGATTCTGCATTACGCAACCAATCAAAATCAAAGATTCGTTCCCAAGTGTATTCTATATTTTCTCCACTTTCTTCTAATTCATTCTCTTCCTCTTCACTACCAGATACACTTCCGTTATTTAAAACACAGTGCCATAGGTCGAAATCTGACCATAGAATTTGGTCATCTGGAATTTCTAAAGTTAAGATTACCCCTTTTGTTCCTTTAGAAAAATGTCCTGAACTATTCCTATCCACTCTTGTTCTCCAAAGCCAGATTGGATAATCTATCTTATTATATCCTTCGATACGTTTTACCATTTGTTTCATCATCCAGTGATAGGGCTCTTTAAATTCATCCCAAACGTACTTTTCATCACCTATTAAGAAACCTTGTTCTCTCAATTTATGATATGCTGCTAACCGTTGAACTGTATATACTTTCATTATCAAACACCAACTTTGCAATTACTACAAAAGATTATAACATTTGAGCTTTAAACATTCTGCCTCAAATTGTTCTTCTTCAAACTCATGGTCTTCGTTCGTAAGGGCTTTTCATCACCATTTATTTAAATAACTATAGATTCCTTTATAAGGTCCTTTGATTTTTGAACTCTATCAAATAAAACTTCTGCATTTTTTTTATTATTTTTATCTATTTGGAAATAGCCTTCTAGAAATTGCTGTATAATATCTTCATCTACATTCTCAATTGGACCTGGCAAGTATTCTTCATCCTCATTTTGATATGCTTTCCAACATACAAAAGAAATAGCATCAACTATGCAGCCGAATACTAACTCATTTTTCTTTTCTATCTCATCTTGCATTTGCATAAAGAGCCCTGTTTCATCTGTCCCAACATCTAACAGGTAATATATATCGTCTCCTGAGTGTTTTTTCTCTGTTACCCATTCCCATGCCACTTTTAAAGCATTAGTTAAGGAATCATAATTTGGAGAAGTTTTTAAAATATCTACTACTGTTTCACTTAATCCTAATAAAAATGCAACCTGTTTATCTGTATCTAATGATTTAATATTATATAACATAGTGTGTTCTCCATATCTCTGTTATTTCATCATTTTAGTATAAAATCTTGCTTGAGGTCATTCATTTTTACGCCATTTAATTTATGTTGTTCAATCATTTTTTCCCAACCTATTTTTCAACGGCTTCACTACAGGATAGAAGTTGGTGATTTTTCCAACTAAAAAAGCCGCAAACAGCAGCTCTTTTCCTATTCTATATGCTCTTATCTCCAACGCCAATTTATATCTCCATCAGGATAAACAGCAGGAATTTCAAATCCTTCTTTATTCCCCTGCTCATCAGCAATAAACCAGTTGCTTTCATCTAACCATTCGGCATCAAATTGGTCTTCCTCAAACTCATGATTTTCATTTGTAAGAGCTTCTAAGAATGTTTTATATTTTTCAATGTTTGCTGTTGGTTTGAGTTTTCCATATACCCAAGCGCCTTCTCTATTTGCATCCTGAATGTCACCTAGGTATTCTTCTTGAAAGTACAATTTCATTCTGTACCCCCCCTTCTTCAATATCATGATAAATTTAGGTATTCATTATCTCGAGTCGTCCGTTTTAGGGCAATCTTTTTCCAATGGTCTGTTGTAGTTGAATACTCTCTCTAATTAACTTTAAGCTATATTTATGATTGGATGCATCTTGAACTACCTTTGTAACTTCTCTATAGAATATTAAATTTTGATTATCATACGATTAAAATCACTAAATGAAATTAACTCGCTTTCCTGTATGGCTAAACTCCAAGTCTTGTCTTCGTGCCTCGTACTCCTCATAGGGATGTTATTTAAAAAATGCCAACATCCAATGATATCGGCATTATTAAAAATAAAGAAGTAATATTATTTATTTTATGCTTTATCTCAGTTTGATAAAAGTTGCTCGTATGTCTTCTTTATTAGGAGAGTAGAATCACCCTTAACTTGTTCAATAGAACTAATAAAATGTTCCACTAATGTATCATCTACTAAAGCAATTGGTTCTGGAAAGTATTCTACCCCCTCCTTTTCCATTGCTTTTCGACTTGTATAAGCAACTGTGTCAATAATACAATTCCATGCAGCAATATCGTTCTCATTTTCGGACATCTCTTGTATAATTGTTATTCCATTCTCTTCATCATCCAACAGATCATAAAGTTCGTAACCAATTTCTTCTTTGTTTTTTACCCATTCCAAACTTTTTGAAAGAGCATTTTGTGCTAGCTGTCTATCTTCAATCTGGGAAAAGTCACTTAAAATTTCTTTTGATAGCAGAATAAAAAAGAGTACTTTTCCTTCATCTGTTAAATGGCTAAATGTATGTTCTTCCATAATACCCTCCTATTAAACTTTATTCTATGTATTTACCATTTCTAATATTTAATTCTAACCTACCTGTAACTTTAACAGCTTCATTAGTTTCAGATGTAACTATAATTGTTAAATTAGGATAACGCTGACTTAATTGCTTTAAAACGCCAGCAGGTACTTTATCATTAGCTAATCCTTGATAGCACTTTCTACAAACACCAGATGGATTAGACTGATGTAATCTTAATGTACCTGTAACTTCTTCTGGATTCAATCCCTTCTGCATAACAGCAGCATCAAATTCATTAAGAACTCCTTCTTCTGCATGTCTTGTAAAAAGCGGATTGTTGCTAGGAGCCTTTATATTTCTATTAGGCATCGCTACATCTAAATCAGGAAGATTTGCTTCTTTTCTAACCTTCGGAGAACCCCCAACAAAAGTTAAATCTTCTAAACCCTCTACGTCTGTTTTCCCTACTGCCACTGTTTCTGTTTTAGGTACACTCCATTTTTTCCTTAATGCAGCAATATCTTCAGACCCAATCTTTATTGAATTTCTACTAACACCGCTACTTCGACCAGAAAGCATATTCAAATACTGTTCTTTTGATTTATCGACGGAGGTATTTAGTTTCCTGTCACTAGAGAGAATACGATTTACATTATGATTAACTCCAGCAGCACTTAACTGTGGACCGAAGTTATTTAATTGATCGCTTAGGTTATCTAGCCATGCTTGGGAAACTTCGCTACCCTGTTTTCCTATCTGTACAGACGCACTTACTGCTTGCTTTCCCAATCTATAAGCTTCGCTCGCCAAACTTGGTACAAATGGCAAACCAGCAAAAATACCTTGTGCAAGACTTGCATTTCGTTGTTCTTCTGTTAGTTCATTGCCAAGCATGTCCTTGCCTGTTATGTATTCAGATAAACCATTGGCTGTTATAAGGCCATAGATACCCATCTCTGTTTTTTCTAATGAAGAAAATGTATGTACATTCTTATAGGCACTCATAGCATGTTCTGCAGCACTTATTCCCCTCGTAGCGGAATAGATACCCTTACCACCCTTAACAGCTCTTCCTGCCCAACCAACAACAGGGATAAAGCCAGCTAATGCCATTGCACCTGCAGTTACTCTTTGCGTAGTAGAAAGCTTTTCTCCAGTTACAGGATCTACACCTTCCTTGGCTCTAATGTAATCATAATATCCACTAAACTCCCCAGCAAACGTTTTAGTCCCTTCCCATAAATCCTCATACCAAGGACGATTCTCTATTTCTCTTGCTTCTTTTTCTTCTTTTTTATATGTAAGATAACCAGCTGTAATTTCCTCTGCTTTAGATTTAACTTGGTAAGCCTCACTGGCATAAAAAGCCTCAGCATTAAAATTTATTGGTGTAATACTGTTCCCTTGCTTAGTAGCTTCTAATAAAGCACTAAACAATTGGATAACATAGCCCTCTTCTCCCTCAGACGAGTTATATTCCTCTTTCAGCTCTTGATCTACTTCATTAATGATCTTCAATGTATCCGTTCTTTTTTTATTGACGTCCATCATTAAATCATCGAATTGGGAGCGAGAAAATGAATTTAAAGAAACTAAATCGTCTATCTCTTGGAATATATCATCTAAAGCTTTCTTTTGCTCTGTAACCATCTCATCGGCTAGTCTTTCTTTCTGGGCTAGGTCGTCCTCTAAGAAGTTTGTTTCAACTCTTGTATTGCCTCCCAGCTCTTTATCTTGCAGCTTGCCGGAAACTCCTTCGAAAAAAGCTATTTGCCTATCTACAAGCCGTTGCCAGGCTTCTACCACATCCATTTGACCTTGATAAAAACTCTTTATCGCTACAGCACCTTGTCCTTCGAAGTCTTCTAAATCAACTATTTCACTGAATGTCGTTTTTAATTGAGTAAATTGCTCCTGTAGATTTTTATAATGTTTTGCTCTTTCTTCCATTGTATCTTGCAAACTAGAAGAATCTAAAATTTTCATATTATATCTTCTCCTTTGAAGAATAGAAAAGCCAATTATTTTATAATGATTTTACCACTTAACTGGTAATAACTAATCAATCTATTTACTCAATTTAAAAGAAAAAACAGAGTTAAATATCTTTTTCTTTTAATATTTGTTTTTCTTAAGACTTTACAAATATGCCATTTTCTAATTGAGCCTTTACTTTAGTAATTGTCCAAATACGATACTTTTTCACAGCAAGAAAATTTTAGGCAGAGTTAATTCGTAGGCTAAGTATGATAAACTATTTATGAGAATCAAAAACGTTTACTTTAAACCAAGAAGATAAATAATTAAATTAATGAAGGTGACTATATGAACAATTCTATGGAATTAATCAATAAATTTCGGGATGAACGTGATTGGCGGCAATTTCACAATGAAAAGGATTTAGCTATCTCGATATCATTAGAAGCAAATGAGCTTTTGGAATTGTTTCAATGGAAGAGTTCTGCGGAGGCAAAGGAAAATCCAGAACGCTTAAAAGAAGAGTTAGCTGATGTACTAATTTATTCATATATGATGGCAGATAATCTCGGATTTGATGTGGATGAAATCATTAAAGAAAAACTTGCGAAAAATGAGATAAAGTATCCAGTTGAAAAGAGTAAGGGGCATAAAGAAAAATATAATCAATTATAGGAAAAAGAGGAGTACACGAACGGGATTTTGGCCGTGTACTCCTCTTTTATGCATTTATGGTATCAAGAAAATATTGTTTTAAATTACTATCTTCAATATAAATCCTAATACCATCAATTCCTCTAGTCATAAGAGTATAGTAAATGTTTTTGATGAAGGCAGTGAATTCAGATTCTGTAAACTCACTATGAGTAGGCTTACCATTTTTATCAAAATAGTTCTCTTTTGAAGCAGTGACCTTACCATTTTGGTAGGTCAAATCTTTCCCGATAATAAGACCGACACAATTGATATCCACTCCTTGAACAGCATGAATGGAGCCAATTTCTTCTCGGCTGTTCTTTTTATTCATCCAATCTTCGTGAGTAGAATTCCATTGCCATTGGTGAGTTCCCTCTCTCCAGTCATATGAAGTTTTATCAGTTTTGCTTACCCACTCTCTTGCGTAACCCGCAATAACACGATTTTGACTATCACTAATTAAGTTGTCCATACGATTTAAATAAATAAAGAGTTCCTCTATAGAGTTGGAAAAACCAAAATAAGAATCAGGGTCAGGATTTTTAAATAAAGATCTATCAAATGACGCATCATCAGAAATTTGTAATAGATATCTTATTCCTTTAATATAATCATCAGCAGTGTATGTTTTTTCCTTGTCATGGATATCAATTCTGAATTGAGTTTTTAACGAGATTACTTTATAACTCTTTTGTTTTACATACTCGTCATAAATATAAGTTGGGATATCAGAAGGCCTAATAGACTGATAACGATCATAAAATAAGATTAAAGAGGAAGTAATATTTGATAATAGTTCCAGACTAGTCTTTGTTTTATCTCCATTAAAATATTTACGTTCAGATGGATGGAGTTTCCCGTAAAAACGAGGAAGTCTATGTGCTTCATCGACAATGATATAATCAAATTTTTCCTCAGTGTTTAGCAGCATTCCCCAAGTACCTACAGTAACATTATTAATAATGCCATAGTCAGAAAAAATACGAATCGCATTTTTTCTCCAATTGGCTTTTACAACTACACCAATTTTCTTCTCTCCATTGTATTTGTCAAATAGTTGCGCAACTGTGTTGGTCATTAAAACCGTTTTACCAGTTCCACTTCCACCTTCTATAAGGAAGTTTCCTTCTTCATTGATAAAGCGATCTATTATTTTTTGTTGCTCTGCTTTCAAATCCATAAACGGTGAATATTTAGCTAAAATTCGACGCTTCAGATAGGAGACTTTTCTATTATTTATGCAACCTAGTTCAAACAAATCATCTTGCCAAAAGGGAGTAATGACCAATGCATCAAGTTCCTTGCTATCTTGTTGATAATTTGAAAAGTTCCCCCTAGTCTTATTATCAATTTCTATTTTTCTTTTATGTTTCGTATTATCTGTTTTGAAAAGTGTAATCAGTCGTTTTTCAAGATAGTCCAAGTTTTTATCCACTAGTTGTCCATAGAGTATAACTAGTTTTTTAAATTTAGACATTATAAAATTGGATTCTTGGTTACTATTATGCTGTTTGTGGCGATTTTCCAACTGCTTTGTTTGTCCTATATAACAATTTTTATCACCAATGTATACATAGATTATATCGCGATTTCTAAGTAGGGTCATTTCCAACTTAGATAGTTCTGTTATGTTTAGAGTACCATCTGGATTAATATCAAATATTTTTATATTATATTTTTTGTTCATATTTCCCCGACTTTCTTTCTACAGCATTTTGTATAAAAGTTTTCCCTCTTTCGAGTTTAGTAAATTATGACTATATTATAATTCTACTACAAAGGAAATTGTCCTTAAATAAAATTATAAAGTTTAGGTCGCTAGGATTGTTGATGCTTGGTTGGAATATAGATTTGATAATTGAATTGAAGGAGATGAGTAGAAATAAGCACTGATGACCAAATAGGTTCCTCATATCACTTAGATTTTCCGGATATAAAAAGGACAGATGATTTATCTGTCCTTCTTTAACCATCGATTCTTATCATCATTTAGAGGAATTAAGATTATGAATTCAACTACTAAATAGTATCAAGGGATTTCCAGTAGTTTGTTTTTTCTTCCATTCTTAAAAACCCCTACTTAGGGCTGTAGTATTTTACCGCCCTTTGTAGAAATTGATTCTCTTACAATTTTTCGAATATCGGTTAAATATTCGTGCGAATCAATTGTAGTCATTTCCCCTGGTATTGGACCCGCCTTATCAAAAATATTAAAAATTTCTTTTGTCCGTTTTCCGCTCGAGTTTTGTCCTCTATACTCATAGGCAACATTCCATTGTGTAAGATGAGTTTTCCAGAAACGGTATGTGCAATAATCGAGTATCTTCATATGAATATCTCTAGCAATTTTGTCAGCTGCAAGCTTTTTTTGTTCCTCATCATGAGTTTCAGGAACCCAGTACACGGGATGATTTAACATTCTTCTTACTTGCTCCATCATAAAGTCTGTTATTTCGGCTACTGGTCGAAGGTCTCGAAATTCACCATCGTCGAAATCTAATGCCTTTCTTTTCGATAATGCCTTTATCGTAGCCCAATGACGCTTCTGGTCTCCATTTAACCGACTGTTCCATAATTCGTGAAAGCCTTTCGTTGCTTTTTGTATGGCAATCACTAAATTTGCCTCATCATATACAGGAATTACATCTGAATCCACAGGATTAAAGATACTCATTTGTAGAATTCTGAGCAATTTTTCTAGTTCTACCTTTGTATGATTGTTTCCTTCATCCACCACTTTATCTAGCTTTTCTAGATAAAAAGATTGATTGGATAAGTTTGTTTCCATATTCAATCCAATTTCAGGTCCTAATCGCTCCTGAATATATTTAGCTGCTTGGTTTAACGATGCATTTACATGACGAATTCGACTCTTCCGGTTACGTATGCTGTCCCCAGAAAGTTCATCCATATGGGTAAAACAAATACGAAGCTTAGCAATATTTCCACTGGCAGCCACACTTCTTAAAACGGCTAACGAAGCTGCTTGCATCGGGCTTTTAGCGCTATCTACTAATAAAACTACATCACTTTTCTCAAACTTACGTAACGTTTGAGAAGGAATGCTAGAGGAAGTCGAGGCAGTATGTCCTAACCCCTGCCCGTCAATAAGCACTAGCTTTGGCACACTATCTCTCCACTGAGGTTTAAATGGCCCTTTCACACGGATTCCTTGTACGAGTGGAGTAAGAAGCCTACCAAATTGAGGAGCATAATTACTTGAGAATTTTCTGATTGTATGAATAAATACTTCGCGATTGTCTGTACTGAATTTCCAGGTAATTGGCCAATCTCCATTTCTTTGAATTATTTTGCCTGTTTGCAAGTGATCGAAGCGCAGTGCCATCTCTTCGATTATATCGTCTACTAATGAGTGAAACGTTTTACTTTGTCTAAGTTCTTCATCTAATAGCTCCTCAAACGCATTCCGGTCAACAGAGCTTAATTCTTGATAATTTACGTTAAGTTCATTCCCTAGCCGCTCCAAAACCTTTTCACTTAATTTTGTTAGCTCTGTAACATGCTCCAAATAACCACTAATTACATTAGCAAAAGTTCTCTTTTCTTCAAGGGAGATTGTTTCCATAAAAGTAATATCTTCCTCATCTGTATCGTCTTCGTCAACCTCATACTCACCAAGCACATAAAAGAAACGGAAACGCTGTTCACTATGTTCTAACAAATGTTGTGCTACCGTCCAATTATCTTCTCCTTTAAGCATTGCAAGAACGGCTGCCATGACACAATCCTCTAAATGTAATCGAATTTCTCGCTGATCAAAAAATGTAATAACTGCCTCATAATCTCCGTCTGCACAAATAACTTCTGTATCCGAAACTGTTGTTTTGTTTGGAGAAGTAGAAGGAAAACGCTCCTTTTTCGGATCTGTCCCAATTAACTGACGAAGTAATGTTGTCTTTCCTGCACCTGTAGTTCCAACCAAAAGGACATTCGCGTAGCCCTGATTAGAGGTTGGCAAAGGTAACTGCTCATCCCTTAGCTCCGTATAATTTATCTTTTTTGCCTCCAATGCATCATAAAAGGCAGAAATAATTTTTTCATCATATTTTAAGCTGGCCTTTTGCCTAGAGGAAACGTTCCACATCGATTCATCTGCTAAAATTTCGTTCAATTGGGCAACCAATATGTCGGCTCTTTCTTCATCATTAGTCCCTAAGCCCCTCCGTACACGTAATCCAAATTTTCCATACTGATCCTTTTTGACGGGGTGACGAAATACAATCGACCAAGATTCCCTTCCCTGGCCTCTTGCTTTACTTGCTGTATACTTTCCCATTTAGATACCCCTTTCCAATCAATCTATTGTAAAAGAACACCGAGTTCCTCCATATTCCAGTTTGTGTTCCTGTGTATGTTAGAAGGTATGTTCTATAGGCTTGCCTGTATTCCAATTTTAAAATGAAAATAAAAAAGCATCTCCTCTACATGAGGAAATGCTAATAAAATAAATGGGAAGGAAATTCGTATTAACAAGCTAATCTCACTATTTCTTTTTGAAAAATACAATATCACTTTTACACAAGCGCATATAATAATAAATTTTTGCGAATTAACAGACTCCTTATTGAACTATAAGGCCCAAGGAATTAGTAATGATAAATACTACGTTTTATAGGAATAATTATGTTGTTACAATATTCATACAATAATTTGTTACTATATTCGGTATGTGGAGTAGCAATACGAGTTAGTTTTTCAATAGTTGAACATATAAAAGGTTAAACTCACTATTTCTTACGCAGAAGAATTATAAAATTATAGCATTGGTAGTGAGTAATTTAGAACTATCACCCTCCTTAATCCACCAAATTACAAAGACACTACTATATACTAGTAAGTATTTTAAGCATATTAGAAAGTTATTCTTCACGTTCTTTTAGTTTTAAGGCTTCTTCAACTAATATTGAATAATGATATAGTTTATTTATAGGTTTTTTTAGAAATCTATCTATAAAGTATGTTCCGACAAGTACTATAAAAAATACAATTAAGATAATATTTAAGGAAACATCAAAAACGCCTGTTAAATCGAAATTACTTATTATCTGACTTAATTCATTGTTGTTTTCAATCTTATTAATGTCAATATATTTATCAAGAATCATAGTATTTGAACTTATACCTATTGAAGCAAAAGTTATTAATAATGTGGTTATAACAGTAAAAAGGAGTCCTAAAAGTGAAAATGGATTATTATTAATATAACTTGTGTCTCTTCTAGCCGAGATTGTTGCTTCTAATCTTCTTTTCATCATAAGTATTTCATCTTTAGAATGATCTTTACAAATACTTTCTGCTAATTTAATTTCGTCCTGCATGGAATGTTTATTAACTCTTCCGTACCTATCAATTAGATATTTTACAACTGAATCTGCATATTTAAATTCTCTTATCAATGTAATCACCCGAAACTTATATCGACAATATTGGTATAGATTATAGTTTTTTCACAAATATTCCTATTTTATTTCTCAAGATATATTTTAGTTTTAGAGTGGGATGAACTTCATTAACAAAGATTTCCTAGTTGACTAACACACATTCTTAAAAAATCTTCTTTTTATAAGTGAGTCCGCACTCTACCATTTCTTATATTTCTGATCATTTCTGATACTGACATTAAACTCTTTTGTAATGGTTCTATCATTGAATTCCTTTAAAGTATATTTAATGCATTACATTTGTTACAGATAATTCCCTTGAATATTTATTAACCTTTTACCATTCTCCTCTTTAGCTATTAAGCGTCAAAATTTTATGGTAATAATGAACTGCCTTGATATAATTAAATTGTATAAATTATGTAATTAATGCTGTTACCAAAAGGTAGTAACGACTTTATAAATTTAAATAATCAAAAAAGGGAGAAAGTGTTATATGAACTATAAATCTTTAGAATCTCTTCAGCCATTAGTAAATGTAGTAAACGAAGCAGGAGCAGCAGTGCATGATAAAAGCAGGACAATAATTAATAGTCCGTTAGGTGACGTCGTGTCAGGTGCATTAGGTGCTGGAATTGGAGGGGCTGCTTCTTTTGCAGCTTTATATGGATTAGGTACAGTAGGACTTAGTGCTGTTGGTATCACATCAGGTTTAGCTACAGCTGGTGGAATTGTTGGTGGTGGAATGGCAGCTGGGGTTTTTGTCCTTGCAGCTCCAGTAGCCCTTTTAGCAGGAGGAGGAGTTGCATTAAGCCTTCATTGGAAAAAGAGGAAGTTAAAACAAGAAAAAGAACGATTATACCAGGAAGCTCTTAGGAAGCATGATTCAATAATTAAAGCATTAAGAGAAGAAGTTAACGCTACGAAGGAAAGAGCAGATTACTTAAATGGATTAAATATTTTATTGAGACAAGCAATTAAGGAACTAAGGGTAGATTTGGGAGTAGCCTAAATGGACAAATTCAAATACACAAAATCTGAAAAAGATATAAACAAGGTTTTAAAAAATCATTATGACATCTTAACAAGTAACCCTTTGCTTCAAGAGGATAAAGCCAAAATGAATGATAGTATTGTATCAAGCGAGTCATTACTAAAGGAATTAGGATTGGGAGATCAAATTAAACAACTAAAAAATAATCCCCCCCCTTTAAAGAAACAACAATTTGTTCGAATGCCATCTTGGGAAGAGATAGTAAACGATGCAAGGAATTCTGTTCCTGAAGAGGTTGATTTACGTTCATTCTTTACAGAAGAAGAATTAAAATCGAATGAACGATACTTACAACAACTAAAAGAGGACTTTAACAATATTCATCGATTAGATCCAATAGACTATTCTATTTGTATTGCTGCTGGTATTCTGGCTGCTGCAGTAGATATTTTATTAGTTGGCATTCCCAAAAAAACAAGCGATGGAATCAGTGCAGGGCCGTTATCTAACTATATCCGACAAAAATTTGATGAAGCAATTCCAGCTGATAAAATAAAACAGTTAGAGAGACAGTTTAAAGTCCCTTATGACGCATCAACAAACTATAATTTAAATGAATATGTTGACGGCTTAAGCAGCTGGTTTCATCGCTACCATTCACTTGGACATGATCCAATTTTAGGTTTTATTTTTGGAGTCTTCGATATAATGACAGGTAGATTTACAGCAATAGACCGGAATGGAAAAATAATATCTCAAATCGCAGGAGAAATTCCAGAGGGTATGAGTATATTTAAGGCAATTAGCCAAGTATTCGGACATATGAAATCTGATGTTAACACTTCAATGGGACTACCAGCGCCTATGATGACGTTATTTAATAAATTTCAATTTGGATCATTTGGAGAAGATGGAGTAACTATATCAGAGGTAGTAAGGGGGATGTATGCGGAAGGCTATGATTTTAAACATTTTTGTTCCATGTCAACTCCAACTATAATTATTGAGGTCATTGTTAGGATTTCGTACTCAGTAAAAAGATTAAAAGAAGGACATTCCATAAAAGAATCCATACCAGTAAACGGTATTCGTAGAAAGCCAAAGCTTCAAACGATGCTTTTCATTGCACATACAATATGTACAGCTTCCAATGGAGGAAAAGTATACTTCACTCAAAATCCTTTAGCTATAAATTATACAGAATGGATGTCTTATGCAAAGTATTCTCTATCTCAACTCAAATGGACACTCTATGAAAAGTCAAACCTTCGAAATGAATATGTAGATGGAAAACTACATGAGGAATGGGATATTCTACAATCCATTATTAATTGTACTTGGGATACCATGGAGCAGGATTATATTATTATAAAGTAAATGAATTAACCATCTTTCCAGAATTTTGGCTTGATGGTTAATTTTTTTCAATTTATTGAGCACTCAACTTATGTGTATTGGTCTTTAACTAAAGTGGATGACATTCTTCATTTTGTAGATTCATGTATTTTAATTTCGTCTTAATCAGATTGTTGTAATAAAGTGAAAATTCTCTTATTCCAATAAATTCTACACATTTATAAAATGCGCCCGTCTTTTTATATAAAAACGGCACCTTGCTAAACATTCTTACTTTTTAAAACTATAAAGCAACGCACACAAAAATGATAGTCTTTAATAAGTTATAATTTAGGGTGATATATTAGCATATCCCCTCAGATTTACCAATACATACAGTTATAAACATGATTTATAACCATGGTATTTTAATCACCATGCCGTTTTTATCCTAGAAAAAAAAACCACAAGAAGCGCCTGTATTACAGGCACTTCTTGTTTCTAATAATTACTTATTTTTAAGTAATGATATCTCTTCCTTAAGGATTTGTATCCCAAAAGATTCAAAGATTTCTTGTTAAACTAGTATTACTACTTAGCTTCAAAGTATAAATTGTAAAAAAGTAGGAATATTTAAATAAATACTATTTCAATCATTGTTTAAAAAGGCTTAATATTTCATCATAATCAACTTCAGGGTCGGGTTCTAAAATACCATTCTCAATTGCATTAATCATTCGCTGTTCTTTTTCTTTTAATCGGACGTAGATACGTTCATCGATTGTATTCTGCATACCCTCTTGGCCATCTAACATAAAATAGTAGTATTGCGTATAGGCATTTTCCTTTAATCCTAGTCGATGAATACGGTCCCGAGACTGTAACATATGGGTAAGATTAAAGGAATATTCTAAATATATCGCATCATGACAAGTATGGTGTAAAGATACAGATTCCGCTAGAGTATGAGGGTTAGTAATTAATACTTCAATTTCTTGCCGTTTAAATGCTTCAATAATCTCATCACGTTCTTTTTGAGGTGTACTCCCATATATTACTGCTGCTTTTACACCTTTAGTTGTTAAGTCGTTGTATACTTTATCAATTGTATTTACAAACATACACCAAATTATGCTTTGTTTACCATCATTCTTTAAATTAGTGGCCAACCTAATTGCAGTTTTATATTTTGAAGTTGTACTAACTTTACGAATGATGTTAATTTCATCTTCAGTAAATATAACTTCATCTTTTTGAATATTGTTATACCAACTAGTTTTATCTTCTTCCCCGTACATTTCAATTCGATTTATAGCTTTAAGCAGTAATTCAGGATTTGAAGAAGCTTGAATCAATCGGATATATAAATGGAATGGGCTATTTCCATACTTTTTATATAATAATTCGATTATTTCCTGTTCAGAGCTATTTGCAAGTACCTTTATTATATCATCCTCGTTAGGAGGAGGTACCAATAATTCCTGTTTAGTTGTTCTCCAAAAAAATGGATATAGCTTTGTATTTATTCTCTCAATTTTTAATGAATCAGGAGTTTTTAACTCATTTACCTTAAAATTAAAGAATTTTTTATATTCATCTGTATATAAAATATTTAAAAAGTTAAAAATATCTTCGTACGTATTTGGAATTGGGGTTCCTGTTAAAACAAATTTATATAGTGGTTTTTCTGCAATTTTCTTAGCAACTTGAGCACGCTTGCTTCTAACCCCTTTAATTTTATGGACCTCATCAAAGACAAGCATTGTACGCTCATTGATAATGTTACACAAGATATTCTCATATTTTTGTAGCGATTCATAATTAATTAAAATGAGATTTTTATTATAACTATTAATCTCTAATTGGATAACAGGAGCTTCCTCATCATGGATATCCAGTATGTTAAGCTCTTTTTTATCGCCAAAGTTCTCCTTAAATTCTTGTTTCCACGCCAAAAAGGAGTTTTTAGGTCCAACCATTATAATACGATCAACAGTATTGATTTCCGGAGAATTAAGAAAGGCAAAAACTCCATAGATCATCGATGTTTTTCCTGCTCCAGGGACAGAAAAATTGGCAGCTTTCTTCATTTGTTGCATATAGAACGAGCTCCACATCTGTTTCTCCCGAAGAGGCCGATGCATTTGCTCATTTACAACTCTTTGGAATTGGTTAAAACGGTCTATTATTTTTACATCTTGACTCTTTAATAACAGCGCATACTTGGAGCGTTCCTCAATCCAATATGCTTGTTGCTCTAAATGTTTTTTTAGTTCCTCGCTAACAACAAAATTAAAGTTTTTTTTATTTGCAAAACGTTCAAATATTTTAATGATTTCTATTATGTCAATATAGGTTAAGTCTGACTTAAAGTTCGGATAGCTACCATCAAAATATGGCATTAACCTTTGTAATGCGTAAGCATTAGGCTTAATAATAAAGGACTTTAAAGTGTCCTCTAAAATTAACTCCCCACTATCTATTGACAAAATTAATGCATCTTCAGTTAACATTTCTGCATTCAAAATGAGTCTCCCTTTACTAAATGACATTATTTTATTCTTTATTACTTCACTTATTTCCTTAACATACACTAGTTTTTCTACTAATTTATTATCCCAAAGAGTTTCAAACTCCTGTCTAGCTCGTATTATCTTTTGTTTGTCGAACTCTGAGGATAGCCAAGATGCAGTAATATCAAATGATTCGAAATTATTTGATATTGCTGCATTAGTTTCATTATTAGACCCTGTAAAATAAATGATATTGCCTTCTTTATCTTCACAAAGCCCAAACTTTGAATGAAATAATCCACTAGACTTAAATCCAATTTTTATATCACATATCCCCATAGCAATTAAGTAAGCTAAATTTGATAAATTCACTTGCTCATCAATACCTATATATTCATCCAACTTTGAAATTAAGTTTTTTGTTAGCTGTTCTCGAAGATCGTAGCCTTTTTTTATTAATAAAAAATCATCTTCACTAATATCTTGAGAAATAATAAGTCTCATCTTTCCACCATTTTGAACAAGTCCTTTTAAACCCTTTGCATATGCTGCTAGGGCTTTTGAGCTAAAATAACCACTAACTCTATCATAATAAGTTGCAATTTCAAGAATAGGATTATAAAAATCTTTTACAATGTCTGTCGTCGTAGTATAGTAGGAAGGTTTTAGAGCAATCTCCTTAAAGACCAAGTTTTTCACCAAATAATTTTGTTGTCGTTTCAATTTTTTTTAATAATATTCTGAAATTATTTTTAGAACCTTCATCTAAACGAGAGAGTTGATCAATATCAATAGATTCTAGAGCTGTTTGCGATCGCTTTAAAGATTCAATAGGCTGGTCTTGAATTTCTGTTATAATTGTTTCTGCAATTTTTCCTTCAATTAGTTTCTTTGATGTAGTTTTAGTAGAATCTAAATCTGTGTTGACTTGTCTAATTATCTCTTTTGTTACATCCTCTTGTTCTTGGAAAGATTCGTAAACTTCTTCAACAATATCTTCATACTCTTCTAAAAACTCTTCCCGATTATTTGCTTTTATTATATTTTTGCCAATGTCACGGATGTGTCGTGTTAAATCACCTCGATATGGGATTGCTAATGCTGCAAATAAAGCATTTTTTACACGTAAGTATTCAACTTCATCAGAAGCATCTTCTTTATTCAGTATAATCATTATTTCTTGTAAGGGTCCATCTAAGTTTAAATCGCGAGCCACATAAAATTTATCTTCAGCATTGATAAATTTTAGAAATTCCACCATTAATTTTGATTTTTTCACCATTTTTTCCACTTCGGTTTTACTCTTATTTGTGCTTCGTCTATAATCTTCTATCGTGAATAGCTTATCTTTCACAATAACTGTATAAACTTCCACAAGGTTATCAATTGGATTATAGTCAACAGGGCGCTCCTCTGCATGTTGTAAATTCAATTCTAAGCGCTTAATGTCAGTATCTGTTAATCCTGCTGACTCGTCTAAAATGACAGCCTCAAAATATAGATTCTTTCCTTCTTCTGCATTAATTAAACGAACACATGTAAAACGTCTATTCCCATCAATTACACGTCCATCATTTAACACAACACCAGGCAAACGTTGTCCGAATAGACTAATGTTGTTTTTGGTTGCTTGTAAAGCGTTAGAATTAGATTCAATGATGTAACTTTGTAGTATGTTGTTATATACTTCTTTATCTGTAAAATCTAAAAGATTTCCTTCAGATTCATATTTATTAATAGAACTGATTATCCTACCATTTTTGTTATTATAATGTAGATATTGTGTAGGAATACGATATACCTTATAGTTTTTTGTAATCTCATGAATTGTAAGTTTTCGTGTTCCGTCAGTTTCTTGAATGATATTTTGCTCTATTAATTCTTTTAAATTTACACTTGTCATCTATAAATCTCCTCAAAGTAAGTATTTTTATCACAATAAAATCTAGATAATTCAGGTGAATAGTAAGTTTCAGTATCGCGTAATAGTGAAATAGCTTTTTGTAACACTATTGTCAAACCGTAATGTTTTGTAATATAATCCAATAATTCCTGACATCCCACCGCTTTAAATTCCCTAATTAACCACTTTAAAAAATCCACCAATGAAACGTCCTTGTTTTGAATTACAAAAATGTATCCTGTTGCTAAATTAATTGTTTTAATTCTGGAATCTGACCAAAGTATTCGTTCATAAAATATATTTTCAAAGCCAAGATTTAATAATTCATGTGTGAAACCCAATTTTCTAAGCGAAGCTAATGTAAAAAATTTATTGCGACTAGCAAAATTTATAATTTCATCTTGGAAATTCACTATATTCCCCTTAGGAAACCCTGATTTCTCCAGCTTGCCTGCAGTAATATATAAATTTTTTTCAACTTTAAATAACTTTAGACTTTTTTCCAAATCATATATAACTTTCCCGAAAATTTGTGTTCTGTTTATCGGTAATCTTTCATTTATAAAATAATCATCTTTAAGAACTTGTTTAATAAAGAATCTTTCTATGCTCCCATAACTATTATTCAGAATAAATTCTCCTCTGATTGAATAGCCTAATTCCTTTAACACCATATTATTAATGAATTTATCATGAAAATCACTATATTTTTTTATACCAATCTGCTGAATTTCTGTGATTGTATGGATGTCGTTTGTTAACAGTGATTTTAGATAATTGATTTCATCGTTGGTTAATTCCTTATAGTTCACACAAATTATATCATTATTAATATATTCTGAAAGGAATGAATGAATATGACTCTTTAGAGAGGTTTTCTTAAGTCCGTAATTTTCATTAATATAGCTTACAAAATCATCAATTTGAATAGGAGCCTGCTCATGGAATAAATTAATTAGAAAACTATTTTTCTCAATATTATCAATCGCAAATTCAGGCATTCGATTATAATCGACATTAGGAATCGGAATAAATGTCTTGTAAAGATTATGTAGTTCAAATTCATCATCTATATCTATAGATTTCAAAAAATCGGTGTGTGAAACATATATTTTTTTCATACTATAGATTCCTGGAGATAACATCAATAATTCCTTTAATTGATTAATCTCTTCTTTATCAAGTTGTTCGAAGTCATAATAACGATAGTAATGTCCCCTATTACGTAAAGCATACGTACAACGATCACTCAATCCTCTTAGCTGCTCTAGATTTTCTAGTGGGGCTAGATTATAATTTTTTGCTATTATATATTCATTGAATTTTGGTAGTAACTTACTATCATTAGTTATACTTCTTCCATAATGAAAAAGTACATCCTCAAATACATCAGTTTTATTGATTCTTTTAAGTTCATTTTTATGATTTATAAATAAATTATAGTAATTAAGTATGATGTTTTTTTGTTTTTCCGTAAAAATAAAATCCTCTAGATGAGTAATGAGATTTTTTTTACCCCTTTTTAACCTTATAGTTAAGAAGTTATATATTTCATCTCTGACATCAAAAAGACAACAAAACAAATCTTTGGGACAGTTGAATTTTTCGAAAAAACTCCCGTATAATACCTCTTCTTCAGTGATTGGAATACATTCTAATGCTACCTTTTCTCGCAATGCAATCGCTTGTCTAGTTACATTTTGATCATCTGAAATTTGTTGAAGAGTATTACCTTGTAATCTTTTAACTATAATATTCCTATACTTTAACTCTAAAGAATCCTCAAGATAATACTTTAACTCTTTATATTTTCTCCTGTACCATATATCCCTTTTATAAAGTAAGTTTTCCTTGAAAAAATCTTTAAAATCATTTAAAATGAGTGCAGGAACAGCAACAAATAGTTGATTTAGAGTGAAAAATTCACCTATCTTTAGAGTATCTAGAAAATTATTAATTTTAGATTCTACAATACCAGTTTCTTTTAAAACAGTAACATTCCGCAAATTTTCAAATTTATTGTATGCTTCTTTGATTCGATGATATGTAGATACCCTACCATTTTCTGTTTTTGAATAGAAATCTGATAAACTAAAACTTTTTAATTCATTATAATTAATATCAAATGATTGCAATAACAAAATGTTCTTTTGAGATAATCCAGTAATGGCTAAATGGTAAAGACATGGTTGGTTATATTGCTCAGTAGGAATCATCTCAATAGCCTTATTTATTTTCCCAAACACTGATTTTCTACCACCTAGTTTTAAATCAACTATTGGTTTTCTTAAGATAAAATCTTGCACTGTTAATCCGTCTTCATCAACTAAATTCTTGATAGTCCTAAGACTAATTCCGTTTTGGTCAACTAAATGATATAAGCTATATTTATCGTTTTGCAGAAGCATCGTCACCTTTCAATTATTAGTTCGATTCCCATATTACGGGAACTCGGTGATAAAAGCAAGTTTTATTTTACGATCATATTATCTAGGTTAAGGGCCTAAAAGGAAATTAGGCCACTTTTTTATTGAATATAATTTAAATAAGAACTTTTATTATAATATAACATTTGTAAAAGTTTTGAATAATATTGTTCTAAATTTGACGTATTCAGTAATTTTTCGAAAGTATCATAATCTATCTTAACACTGAATAAACAATCAATAATTTCAATAACCTCATATATTGTAAGATAATCTACTTTTTGTTTTTCTAATAAAACATTTAAAAAATGAGAGAGGTTAATTTCAGATGTTGTTTTAATAAAAAAGAATTGCCCACAAATCTTTATTGATTTTATACGACCTGGTCTCCTCAAAAGAGATTCATAAAACAGCTGATCAAATCCATATCCGAAAATAGGATGGTGAAAGTTATCCTTTTTTATTGACTTATAAGTGAAATATTGATCATTTTTTACAAAATTCTCAACGCTTTCCTTAAAAGAGATAATATCAGCTTTGTTTATGTTGGCTTGTTCTAATGCTGTTTCAGTTAAATAAACACCTTCCTCAATTTTGAAGATAGAGTAATCATTTTCCATATTTTCTAATTTGCGTCTTACATAATTACTTTCCCATACTGGACTTTTTTTAATTTTGAAATAGCGCTCGGAAATTATCTTATTATTAAAATAGTTTTCGATTGAATCAAAATCATCTCGTAAAATAAAAGGGGGAGTTAGTTGGTATCCAAGTTTTTTTAACAAGTCATTATGGACATTAAACTCATTAAAACTTTTATCAACCTGTTTTGCTTTTTCAATAAACTGAGTAATAGTGTAAATTTCATTACATAAAAATGGCTTTAATTGTCTGTAATCAAAATTGTTTTGATTTATTTCTTGTATTTTGTTTTTATTTGCTTGAACTTTAAGGGTTTTCATATCGGCAAGTATGGAACTTACATATCCATTATTAAACCAATAGCTTTGTTTAGTTATAAATTGCCCATCAGGAAGTTCAACTTTGTCATTAGCATTTTTAGCTTTGGGACGTACATGCATTACTTTTGATTGCTTTGAAGATGGAAGGTTATTTTCAGTAATAATATTATTTCCTTTTTTCTTTCTGTTAATGGTAACACCCGTTTCTAATATCCCCTTCAATTCTAACCAAAAATGCTTTAAATCATTATCAATTGTTAATTCCGGCATTTCCCATAACTTTATCCCTTTGAAATATAGGTTTTCTCCATAATATTCAAACACTACAAATAAAAAAGTATTGTTTAAGAATTTATTTCTTAAAAAACTATTATTCCAGTCCTCTTTTACTACACTATGAAAATCAATTGTTTCAAAAGACATTGATTCTTTAGGAACTCCATTTTCTTTCAAACGAACTGTTTTTACAGTAATGTTATAATCATTTTTTAATTTAGATACATCAATATTAAAAAAATTAAACATATGGTTGGACAAGGTTGAAATTGATAATTTTTTACTTAATAAATTTATATTTAAGCCTACTTTTTGCCCAATTTCTAGAGTGTCTATATTTTCAAAAGTTTTAAATTGATTAAAATCGGTATAAGTACAACTTGTTTGCATATTATTTTCTCCTAGAAAGATATTAACTTAAATAATTAGTGTACACGAAACAATAGAGAGCTAGTTTTACATAGTAAACCATTCGTTTTATCAGAATACAGTATTTAACCTTAAGTAAAATACTACTTCCATCTATATCCCTTTTTTTATTCTAAAATCTAATCAATAACTTGTAAATAGATACCTTCCATGAGATTGTAATTTTAGTTACAAAAGAATAGAGTGCAATTTGTATTTTTTAAAAGATTTTCAAACTCTCATCCATATTTACTTAACATATAGTCGCACATAAAATGGCCTAATAAAGAGGATTCCGGTGTAATTCTGGAGTTCTTGGACAATCATTACATTGTTAGGCTTTTGAGCTCTATTCTTTCACATAGTTATGATAAACTTGATTTTAATTGTTTGTATTTGCAAAGAGTTTCCAAGCTTATCTTACTAGCAAATTAGCAGTTATTCCTTGGAGCTAAGAAATGGATAAGTACAAGTGGAAATAATAAACTTCTTAAGATATAAATGTCCATTACATTCCTAAAATGCTACATGGAAACTTTATATCTAGCATAATCCCTTTTTATGAAGAATGAACATAGGAACACTATAATAGTTACCTCTAGTTCAAAGCCTTTTGCTAAATAATAAGACCAATCTATAGTACCTTTTTCGGCTCTTGAATCCCTCATAATACTCATAGGGTCTCGTTAAATATAACTTTCCTCCCCTTCTCTATTATTACAGTACTTGCATTTAATACTTCTTCTACTATTTGGAGGCGCTTCCCATTCATGTCCATTCTCACATAACCACCAGTATTTTCTTCTTGCAGAAACTCCCACTTCAAAAGGACTTTTGTCATTTTTAGTAGGATGCCATTGCTTAGCGAGTTCTGGTTTTTTAACCGCTAACGAATTTTCTCTCTTTACTTTTCTAGGTAATCTTCTCCCATATAATTCATAGCATTTAGGGCAACCTGTTCCGTTTGATCCTGCACGTCTATAGACATAAGCAGGATAGCTATGCCCTCTTTTACAAATCCAATAAACTTTATCATGTGAACCCTTTGTTACATCATCAGGAGTTATTGCAACATTTCTATAATAGTCCCATTCCTTTACAAGTTCTGGATGTGTAGTAGAGAGACAATTAGTTTTTTTCACTCTTTTCCCTGCACAATAAGGACAATTTTCTCCATTACCTGTTCTGTCATTTATCATTTTATTGTAAGCTGATTTACACTTTGGACAAATCCAATAAACAACCTCATTAGAGAATGGGAAATATAAATTGGGAGTACCAATATTTAATTCATTGTTCCATTCCTTTTCTATTTCAGGAAACAATAATTCGAAGTTAGGAGCTTCAGTTGCCACTTGTCCAAGGCAAACTCTACAGCCATGACCTTTGGTCTTACTATTAATTTGAGATAATGTGGTGTGTCCTTGTTCACAAGTAAACCACACTTTAAAATTAGAATATGGTTTAAAATGCTCAGGTTTTAAAGGATAATTTCTTTTGTAGTCCCATATATTCTTTGATTCGGGGTAATTCTTTAATAAATTTTCTTTTTCAATGATTGGCGGAATTTGTGTAAGGATGGGAATGGTGTCAACATCTACATTAATTAGTGCAATTACTTCTTCAATGTCTTTTTCAAATTCCCTATGTTTCCCTTCAATCATTAACAATACTTTCTTTATCATTTCCCCAACTGATTTATTTGTTCTCCGTTCATTCAAATATTCATAAACCCCTTTAATATTTAGCGGAGCTAATCCCTTATCTCTAATCCGTATTAAATCATATCCATTTTCAATAATTAGACTGCTTTTTTCAAAATCCAATTCAAACCTTGCTCTATGAGTATGTCCTCCATCATATTCAATAACCAGATTAAGGGATGGGATATGCACATCAACAGATTTATACTTACCGATTTCCTCAATGATAGAGTTTAATTGAGCATCTTTAAATATTTGTTTTATGTAAAAATAAATTGCGAGTTCTGGGAAACCAACATTATATCTTTCATGACATTTCGGACAACCTGTATTATTGATTGCTCTTTTTTTCGCTTGTGTAATCCACACATGACTGCACTCTTTAAAAATCCACGTTATATACTTATCTGAACCAGTTTTAACATTGTTGGGTGTATTCTCTTTATTTTCAGTTGGATGCCATTCTTCAATAAATCCATCCGTACATCTGCAATAAAACCTCTTTTGTTCATTTAATCGCCTCATAATTTATTATATTTCTTATTTAAATATAACAAATAATAATTAGTCTTTGTATATATCTAATTTAGTATTTTGAGGTAAAATATTTAGGAGCTTCTATATTTAATAAGTTCCCTATAGGTTTTTCTTCGCGTTCACCTTGATTCAACAAGCCCTACTACAATCATATTACAAAAAGAGTTACATCATGCATTCACGATTTTTAAAAAAAGAAGGAAGCAGAAGATGGATGAATTATATCTTTCTGTTGAATTTATCAATTTTGAAAAAAAGGGAACAATTATCAATACTTATTTTAATGATAATGTTCTCTCAATTTTTTGCTATTTTTATTTTATTCTTCAACAACTACTGATTTCACTTGATTATATCTAGAATTTGAATCTTTTATTATATCTACTAACTCCTTTTGGTTCTGTTCATACTCTTTCATTTGTATAAATAGAAGTTGTAGTAAATAAAAATATTGGAAGATTGGATGCTGCATACAACTTAAAATTTCTTCTGATTTGAATATAAAAACTGAACCTTCCGTTTTTATTTGTTTGGCAATTGCCTTTTGCAAACTCTCAAAATTATGTTGTCTATTTTTTCGTTGTAGTATAGAAAACATTCTGTGATTACCGTCTATTAAAAAGTATTGGTAATCCTCCCCTGCATAAGGTTCATAATTAAGTAGAATACCAGGAGTCTTGTTGCCTTTCACTTTTGTTAAATGTGCTCTATCTAACTCCGAATAGCTAATATTCATTCTTGTAATCTGGAATAACTCAGCTTTTAGATTATGCTTCCTAATTAGGTCCAAAGCTTTATTAACTACCCACGACACCTCAATTTCCACTCCTGAATATGGAATCATCGTTCTCTTATAAATTTGACCATCATTGTTAATTTCACCTGCAACAATGCTTTTATAAATGTTATCAACTCTAAATGTTCTGTAATCCGTTTCTAAAGAACAATATTTATCATAAAGATAGTTAAATTCTACAATGAGTTCCGGCTCATCTTTGAATTGCTTCCTAATATAATTTAGCCAAGGATCTAAATTAAAGTTATATTGTTTTTCAATATCCCATAATATAGGCTTTATATTTTCTTCCTTTAAATCAGGGTCTATTTCTCTCATTCTTTCTATGATCATTTCAAATTGCTTTTTAAACATTCTAAATCCTTTCCTTTTCTTTATATAATAGTAAAGTGAATTCTCATAATCTATTTATATCAGATTACTATATATTTCAATAAAAAGAAAATAATAACATCCAGTATAAAAAGCTCTCCACTTTTAAATTCACCTTAAACCTTAAATAAATCCCTTAGGGTTCCCTTTAAGTATTTAATGGTTGACGAATATAACATAGTGTTTTATTACATAAGAATAAACAACCCTCACGGCATCGTTAGGGTAAAGGAGGAACTTGATGAATAATATTAATGTAAACGTTTTTCAAATGAAATCTAAACCTCACGGTACAGAAAGAATTAACGAGTTTATTGGAGTTGATGGAGGCGAAAATTCATTTGTTGCTATTGGATGGCCAGGCATTGGGGATTTAACGAATGTAAGCAAGGATGAAATCCGTGAACGTTTAGAGAAGCGATACAATTATAAAGGGCAACAGTTAGGGACATATTTAAGCGCAGTAAATACCTTTGTAAATACAATGAAAAAAGATGATATAGTTCTAATAACGAATAAACTTGGCCATGTTTTTATATTTGAAGTTGAGGGATATTGGTATGATCAGGATTATGATAATGATATAGGAATGTGTCACCAAAGAAAGGCTAAATTACTTAAAGTTCTAAATAAATTGGAATTAAATTTAGAGATTCAAGAATTACTTAGAAACAGAGGAACAATTACTCAATTTAAATATCCTTTTGAAAAATCTGGATTGGATAAATGGTTTGAGCCGTCGGAAGAACTTGATGTTAATGTGAATAAGTTAGTTAATAGTGCTTTAAATGTCTTGGAAAAAAAGTTGCTTGCTGAAGATTCACTTATTCGAGTAAAAGCTGCTGCTGAGATTTTACGTTTTGCTAAAGAGAAATAAAAGTTAAAGGGGCAGAAAAATATTCTGCCCCTCACTTACTTGACTTAAAAATAACTTCAATACATGCTATGCTATATTACATAATTTTATTTCAAATGAATGCTAATCCTCTTGTTTTCTACTGATTTTTTAATAACACAAACACCTAAAAACGTTTGTTTTTGGATGTTTTCATTTTTACTCTAATGAACATAAATTGTTTTATATCTATATTCGGCATGGGAATAGGAGTTAATAAGGTAAATTCATAACGTAAGGCTTGATATAATATCCAGTTTTATTTACCTCTTCAGATTGATTATTAAAAAAATCAATAGCCTTTTGCCTTTCTTTAAAAGGACGTTGGACCTTTCTATAATCATTTTTCCATTGCTCACTTTCAAACCAGGCTACTAAATAAATACCACTACGCGTACTAGAATCTTTTAAATATCTTTCAGCTAATTGATTTTCCATAGCTGTTTTTAATTCTTTATTCCAATTCCCTTTAACTTCTATTATACAAGTAATTATATCTCCATTAGTAGCTTTTGCATTAACATGTATGTCTGTTCTTTCACCTTCAGAACTAGATCTTGATGGTCTCCACTCTACCTCTCTATTTAATATTACATTATATCTTTCAGTGTAATGTTTCATTCTATTCATTACATATGTAGAGAATTCATTTTCTCCTCTAGGCTTTATATATTTATCATTCGGTATCCACAATAAAAATAGTTCTGAATTCTCACCATGTAAATCATTTTGAACTGCATTCAAAACATGCATTAATACACTTACTAATTCTTCTTCCGTCTCAACAATTCTAGAATTAGTATTTATTAATATTGTAATGAAATCTTCCGGGTTTACTTTAATAGGATTTTTAGAAAAATACGTCTCCCTAGCATTTTGTAATATACTTCCCCAATATGGGTACACACTAAATTTCTGCTTCAATGTTTCTATATCTCTATAACTAGCTATAGTTGCCTCATCTATTAAAGAATTTATTAAAGAATTTTTAAGTGAATGAATATGATCCTCCTTACTCATAAAACCATTCTTAATTCTTGAATCTAACCTAATATCAGGATAAATATTTTCTAGCATCTGATATAGTAATAAATAGTCCCGGTTAGGTATATAGGGAATAACATCCCTCAATCTAGATTTAGCAATTACCAATAACATTTCTTTACAAAACATTGGATGATTAATCATCTGTGGAAACATACATTCCCATCCTTCACCTTGTTCCAACAGTACTTCTGCAGTTAGAATTGCAAAATCTAATCTAGACATTTTTAATATTTCATTTTTCAAGAAACTAATACTATCCCTATGACCCTTTGAAATTAATAAACGACAAATCTCTTGATATAAATTCTTATTAGTTATTTTATGTTTATATAAACTATCTTTAAGGTAATCGAAAATAACTTGGTTGCCATATTTTTTTAAATCTTCTCCCAATCTAAATGGGTATTCTGACCTTTTGTTAATTAAATTTATTTTCAATATGATTAATTCGTTAAACTCCTCTGGAATTAAATCATACAAATAATTTATTATAATATTCTGCCGTTCTTCCTCTACACTTCCTGTACTAATAGGGGCATTTATTATTACTGCTAACCAGATTTTCAAAGTTTCCTTTGAAATATTAGATATATATTCTCTTTCATATTCAAAAACCAAGTTAAAGGTATAAAATAGGCTATTCTCATAATAAGACCAATTTATTTTTTCTAAATACTCATTAGGATTAAAGTCTATTTCCAACATCATGTTTTTTGCTTGTACAATAATCCTTGATTTTAATGTTTCTGGTAAAGTATTAAAGTTTAAAATTAACTTTTCATAAGGTATTGAGTCACCCAAACTAATATTCTTTAACAAATGTACCCAATATGAAGATTCTCCAGAATCTATTTTATCAGTTAATTCTTCTATCTTTGGAATTGAAACTATTTTTTCTTCAACTATTTTTATACTTTCTAAATATCGACTTTTATATTGTTTCGAAAAATAGTCCTCTAATTCCCAAGCATCAAATAAGGTGCAAGTTATTTGAGAATTAAAATTAGTATTCATAATTAATTGATATAGCTTCATAAATAAATCTTTGTCGTTATATATATCATTTTTTAATAGATTGACTACCATAACTAATAAATCGCTAATTTTATTTTCATTAACCAAGTTTTCAATTATCCACTCTATATCTTCTACTTTTAAAATCCAAGCATAACTATTTAAGGGAATGGAAGTTTCAATTAAATAATCAATTAACTGTCTACGAGTTTCCGTATTTAAAATATGCAGATATTTATATATTTCATACTCTTTATTATCAGAAAGTGAAACTTCAATAAATCTAAATATAAAATTTCTATATTCATCTATTTGAGCCAAATTAATAGCTGAGCTATATAGCCTATCTGTTAATTTATTCAAATCATAGTCATCTGGTATATTATAATTCTCCATAATATACTCTACAAACTCTAAAATTTCTCCATTTGTAAAATCTCTTTTTTCTAAATTATATAATAACGACCTATAACTACCTAATAAATTTGTATTATTAGGTATTCTAATATTTTTTAATAATTCTTTAAAAGATATATTATTTGGCCACAGCTCGTTTAAAACTATTCCTGTTATCTCATCATCTGGGTCGTCTAATTTTAAATACTCCAATGCATTTATTTTCTTCTCACTAGGTGTTAATTGAATTAGAGTCTTAATAATATTTTTCAATATCATGTAATCCTTAATTTCTGTAGCGGCTTGTTCTACAAACGCATACAGATTAACTAAATTACAGTCTTGAATTATCTTTAAAGCTTCAAGCTTTGCCTTATTATCTCCGACTTCAAACTTTCTTTTAATCAGTTCTTCCATACCATCGTAATGCAAAAACTTGTACTTATTATCTAAGTAAACATTGGCTCTATAATCTGTTATTGATATTTTAGCAAAAATGTTTTCTATTACTTTTTTTCTCAATTCATTAGGTATCTCAAATTCAATTTCAAATAATATTTCCGGTTGAGATTCAATTATAAAATTTAATAAATCCTTTCTTTCATCTAATAACCAAGAAATAAGTCCTAAATACTCTTTTGATATTGAAACATATTCCTTTAACCTAAGTACAAATATATTTTTTAAGATTTCTAAATCTATTTTAAGAGTAATAATAGCTTGCGCAGCCAAATATTCAGCAATCATCTTATGAGACCATGTATATAACCCTTGGCCAATATCAATAAATAGACTTGATTTTAACGTTTGTTGTAATGAAGTAAATGTAATCTTAGAATTTTTTTTCTCTAATTGGGGTTGTAACTTTATCAACTCTAAATAACCAATTGTTTTTTCAATCGAAGTAGAATTAATTATATTTAAATTTCCTGACATGATTGAAACCAACGCTATTATTTGAGCAATTTCTAATAAATCACTATATGAAATAGTTGGTGAATTATAGAATTGTCTAATCTCATTATTTTCTTGACATAATATCTCTGCACCTTTACTAAATAAATCTTTTTTCGAAGTTGGTATTGAGCTTTCGAGTTTGTATATAGACAAAAGCATTTTCAGAGTATAAGGATGCATAGTTAAAGATGATATTTTTGCATTTTTGACTGTACCCCAGAATATTTCAGAATTAACTTGTTCCGTTTTGAGAGCTAAATCTATTTGCGTTGAAGTTAGTGGAGTTAGAACTAAAATATTTTTTTCTTCAAAATCTCTTTTTTTCACATTTAATATTTCCACAAGCCGAGAACTAATAAATTCTGGCCATTCAGAGGATCTACAAGTCATTCTTATAAAAAGATTATCTTCATAAATTGATACTAAATAATCCAATATATTATTAATATTATGTTTTGTCTGTATAAGTGCTTCATCTACAGCATCTAAAAATATATATACTCTTTCCTTCCGATTATTTTGATTCCATTCTAAATAATCATCTGTCTGAGTAATCTTTTCTTCAAGCCAACTTTTATCTATATAGTCTCGTAGATTAATAAAAATCGCCTTGTGTTTTTGCTTAATCGATTTATATTCAGCGGATAATGTATTACTTTTTCCTATGCCTGGTTCACCTAGTAATACTAATAATTTTTCATCTTCTTTATCTGATAAATGACATATTTTATTTGAATTCAATCTTTCTTCAAAAAGTCCTTCAGAATCATAATTAATTGTAACTCCCCTATGTCTCCAATATCTCTTCCAATCATACATTCCAAAAACCTCCAGCCCTATTCCATTATATTATATACCACTATGATCCAGTATTCTGAAAATCAAAAAATAAATGAGATGCTCTAGGACTTAGCAATATCTCCCTCGTAGCACATGTATTATCTTTTTCACCATCTATCTTTGAAAGAGCATTTTCATATTTCCTACTGATTATTGTTTTTATCTCGAATTGGAGTTAGTATAGTTTCATGGACACAATTTAATTAAGTCCTTACAATTATTTTGAGAGGATGTGTCCGAATTGGAACGTAAACCTGCAGGCAAAAAATATAACGATGATTT
>Ga0268252_1000261_pt1 | contig 36611 bp, 34 predicted proteins | sample AgamicMgSfrz_FD_200244 | JGI IMG/M metagenome (GOLD analysis project Ga0268252, IMG submission 200244) | Agave microbial communities from Guanajuato, Mexico - Mg.Sf.rz (v2) (version 3) | ecosystem: Host-associated > Plants > Phyllosphere > Phylloplane/Leaf | place: Guanajuato, Mexico | collected... | reverse complement strand
AAAAGGCGCTGAGGCGCCTTTATTTTTTTGCTGAGCGTTCCGCTCTTTGGCGTCGCAGCTCTTTAGGATCGGCAATTAGCGGACGATAAATTTCGACGCGATCGCCGTCATTAACCTCATCCTGGAGCTTTACTGGCCGGCTGTAGATACCGATTTTGTTCTGCGTCAGGTCAATATCATGACGCAGTTCCAGTAAACCGGATGCCCGGATAGCCTGTTCAACGCTGCTTCCCTCTGCCAGTTTTACCTGGCGCAGGTACTGTTTTTCAGGCAGCGCGTAAACAACCTCGACAGTGACATCAGGCACGATAAACCTCTTTTGCACGATGGGTAAAAGCCTGAACCATGCTGTTCGCCAGCTCTTTAAAGATGCGGCCAAACGCCAGCTCAACCAGCATGTTAGTAAATTCAAACTCCAGATTGAGTTCAACTTTACAGGCATCGTCGCCTAAAGAGGTGAACGTCCAGCCGCCGGTTAACTTACGGAACGGGCCGTCCACCAGCTGCATACGAATACTCTGATTATTTGTCAGCGTATTATGCGTTACGAAGGTCTTACTGATACCTGCTTTGGAAACATCAACCGATGCCGTCATCTCCTGTTCGGAAGAAGACAGCACGCGGCTTCCAGAACAGCCCGGCAGAAACTCCGGGTAGGCGTCAACATCGTTAACTAACTGGTACATTTGTTCAGCGCTGTAGGGCACAAGTGCGGAACGGCTAATCTGGGCCATATCGTTTCCTGTCATTCATAAAACGTACAAATAATAGCATTTTCAACCGTCAAACAGAAATTCTCTGCGGCTGTAGACGTGCTAGAATAGCTTTTTTTCCCGGCGACTTTGGGTCCGGGGATGCGATTAACACTGGTCTGATGTAAACTAAGTTGCACTATGACAAAGAAAAAAGCACATAAACCCGGTTCTGCCACTATTGCCCTTAACAAACGCGCCCGTCATGAATACTTCATTGAAGAAGAGTTCGAAGCGGGAATGGCGCTACAAGGATGGGAAGTTAAATCACTGCGAGCCGGTAAGGCCAATATCAGCGACAGTTATATTTTGCTGCGCGATGGCGAAGCTTATCTGTTCGGTGCAACCTTTCAACCGCTGTCGGTCGCTTCCAGCCACGTAGTCTGCGATCCCACCCGTAACCGTAAACTACTGCTGAACCAGCGTGAGCTGGACAGCCTGTACGGTCGCGTTAATCGCGAAGGCTATACCGTCGTTGCGCTGTCTCTTTACTGGAAAAATGCCTGGTGCAAGCTGAAGATTGGCGTTGCGCGCGGTAAAAAACAGCATGACAAACGCGACGATGTGAAAAATCGCGAGTGGCAGTTGGATAAAGCGCGCATTATGAAGAATGCGCATCGCTAAGCGCTGGATTCAGCAGTCGATTTTTGTTATACTCTTTAATTCTTGGGGCTGATTCTGGATTCGACGGGATTCGCGAAACCCAAGGTGCATGCCGAGGGGCGGTTGGCCTCGTAAAAAGCCGCAAAAAAATAGTCGCAAACGACGAAAACTACGCACTAGCAGCTTAATAACCTGCTTAGAGCCCTCTCTCCCTAGCCTCCGCTCTTAGGACGGGGATCAAGAGAGGTCAAACCCAAAAGAGATCGCGTGGATGCCCTGCCTGGGGTTGAAGCGTTAAAACTAATCAGGCTAGTTTGTTAGTGGCGTGTCCGTCCGCAGCTGACAAGCGAATGTAAAGACTGGACTAAGCATGTAGTACCAAGGATGTAGGAATTTCGGACGCGGGTTCAACTCCCGCCAGCTCCACCAAAATTCTCCATCGGTGATTAGCAGAGTCATCCGATGAAGTCCTGAGAGCCCGCACGGCGCAAGCCCTGCGGGCTTTTTTGTGCCTGCAATTTGTGCCGCCTGAGCCCCGCTCCCCTGCCTTCCTAAATCACCTGTGATTTACATCCCAATTTTCAGCCCTTCCGCGCTGTTTTTTACCGCTTATTCCGTCTTATAGCCGCTTATTTCCCCCTGTGACCGCTAAGCAACTTTCCCCCAGGGAAGCCGCTAAATTTGTCACCCTAGCCGCCGAGTAAAACAGGGATCCTTCTCTGACATCAAGCCTAACTACATTAATTCGAGAAGGGCATTTCGTTAGCTATTAAAACCAGGTTTTTCTATGAATAAGAAAAAACTTTTCAAACACTTACCGTGGGCGATACTTGCGTTCCTCGGTGCCTGCTGTCTGGGCGTCGTAGCCTTACGGCGCGGTGAACACATCAGCGCGCTCTGGATCGTGGTCGCGTCGGTATCGGTCTATCTCGTCGCCTACCGTTATTACAGCCTCTATATCGCCCAAAAAGTGATGAAGCTTGATCCTACACGCTCAACGCCTGCGATGCTGAACAATGACGGGCTGAACTATGTGCCGACCAACCGTAACGTACTGTTCGGCCACCATTTTGCCGCTATCGCCGGGGCTGGCCCTTTGGTTGGGCCAGTGCTGGCGGCGCAAATGGGCTATCTGCCCGGCGTGCTTTGGCTCTTAGCTGGCGTAGTGCTGGCCGGGGCGGTGCAGGATTTTATGGTGCTGTTTATCTCCTCACGCCGTAACGGCGCCTCGCTGGGCGAAATGATTAAAGAAGAGATGGGGCCGGTTCCCGGCACTATCGCCCTGTTCGGCTGCTTTTTGATCATGATTATTATTCTGGCCGTGCTGGCGTTAATCGTGGTTAAAGCGCTGGCGGAAAGCCCGTGGGGCGTCTTTACCGTCTGTTCAACGGTGCCCATCGCCCTGTTTATGGGCATCTACATGCGCTTTATTCGTCCGGGCCGCGTAGGTGAGGTCTCGGTCATCGGCGTACTGCTGCTGATCGCCTCGATATGGTTTGGCGGCATTATCGCCCACGATCCTTACTGGGGCCCGGCCCTGACTTTCAAAGACACCACCATTACCTTTGCCCTGATTGGCTACGCCTTCGTATCCGCACTGCTGCCGGTTTGGTTGATCCTGGCGCCGCGTGATTACCTGGCAACCTTCCTGAAAATCGGCGTTATCGTCGGGCTGGCGATCGGTATCGTGATCCTCAATCCTGAGCTGAAAATGCCCGCCCTGACCCAATATATCGACGGCACCGGGCCGCTGTGGAAAGGCGCGCTGTTCCCGTTCCTGTTTATTACTATCGCCTGTGGCGCAGTATCAGGTTTCCATGCGCTGATCGCCTCCGGTACAACGCCCAAGCTGCTGGCCTGCGAAACCGATGCCCGCTTCATTGGTTACGGCGCGATGCTGATGGAATCCTTTGTGGCGGTGATGGCGCTGGTCGCCGCCTCGATTATCGAACCTGGCCTTTACTTCGCCATGAATACGCCACCGGCGGGGCTGGGCATTACAATGCCTGATTTGCATGAGCTGGGCGGCGATAACGCTCCGCTGATCATGGCGCAGTTAAAAGAGGTGACGATTCACGCCGCAACGATCGTCAGTTCGTGGGGATTTGTGATTTCTCCTGAACAAATCCTGCAAACCGCTAAAGATATCGGCGAGCCTTCGGTCTTAAACCGTGCCGGCGGCGCGCCGACGCTGGCGGTCGGGATTGCGCACGTATTCCACAAAATTTTACCGTTGGCGGATATGGGCTTCTGGTATCACTTCGGCATTCTGTTTGAAGCTCTGTTTATCCTGACGGCACTGGATGCCGGTACGCGCTCCGGGCGGTTTATGCTGCAGGATCTGCTGGGCAACTTTATCCCGTTCCTGAAAAAAACCGATTCGCTGGTAGCCGGTGTGATCGGCACCGCTGGCTGTGTCGGGTTATGGGGCTATCTGTTGTATCAGGGCGTGGTCGATCCGCTGGGCGGCGTGAAAAGCCTGTGGCCGCTGTTCGGGATTTCGAACCAGATGCTGGCCGCCGTGGCGCTGATCCTTGCCAGCGTGGTGCTGGCGAAAATGAAGCGCACAAAGTATCTCTGGGTGACCATCGTTCCTGCCCTCTGGCTGTTGATCTGCACCACCTGGGCGCTGGGCCTGAAGCTGTTCAGCACCAATCCGCAGCTGGAAGGCTTCTTCTTTATGGCAGGACAGTATAAAAAACGTATCAGCGCAGAGGCCGCACAGCTGACGCCGGAGCAGATCGGCAATATGCAGCATATCGTGGTCAACAACTATACTAACGCCGGGCTGAGTATTCTGTTCCTGATCGTGGTGTACAGTATTATCTTCTACGGTATTCGCGCCTGTCTGCAGGCACGTAAAACAGACCTGCGGACCGATAAAGAGACGCCTTATGTTGCGGTTCCTGAAGGCGGCATAAAAATCTCCTCTGGTCATTAACGCTTTGTCGTTTACTTAAGCGAAAACGCCGGAGCCTCAGCCCCGGCGTTTCTCCGACTGAAGCGATGTAAAGCCGGTACGGAACGCTTAATACGCTGACAAAGAAAATATTCACAGGAGTCACCGATGTTCGACAACTTAGGCACAGCAAAAAAATACCTCGGTCAGGCTGCACGCATGCTGGTCGGTATTCCCGATTACGATACCTATGTTCTGCACATGCAGACTAACCACCCGGATCGGCCGGTTATGTCCTACAAAGAATTTTTCCGTGAGCGCCAGCAGGCACGTTATGGCGGCGACGGCAAAGGCGGAATGCGCTGCTGTTAAGAGGAACAGAGTTATGGCACCGATTGCGGTAACAGTATTAACCGGTTTTCTGGGCGCGGGTAAAACCACCCTTTTACGCCAGATATTACACAGGCAGCAGAACGATAAAATTGCGGTTATTGAAAACGAATTTAGCGAGATACCCATCGATAGCCAGCTGATAGGCGATCGCGCCACGCGCATCACTACGCTCAGCAATGGCTGTATCTGCTGTACCCGTTCGAATGAACTGGAAGACGCGCTGCTGGATTTGCTCGACGGCTACGATCGGGGCGAGGTGTACTTCGACCGGTTAATAATTGAGTGTACCGGCATGGCCGATCCCGGCCCGATTATTCAGGCCTTTTTCGCCCATGAGGTTATCTGCGAGCGCTATTTGCTGGACGGCGTGATTACGCTGGTCGATGCGCTGCACGCTGACTCCCAGCTGGATCGTTTTCCTCTTGCCCAGGCGCAGATTGGCTATGCCGACCGTATCCTGCTGACCAAAACCGATATTGCCGGCGAGAGCCCGGAGCTGCTCGAACGGCTGCAACGGATTAATGCGCGCGCGCCGGTCTATAAAATAGTCCAGGGCGATATCGATCCCGCGCTGCTGTTTAACACCCGGGGTTTTATGCTGGACGAACACGTACTGGCGCCCAAACCCCTGTTTCGCCCTGTCGTGCCAAAGCAGAATAGCGTCTCCTCTGTCGTGGTGGAGTTAAGCTGGCCGGTGGAGCTGGCAGCCGTTTCGGCCGTTATGGAAGAGTTGCTCTCCGGTTTTGCGGATAATCTGCTGCGCTATAAAGGCATGCTGTGGATCAAAGACCAACCGTGTCGACTCCTGTTTCAGGGCGTGCAACGGCTGTACAACGCCGACTGGGACAAAGCCTGGCAGCCGGATGAAACGCCGCGCAGCACCCTGGTTTTTATCGGTTCAGATCTGCCCGAAAGCGCTATTCGCGCAGCGTTTGACCGGTTACGCTCGGCGTGACGCGGCGGCGGTTTTCACAGCCCCACCGTCTCCTTTAGCGATTTTAAATAGCGACGGCTCACCGGCACGATGTGACCGTTACTCAGTAACAGCTCCGCCTGATTTTTATCGCCCAGGCGGATCTCCTTCAGGTAATTAATATTCACCAGATACTGCCGGTGGCAGCGCAGCAGCGGAGTGCGGCTTTCCAGCGTGCGTAACGTCAGTTCGGTGAAATTCTCCTTGCCATCCTGTCTGGTGACATAAACCCCGCCTATCCGACTGCTGACAAAAGCAACCTCGGCCATTTTTAATAGCCAGATACGGTTGCTGCTAAGGCAGGGAATAAACTTCAGCGGCTGCTGGTAGTGAGGTAACGAAGAGGTATTCTGTGCCTGCTGCCCAAGACGAAGCCTCGCCAGCGTTTTTTGCAACCGTGCCGTCTGAATGGGCTTTAACAGATAGTCAAAGGCGCACTGTTCAAACGCTTCAACAGCATATTCTTCAAAGGCAGTAAGAAAAACGATATGCGGCCGATGCTGCTGGTCCAGCATGCCAACCATTTCCAGACCGCTGATACGCGGCATCTGAATATCAAGAAAGACGATGTCGGGACGTAACTTATGGATAACGCCAATCGCTTCAATGGCGTTAGTACACTCGCCGACGATATCAATATCCTCCTCGTCCCGTAGCTGCAAACGTAAATTCTCACGCGCCAGCGGCTCATCATCAACAATTAACACTTTTAACATGCGGCTCCCTCCATCGGCAGACGTAACGTAACACGGGTAAAAACATCCGGCTCGCAGCTGACGGTGATACCGTAATCGTCACCAAAACGCGCGCGCAGGCGCTTATCTACCAGGCTCATCCCTAACCCATCACCGTTTTGCTCCGCCTGATACAGCCCGGCGTTATCTTCCACTTCCACGATGGTCATGCGTTCCTTACCCCAGGCACGAATAACAATATGGCCGTGATTCAGCAGTTGTGATGTGCCGTGTTTAATCGCATTTTCCACCAGCGGCTGTAGGGTAAAGGCGGGCAAACTGTGAGACAAAAACTCAGCCGGAACCTGTAGATCCACCTTCAGCCGTGACGGGAATCGCGCCAGCTCAATTTGCAGATAGGCGTTTACATGCTCAAGCTCGTCGGCCAGCGTCACAATCTCCGAGGGGCGCTTAAGGTTTTTACGGAAGAACGTCGACAGATACTGCACCAGCTGCCCGGCTTTCTCGCTGTCATGGCGAATCACCGCCATCAGGGTATTCAGCGCATTAAAAAGAAAATGCGGATTGACCTGCGCATGCAATAACTTAATTTCAGACTGTGCTAACAGCGCCTTTTGTTGTTCAAATTTTCCGGCGAGGATCTGTGCCGACAAAAGCTGGGCGATACCTTCGCCGAGCGTGCGGTTAATCGAGCTGAAGAGCCGGTTACGCGCTTCGTATAATTTTATCGTGCCGATAACCCGCCGGTTCTCACCGCGCAGCGGAATGACCAGCGTTGAGCCGAGCTTACAGTTGGGATGCAGCGAACAGCGATAGGGCAGCTCGTTGCCGTCAGCGTAGACCACCTCGCCGTTTTCAATCGCCTGCCAGGTGTAATCAGAACAGATGGGTTTACCGGCCAGGTGGTGATCGTCGCCAATGCCGGTAAAGGCCAGCAGCTTCTCGCGATCGGTAATAGCGACCGCCCCGATATCCAGTTCCCTAATCAACACCTGCGCCACCTTCATGCTGTTCTCTTCGTTAAAGCCCCGCCGCAAGATGCCTTCGGTCGATGCCGCCACTTTGAGCGCCGTTGCAGAAAATGCCGACGTATATTTTTCAAACATGGCGCGCTTATCCAGCAGAATGCGCATAAACATGGCGGCGCCGAGCGTATTGGTCACCATCATCGGCGCGGCAATGTTGCTGACCAGCGCGAAGGCGTCCTGAAACGGCCTGGCGATAAGCAGGATAATGACCATTTGCACCGCTTCGGCAACAAACGTCACCGCGCCGGCCACCAGCGGATTAAAAAGTTTATCGATCCGCCCACGCTTAATTAAAATGCTGTGTATCAGCCCGCCCAGCAGCCCTTCAGCGATGGTGGAAATCATGCAGCTCAGCGCCGTCATTCCGCCCAGCGAATAGCGATGTATCCCTCCCGTCAGACCGACCAGGCCGCCGACAAACGGGCCGCCCAGTAATCCGCCCATCACGGCGCCGATCGCACGCGTATTGGCGATAGAATCATCGATATGCAGGCCGAAATAGGTACCCAGGATACAAAAAATGGAAAAGGTGACGTAACACAGCAGCTTATGAGGCAAACGCACAATCACCTGCACTAAGGGAATAAATAAGCGGGTCTTACTCATTAGCCAGGCTATTACCAGGAAGACACACATTTGCTGTAGCAGCAGCAGAATCAGATTAAATTCATACATTTCGGACATCCGTAATCCATCATGCGCGTAATCTAACGCCTGCAAAAAAATATTACTTTGAAACAGCCTAAAAATAATAAAGCTGCTCGCTATTCAGGCGAAGCGTTACTTCCCGCAGCGGGAAAAACTAAAAAACAGCAAGTGTTATGCGGACTCGCGGACGACCAGATGCCCGGAGAGCGTAATGCGTTGCGGCAGAAGATGCGGCTCGCCAATCTTACGCAGAATTAATCCGGCCGCCTGACGGCCTGTTTCTTCGCTGGCAGAGGAGACACAGGTAACAGAGGGCGAGGTCAGATTAATATGCAGCATATCCTCAAAGCCAGGCAGCGCGACCTGCTGCGTCAGAAACACATCTTTGCCAGGCGTACGGCCAACCTGATGAATACCGCTAATGCCGCCAATCACCGCATTCGGCGAGTGGCAAAGCAGCGCCGTAACGGTATTGTTTCTTTCCAGCAGCGTTACCTGGCTCGCCGCCTGCGTGCTTTCGGTACAGGCGGGCGTGAACTCTTCACGAAACGCCATCCCGTACTGGCTCAGCGCGCTGCGAAACCCCAGCAGCCGCTGTAAACGAATCCGATCGTTTTCCGCGCCACCGATATAGGCGATATTGCGGTGCCCGCGCTCGATTAAATAACGGGTAGCCAGGATGGCGGCCTGGCGGTTATCGCGCATCACCAAATCACAGTTCTCTTCCGGCAAAGATTGCGAGACGACCACCAGCGGCAGCGGACAGCGACGGAGCTTGTCCGGCAGCGATGAGGTGAAGTTATCAGATGAAAGATAAATAACGCCGGCGACGCCCTGCTGTTTAAAAGAGAGCAGGCAGCGCTCCAGCGCCTGCTCCTTGTTCTGTGGCTGGCCAGGAAAAACCATGTAATTCTGGCGCTCCAGCGCCTGGACAATACTGGCCATCACTCTGGTCGCGAAGCTGTCGCTGAAGTCACGCACAATCAGGCCGATCAAATTAGACGTGTTGGCGCGCAGATTCGCCGCCGCCACATTGTGTACATAGCCCAGCGCATCCATCGCCGCCTGTACGCGCGCAATAGTGGCCGGAGAAATTTTCCCTTTCTGGCGCAAGACCAGTGAAACGGTTCAAACCGAAACGCCGGCTTCTCTGGCGACATCAACGATACTGACCCTTTTCACATCCTCTCCCTGAAAGTGCATGACGCCGATTCCGACCTCCTCTGTTTCTACAGGAGGTCGCTTTTGTTTCGCTCCGCTTATTTGCCCAGCATGGCAGAGAGTTTTTGCGCAATAAATTGCGCCCTGGCACCAAAGATGACCTGAACGCCTCGATCGCCGACGAAGACGACGCCGCGCGCGCCCAGCGCATTCAGCCCATCTTTATCCACCAGCCCGCCCTGCGTCACTTCCAGCCGCAGACGGGTAATGCAGGCCCCGACGGAATCAATATTGCGCGCGCCGCCCAGCAAACCCACAATCTCCGTAGCGAGTTCTTCATCGGTTTTATCACTGGCATCGGCGGTAACATCGGCGCGGCCCGGCGTTTTGACATCAAAACGGCGAATCACAAAGCGGAACGTCACGTAGTAAATCAGCCCCATCGGCACCCCAATGATAATGGCATTGAGGAAGTTGGTCTGATAGCCGTTAAAGGAAGGCAGGATGCCGAATGAAATATAGTCAATCAATCCGGCCGAGAACGATTTAGCGATATGCGCATGCAGCAGATACATACACATATAGGAAAGCCCGGCCATGATTGCGTTAAAGACATACAGAATCGGCGCGACAAAAATAAAGGTAAATTCAACCGGCTCGGTTATCCCCGTCAGAAAGCAGGTGAGCGCGGCGGAAAATAAGATCCCGGCGGCGATTTTTTTATTTTTGGTTTGCGCCTCGTGATACATCGCCAGGCAAGCTGCCGGCAGCGCAAACAGCATAAGCGGAAATTCACCCTGCATGAATTTACCGGCATTCTGGTAACTGTCGCTGTTAAAGGATTTCACACCCTCCTCCAGCATTTTAAACCAGATAGTCTGGTCGCCATGAATCACCTGCCCCGCCTGGGTGGTGTAATCGCCGAACGAATACCAGAAAGAGGGATACCAGATATGGTGCAGGCCCAGCGGGATCAGCGCGCGTTCAACGAGGCCGAAAATAAAGGTGGAGGCCGCCTGATTATCGCCGTTAACCACGACTGACAGCGCATCAATACCTGACTGAATATATTGCCAGATATAGGGCAGCAACAGGCCAAGCAGAAAAGAGAGGAACGCCGTGGCGATAGCGACAAAGCGTTTGCCTGAGAAAAAGCCAAGAAACTCAGGCAGCTGAATCGCGTGAAAGCGGTTATAGCACCAGGCGGCGAGAATACCGCACAGCAAGCCGCCGAAGACGCCCATTTGCAGCGTAGGAATACCGACCACCATCGCGTATTTTCCGCCCTGCGCAGCCATTTCTGGCGTAATCGACAGGACGGTGCCGATAGTCATATTAGTGATAAACACCGAGACGGCGGCGGAAAGTGCGGCGATCCCCGATTCAGACGCCAGTCCCACGGCAGAACCGATAGCAAACAGCAGCGGCAGGTTATCGAAAATCACCCCGCCCGCGTTCATCATCAGCGGTAAATGAAACTTATCGCCAAAGGCCAGCAGCAGCCCGGCGGCCGGTAGCAGAGAGACAGGCAGCATTAATGCGCGACCAATCATCGAAAGCTTAGACAACGACTTAATAAACCCTGTACCCACACTCATAGTTATTCCCCGGAAAAGGCCGATAATCACGCTAAAAAAGCGCTGTTATTGTAAGTAGAACGTTCTACTAAAACGTTCTGCTATCGTGAAATAAGCGCTAACGACCTGCAACAGGAATCGTACGTTCAGCCACAGGGAATAATGATTGTTTGAAATCCGTCAAACGCACCGCGCTGCCAGCGCGGTTTCCGGTTTATTCCGAAGGCGGAAGCGCGTTAACCGTGCCATTGTTAACTATACGAAGAGATTAATGACGTTGATTTAGTGAGGGAATGATGAAAAAAACAATTATGGCATTATCAGCACTGCTGCTGGCTTCTCCCGTTTTCGCTGCAACTACGCACGCAACGGATAACACTGTCGCCACTGCCCATGAAGGGGCCAATAGCGCTAAAGAAAAGCTGCATCAAACGCAGCATGAGGGTCAGGAATTAAAGCTTAAATCGGAACATGCCGCCGAAGGTAAAAGCGACAACCTGAGCAGCAAAGCCAGCGAAGGTACGCAAAAAGCGTGGCATAACACCAAAGAAGGCGCTGAGAAAGGTTGGGACGCCACCAAAGAAGGAACGGAAAAAGGCTGGAACAAAACCAAAGAAGGCGCTAACGAGCTAAAAAACAAAGTCAGCGAATAACCTTCCTCTACCCTTAAAAAAACTGCATTAGCGCTGAGAAATCCATTAAATCAGCGCTAACAGAACCAGCACTCTATTCCGGTAGGTTCTGGCGAAGTGAACAAGAACGGTACTCAGTGCTGTTCGTTTTAAAATTAGCGGAGAGTGGTACAGAACATTCTCCGTTAATGTCAGATACGAGATGACCTGTCGTGGCTTAATGCTCTGCGCCTGGTATCCCCGCTTTAATCTTTCATTTCCAGCAAGATAATTAATAAGCCTCTTGTATTCAGCATTCTCAGAGCGCCTTGCCTGGGGGAACGGTACCACTTAACATAGTTGCGCCCGGTGCTTGAGGTTATTCACTCTTGCTCCGGCAGGCAGTGAATAAACGAAAGCCCCAGGTAAACATTTCTGTTCAACCATGGGGCCAAATCTTGACTTCGCAATCAGATTGTAGCCCCTTAACAGCCGATAAGGCAAGGGGGCGTAATGCCAACGAAAATGCTGCAAGCATGTTTGATGTTGTCGCTGGTTTTTCTCTTTCTCTACCTTAGTGGAGAAACGCTGAGCCAGGCCACCATTGAATTGCTTTGTCTGAAATTAACGCTGGTATTCGCCTCGCGTTAAGGGAAAAGGGGGCGCAAGCCCCCTTACTCCCTTGTTGCTGAGCCATGCTTCACGCTACCGGGCAAACTTCATATTAAATGGAGGACCTTTGCAGATTTACTACCGCTCTAATACGTACTCCGGGATGCCGAGAAAGCGGGAATTGTCCCGCCTCGCTGAATGGAGTTACGACCTTGAACAAAGCATTGCGCCGACATCATGAACGTCCTCTGAAAGCTAAACGCCGCCATTATCATAATGTGGGGGATGATCCAGTCGCGGGTTACAGTTTTTGACATGGCTCCTCTCACACAGACGACAGATCGGAGGATGGCGCAGGGATCAACCTTAACGTTTTTTTAACCCACCGGAAATATCCGGCAGCAGAGAAAACGCGCAATAAAAAAACCGGCAGAGCGCGATTTAACGCACTCTGCCGGTTTGTTCATTCAGTCAGATCCTTCGCCAGTTCGCGTTCTTCTGAACGAAAACCTGTTCGGAGGCATTCTCACCGTCTTGTTGTCAGTGCTGTTAACGTCCTGACGACGGAGCCTGGTCACCGACTGCGGGATGTGTCTGAATGCTTTTTTGGCCTGCCAGTAAGCGGCGACTTTTTCTTCATCGGCCTCGCTTTCGGCAAGCTGCTGTAATCGCTCCAGAATGGTGTGATTACTTAAAGCACTCTGGCTTTCCAGAATAGACAGTACCGCTTCGCCCAGAGCTACATGTATATTCTTTGATTCGTCTTTATCCAAATTCTCTCCTGTGCTGATGTGAATGAAGGCCGGTTACACAGGCGATGCCAACACAATAACCAGCCGCTTTTCAGGCCGCGGCTGTTTATCAGGGCAACAGCCGCGCCGGAATCAGGAGAGCTTTACTACAAACAGACATAGCATAAACAATTGATATAAACAGAACGGGCTGGAACAGACCCGTTACAGATAATGAATTATTCCCGGCCCAGCACCAGGGCAAGCAGCCCGTGATAGTGCGCTTCCATGTTTTTGCAGGATATGTTATCCAGCTTTGCCAGCAATTTTGCACAAATCGCCTTACGATTGACGGATTGCCCCGCTCGTAAGATCTCTTCTACGATTTGCCCCAGCGTTTCCTGCTGAGTAGGGATATTCATATCTGCCATATCAAAACGCTGAGCCACTGCATTACCAGCGTTTGGTGTCCATTGTTGCTGTTGCATCATCGGCGCCCTCATGGTCAGATTGAATGAAATGTAAACTACATGTTATGCCCGCTAAACTATACAAAAAAGAAAAGCCTGTACAGGTATTTTTCTCCTGATTTTCCGCTCATCTCTTTAAGCGCTTGCCGTCCCATCTGAAAAAGCGGGCGTATCGCGTGAGGTTTTTAACGCTGATGACATCAAAAAAAGCCACTCTCACCGGCTTGTTAGCCGTACTGCTATGGAGCCTGTCGTAGGCCTTATCCGCAGCGTTAGCGCAGGATTCGGCGCCACGGGCGGCGCGGCCTTAGTCTATACGCTAAGCGCGATACTGCTGCTGGCGGCCGTCTCCTGTTTTATTCTGGTGATTTCAGCGCTGCTGGCTGCTTTAATTCTTGGCACAACGCTGACTTTTTGGCAGGGGGCGGCGATGGTGAGCCCGGGTTCGCTGCTGTGCTGGCGATCAATCCGCATGGCTGAAATCAAGAATAAGCGGTTCAGCAAGGTTAATCATTGGCAAACGACCATTCGACGGCGGCGCAGGCCGCTAAAATCAGATATTCGCCATGTTCCTTCGGGTGCCGCCAGGATAACGTTTATTCGTATTTTTCAGTAAGCAGCCGGATATACGCCTCAACTCCGGCAAAAGCCCTTATTATCAATCGGTTATTTATTTAGCTGCGATAATGTTTTTCCCCGATGATAACGATAATTATTGTGATAACATCAGGTTTATTGCAAAAAAGTTATCTGCATGTTGCTGTAATTAATATGGAATTTCTGGCTGATCCCTGGCCATACAGCAATATTCTCAATGACAGCGGGAACCGCTTATGGAACATATTGTTTATGTGGTTGATGATGATCATTCAGTCAGGCAAGCGCTGGTTAGTTTGCTACAGGCTGAAGATTATCAGGTCGCTGATTTTTCCTCCGCTCAGACCTTTCTTGCTCACTCTTTTAGCCCAGCGCCCGGCTGCCTGATTCTGGATATGAATATGCCAGAAGCCAACGGTTTTGATGTTACCGATGCGCTGACCAAACTGGGCTACCTTATTCCTACGATTTTTCTTACCGGCTACGGCACTATTCCGTTAACGGTCAAAGCGATGAAAGCGGGCGCGTATGAGTTTATGACTAAGCCCGCCGTGCCACGTCTGCTGTTGCAGGCGGTGGCAGAGGCGCTCAAGCTGGCAGAAAAAAACCTGGGCGCCTCACGTGAAATGCAGACGCTGACCGCACGCTATGACTCCCTGACGCCGCGCGAGCGCGAGGTACTTCAGCTGGCGATTGGCGGTCTGCTGAACAAGCAGATCGCCACCGCGCTGGGCGTCAGTGAAATTACCGCCAAGGTGCATAAACGGCGGGTGCTGGAGAAGATGGAAGTGCGCTCGCTCACCGATCTGGTGAGGGCCGCCGAGCGCCTGAATATCGTTAAAACCCAGGGGCGTTAGGCGAACGGTCAGCGCCGATCGTCTGTTGATTAAAAGAGCGACCAACTTTGCACCTGCCCGCTCTTTATGCAGATGAAAGCTGTGCATCTGACCGCGCGTGATACAGACGACAGCTTATTGCCTGACCGTTTTTTATGCAGATGCCAGCTTTGCGCCTGTCCGCTTATTGCGCAGGCGTCGCCTTATTGTCCGCCTGCTACGCAGTAAGCCATTGTACCTTCTGAATACACTTCGCTCAGTGAAGGCTTATCGTTGATCTCCGTCCGTCGGCAGCGTAAAGGCGAACACGCTGCCATCAGGCTGACGGGATTCGGCAGTCAACTCGCCCAAATGCTTTTCAATAATGCCGTAGCTGATAGTTAATCCCATGCCCATGCCCTGCTCTTTGGTGGTGTAAAACGAATCAAACAGCCGTGCTTTCACTTCCGGGCAGAGCCCGATGCCGGTATCGGCAATTTCCAGCCGGATCTTTTCGGGCGTCGGGTTAAAGGAACTCAGGGTAAGGACGCGCGGGCGATGATGAATCTCAGACATCGCATCAATGGCGTTCATCACCAGGTTTAACAGCACCTGCTGAATCTGCACGCTGTCGCCGTAAATAAAGGCCGCCTCCGCCTTTAGCGCATATTCCAGCACAATCTGCCGCCGTTCCAGCTCGCTGCGCGACAGCGCCATAATGTGATAAACCAGATGATGCAGGTTAACCCGCGCATAGCTCGGCATCTGATTACGCGTCAGCGCCTGCAGACCGCGAATAATATTACCGGCGCGCTCTCCCTCGCTGATAATCTCCTCCAGACTGCTGCGCGCGTTGGTCAGCATCACCGGATCGCGGCTTAGCCAGCGCAGGCTGGCACCGGCATTGGCGACAATCGACATCAGCGGCTGATTGATTTCATGGGCGATGGAGGCGGTCAGCTGTCCGACCGTGGTCGCGCGTGAAACGCGCGCCAGATCCGCCTGTGCCACCCGCACCGCATCTTCCGACTGCCGTCGGGCGGTCACATCGGTAATGGTGCCGAAATATTCATCAATATGGCGCCCTTCGCCAACAGGATTGCCGACGCCTAAAATATAGCGGCAGCTGCCGTCCGGCCGGAAAATACGGAACTCCGCGCGCATCGAAACGCCATTGCGCACGCTCTCGGTCACCAGCTTGTTGATGCGCGGGAAATCTTCCGTATGCACCAGCTGCATAAAATCCGCCATGGAAATGGTGCGCTGTCCCTCAGGCAGATCGAGAATGCGCGCATATTCATTGGAGACAAACATCAGATCATGCTCCAGCTCCCAGCGCCAGGTACCGGTATTGCTGATTTTTTCGCCCAGCATCAGCGAGGTCTGACTGGCGCGCAGCTCTTTTTCCACCCGACGGCGCTGAATATTCTCCTCCAGCAGCTCGGCATACAGCCGCGCCGTCTCCAGCGATACCGCCGCCTGCGCCGCCAGCATACGCACAATACGCGAATGCTCTGCGGTAAAAATATCCGGCATCAGCCGGTTCTCCAGATAGAGAACGCCGACCATCTGCGCCTGCTTATACATCGGTACGCACATCACCGCCGCGCCCGACGTCACCAGATAGGCATCCTGGCTGAACGGGCTAAACACTTCCGGCTTGCTGGTGCGGATCTCCTGCCCGGTGCGCATCACCGCCGCCAGCACCGACAGCGGCAGATCGGTCGCCGAAGGCGTCTCTTTCACAATCTGCACTTTCACGCCATTCGACGTGGTTTCCGCCCAGGCCTGGGTTTCAGGCATGTTGTTATCAAGAATGCGGATCAGCAGGCCACGCTGCGCGCCAGCGCGCTCCAGCAGCATAGTCATCAGAATATGGATCAGCCGATCGAGATTGATCTCTTCGGTCATCGCCCGCACCGCGCGCAGCACGCTTTCCAGATCGCGGATCGCCTCATTCTGCGCAAAGGCGATGGTGTCGTAAGGCGTGGATTGCCCGGACGGCGCCAGGTGCGGCCACTGCTGCTCCAGCTGGCGCAGCTTAGCCAGCGCGCCCCAGCGACGCCAGGCGCTAAACGCCCCTTTGAAATAGGCGTCCGACGCTACGTGATAGCCACAGGCTTTGGCAAAACGTCCGGCCAGCTCATGGGCCAGGCCGTTAACATGATGAAACTCCGCTTCGCCGGAAAGCTTAATCGCCCGTTCATATTGCTCGCTGGCGCGCCCGTTATCGCCCGCCAGCCGCGCCAGTTCCGCCGCGATCAGCGCCGCCTTATCAGCAAAGGTCGCCGGATTATGCTCGGCCCACAGCGCGATTTTTGCGTAGTGCGCCTGCGCCTGCTGACGCTGGACGGCTCCGGCATTCTCCGGCGACAGCGGTAACGTCAGCGCAAGCGCGCTGTAAAAATGGTAATCCAGCAGATGAACATAGCCCGGCACCGCATAAGTCAGCTTGCCCGCTTCAGCTAAGGCATTGCTGGCCTGCTGATATTCCCCCGCCAGCAAATAAGCCATGCCGCGATAGAGCCAGAACCAGAAGCGCGTCAGCGGAATAGGCTGGCGGCCATTTTCCGGCGCGATCAGCGAATCAGGGAGTACCCCCGCAGCGCTAAACTGCGCCGCCGACGGATTACGCAGATGCGTCACGTACAGCCGCTGGATCAGCAGCAGGATCTCCACATCGGGAAAGCGCAGCTTGCGGATAAAGCTCAGGCCGCGCTCGATGGTGGTCAGCACCGCATCCAGGTGATCGCCGCGCGTCAGGAAATTCATGGTTTGATGGCGAATAATAAAGCAGGCGGCGGTCAGATCGCCGTGATCGACCGCGACTGTGAAACAGTTTTTGGCCTGTTCCACCACGACGTTAAGCGGCTGAACCCAGGCGCTGGCCAGATCGACCGCCAGCAGCGTCCGCCCTTTAAAGCTATCGAACGCGTGCTGCATCACCAAATCGCGTCCCAGCAGGCCATATTGCAGGCCCAGCGGATGATCATCGTAGCGACAGCCAATCAGCACGCCGTACCAGGAGAGCGCCGCGGTCGATGCGCCGCACAGTCCGCGATCCAGCGTCATCTCCAGAATTTTGCAGAGCAGTAAAAAATGCAGACGCGGGCTGGCGAAGGCGGCAAACATACCGGCGCTGATCAGCAGGCTCATAATGGCTTCCGCTTCGCGATCGTCGGTAACGGGCAGTGCGCTGAAGATGTCGGACGGATGGGCACCGATTCGCGCCTCCAGCCTCCGACGCGCCTCAAGGCAGTCTTGATCATCGGGGCGACGGCTCAGATGAATGCCGAACACCGCCAGCCAGGCCAGCGCGGTTTCCAGCGCCAGCTGCATATCTGACTGGCGCATATGCACTTCCGCCATCATGCAGGCGGCCAGCGCTTTTTGCTCACGGCTGCCGGGCATGGTCATTAACTGATTGCATAATGTCAGCGCTGTCGGCAGATTGCCCTGCAAAAACTCACACTCCGCCTGCTGGAAATCGAGGGCGAAAATTTCATCCGGCGCGTTGTGTTGCGCCTCCGGTTGCAGGCTGCGGGCGGTGCCCAGATAACGTAACGTCGAGGCGTAATCGCCGGTACTTTTGGCGCGCTGCGCGGCGCGCAGGCAGACGGCGCGAAAACGCTCGCGATCCGCAGGCGCACGAATACAGTCGATGGCGGAAGTAATATGGTGAACCGCCAGAAACAGCGCATCGTTATTATCGTTCTGGCTTAACGCATCGGTAAGCTGGCTGGCGGCGGCAAAATTGAGGCGGCATGCTTCCTCCGGCGCCAGCAGCGCCTGCGCCGCCTTCTGCAGACGATCGTGTGTAAAAGCATACTCGTCTGCGGCAAAGGCGATCAGCCGGGCGTCGATAGCGGGCTGTAGCTGTTCCCGCAGCGCGGCCAGCGGAATCCCCTGCATCTGGCTGAGCAGCGCCAGTTTGCCGTTTCCGCCAACGCTGGCCAGGCCGCCGAGCAGCTGGCGCGTGGACGGCGGCAGCGCGGCCAGCCGCTGCAGCAGCAGGGTGGCAACATTTTCGGTATAGTTGCGCGCCCGGATCGCCGCCAAATCGTAATGCCATTTGCCGTGCTGCGGATGATGCGTAATCAGTCCGTCCTGCACGATGCGACGAAAAAACTCATAGGTAAACAGCGGATTGCCGCCGGTTTTCTCGTGAATCAACGCGGCCAGCTCATTCAGACCGGCGGCGCGCGTTTGAAAAATGTCGGCCAGCCAGCGCGCCACCGCTTTTACGCTAAACGGCTGCGGCCTGATTTCTTGCCGCCCGCAGGTTGACGCGCGCAACGTCGCCAGCGGCGACTGCGCCTCATTCTCCGCATCGCAGTAAGACACCACGATCAGCAGCGGCAGGGCTTCGCAGTTGCTGGCCAGGTACGCCAGTAGTTGCAAACTGGCCTGATCGATCCAGTGAATATCATCAATTAACAGCACCAGCGGGCGGCCCGGCGTGGCAAACGCCCTGACCAGACCGTGCGCCATTTGGTTAAAGCGCAAACGTGCATCGGCAGAGTGCATATCGGCAGGCAGCTGCGCTTTGCTGCCCAGCAGCAGGCCCAGCTCCGGCACCAGATTGACCGCCAGTCCAGCATAGTTACCCAACGCCCGGTTCAAACGCCGTTTCCAGTACGTCACTTCAGCGGCATCAAGCCCTAACAGATAAAGTGTTAACGCGCGGAAGGCAGCGGTTATCACCGCATACGGCAGCACCGGCGAATATTGATCCGCCTTGCTGACTGCCAGCAGCGCGGGCTGGTGCTGGATGCTTTTTAGCGCCGAAGCGATCAGTGACGATTTACCGATGCCCTGCGGCCCGCTAATTACCACCAGCTCCGGCGTGCTGGCGGTGGCGACCCGCGCAAACGCCGCCAGCAGCTGCCCTTCCTGCGGATGATGCAGGTAAAGGTTATCCGTCAGCCAGCGTACCGGCGCGCGATCCTGCAGGCCCGGCGTAAAATCGGCAATCTGGCCATCATCAGCGAGGTTCGCCTGGCAGCGGCGCAAATCCGCGATCAGCCCTTCTACGCTCTGGTAGCGGTTGCCGGGCGATTTCTCCAGCAGGCGTAAAATAATCACTGAGAGCATGGCGGGGATTTCGGCGCGCAGCTGGTGTGGAGGCCGGGGCGCGGAGGCGATATGATGATGCGCCCACTCCGCCTGGCCGCCTTCGCGCAGATCGAACGGCAAGGCGTCGGTCAGCAGTTCATACAGCACAATGCCAAGGCTGTAGAGGTCGCTGCGGCTGTCCACCGCATCACGGGTACGCGCCGTATGCTCCGGCGACATATAGGCCAGCGTGCCGCCGGAGACGTTCAGGCGCGTCTGCGCGCCGCCGTTCTCCACCGCGCAGGCCAGGCCGAAACCGCCCAGCCGACAGCCGCCGTCCGCATCCAGGAAAATGTTGCCCGGTTTAATATCGTTGTGGATGAGCCCAGCCGCATGCATCTGCTGCAGCGGTTTACAAAGCCGCACCGCCAGCGCCAGAAAATCGGCGATGTTCGGCGGCATCAGGCGCGTCAGCGTCTGAAAGGGGAAAGCCGCGTACACCAGCGCGTAGCGGCTATGATGCAGCGTCGCGCTGAGCGGCCTGACCGCCCAGTCGGCAGAGAGCTGCATCCGCAGAGAGAATTCATGTTTCAGTAGCTGCGTGGCCTGAAACGCGCGCTCTTCGCCAGCGGCGCTGGCCAGAATAAAGGATTCCCCGGCGTGCAGGGGCTGGCCGAGCGTCCAGGCGATCGCGCCCTCCTGCGCCAGCGGGGTAAAAATAATCTCGTCGCTTAACGTCAGCACGCCGGCATCCATCATTTGTCCGGCGGCGGAAAGTTTCTCGCTCAAGGTCGCTCCTCGCGGGCAGAGAGTTCACGGCGAATATAATCCAGCAGCGTATCGACATTAATTGGTTTGCGTAAAAAGGTGACCGCGCCGAGATTAATGGCGTACCACAGCATATTTTCATCACCGTGCCCGGAAATAAAAATAACCGGCGGCGGACTCGGCTGCGCCGCCACCTGCCGGAAAAGCTCAAATCCGCTCATCCCTTTCAGCTTTACGTCGAGAATCAGTAATGCAGCGTCCGCCAGCGCGCTTTTATCCTGTAGAAACGCCTCCGCTGATTCGAAGGCGTCTGTGTCGTAGCCGTCCGACTGCAATAAGTTACATAACCCGCTGCGGACGGAGCGTTCATCGTCAACGATGACAATGCGCGGTGACAGCATCATGCTGTAATCCTCTGTCTGAAATCACGCAAAGGTGAAAGGCGCTCTTTCTTAAGGTTTATGTTCGCCTTCAGGAGGAGGAGTGCCGCTGATTTTTGGCACGCATTCATGACGAAACCATGCCAGGGTGATCGGTTGACGCTGGATAAGCCGTCGGCAAAGCGGAATAAGCTGCTCGCCGACCAGCATGCCAAACAGCCCCAACAGCGCAATCACCGGCGGCGCCGGAGAATGCACATTTATCGCGCCATAAATAAGGCCTGCCAGCAGGCCCATTGTCAATGAAACCAGATACGCTTTTAGCATTATTAGCCCGCCCGCGTTGGCAGCAACGGCGTCGATGCGCCCTTTGCCTGCGACAGCGTCGATGACGCGCCGCGGTTTTCATGCGAATCAGGCTCGTCAGCCGTCAGCCAGCCGCCGATCAGCATGCCCAGCAGCCCCACCAGCGCAATAGCGGGCGGAGCCGGTGAGCGCACCTTCAGCAGCGCATAGAGCAAACCAATCAGCATGCCCGCGCCCAGCGAGATAAGCCCTGCGGTCATCACGTTTCTCCCGTTATTGCCTGCTGAGGCTGGCCAGACAGGGCCAGCCTGCGGTCGATTACTTATTAGCTGGCTGTGGTGCCAGCGTACGGTGCGAGCCTTTCGCGCGCGCCGGGGCTTTGTGAACCATTGTGTAAGCGTAATCCACGCCCATGCCGTAAGCGCCGGAATGCTCTTTCACGATAGCCATCACCGCATCGTAGGTCGCCTTGTGCGCCCAGTCGCGCTGCCACTCCAGCATCACCTGCTGCCAGGTTACCGGCACCACGCCCGCCTGAATCATGCGCTGCATTGAGAAGTCATGGGCTTCTTTCGAAGTACCGCCGGACGCGTCCGCCACCATATAGATCTCATAATCCCCTTCCAGCATGGCGCACAATGCGAAAGTGTTGTTGCACACTTCGGTCCACAGGCCCGCAACCACAACTTTTTTCTTGCCGTTTCTCGCCAGCGCTTCACGCACTTTCAGGTCGTCCCAGGAGTTCATTGAGGTGCGCTCCAGAATGTCATTTTCCGGGAAGACATCCAGCAGCTCAGGGAAGGTATTACCCGAGAAGCTCTCCGTTTCCACCGTGGTGATGGTGGTCGGAATATTGAAGACTTTGGCCGCTTTCGCCAGGCCTACGACATTATTTTTTAATACCTGGCGATCGATAGACTGCACGCCAAATGCCATCTGCGGCTGCTGATCGATAAAAATCAGCTGGCTGTTTTCGGGAGTCAGTACTTCAAGCTTAGCGTTGGTCATGAGAATACCCATTTGAGGTTTAAGTAACAGGAGTCCGCAATGGCGGAAGAAAACCGGTCGCGGTCGAAAAGGCGCATTGCCGCAGACCAGAGGTCGGAGGGAATAGTAAAAGGGGTTTGTCGGGCGGGCTATTATCTCTGTGTATAACTATACGTTCGTATAATAGACGCTGCTTTCCGCTGCTGACCATAATCCCGCCAACTTCGTGTGTCCAACACGCCTTTTTGTCCCCAGGCCTGGCGCCTTTCCCGGACATTTCAGACAGGAGGAACTATGGTTCCGCTCGGTAAAGCAGATCTGATTTTAATTAACGGTAAATTCCATACGGTTGACAGAGAGCAGCCCCTCGCCGATGCCGTGGCGATCCGCGACGGTAAATTTCTGGCGGTCGGCAGCGAAGCCGAGGTGATGCAGTATCACGCCGAAGGCAGCAAAGTGGTCGATTTAACCGGCCATACCGCCATTCCCGGCCTGAACGACTCCCACCTGCATCTGATTCGCGGCGGCCTGAACTACAATCTGGAGCTGCGCTGGGAAGGCGTGCCGTCACTGGCCGACGCGCTGCGTATGCTGAAAGAGCAGGCGCTGCGCACGCCGTCGCCGCAGTGGGTGCGCGTGGTGGGCGGCTGGACGGAGTTTCAGTTTGCCGAACGGCGGATGCCGACGCTGGATGAGATTAACGAGGCCGCGCCCGATACGCCGGTTTTTATTCTGCATCTCTACGATCGCGCCCTGCTTAACCGCGCCGCGCTGCGCGTGGTCGGCTATACCAAAGATACGCCGAACCCGCCGGGCGGCGAGATCCAGCGCGACAGCAACGGCAATCCGACCGGTATGCTGATTGCGCGCCCTAACGCCATGATCCTCTACGCCACGCTGGCGAAAGGGCCGAAGCTGCCGCTGGAGCAGCAGGTGAACTCCACGCGCCAGTTTATGCGCGAGCTGAACCGCCTCGGTCTGACCAGCGCCATCGATGCGGGCGGCGGCTTCCAGAACTACCCGGAAGATTATGAAGTGATTGCCGAGCTGCACCAGAAGCAGCAGATGACGATCCGCATCGCCTATAACCTGTTTACCCAGCGCCCCGGCCACGAGCTGGAAGATTTCGAGAAGTGGACCGATATGCTGACGCCGGGCCAGGGCAGCGACTTTTTCCGTCACAACGGCGCGGGTGAAATGCTGGTCTTTTCCGCCGCCGATTTTGAAGATTTCCTTGAGCCGCGTCCCGATTTAGCGCCGGGCATGGAAGATGAGCTGGAGCGCGTGGTGCGTCATCTGGTTGAACATCGCTGGCCGTTCCGTCTGCACGCCACCTATAACGAATCGATTAGCCGCATGCTCGATGTGTTCGAAAAGGTCGATCGCGAGATCCCGTTTAACGGCCTGCACTGGTTCTTCGACCATGCGGAAACCGTTACCCAGGCGAATATCGATCGTATTAAAGCGCTGGGCGGCGGCATTGCGGTGCAGCACCGCATGGCGTTCCAGGGCGAATATTTCGCTGAGCGCTACGGCATTGAGGCCACCCGCCACACGCCGCCGGTTGCGCGCATGCTGGAAACCGGCGTGCCGGTCGGGCTGGGCACCGATGCCACGCGCGTCGCCAGCTACAATCCCTGGACCGCGCTCTACTGGCTGGTTTCCGGCCGCACCGTCGGCGGTATGCAGATGTATGACGTTAACGCCCGGCTGGATCGCGATACCGCACTGATGCTCTGGACGCAAGGCAGCGCCTGGTTCTCCAGCGAACAGGGGAAAAAAGGCCAGATTAAGGCGGGCCAGCTGGCTGACCTGGCGGTACTGAGCAAAGATTATTTCCGCGTGCCGGAGGAGGAGATCAAGGGGATCGAGTCGGTGCTGACGGTTGTCGATGGCAAAATTGTCTACGCCGCAGGCGGCTTTGCCGCTGAAGCGCCGCCTGCCATTCCGGTTCTGCCGGACTGGTCGCCGGTGACGAAGGTGCCGGGCCACTATCGCAGCGCGCCGCCGCAGGCCAACCGCGTTGGGATGATGCCCGCCGTTCACCACTGCAGCGGCCCGTGCGGCGTTCATCAGCATCAGCACGATACGGCGCGCGCCTCTTCCATTCCGGTTGCCGACGAGAACGCCTTCTGGGGCGCGCTCGGCTGTAGCTGCTTCGCCTTCTGATACTTATGAAAAACGCTAACGTAACGCCCCGTATCGATGCGGGGCTGTTTTTCCTGCGTCTGAGCGGCAGCCTGCTGCTGCTCTGGGTTCATGGTCTGCCCAAGGTGCTGCATTTCAGCGCGGAACTCGCGCGGATTGAGGATCCGTTCGGGCTTGGTCCCTGGATGAGCCTGCTGCCCGCGATCGCGGCGGAGGTGATCTGTCCGATTTTTATTATTTTGGGGATCGGTACGCGCCTGGCCTGTCTGCCGATTATCGGCGTGCTGCTGGTGGCGATGCTGTTTGTCCATCCGCACTGGAGCATTGCCGAAGGGCAATTCGGCTGGCTGCTGCTGATTGTATTCGCCACGCTGGCGATTGCCGGGCCGGGCAACTGGCGGGCGGGATCGCTGAGGAAAAAGGAGTATCGCTATGGCGCAGGTTAATGATGTTCATGCGGCGACCGCGCAGGCCGCCGCGCCAGTGGCGCACGCCTCCTCCTGGCAGCCGCTGCGTCAGCCGGTGTTCCGCATTCTGTGGATTGCCACGGTGGTGTCGAATATCGGTTCGTGGATGAACGATGTCGGCATTAACTGGAGCATGCTGACGCTAAGCGCCGATCCGCTGGCGGTGGCGCTGGTGCAGGCGGCCAGCAGCCTGCCGATGTTCCTGTTCGCCCTGCCCTCCGGCGTAATGGCCGATATTGTCGATCGCCGTAAATATCTGCTGTTTTCGCAGCTTTGGGTGTTTATCGCCGCCGTCGGGTTAACCGTGCTGTCGCTTACCGGCCAGGTGACGCCAACCGTGCTGCTGATCGCCGCCTTCCTGCTCAGCACCGGCGCGGCGATGAGTTCACCGCCGTTTCAGGCTATCGTGCCGGATCTGGTAGGGAAAAATGAGCTGGGCTCGGCGATTGCGCTCAATTCGCTCGGCATCAATATCAGTCGCGCCATTGGCCCGGCGCTGGGCGGTTTTATCCTCTCACTGGCCGGGCCGTGGATGGTGTTCATGCTTAATGCGCTGTCGGTGCTGGGCGTCGCCTGGGTGCTGTACCGCTGGAAGGCGCAGCCGACCATTCAGCGCCTGCCGCCGGAACACTTTTTCCCGGCGGTGCGCGCCGGTTTGCGCTATGTCCATGCCGCGCCGGTGCTGCGCAATGTGCTGGTGCGCACCGTCGCCTTCTTTCTGTTCGCCAGCGCAGGCTGGGCGCTGTTGCCGTTAGTGGCGCGGCGCGAACTGGGCCTCGGTCCTGGCGGTTACGGCATTATGCTGGCCTGTATCGGCATTGGCGCTATCTGCGGCGCTGTCGTGCTGCCGCGTTTACGCCAGCGTTTCGATCCCGATCGTTTGATGCTGCTGGCCAGTCTGCTGTTCGCCGTCACCATGCTGGCGCTGGCCTTTATCCGTCACTTCTGGCTGCTGAACGCCTTTGAGTTTTTTACCGGTTTTGCATGGATCGCGGTGCTGTCCACGCTCAACCTGGGCGCCCAGCGCAGCGCGGCAAAGTGGGTTAAAGCCAGAGCATTAGCGGTTTACCTGACCTTCTTCTTCGGCGCGATGACGCTGGGCAGCGCCATCTGGGGCCAGCTGGCGTCGCATTTCACTATTCCGGTAGCGCTCTGCGCGGCGACGGCGGGCATGCTGCTGGCCTGTCTCACCGGGCTGCGCTGGCGGTTAAATAAAGATCCTGATTTGAATCTGGAGATCAGCGGCGCGGGCGAGATCGCGGCGGATCTGGCGATCGCGCATCAGCGTGGGCCGGTGATGGTTGCGTATGAATACCTTATCGATCCCGCTGATATCCATGATTTCACCGTCTGTATTCAGGAAATACGCCGGGTGCGGCGACGCGGCGGCGCGCTGAGCTGGTCGGTGTATGAAGATGTGCAGCAGCCCGGCATTTTTGTCGAAACCTTTGTTGTCGGTTCATGGATTGAACATCTCAGGCAGCATGAACGCCATACGATGAATGACCTGAAAATTCAGCAGCGGGTTCAGGCTTTTCATCGCGGCGAGCAGCCGCCTGCCGTGCGTTATCTTGTCGCTCCCGGCGCCTGATAATCGGAACCATAACCTTTGCTAAATAACGAAAATGAGGATTTTTTATGAGTACGTTCAGGACACAGGATGGCACCCAGATTTATTATAAAGACTGGGGCACAGGTAAACCGGTACTGTTCAGCCACGGCTGGCCGCTGGATGCGGATATGTGGGACAGCCAGCTCAATTTCCTCGCCGAGCGCGGCTATCGGGTTATCGCCTTTGATCGCCGTGGTTTTGGCCGTTCCGATCAGCCGTGGCAGGGTTACGATTACGATACTTTCGCCTCTGATATTAACGATCTGATTACGACGCTGGATCTGCAGGAGGTGACGCTGGTCGGCTTCTCAATGGGCGGCGGCGATGTTGCACGCTATATCGGACGCTATAGCAGCGCACGCGTGGCGGCGCTGGTATTGCTGGGCGCGGTAACGCCAATTTTCGGCAAAGCGGAAGATTACCCGCAGGGCGTGGATCTCAGCGTGTTCGCCGGTATTCGCGACGGTCTGCTTAAAGATCGCGCGCAGTTTATCAGCGATTTCGCCGCGACGTTCTACGGCACCAATGCCGGACAGACGGTTTCCGAAGGCGTGCTGACTCAGACGCTGAATATTGCGCTGCTGGCCTCGCTAAAAGGCACGCTGGACTGCGTGACCGCCTTCTCCGAAACCGATTTCCGCCCGGATATGGCGAAAATTGATGTGCCGACGCTGGTGATCCACGGCAGCAACGATCAGGTGGTGCCGTTTGAAACGACCGGTAAAGTGGCGGCGGAAATGATCGCCAACGCCGAACTGAAAGTGTATGACAACGGCCCGCACGGTTTTGCCGTCACGCATCAGGATCGGCTGAATAACGATCTGCTGGCGTTTCTGCAGGCGCATAAGTAAGAACACAGAAGGCGACGTGATTGCCGCATCCGCAGGAGGCGGTTTTCAGTGAGCGATAAAAAAGGGGATGCAAGGCATCCCCTTTAAAGCAAACAGGTGTCTGCGCAGGGCGTCCAGGCAGATCGTAAAGACGCAAAAGATGCCATCCCTGGCCGCTCGGCCCGCGCCATCCCTGGCGCGGGACGCTTTACTCTTCTGCCTGGACGCCCTGCGCCTTGGGTTCAGTGGTCGTTTGTAAGAGGATGTCCGCTATCCTCTTACAGCGTTGCGTTAACGCGTTGGATGATTGACTTCCAGCGGACGCAGGTCAAAGAACAGCACTTCCGCTTCCTCGCCGCCGCTAAAGGTCAGCGTTTTTTCATCACGAACGCGCGCACCGTCGCCAGCGTTAAAGACGATGCCGTTTACCGTCACGCTGCCGCGAGCAACATGGATATAGGCGTAACGATCGTCGTCCAGCGTAATGGTATCCTGCTCCGCGCCGTTAAACAGGCCCGCGTAGATTTTCACATCCTGACGAATGCGCAGCGAATTATGGCGGCCATCCGGCGAAACAATCAGGCGCAGCTTGCCGCGTTTTTCCGCTTCCGGCACCGACATCTGCTGGTAGCCTGGTTCCGTGCCGTTTTCCGCCGGGACGACCCAGATCTGCAGGAAATGGACATATTCATTGTCGGCATGATTAAACTCGCTGTGGGTCACGCCGGAACCGGCGCTCATCAGCTGCACGTCGCCGGGAACAATCACCGAGCCGGTTCCCATGGAATCTTTATGCGCCAGCGCCCCTTCCAGCACATAAGAGATAATCTCCATATTGCTGTGCGCGTGGCTGCCGAATCCGCGAGAAGGCGCCACCTGATCGTCGTTAATTACCAGCAGATCGGAGAAGCCGGTCTGTTTCGGATCCCAGTAGTTGGCGAACGAGAAGGTGTGACGTGAATTCAGCCAGCCGTGATTACCCAGTCCGCGTTGGTTTGACAGTCGTTGTTCAATCATGATGTGTTCCTTAATGTATGCGGTGAATGTGTTTACCCTTGCGATGAAAAGAGGTTACACGTAAACCTGTTTGTTCAACAATGAGCTGAAATGGCAATCACTGTCACGGATTAGTGGACAATATGCAGATTGAAGATCTCCGAATTTATATGGCGGTAGTAAAGGCTGGCAGCTTTACCGCCGCCGCCGAGCAGCTGCTGTTATCCAAGCAATATGTCAGCCGACGCATGGCGGCGCTGGAAGCCTCATTAAAAGCCCGGCTGCTGATGCGCAATACCCGCAAGCTGTCGGTGACCGAATCGGGACAGGTTTTTGCTCAACATGCGCAGCGTATTCTGGATGATATTCAGGAGGCGGAGCTGGCGGTGTCCGCCGGACGCCAGGAACTGCACGGCCCTTTTCGCATCAGCATGCCGATGTCGTTTGGTATGAGCCACCTTTCGCCGCTGCTGGCGCGTTTTCTGCAGCAGCATCCGGCCATTCAGCTGCAAACCGAGCTGGCCGATCGTTATGTGGATGTGATTGGCGAAGGCTTTGATATGGCGATCCGCATCGGCAAACTGGCGGATTCGACGCTGATCGCCCGCCGCCTGGGCGAACTGAAGCGCGTGATCTGCGCCAGTCCGGCTTATCTGGCGAGCGCCGGTACGCCGCGCGCGCCGGAGGAGCTGCTGCTGCACGCCTGTCTGCGTTACGGGCGCGAAGGGCAAAGCGGCTGGGAGCTGTGCCTGGAGGGCAAAAGCAAACTGTTTGAGGTGCGCGGCCCGGTAATCAGCAATAACGGCGAAATGCTGCGCGACGCCGCCGTCGCCGGAATGGGCCTGGTTTTACTGCCGGAATTTATTATCGCGCCCGCCATTGCGCGCGGCGAGCTGATAACGGTGCTGGAAGAATACTGGCCTTCGCCGCTGGGTTTGTATGCCGTTTACCCGCAGCATCGGCAGCGCAGCGAGATTAACCGCGCCTTTTTAGCGTTTCTGGCGGCGGAACTGACGTTTTTGTAAGGTTGGCAGTTTCTGACGTTTTGGGGCGCGCCTCAGGAAAAAATCGGCAACATATCGCAGCGCTGGCAGGCGGCAGGTCGCCGGATAAAGCCTCTACCGGCCACCGAATTTTATCTGTAAGCGACCATCATAAAGCGCTAAAGGGCGAAATGGTGCTTAAACCCTTTGGCACCTTTAGCAGTGATGTGAACGCAGCGGCTGCCCAAATCTTTTACTATCCAGCGCTGCTTTTCAAATCCGTTGAACAGCGCGGCCCCCCAGCGCGCCGCCAGGATGAGTTGCTTCGTTGGGGAACGAAATATGGCTGCCCGATCTGACAGCGGCTCCGACATGCGTCACCGCCTGTTTCCCGGTCGCCAGCGCGGTTAAGTATTACGTTGCCCTGGCTTGTTCAGCTGCTCCACGCTTTCTGCCGGTAATACCAGCTGTGCGCTGGCCAGATTTTCCTGCAAATGTTGGGGCGATGAGGTGCCAGGGATCAGCATAATATTCGGGGAACGCTGCAACAGCCAGGCAAGCGCAACCTGCATGGGCGTCGCGCCCAGCGCAGCAGCGATATCGTTAAGCTGTTCAGATTGTAAAGGCGCCAAGCCACCCAGTGGGAAAAACGGTACGTAAGCAATATTCTGTTGGGCCAGTTCATCAATCAACGCATCGTCCTGCCGATTCGCCAGGTTATAAAGGTTTTGTACGCAGGCGATGGCGGTTATTTTTTGTGCCCCGGCGACTTGCGTGGCCGTCACGTTACTCAGGCCAATATGACGGATCAGCCCGCGATCTTTTAACTTAATTAAGGCCTCCAGCTGCGCGTCCAGCTGCCCCTCTTTTGGCTGATGCACATCTAACATGCTGCGCAAATTAACAATCTCAAGCGCCTCCAGCTTCAGATAGCACAGGTTATCTTCTACCGCCTGCGTCAGCTCAGCCGCGCTCATCGCAGCCAGCCAGCCGCCCTTATCATCACGCCGGGCGCCGACTTTCGTAACGATACATAAATCATCAGGATAAGGATGCAGCGCTTTTTTGATGAGCTGATTGGTGATGTGCGGGCCATAAAAGTCGCTGGTATCGATATGACGCACGCCTGCCGCAACGGCGTCACGTAACACCTGAATCGCGCGTGCTTCATCCGCTGGCGGGCCGAATACGCCAGGCCCGGCGAGCTGCATTGCGCCATAACCGAGACGATTAACCTGACGGCTGCCGAGATGATAAATCAGCGTGGACGGTAACATTGATAGCCTCCTCTTTGTGGGTTGTGTTGATTGTAATCCCGCCGCCCGCGTGCAACTATCCGGCAAAATAGCGACAGGCTGTACGAGGTGGCGGACAATGGATATAGGATTGCTTCATGCCGTGGTGGCGGTAGCAAAAGCGGGAGGCTTTCGTGAAGCCGCGCGCGTTATGGGCAGTAATCCATCGAGCCTGAGTGACGCGGTCAGGCGCGCTGAACAACAGCTGGGCGTTCGGCTTTTTAACCGTACCACGCGTACGGTCAGCCTGACGGAAGCGGGAAAAACCTTGCTGGCTCGGCTGCTGCCTGCAATGAATGAGATAGAAGCGGCGCTGGATACGATTAACCAGCTGCGTCAACGGCCTACCGGCACGCTGCGGCTGAACGTGCCGGTAAGCGCGACGCGGCTGGTCTTGCCCGCTATTGTGCCCGGCTTTTTGCAGCGCTATCCAGAGATTCGGCTGGAGGTTATAGCGGAGAGTAACGTTCAGGACGTTTTTCGCACCGACTGCGATGCCGGTATTCGTTATGAGGAGCGCCTTGAGCAGGATATGGTGGCGCTGCCCATCGGTCCGCGTCGGCAGCGTTATGCCGCTGGCGCTGCGCCCGATTATCTGGCGCGTTACGGTCGTCCGGCGCATCCACGCGATCTGATGCAGCATCAATGTCTGCGTGGACGCTATGCCAGCGGCGTAATGCCCGCCTGGGAGTTTGAGCACGAAGGCGAAAAGGTCACTCTGGAGGTCAGGGGTTCGCTGATAGTTAGCGTTGGTGGCGCAATGGATCTTGCCGTCGATACGGCGATTGCTGGCGGCGGCATCGTTTATCTTTTTGAAGAGTGGCTGCGCCCGGCTTTCGAGAGCGGCAAACTGGAGCCGGTTTTACAACCCTGGTGGCTGAGCTTTACCGGCCCCTGGTTATATTACAATGACCGTCGGCTGGTTCCGGCGCCGCTGCGGGCCTTTATCGATTATGTCCGTGAACTCAATACTTCTTCGTCGGCGACGGCTGTTGATTAAAAGCCGCCGTCGGGAACAAACAAGCAAAATTAGTTAAACGCATTGATAAAGCGCGCATTTACCTGATGGAAACCCTGTAAAATCCTGCTGGCCTGCCCGGCAAAACCAGGGCTGCGGCGTTAGATGAAAAAATAAACTGACTTTTTGTAGACGACCGGTCTAATTAAGGCTAAGGTTACTTCATGAACAAAACAACTGCACAGAAAAATGCCGGAACCCGACAGAACATCCTTGATGCCGGCTACCGCATTATGGCCGCCAAAGGGTTTTCAGCCGTTGGGCTGAATGAGATCCTGACGGCCGCCTCAGTGCCAAAAGGCTCGTTCTATAACTATTTCAGTTCTAAAGAGGCTTTCGGCGAGGCACTGCTGGATTATTACTTCGAGGATTACCTGGCTGAAATGATGGCCCTTTTTGCCAGAGAGGATCTGACGGTACCGCAACGGCTGATGGAATATTTCCGCCAGTGGCGCGATAACCAGTCGTTCGGGGATTGCCAGGGCAAATGTCTGGCAGTGAAGCTGGGCGCGGAAGTGGCCGATTTGTCAGAGGCGATGCGCAAATCACTGCGACGCGGCACGGCCGCCATCACTCAGAATATCGCGGCGGCGATTAAAGCTGGTGTTGCGGAAGGTTCGCTTAAGGTCACCAACGATCCTGACGCGCTGGCGCAGAGCCTTTATCAACTCTGGCTGGGGGCCAGCGTGATGGTAAAAATCATGCGCGACACCCAGCCGTTTGATGCGGCGCTGTCCACTACTGAAAAATTGCTTAACCAGCCCGCTTAATCCGGGCTGCCAGATAAAGAGCGCCTGCGGGCGTTTTTTTGAAACAAGTTTTAAGACGACTGGTCTACTTAGACTGTATATGCTTTCAACCTCAATCAGGAAACATGCCATGAACGTATTAATCGTACTGACTTCTCACGATCAACTGGGCAATACCGGACGTAAAACCGGCTTCTGGCTGGAAGAGCTGGCCGCGCCCTATTACGCCTTTAAAGAGGCGGGCGCTACCATTACCCTGGCCTCGCCGAAAGGCGGCAACCCGCCTTTAGATCCGAAAAGCAATGAGCCGATGTTTCAAACTGAACTGACCCGCCGTTTTGAGGCGGACGCTGAGGCCACCGCCCAGCTCGCTTCCACTGTCCGCCTTGACAGCGTTTCGCAAGCCGATTTCGACACCGTTTTTTACCCTGGCGGCCACGGCCCGCTGTGGGATCTGGCTGAAGATCGCCATTCCATCGCGTTGATCGAGTCTTTCCTGGCGGCCAACAAACCTGTCGCGCTGGTCTGCCATGCGCCGGGCGTGCTGCGCCATGTGAAAACGCCGGACGGCAAGCCGCTGGTTGCAGGTAAAAAAGTCACCGGATTTACCAACAGTGAAGAAGAAGCGGTCGGCCTGACGAACGTGGTGCCGTTCCTGGTGGAAGATGAACTGATTGCTAAAGGCGGACTTTATTCTAAAGGTGATGACTGGAGTTCTTACGTGGTTATCGATGGCCTGCTGATTACTGGCCAGAACCCTACTTCTTCGGCCGCCACTGCGAAGCTTTTACTGAAGCAGTTCGCTCATTAATCGATAGCGCTTCAGGCGGTTTGTTGAGGTCAGCCACGGGCGAAACCTGAAGTTAAGGCGAGAAAGGCCCCGGCAAGCCGTAAAGCATCCCCTGCCTGGCAAGCCTGGCATGGAAGCAGGCCGTTGCGTCGTTCTGGAAGGTTGGCGTTGTTTACGCGGAGATGTTGATAAGAAAATAAATGGCTCCCGGAGGAGCCATTTTTGTTATGGCGATCAGAACTGGTAGCTGGCGGTCACTGAGACGTTACGCGGCGCGCCGTACACCAGATATTGCCCGACATAGGTGTCGTAGGACTTATCGAACAGGTTATTCAGGTTAGCCTGCACCGACAGCTGTTTGGTGACCTGATAGCGTCCGAACAGGTTGACCAGCGCATAGCTGCCCTGCTCCGCCCGCCAGGTGCCGTTGCCTTCCGGCGCGGCAACATCCTGCCAGACGTGGGTCTGCCAGTTGACGCCGCCGCCCAACGTAAGATCCTGTAGCATCGGCAATCGGTAAGCGGCGAACAATTTCACGCTGGTGCGCGGCAGCATCGGGTTGACGGCATTGCCATCGCCATCTTCCGCCACGTAGCGCGTCGCGCCGAAGGTCATTTGCAGGTTGTCGGTCACCGCGCCGTTCACCTCAAACTCAACGCCTTTGCTGACCGTGCCCTGCGCCGCGTAATAAGCCACTTCCGCCGTGCCCGGAATATAGAGGTTGGTGGTTTGCGCGACGTTATCCTGCTCAACGCGGAATAGTGCCACTGAAGTCGTCAGACGGCTGTTCAGCCAGTCCGCTTTTACGCCGGTTTCATAGTTTTTACCGATCACCGGCGCCAGGTAGCTGCCGCTGAGGTCACGCCTGGTTTGCGGATTAAAGATGGAGGTATAGCTGGCGTAAGCGGACCAGGTATCGTTGATGTCATAAATCAGACCGGCATAAGGCGTAACGCGATTCTTTTCCACATTCTGCATCAGCGTACTGGCGCTCCATTGGGTATAGCGCGCGCCGACAAGCAGATGCAGCGGATCGGCCAGTGAAATCCGCGTCGCGGTATAGGCGGATTTCTGATGCACCGTATCTTCCTGCGCCAGGCTTAGATCGCCCCAGTTGGTTTCCGGGAAATTGCCATCCCAGTTGTTATAGTCGCCGAGTTCATCCGAGGAAATATTAGCGAAAGCGTTCATATAACGGTTGTTCTGGCGGCTGTAGCTTACGCCCGCCACCAGCTCATGCTGACGCCCAAACAGCTGATAAGGGCCGCTGGCGAAAGCGTCAAACGCATGAACCTTGCGCGTGCCGGTGTTATAGCCGGTGCCGCCAACGACCGGATAATTCGCGTAAGCGCTGACGCCGCGTCCGCTGTTTTTATCGAAGAAGCCGTCGATATACAGCATTTTACTGTCGAGCCTGGTTTCCGCATGGGTGCCGTTCAGGGTGAACTGCCAGCCGTTATCGAAGCGCTGCTTCAACGTAGCGAAGACCTTTCTTGATTCGGTATCGCTGTAGGCCCAGTCCGGCGCGGTATTGTCGCTGCGGTCATAGCTGATTTGGCTGCCGTCGGTATACCAGCGCGGCAGACCGCCCCAGGTTGGACGGTCGGCATTGGTTTCCTGATATTCGTAGCCAACGGATAAAGTCGTTGCATCGGTCAGATCCGCATCCAGCACGCCATAGATAAATTTTCTGTTGTTGCTGTAGCGATCGATATAGCTGTCCCTGTCCTGATAGCCGGCGATCAGGCGGCCACGTACATTGCCGGAATCGGTTAACGGCGCGGAAAGGTCAAGAACATAGCGCTGTTTATCCCAGCTGCCGTAGCTGGCGGAAACGTTGCCAACAAATTCGCGACTGTCGGCGTGCTTACGCACCATATTTACCGAAGCGGACGGGTTGCCCGCGCCGCTCATCAGGCCGGTCGCGCCGCGCACGACTTCGATACGATCGTAAATCGCCGTATCGGAAGCAGCATCGCCCAGGTTCCAGTTCTCTTCAAACACGGTAGGAATATCATCAACCATGTAGTTGTCGATCATAAATCCACGTGCATAAAAGGTGCTGCGGTCGAGGTCCGCAATCTTTTCGGTAATGCCGGTGGTATTTTTCAGTACGTCGCCAAGGGATTGCAGCTGCTGGTCCTGCATGCGCTGCTTGCTGATGATGCTGACAGATTGCGGAATATCGCGCGCGGTTAGGGTCATTTTGGTGCCCGCTTCGGTAACCGGCACGCTGTAATCGCTTTGCTGCGTGCTGTCTGCGCTTTCGCTGGCACCATCGACAACCATCGTTTCTTCCTGCGGCGCGGCCAGAGCTACAGGCGCATAGAGCGCTGCGGCAATTAAGGCGGCCAGGCAGCTTATGCCCCGGCCCACTGACGCACATTTTTCCCGGTTATTACCTGAAGTCAAAAACATAGCTTACCTTTGCGAGATTTTATTCTTTTCCGTTGCCCGACCGTTTCAGTCTGTCTGAAGCAGAAGAAGCGCTACGCTTGAGGCGGTTTTGCCTGGGCCAGTAAAGCTGTTTTCGCCATATTTATTCTGGCGTGAGCCGCCCGCCTGGCCGCCTGGCCGCCTGGCCGCCTGGCCGCCTGGCAGATGAAATTAATTCATGAGCAATAATTTCGCCGCCATCGCTGAGAATGAGAAATTTAATCATTTTCATTCAAAATGTAAATGAGTATTAAGGAAGCGCTGGGGAAGCGGCAGTTTTACTGATAAAGGGCGTTAAACCTGAAGCAAGGTTGGCAATGGTTAAGCGTGATTTGGCAGAAGGAAGAGCAGGAGGATGGCGCTGAACACTGCGCCCGGTGTCGGACGCAGACGGATCATAAAGCTGGGTGCTGACGGGCCATTAAGCCGGACGCAGACGGGCCGTTAAGCCGCGCGCAGACAGGCCATTAAGCCGGACGCAGACGGGCCATTAAGCCGAACGCAGACAGGCCATTAAGCCGGACGCAAACGCGCCGTTAAGCCGCGCAGAAAATAGCGCAGAAACTGGTCGCCACACTCGCGATAATTTTTATGTTCCGGCGCGCGCATCATTGCCGTAATTTCTGACATAGAAATACGGAACTGCTGAGCAGTCAGAATCGCCAGAATATCATCGGTTTTCAGGGCAAAGGCGACGCGAAGTTTTTTAAGAATAATATTGTTATTCATGCGGCGCTCGACCTTCAGCGGCGGCATGCTCTCGTCTTTTCCGCGCTTATGGTAGATCAGTCCGTTCAGGAAGCAGCTCATCAGCACGTCGGGACAAGGCGCAAAGCCCTCTTCGTCCTCTTTTAATACGTAGCTGGCGATCTGTTCCGCCGTTACCGCCGTATCGGCCAGCGCCATAATCGCGACCATATCGTTATTATTCAGTTTTAGCGTGTAGCGCAGGCTACGCAGTACGTCGTTATTCATCATCGCGATGACCTCTTAACCTTCCGGCGTTTAAAGCGGGCAGTATAGCGATCTCTGCGCTGATGACGAGGAAAACTATCGGTTTCCCATGCAGGAAATGGGTCGCGCTGCGAAGGCGCGGTTTCGCCAACGGACAGAAAAGGATCAAGGATCAAGGAGCAGGAAGCAGGACAGCAGGACAGCAGGACAGCAGGACAGCAGGTCAGCAGGTCAGCAGGTCAGCAGGTCAGCAGGTCAGCAGGTCAGCAGGT
>Ga0268252_1000257_pt1 | contig 36770 bp, 33 predicted proteins | sample AgamicMgSfrz_FD_200244 | JGI IMG/M metagenome (GOLD analysis project Ga0268252, IMG submission 200244) | Agave microbial communities from Guanajuato, Mexico - Mg.Sf.rz (v2) (version 3) | ecosystem: Host-associated > Plants > Phyllosphere > Phylloplane/Leaf | place: Guanajuato, Mexico | collected... | reverse complement strand
CCCGAGCTTCGCGCCGGGCACCGCGAGCCGGTAATGCGCGGCCAGCGCGACTTCGAGGCCGCCGCCGAGCGTCGCGCCGTGCAGCGCGACCACGACCGGCTTGGTACCCGATTCGATCCGCTCGCACACGTCGGGCAGCGACGGCGGTACGGGCGGCTTGCCGAATTCGCGGATGTCGGCGCCCGCGATGAAGTTGCGGCCGGCGCCGACGATCAGCACCGCGCGGATCGCGTCGTCGGCGTGCGCGGCGTCGATCGCATCGGCGAGGCCGCGCCGCACGTCGGCGGACAGCGCGTTGACGGGCGGATGGTCGATCGTGACGACGAGCACCTTGTCGCGCCGTTCGCGCGTGACCGTGCCGGTTGGGGGGATGGCGGGGGAATTCATGGCGTCTCCTGTCGAAGCTGTCGAGGCAGCAGGCATGCCCTGATTCTCGATTGATCGAGATTCATTGACAATTCCCGCACGCCTTTACAAGCTGTCAAGTCTGACTTGACACTGAATGCTTTCGGACCGTTTCAGACCGCATCGATCCGATTAACGGGCCGGATCAGGAGAGACCCCGCATGGACCTGAACGCGCTGACGCTGCTCGTCGAGATCCTCGACGCCGGCAATCTCAGCAAGGCCGCGCAGCGGCTGAAGATGAGCCGGGCGAACGTCAGCTACCGGCTCAACCAGCTCGAGCGCTCGATCGGCCAGCAGTTGGTACGGCGCACGACGCGGCGCATGGAGCCGACCGAGATCGGGCTGAAGCTGTACGAGCACGGCCGGCGCATCCGCAACGAACTGCTCGCCGCGCAGGAGTCGGTGACGACGCTCGGCCAGGACCTGCAGGGCCGCGTGCGGCTGTCGGTGCCGAGCGGCTACGGGCAGATCGTGATGTCCGACTGGCTGCTCGCGTTCAAGCGGCGGCATCCGGGCATCGTGCTCGACGTGGTGTTCGAGAATCGCGTGGAAGACCTGATGCGCGACGAAGTCGACATCGCGATCCGCGTGATGTCCGAGCCGCCGCAGAATCTGGTCGCCCGCGACATGGGCGCGGTGCGCTACGTCGCATGCGCGTCGCCCGCGTTCGCGGCCGCGCACGGGATGCCGGCGAGCCTCGGCGCGCTGGCCGCCGCGCCGGTCGTCACCGCGACGGTGATGGGCCGGCAGCTCCGCATCGCCGCGTATCTCGGCGACGAACGCCACGAGGTGCTGCTCGAGCCGACGCTGATTTCGGAGAACTTCCTGTTCCTGCGCCAGGCGATCCTCGCGGGGATCGGCGTCGGCATCGTGCCCGACTACGTGATGCAGGACGACCTGCGGCACGGCACCGTCGTCACGTCGCTCGATGCGTACCGGCTCAGCATCTTCGGTACCCACATGTACATGCTGTACATGCCGAACCGCCACCACACGCGCGCGACTTCCACGTTCATAGAGTTCATCCTCGAACAGGCCGGAAAGTCCGGCCGGGGCGGGCCCGGCGGGATGCGTCAGGGTTTCCTGACGGATGACAAGCCGGCGGGCCCGCGGCGACAATAGCGCGCCGGGGCGGGCCGCACCGTTGCGCCCGCACCGACGTCAACGTCAACGTCAACATCAACGCCGCCGCCTCCTTCGAATTCACTGCTGCCGAGGGTTCAATGTTCGACCGGATTCGTCCGCATTCGCGTCCCTGGACGCTGCTCGCCGCCGTCGCGTTCGTCGCGTTGAACGCCGGCTGCACGTCCCCGTCCGCGCCGTCGGGCGCCGTCGTCCCGGTCGCCGCCGCGTCGGGCGCGGCCGTCCCGCTGCCCGGCGTTCACGCGCCCGAACTGTCGTCCGGCTGGACCGACAAGTCGGGCTGGACCTCGCAGCACTTCATGATCGCGGCCGCGAACCCGCTCGCGACGCAAGCCGGCTATGACATGCTGAAGGCGGGCGGCACCGCGATCGATGCGGCCATCGCGACGCAGATGGTGCTCGCGCTGGTCGAGCCGCAATCGTCGGGCATCGGCGGCGGCGCGTTCATGCTGTACTTCGACGGCAAGACGACGCAGGCGTACGACGGCCGCGAAACCGCGCCGGCCGCCGCGACCGAACGCCTCTTCTACGGGCCGACCGGCCAGCCGATGGGCTTCTACGAAGGTGTCGTCGGCGGGCGCTCGGTCGGCACGCCGGGCGTGCTGCGCATGCTCGACGCCGCGCATCGCGCGCACGGCAAGCTGCCGTGGCGCCGGCTGTTCCAGCCGGCCATCCGGCTCGCCGAACGCGGCTTCACGATCAGCCCGCGCCTGGCGATGCTGATCGCGAACGACAGGTACCTGAAGAACGACCCGGCCGCCCGCGCGTACTTCTACAACGCGGACGGCACGCCGAAGGCCGCCGGCACGGTGCTGAAGAACCCGGCGCTCGCGACCGTGCTGCGCCAGGTCGCCGACCGCGGCGCGAACGCGTTCTATGGCGGCGCGATCGCGCGCGACATCGTGACGAAGGTGCGCAAGCACCCGACCAACCCGGGGCTGCTGTCGCTGCAGGATCTCGCGCGCTACAAGGCGAAGGTGCGCGCGCCGCTGTGCGCCGACTACCGGCGCTCGGTCGTGTGCGGGATGCCGCCGCCGTCGTCGGGCGGCCTCGCGATCGCGCAGATGCTCGGCATCCTCGAAGCGATGCCCGACTGGCAACAGATCGGCGCGCAGAAACCGGTGCGCAACGAGGTCGGCTACGAGCCGACGCCGTTCGCTGCGCACCTGTTCAGCGAAGCCGGGCGCCTCGCGTACGCGGACCGTGCGCGCTACGTGGCCGATCCCGATTTCGTGCCGCTGCCGGGCGGCACCTGGGCGAGCCTCACCGACAAGACCTATCTCGCGCAGCGCGCGCGGCTGATCGGCGACACCAGCATGGGCGTCGCGCAGGCCGGCACGCCGCAGGGCGCGGCGCTCGCGCTGGCCGACGACCGCAGCCCCGAATTGCCGTCGACCTCCGACATCGCGATCGTCGACCGCTACGGCCAGGCGCTGTCGATGACGACCAGCATCGAGGACGCGTTCGGCTCCCGGCTGATGGTGCGCGGCTTCATGCTGAACAACCAGCTCACCGATTTCTCGTTCGCGTCGAACGACGACGGCCGGCCGATCGCGAACCGCGTGCAGCCGGGCAAGCGACCGCGCTCGGCGATGTCGCCGGAACTCGTGTTCGACAAGAAGACGAAGCAGGTAACGATGATCGTCGGTTCGGCCGGCGGCCCCGCGATCATCAATCACGTGACGAAGACGCTGGTCGGCGTGCTCGACTGGGGCATGACGATGCAGCAGGCGATCGCGCTGCCGAACTTCGGGTCGATGAACGGGCCGACGCAGCTCGAACGCGGCCGCGTGTCGGACGCGCTCGCCGACGGGCTGAAGGGCCGCGGGCACGACGTGCAGATCGTCGAGATGAACTCGGGGCTGCAGGGCATCCAGCGGCTGAACGTGCAGGGGCAGACGGTGTGGTTCGGCGGCGCGGACCCACGCCGGGAAGGGGTCGCGATGGGCGATTGAGCGGACGATGTTCGTCCGTCGGTGGCGGTGTGCGTGAAGCGGCGCGCACCGCCCATGAGGCTCCGGCGTTCATGCGCCATGCGCCCCCGCCCTCTCCCCGCGCCCGCCGGCCCCGGCCGCGCGCTGCCTCAACGCCCCGCCTGTACCCGATCCATCCCGGCGACACCGGCCGGCACGCGATCATGCGCTCGTAGCGCGTCCTATATCCGCCCAATCAATTTCGAAACTGTCTGATCGACGGCGCCTGCGTGCGTCCGTATAGTCGCTCCCCTTACATCGGGGCGACGTGATTGCGGTTCACCGCACACGCACCACCACACTTCACCCCTGCCTTTCGACGAAGCCGCACAGGCGTCATCCGGCTGCGTCACGCATAACGTTGATCAGGACTACGATTAATATGTCAGGTATCTCCGCTGCACACTCGCGTGCGACGCGTGCCCGCTCGCATGCTTCGCTCAAACGACAACGCACGCCGTCCGCCCGCCTGTCGGCGCTCGCCCTCGCCATCGCCGCACTCGCGCCGTGCTACGGCCACGCGTCCGGCACCGATCTCGTCGAGACCAACCTGATCGTCAAGGGCGGCGACAGCGGCGACCCGATCGCCTCGGGCGCCGGCTCGATCGCAATCGGTGCGGGCGCGAAGGCGACCGGCGAAACCGGTAGCGATTATTCCGCGATCGCGATCGGTGACAGGGCCGTCGCCAATGGTCGCTCGACCATCGCCGTCGGCGAAGCGGCGAACGTCCACGGCGATCGCTCGAGCGCCTTCGGCGTGTCGTCAAGCGTCAACGCGAATCGCGCGCTGGCGCTCGGCGCGGACGCGAAGGTCACTGCGCACGGTGCGGTCGCGCTCGGCCAGGGCAGCGTCGCCGATCGCACGAACACCGTGTCGATCGGCACGGCGGACACCCAGCGCCAGCTCGTCAACCTCGGCGCAGGCACGCGCGATACCGACGCAACCAACCTGTCGCAGTTGAAGCCCGTGGTCGCTGCGCTCGGCGGCGATGCGGCCGTCAACGCGGACGGCACCGTGCGCGGCCCGAACTACACGGTGGACGGGCGATCGTTCAACACCGTCGGCGGTGCGCTGACCCAACTCGACGGACGCGTCACGACGATCGACGGGCGTGTCACCACCGTCGAAAACAACGTCACGTCGATCCGCAACGACGTCACCGATCTCGGCACGCGGCTCGACAACGGCACGACCGGCCTCGTCCGGCAGGACCCGGCGAATCTCGCGATCTCGATCGGCGCCGACAAGGGCGGCACGTCGGTCAGCGTCGGCGGCACTGACGGCACGCGCACGCTGACCGGCCTGTCGAACGGCACCGGCGACACCGATGCCGTGACGGTCGCGCAGCTCAAGGCGACCGGGCTGATCGATCCGAACGGCAAGGCGCTCGGCGCGATCGTGTACGACGACCTGACGCTGAATCGCGCGACGCTCGGCGGCGTCGGCGGCACCTTGCTCGACAACGTCAAGGCAGGCGCGATCGCGGCGAGCAGCATGCAGGCCGTCAACGGCGGGCAGCTCTTCTCGATGCAGCAGCAATTCGAAACGCGCCTGGAATCGCTCGACACGCGCATCAAGAACATCGAGCAGGTCGGCCCCAACACCCGGCCGCCGACCGGGCAGGGCGGCCAGCTGGCGCAGCTGGGTGACGGCTCGGGCGCGACCGGCTCGGATTCGATGGCGCTCGGCCCGAACTCGAGCGCATCCGGCAACGGCAGCCTCGCGATCGGCAACAACACGACGGCGTCGGGCAACAATTCGGTGGCGCTCGGCAACGGCTCCGTCGCCGATCGCGACAACACGGTGTCCGTCGGCGCGCCCGGTCAGGAGCGGCAAATCACCAACGTGAAGGCCGGCACCGCGCCGACCGATGCCGTGAACGTGCAGCAACTGAACGACCACATCGGCAGCGTTCGTTCCGACATGGATCATTACCGGCGCGACGCAAGCGGCGGTATTGCGTCGGCGGTAGCGATCGCGAACTTGCCGCAGGCATCGCTGGCGGGCGAAAGCATGGTGGCGATCGCCGGCGGCACCTACAGCGGGCAGTCGGCCGTCGCGTTCGGCCTGTCGACCGCCACCCGCAACGGGCGCTGGGTGGTCAAGGCATCCGGGTCGACCAATACCCGCGGCACGGTCGCGGTCGGCGCCGGCGCCGGCTATCGCTGGTAACGCGCCACGGCTACATCGCCCGCATCAAGCAACAGGGGCCGGGGTTCTATCGATACGAACCCCGGCCCCTTCGCACTCGCTGCACGGACGCCAAACACAGTCCTTTCCGCCTGTACGGCCTACCCTCGCCCCTTCCACGGCACCACCCGCCGCTCGACCCAGCGCATCGCCAGATCGAACAGCCATGCGATCGCGCCGATGATCAGGATGCCCATCACGACGATGTCGGTGCGCAGGAAACTCGATGCGTTGAGCACCATCTGCCCGAGCCCGGCCGTCGCGGCAACCATCTCGGCCGCGACGAGCGTCGTCCAGCCGAACCCGATCGCGATCCGCAGGCCGGTGAGGATCTCCGGCAGCGCGGCCGGCAGCACGACATGCCGCACGATCTGCGCGAAGCTGCCGCCGAGCGAATACGCGGCGTTGATCTGCTCGACGGTTGCCGCACGCACGCCGGCGCGCGCGGCCATCGCGATCGGCGCAAAGCAGGCGAGAAAGATCACGACCAGCTTCGCCGTTTCGTCGATGCCGAACCAGATCACGACGAGCGGCAGATACGCGAGCGGCGGCAGCGGCCGATAGAACTCCAGCAACGGATCGAGCACGCCGCGCGCGATGCGGCTCACGCCCATCAGGATGCCGGCCGGCACGCCGATCGCGGTCGCGAGCAGGAACGCACCGAACACGCGCGCGGCGCTCCACAGCAGATGTTCGGACAACGGCAGGCCGCCCTGGATGCGGCCGTGCCATGCGTCGACGAACGCGGTCCACACTGCTTCCGGTGCGGGCAGGAACAGCGGCGGCAGCCACTGGAAATGCGTCGCGACCCACCAGAGCGCGGCCAATGCCGCGATCGTCGCAGCGCTCAACCCGGCCGTCTTTCCTTGCCCCGGCAACCGGTAACGATGTGATGTCCGGGCGGGACGCACCGCATGGCGCTGTTGCGCCGCGCGCGCATCCCGTTCGGAGTCGGCGGTCGCGCGATCGGCCGCCCAGGAATCCTGCGTGCTCATGTCGTCCTGCCTGTGCAATGTACTGATCCGGCCGCGCCCGACGGACGCACCCTGCCGCGCGAACTCGTGCATCACGCGGGCTCCGCGACCGCCTCGTCGCGATGCAGGTACGCGATCAGCCGCTCGCGCCACCCGATGAAATCCGGCGACGACTTCACCGCACGCGCGTCGCGCGATTCGACGTAGCGGCGTGCGAACGGCAACTCGAAGGTTTCGGCGATGCGACCGGGGCCCGGCGTCATCACGACGAGACGCGTCGCGAGGAACAACGCCTCCTCGACGTCGTGCGTGATGAAGAACACCGTCTTGCCGGTGCGCGCCCACACGTCGAGCACGAGCGCCTGCATCGTGCCGCGCGTCATCGCATCGAGCGCGCCCATCGGTTCGTCCATCAGCAGCACGCGCGGGTCGCTGGCGAGCGCACGCGCGATACCGACCCGCTGCTGCATCCCGCCCGACAGTTCATACACGCGTGCGTGCGCGTGGCGCTCGAGACCGACGAGCGTGAGCATCTCGCGCGCCCGCGCTTCGCGTTCGGCCTTCGATACGCGCGCAAAGCGCAACCCGAGCGCGACGTTGTCGAGCACGTCGAGCCACGGCAGCAACGCGTACTTCTGGAACACGACGCCGCGATCGGCGCCGGGGCCCGTGATCGGCACGCCGTCGACGCGCACGTCGCCCGTCGTCGGCGCGACGAAGCCGGCCATGCAGTTCAGCAGCGTGGTCTTGCCGCATCCGGACGCACCGAGCGCGACGACGAATTCACCGGCATCGATGCGCAGGTCGACCTGCGCGAGCGCCTGCGTCGTCGGCCTGCCGCGCTCGCCCGGATAGGCAACCGATACCTGGCGGACTTCCAGCGTGCTCATGATCGAAGGCCTCCGCGATGAGTGGGCTGAGTGGCCGCGCTCAGCGCGCGGCCTTCTGCACGAACTGCGGATCGACGCCGACCGAATAGTCGGCGAGCACCGTCTGGATCGTGCCTTGCGATTTGAGGAACGTGGCCGTGGCCGCGAGCGACTTCGCGGCGCCCGATTGCGCACCGCCGCCGAGCCACGTCGGCGATGCCTGTTCGGCCGCCGTCGGGAATGCGTAGAGCGCGAGGCTGGCCGGCACGTCCTGCGCGTTCGCGCCGGACACCTTCGCGACCGCCGCGACCTGCGGCGAGCCGACCTTCCACGCCGCCGCATGCGAGCGGTAGTCGGCGTCCGCCGCCGCGAGCACCTTCACGAAGCGCGTGACGAACTCGGGGTTCTCGCGCGCGAACTTGCGGCTCACGACGAAGCCGTCGAAGGTCGCCTTGCCACTTTCTTTCGCAACCTGGCCGGACGTCGTCAGCACGGTGCCCGACTGCTTGACCTTCGCGAGCACCGGGTCCCAGATATAAGTCGCGTCGATGTCGCCGCGCGTCCAGGCGGCGGCGACTTCGGGCGGACGCAGGTTGACGATCTTCACGTCGTTCGGATTGACGCCCGCGGCCTGCAGCGCGACGAGCGTATGGAAGTGCGACGTCGACACGAACGGCACGCCGATCTTCTTGCCCTTGAGCGCGGCGATGCTGGTCACGCCCGAGCCGTTGCGCGCGACGAGCGCCTCGGCGTCGTTGATGTTGTCGAGCACCCAGAACAGCGAGATGTCGAGCCCCTGCGACAGGCCTGCCGCGATCGGGCTCGAGCCCGCTTCGCCGAGCTGCACGGAGCCCGACGCGAGCGCGCGGATCACGTCGGCGCCGCTGTCGAGCTTGCGGAACGTGACCTTGTAGCCGGTCGCCTTTTCGACTTCACCGCTCGCCTGCGCGTAGCGCCACGGTACGACCATGTCCTGGTACGCGATCACGACTTCGCGCGATTCGGCGTGCGCCGCGCCGAGCGCGGCAAAGGCGGTCAGCGCGACGACGGCGCGGCGGATGAAGCTGAAACGGGACATGCGGCTCTCCTTCGGAATGCGGGCATTGCTGCGGGAGAGCCGACTTTACGGGCTTTGCGCGCGGCGGGAGCGAACTTATCCTGCGAAGCTATCGATGCCGTTTCAGCTTTGCTTTCCACGCTAGACCGGATTGCGCATCCGGTCGGATGACGATTGCCGCGCGCATGCACGGATAACCGCCGCGTCAACGAAAAAGCCCGCATCGCTGCGGGCTTTTTTCGACTGCTCGAGACTGTTGCAGATGGAAGTGAGCGCGACGCTCAGACCACCCCGGCCCCATGCGCCTGCAGATCGGCGTGATAGCTCGAGCGCACCATTGCGCCGACGGCCGCGTGCGTGAAGCCCATCTTGTACGCCTCTTCCTCGTACATCTTGAACGTGTCCGGATGCACGTACGCCCGCACCGGCAGGTGGTGCTCGGACGGCTGCAGGTACTGGCCGATCGTCAGCATGTCGACGTCGTGCGCGCGCAGGTCGCGCATCACCTGCAGGATTTCCTCTTCCGTCTCGCCGAGGCCGACCATCAGGCCCGACTTCGTCGCGACGTCAGGATGCAGCGCCTTGAAGTCCTTCAAGAGCTTCAGCGAGTGCGCGTAGTCCGAACCCGGGCGCGCTTCCTTGTACAGGCGCGGCACCGTTTCGAGGTTGTGGTTCATCACGTCGGGCGGCGCGGCGTTCAGGATCGAGATCGCGCGGTCGAGACGGCCGCGGAAGTCCGGCGTCAGGATCTCGATGCGCGTGTCCGGCGACTGCGCACGCGTTTCTCGAATGCACTCGACGAAGTGGGCGGCGCCGCCGTCGCGCAGGTCGTCGCGGTCGACGCTCGTGATCACCACGTACTTGAGCTTGAGCGCCGCGATCGTGCGCGCGAGGTTCTTCGGTTCATCCGCGTCGAGCGGATCGGGACGGCCGTGGCCGACGTCGCAGAACGGGCAGCGGCGCGTGCACTTGTCGCCCATGATCATGAACGTCGCGGTGCCCTTGCCGAAGCATTCGCCGATGTTCGGGCAGCTCGCTTCCTCGCACACGGTGTGCAGGTTGTGCTCGCGCAGGATCGTCTTGATCTCGTTGAAACGCGAGCTGCCGGTGGCCGCCTTCACGCGGATCCACTCGGGCTTCTTCAGCTTCTCGATCGGAATGACCTTGATCGGGATGCGCGCCGTCTTCGCCTGCGCCTTCTGCTTGGCGGTCGGATCGTAGGCCGGAGTCGCGGCCGAATCGGCCGGTGCGGGAGAAGCGGTAACGTCAGTCATTCGATTGTTCCAGTGCGTGCGGCTTGTCGGCGGCCGCGGATGCGCCGTCGAGGTTGGCGATCAGACGGCCCACCAGCGTGTGGGCGACGTCGTTCCAGTCGGCGGCAACCGCGAGGCTCGCCATGTCGACGGTTTCCAGTCCGGCATAGCCGCACGGGTTGATCGCAAGAAACGGGCGCAGATCCATCTTCACGTTCAGGCTCAGCCCGTGATAGCTGCAGCCGTTGCGGATCTTCAGGCCGAGGGCCGCGATCTTTGCGCCCTCGTGCACGCCGGACGCCACGTAGATCCCGGGCGCGCCCGCCTTGCGGACCGAAGCGAGATTATACGCCGCGAGGGTTTCGATCACGGCCTCCTCGATCTTCGTCACGAGCGTGCGCACCATCAGCTTGCGCCGGCGCAGGTCCAGCAGCAGGTAGACGACGATCTGGCCGGGGCCGTGGTAGGTGATTTGTCCGCCGCGGTCGACCTTCACGAGCGGCACGCCGCTGTCGGCCACCAGCAGGTGCGCCGGGTCGCCGGCCTGGCCGAGCGTGTAGACGGGCGGATGCTCGACCACCCAGATCTCGTCGCCGGTGTCGGCCGTGCGCGTGTCGGTGAACGCGCGCATCGCGTCGAAGCTCGCCTCGTACGCCTCGCGGCCCCGCCACCGCACGGTGACCGGCTGGACCGGCTGATCCGGAGCTCCGGCGGGCGATGCGGAAACGGCGACAGGCGTGGACACGATGGAAACCGGCGAAACGGACATGGGCGGTAGTTTACCGAAAACCCATGGGTCTCGCCGGCCTGGAGAGGGGGACGGATCGCCGGTATCCGTCGGATGAAAGGATGGTCAGACCGTGCGCCAGCCGTCGTGGAACAGCGCGCTCACGCGTTCGCGCAGCCGGGTCAGCCCGCCCAGCGCGACCTCCCGCGGCGGCCGCGACACCGAGAACGCGACGCACGCGCCCTCGCGGCCTTCCGCGCTGAGCCACAGCCGCTCGCCGCGACGCAGCTTGAGCGTCTCGCCGTCGACCAGGAAGTAATCGTCCACGTCGTTGCTGCGCGTCGCCCAGACCGGCCCGCACTGGACGGTCAGCCGCGTGCTGCGCTGCACCTTCATCGGCACGGTCTCGCCCGCGGGAATTTCAAAGGTGATGCTTGAAGAAATTTCTTGCATGATCGACTCCGCCAATAAGTGCTTCGATGGCTACAATCGTAGTCATTCAAAGGCGTCCGACCAAACGACCAATTTTCACGTCGATGTGAGGAAAATTAGCAAATGGACCTCCGCCAGCTCCCGGCGCTGAACGCGATTCGCGCGTTCGAAGCCGCCGCCCGCCACGAGAACTTCTCGCGCGCCGCCGACGAGCTGTTCGTCACGCACGGCGCGGTCAGCCATCAGGTGCGCGCGCTCGAGGAAGAGCTCGGCGTGCAGCTGTTCACGCGCAACGGCAAGCGGCTGTGCCTGACCGACGCCGGCATGCGCTACGCGCAGCAGATCCGCACCGCGCTGATGGTGATCGCCGACGCGACGCGCGACGTGCGCGCGAGCGACCGCGACCGGCGGCTGGTGGTGTCGATGCTGTCGTCGTTCGCCGCGCGCTTCATCACGCCGCGCATCGGCACGTTCATCGAGCGGCATCCGGAAATCGACGTCGAGCTGCAGTCGACCAACTCGCTGACCGATTTTGCGCGCGACGACGTCGATCTGGCGATCCGCTTCGGCTTCGGCAGCTATCCGGGGCTCCACGTGGAGCCGCTGTTCGAGGAGGTGTTCTTTCCGGCGTGCGCGCCGACGCTGAACGGCGGCAAGCTGCCGCAGACGCCCGCCGATCTCGTGCACTACCCGCTGCTGCGCTCGGACGACGAGCTGTGGCGGCCGTGGTTCGACGCGGCCGGGCTCGATACGCTGACCGAGCCGAAACGCGGGATTCTGTACCAGGATTCGTCGAACCTGCTGCTGGCCGCGATCGAGGGCCAGGGCATCGCGCTGGTGCGCCGCTCGCTCGCGGTGCACGACCTGCTCGACGGGCGCATCGTGCGCCTGTTCGACATCGACGGGCCGAGCCCGTGGCACTATTTTTTCGTGTGCCCGCCGCCGCTGCTGAACACGCCGCGCGTGCAGGCGTTCCGGACCTGGCTGTTCGAGGAAGTGGCCGAATACAAGCGGCTGTGCGACGAGCTGGACGCGCGGCGCGCGGCGGGGAAATGCCCCGCCGAGTGCGCGCTGGAGGGAGGATGGAAAGGGATCAGCGGCCGTTTGCGCTGATCCCGGACGCCGGAACGAGCGCTTAAAGGACGACCTTGACCATCGGATGGCCGGTCAGCGCACGGTAGATGTTGTCGAGCTGTTCCTGGCTCGTCGCGCGCACGGTGATCGTGAGGCCCGTGTAATTGCCGCCGCTCGACGCGCGCTCCTCGATCTTCTCGACGTCGATCTCGTTGTCGTGAACGGCCACGACCTTGAAGATTGTGTCCTTGAATTCGGGGTGCGCCTTGCCCATGATCTTGATCGGGAAATCGCACGGAAACTCCAGCAGCGACTCCTTCCGGGTCTCGATCGCGCCGGTCACCTCGACGGTTTTGGTCGGTTCGCTCATCATTTTCTCCGGGTCAGGTCAAACTGTTCAAATTCGCGTGCCTTCGCACGCTGGTACGCGTCATACAGCGCCGCGAACACGGGGCCCGGCTTGCCGCCCTGCACGGGCAGATCGTCGAGCGACGTCACAGGCAGGATTTCCTTGGTGGCCGACGTCAGCATGATCTCGTCGGCCGAGCGCAGCTCGACCTCGCTGATCTCGCGCGCGACGAACCGGATCCCGCACTCTTCGGCCAGCTGCTCGACCAGCGCGTAGCGGATCCCTTCGAGGATCTTGTTGCTGCGCGGCGGTGCGAACAGTTCGCCGTTCTTCACGATCCACACGTTCGACGACGAGCCTTCGGTCACGTTGTCGTCGCGCAGCTGGATCGTCTCGAACGCGTCGCGTTCGGCCGCATGCTGCGCCATCAACACGTTGCCGAGCAGCGAGATCGACTTGATGTCGCAATGCAGCCAGCGACGATCCTCGGCCGTCACGCAGCGCACGCCCTTCGCGCGCTCCGCTTCCGACGGCAGGCGCAGCGGGCTCGTCATCGCGAACACGGTCGGCACCGCGTTCGCCGGGAACGCGTGGCCGCGCTTCGCGACGCCGCGCGTCACCTGCAGGTAGACGAGCGCGTTGCCGTCGCCGAGGCCTTCGGCATTCGCCGCGACCACCCGCTCGATCAGCGCGCGCCAGCCCGCCGCATCGTGCGGGTCGTCGATGCCGATCTTCTTCAGGCTGCGCGCGAGCCGGTCCAGATGCTGTTCGATCCGGAACGGCACGTGCGCGCCATCGTGCGCATAGACGGGCACGACTTCATACACGCCGTCGCCGAAGATGAACCCGCGGTCGAGCACCGGTACACGGGCTTCGGACAGCGGCACCAGTTCCTCCTGCGCCGAGACGCTGAGGTAGACGATCGGTTCGAATTCGGCTTGGCTCATGGCTATGACAGATGGGGATGAAGTCGTGAAAACAAAGGCCCGTCGTGCTTACTTCTTCTTGCTGAACATCAGCAGGATCGAGTCCCAGATACGTCCGAAGATACCCGCTTCCGGCACGGCCTGCAGCGCGACGACCGGGAATTCGGACAGCGTCTTGCCGTCGGCGACGATCTTCACGGTGCCGACCTGCTGGCCTTCGGCGAGCGGCGCGATCAGCGGCGCGTTGACGTCGACTTCGGTCTTGACCTTGTCGCCGAGGCCGCGCGGCACGGTCGCCCACTGGTCGCCCTTCACGCCGACCTGCACGGTGTTGTCCTTGCCCTTGTAGATGCGCGGCGTCGAGATCGCCTGGCCGCCCTTGAACAGGCGCACCGAATCGAACGCGCTGTAGCCGTAGTTCAGCATCTTCATGCTGTCCTGCGTACGCTCGCTTTCCTTCTGCTCGCCCATCATCACCGACACCAGGCGGCGCTGGCCGTCGACGCCCGGGATCGCGCGCTTCGCCGACGCGATCAGGCAGTAACCGGCCGCCTGCGTATGGCCGGTCTTCAGGCCGTCGACCGTCGGGTCGAGCCACAGCAGCCGGTTGCGGTTGCCCTGGCGGATGTTGTTGTACTTGAATTCCTTCTCCGAGAAGATGCTGTAGTACTGCGGAAAATCGCGGATCAGGTGGGCCGACAGCTTCGCGAGATCGCCGGCCGTCGTGTAGTGGTTCGGGTCGGGCATGCCGTTCACGTCGGCGAAGTGCGTGCCCTTCATGCCGAGGCGCCCTGCCTCGTCGTTCATCATCGTGACGAACTGCCCTTCGCTGCCGCCGACGAGCTCGGCCAGCGCGATCGCGGCATCGTTGCCCGACTGGATGATCATCCCGTACACGAGGTCGTGCACGGACACCGGCTTGTTCGCCTCGATGAACATGCGCGACTCGTCGCGGCCGACGCGGCGCACTGCGTCGCTCGGCGTGACGATCTGCTCCATCGAGATCTTCTTCTTGTCGAGCGCCTCGAACACGAGGTAGGCCGTCATCAGCTTCGTCAGCGACGCCGGCTCGACGCGTTCGTCCGCATTGCCCGACGCGAGCACCGTGTTGCTCGTCGCGTCGACGAGCACCCACGAGCGCGCGTTCACGCCCGGCGGCGGCACCGCGCCCGGCATGTAGGTCGCGGGCGCGCCGGTGAACTGCTCGGCGGCCGGCGCCGCATGCGCGGCCTTGGCCTTGGCGGCCGGCTTCGCCTCGGCGACGACGATCGTCGAGGCGAGCGCGACGGGCAGCATCACGCCGAGCGCGACGTTGCGCGCGGCGGTGCCGAAGGCGATGGAAGAAGCGAGGGACTTGAGGCCTTGGGAAGACAGACGCATGATCGATTCAGGCTGATGGCAGAAAGTGCGGTGCGAGACGCGCAGGGTTGAACGGCAAGGCGGCGGGCGTCTCGGGCACTCGCCCGACACCGTCGGGCGACGCGAAACGCGCCGGTTGGACTCGTGCGGGCGCGTTCGGTTCGCGGCCGTCGCGAGCGGGCGGACAGGCGGCGAAACGAGCGCCGCATGGGCCCAGCCGGGCCGCGGGCAACGCGAAATGCGGCCATTATACGTGGCCGCGAACGGCGTTTTCGCGAACCTGGCAGCGGACACCCGCATACCGGTTGCGAGAGCATCGCACGGGCATGCAACGGACACGCGCGCTCGAAGCCGCGCGAAAGGTGTGCGCAGGCGGCGTGCAAGTCGGGTTGCGCCGCCATGCGGCCGGCCGCGCGCCGTGCGGGGCGGCGCGATGTCGCATGAAGTTTCGGGAAGGGTCGCGCCTCAGCCGGCCGGGCGCCGGTGCGCGGTGCGGTCACCGACGCTCACGCCGGCCACCGCATGCAGGCAAGGGCCTGTTCACGCCAATAACCGACTTGCGCCGACCCTAGCGCCACGCGTCGACGATGATGCGCTTCAGCACGTGCAGCTTGCGATGGAGAAAATGCTCGGCGCCGGGGATCACGACGACCGGCAGCTCCTGCGGCCGCGCCCAGTCGTACACCGACGCGATCGGCACCGTGTCGTCGGTTTCGCCGTGGATCACGAGCGTGTTCTCGGGCACGTCGGCCACCTGCCAGCGGCTCGCGGCCGTGCCGACGAACACCATCCGCTCGATCGTCTCGCCCGCGTCGCGCAACCGCTTCGCGACGTGCGACAGCACGAAGGTGCCGAACGAGAAGCCCGCGAGCACGAGCGGCAGGTCCGCATACGTGGGCTGCGCGCGCATGTGCGCGAGCACCGCGAGCAGGTCGTCGGCCTCGCCCGTGCCGTTGTCGTGCACGCCCTCGGTCGCGCCGACGCCACGGAAGTTCGACCGGTAGACGACGTAGTTCAACTGCACGAGCGTGCGCGCGAGCGTCTGCGCGACCTTGTTGTCCATCGTGCCGCCGAACAGCGGATGCGGATGCGCGACGAGCGCGATGCCGCGCGGCGCGGCGCCGCCTTCGCGCACGGCGTCGGGCAGGTCGACCGCGATTTCGATCTGGCCGACCGGGCCCGCGATCAGCGATTTCTGCGTATGAACGTTCATTCGGCCGGCCCGCTCAGATCTTCAGGCGGTCGACGACCTTGCCGTCGCGCAGGTGCGACTCGACGATCTCGTCGATGTCGGCCTGATCAACGTACGTGTACCACGTGCCTTCCGGATACACGACCATCACCGGCCCTTCCTCGCAGCGGTCCAGGCACCCGGCCTTGTTGATGCGGACCTTGCCGGGCCCCGCGAGACCGAGTTCCTTCACGCGCTTTTTCGCGTATTCCTGCATGGTCTGTGCATCGCATTGCGCGCAGCTCGGGCGTTCGGCGCCCGGATCGCGCTGGTTCAGGCAGAAGAAGACGTGGTGCTGGTAGTAGGAATCCATGATGGTGACGAGCGGCCCGGCACGAAGCCGTGCGGAAAGAGGGGCGATGGATTGCCGTTGCGCGAGGCGGCAACGGAGGATGCGGACGATTATAGCGACCGGCGCACGCGGCTGCCCGCGGCACGGCCGCCGCCGCACGGCCCCCGGCCGCCGGGTCAGCGGCGCAGCGCGGCCGGCAGCCACGCGTGCTCGACGCGCTGGCCGAGCCAGATCAGCGCCGCGTAGGGCCAGATCCATGCGAGCCAGCGCGCGATGCTGTTGAAGTGCACGTAGCGGCCCTGTCGCCACCCCGACAGCGTGAAGTCGAAGAACGGGTTGACCGGCAGCAGGTTCACCAGCGCGACACCGGCCAGCAGCGCGAGCGCCGCGAGCAGCGCGCGCCACGTCGCCGGCACGCGCAACGCGACGAGCGCCGCCGCGAAACCGAGCTCGATGCCGAGCCGCGCGCCGGGCGTCGCCCACACGACGACGAGGCCGGTGGCCGACTGCATGAACGTCGCGGCCGCCTTCAGCACGAGCGTGGCGACCACCAGCGCGATCAGCAGCCGGATGCGCGGCGCGCGCGCGCGCATCGCGAGCGACGCGATCGCCAGCGCGGCGAACAGCATCAGCCCGCCGAGCACGGCTTCCCATGCGGAATCGGACAGCCAGCCGTCGACCCGCTCGGGCCATTCGCTGACGCGCCATGCGGCCGGCAGCCACGCGAGCAGCGCGTCCTGCATCGACGCGTCGGCGCGCTCCCACAGCGCGGCCGGCCAGTCGCCGATGCCGAACAGGAACGGCGACGGAAACACGATCGCGAACGGCCACAGCGCGGCGAGCAGCAGCGGCGTCGAACCGTCGGGCTCCAGCCACGCGAAGCGCAGCCGGCGCAGCGCGCCGCGGTCGAGCAGCGCGCCGGTGGCCGGCGCCGCAAGCGCCGCGCCCAGCAGCGCGCCGAGCGCGTTGGCGCCGAGATCGAGATTCGACGCAACGCGCGTCGGCAGGTAGGTCTGCAGCGCTTCCATCGTGCCCGACAGCAGCACGCCGAGCCCGCCCGCGATCAGCGTCGCGGCCACGCCGCGCCAGCGCGGATGCAGCGCGAGCACGCCGAGCGCGCCGAACGGCAGATAACCGAGCACGTTCGTGACCACGTCGAACGCGGTCACGTAGCGCTGCATCGGCGCGAACAGGTAATCGAACGGGCCGATGCCGAGCGACACCCAGCCTTCGAACGGATACAGCGACGCATAGACGATCAGCGCCGCATAGGCGGCAAACGCCTGCCGTGCGAGCGGCGACGCGCGATGCGTGCCGGGCACGTTCATCGCGGATGCAATCGCGGATGCAATCGCGGCGGCACGTCGGGCGTCACGGCGTGCCCGCGTACGCCTGCACGCCGACCCACGCGGCGATCTGCGACACGAGTTCGTCGCTGGCCGCCGCAAGCGCACGCGCGCCGCCGGCGGCGTCGGGCGTGCTCGACGGCGCACGCGCGACGAACGTGCGCTGGCCGAGCACCTTGCCGTCGAGCATCAGCGTTGCGCGCGCGGTGACCGCGCCGTGGCTTTGCGACTGCCCGTCGAAGACCTGTTCGAATTCGCTGAGGTCGACCTTGAGGGTCGGCGCGCGCACGCCGTCGGCGCCTTCGAGCACCGTGCCGCGCGACGACAGCGCGCCGCGCAGCCGCTGTGTGAGCAGTTGCGCGGGCGGCGCGGTCCAGCGGCTGTCGCGATAGACGGCCACGTGCTGCGCATCCGCGTACGCGAGGCGGTACGCGAACTTGTCCGAATCGAGCGCGTCGGGCGCGGCGACGTCGAGCACCTTCAGCGCGGGGCCCGAACCGGTGGTCGTCACCGACGAGGCAGGTCCGAGGTCGTAGCGGATGTTCGACAGTACCGCGTCGTTGCCGGCGCAACCGGCCGCGAGCGCGAGCGTCAGCACGGCGAGCGCGGCCGGGCGCAACGCGCGGTCAAGGATTCGTGGCATGGCGTATTCCTGCATGATGTGTCCGGTTTCGATGGGCGTCATGCCCGGCCGCTCCCGGCCGGACGATCGATCAACTGCTGCGGGGTGTCCCGTATCGGTGTGTCCCGTATGTTCCGTACGTCCCGTCTGTCACTTCCCGGCCGTCGCACCCGGCCAGACGAAGCCCGCCTCGCCGGGCCCCGGCGCCGCGCCGGGCGAACCGAACAACAGACTGCGCGGGTTGCGGCCAAGTTCACCGGCGACGTCCTTCAATTGCCGCGACGCGTCGCCGACGCTGTCGGCCAGCGCATTGAAGCGCGGCAGCGTGTCGTACTGCACGCGCGCGTTGAGGCCGTTCAGCGCGACGCCCACCTGCTCGGCGGCCGTGCCGGCCTTGTTCAGGTTCGACACGAGCGGCCCGTTCGGCTGCAGCAGCGTGTTCGCCGACGCCATCGCGCGGTTCACCTCGTGCATCGTCTCCGGCAGCGCGGTGACCGCCGGGCCGAGCTGCTTCGTCAGCGTCGCGGCGCCGTCGGCCGCGTGCTGCAGGCTTTCGGCGGTCGCGCGCAACTGCTCGCGCATCTCGGGCGACATCAGCGCGTTCGCGCTCTTCGCGGCCAGTTCGAGCTGCCGCAGCAGCACGTCGCCGCGCTCCTGGATCTGGTCGAACAAGCTCGGCCGCATCGGGATCTGCGCGATCGCCTTCGGCGACGACGGCAGCGGCGCCAGATCGCGCCCCGTATCCTCCAGCTGCACGAACGCGATGCCCGTCACGCCCTGGAAGCCGAGGCTGCCGTAGGTCGACTGCGTGATCGGCGCATCGTGATCGACGAGGATGCGGATGCGGATCTGGCCCGGATGGGTGCGATCGAAGCCGATCGACTGCACCTTGCCGACGTCGAGGCCGCGAAAGCGCACCGCCGCGTCCGGGAACAGCCCCGTCACGTTGGTGCGCGCGAGCAGGTCGTACGGCACGCGCACGGTACGGTCGACGTTGAACCAGAACACGGTGCCCGCGATCGCGAGCGTCAGCGCGATCGTGAACAGGCCGGCCCAGAACGCATGTGATTTGTTTTCCATTCGCGGGTTCCTTGCTTCTACAGCTCGACGCTCGAGAGCGCCGGTTCGAGGGCCGCCTTCGGCAGCTTCGTGCGCCGCTCGGGCGGCAGCGCCTGCAATGCGCGGCGCCCGCGCAGCCCCAGGAAATATTCGTGGATGAACGGATGGTCGACGTTCGCGGCCTCCTCGACGGGCGCGGCGACCAGCACCTTGCGGTCGGCCAGCACCGCGACGCGCGTCGACAGCGCGACCATCGTGTCGAGGTCGTGCGTCACCATCACGACGGTCAGCCCGAGCGTGCGATGCAGCGTCGCGATCAGCTCGACGAATTCGTCGGACGCCTGCGGATCGAGGCCGGCCGTCGGCTCGTCGAGGAACAGCAGTTCGGGCTCCAGCGCGATCGCGCGCGCGATGCCGACCCGTTTCACCATCCCGCCCGACAGCGCGGCCGGCATCTTAGACGCGTGCTTGCACGGCAGCCCGACCATCTCGAGCTTCAGCATCACGATGTCGTGCAGCAGGTCCGGCGGCACGCGGCCAAGCTCGCGCAGCGGCTGCGCGACGTTGTCGAACACCGTCATCGACGAGAACAGCGCACCCTGCTGGAACAGCATCCCCGAGCGCGTGCGCATCATCCGCGCGCTTGCATCGTCGATCGTCGACGTATCCTCGCCGAACACCTTGATCGTGCCCGACGTCGGCCGTTCGAGGCCCAGGATCTGCCGCACGAGCGTCGTCTTGCCGGAGCCCGACCCGCCGACGATCGACACGATCTCGCCGCGCCGCACGTCGAAATCGAGCTTCTGGTGAACGATGTTGCGCCCGTAGCGCTTGGTCAGGTTGCGCACCTCGATCACGAGATCGCCGGCGTCGGCGGCCGCGTCCGGCCGGGCGCCGACCGACCCGGCGCCGATGGCCGCGGCATGCGCGGTCGTTTCGTTCGATGCGTTCATCCGAGCCCCACGTTCTGGAACAGGATCGCGAACACCGCATCGGCGAGGATCACGACCGTGATCGACGACACCACCGACGTGGTCGTGCCTTCGCCGAGGCTCTGCGAGTTCGCCTTGATCCGGAAGCCGAAATGGCACGCGACCAGCGCGATCAGCATGCCGAACACGACGCCCTTGCCGACGCCGATGTACAGGTTCGCGATCGGCACGACGCCCGGCAGCGAGCGCACGAAATAGTTGATGTCGATGCCGAGCACCAGCTTCGCGGCGAGCGCGCCGCCCGTGAGCGCGATGATGTTGGTCCACATCACGAGCAGCGGCATCGCGACGCCGAGCGCGAGCACGCGCGGCAGGATCAGCCGCAGCCCGTGCGGAATGCCCATCACGCGCATCGCGTCGAGCTCCTCGGTCACCCGCATCACGCCGATCTGCGCGGTGATCGCCGAGCCGGAGCGGCCCGCGACGAGGATCGCCGACAGCACGGGGCCGAGCTCGCGGATCACCGACAGCCCGAGGATGTTCACGATGTAGCGGTTCGCGCCGAACATCTGCAGTTGCTGCGCGGACAGGTAGCTGAGCACGATGCCGATCAGGAACGCGACGAGCGCGGTGATCGGCAGCGCCTGCGCGCCGGCGCTGTAGATGTTCGCGGAGGTTTCCTTCCACGGCATCGTCTTCGGGCGGCGCAGCACCGACAGCGCATCAAGGATCACGCGGCCGAACATCGTGATACCGCCCTGCAGGTGTTCGCCGAACGCGAAGATCGCCAGGCCGAGCCGCGTGACGGGATCGAAGCGCACGATGCGCTCCGGCGCCTCGCGTTCGCTGTCGAGCCGCTCGATGCGCTCGAAGATCGTGCGCTGCGTGGCGCTCAGCGCGACGCCGGCCGGCAGCTTGCGGCCCCATACGCGCCACAGCGCCTGGCCGCCGACGTGGTCGAGCCGCTCGATGCCGGACAGATCCCATTCGCTCACGCGCCCGGCGGCGATGCTCGCGATGCGGCGCGCCACGACGCCGCGGTTGCGCGCGAGCGAGAGCGCGGTCCACTGGCCGGTCAGGCGCACCGTCTGGCCCTGGCCGCCGGCGTCGACCGACAGGCCGGGAGGAGTCTCGAAGTCCAAGGGCAGGTTGTTTGCAAAAGGATGACAGCGGCCATTGTAGCGAACCGCCCGATGCCGCGACGTGAGGATTTCGGCGGGTTGCGCAGCCGGCGGCGCGAACTCGGGAGGCGCAGCCGGGGCGCGGGGGCGGGGGCGCCCGAACGCGGGGCGCGCGATCGAGGCGCCGGGCTCGGGCGTGCAACCGGGACGCCGGGCCGGGGCCGGCCGGGACCGGCCCGAAACCGAGACGGACCTCGGCTCGCGGCCCGCATCGCGACCTTTCATTGTTCCGTCACGTTTCCTTTCGATACTCTCACGCGCCGCACCTCAGGCCGACGGCGCGCCGCGCCGCCATTCGTGCGTACCTCGCGTTTCATAAAACAGAACACCGAACAGGACAACCGATGCGTCTCCCCCCGCTTTCCCGCCGTCACGTGCCGGCCGCCGCCGCGCTCGCCAGCCTCGCCTTCGTCCTCGCCGGCTGCGGCGGCGACGACGTCACCGCCACGCCGCCGGCTCAGCCGGAGGCCCAGGCGCCCGTCGGCACGACGGCCACGCTCGCGCTGCTCGAGACGACCGACCTGCACACCAACGTGCTGTCGTACGACTATTTCAAGCTCGCCGCCGACAATTCGCTCGGCTTCGAGCGCGTGTCGACGCTGATCGCGCAGGCGCGCAAGCAGTACCCGAACACGCTGCTGCTCGACAACGGCGACACGATTCAGGGCACCGCGCTGTCGGACTACCAGGCGCTCGTGAAGCCGGTCGGCTGCGACCAGACGCTCGCGATCTACAAGGTGATGAACGCCGCGAAGTTCGACGGCGGCGGGATCGGCAACCATGAATTCAACTACGGGCTGCCGTACCTGTCGCAGGTGACCGGCAACACGTTCGAGGTCGACGGCCTGCCGGCGCCGGCCCAGCAGAAGAAGTGCGCGGGCCCGAACTTCCCGCAGGTACTCGCGAACGTGATCAGCGCGAAGACCAACGCGCCGCTGTTCACGCCGTACACGATCCTGACGCGCACGGTGACGGCCACGACGCCGGACGGCAAGACGGTCAGCGCGCCCGTGAAGATCGGCATCATCGGCTTCACGCCGCCCGCGATCATGAACTGGGACAAGCGCTGGCTCGACGGCAAGGTCTACACGACCGGGCTGAAGGAAGCGGCCGAGAAGTACATTCCGGAGATGCGCGCGAAGGGCGCCGATCTCGTCGTCGCGATCTCGCACGGCGGCCTCGACAATTCCGCGTACTCGCCGACGATGGAAAACGGCAGCTGGTGGCTGTCGAAGGTGTCCGGCATCGACGCGATGCTGATCGGCCACTCGCACCAGGTGTTCCCGGACGCGAACAGCACCGTGGCGCAGTTCAACCTGCCGGGCGTCGACAAGGTCAAGGGCACCGTCAACGGCGTGCCGACCGTGATGGCCAACTACTGGGGCAAGCATCTCGGCGTGATCAAGCTCGGCCTGAAGTTCGATGGCAAGACCTGGGCCGTCGACAAGTCGCAGACGACCGTCGAGGCGCGGCCGATCCAGAATGCCGACAAGAGCTACGTCGCGGCCGACCCGTCGGTGTCCGCCGCGATCGCGGCCGAGCACCAAGCGACGATCGACTACGTGAAGACGCCGATCGGCTCCACCGACTACCGGATGAACTCGTACTTCGCGGACGTCGGCGATCCGGGCGCGATCCAGATCGTCAACGAGGCGCAGGCCGACTACGTGAAGACCTACGTGCAGGCGAACCTGCCGCAGTACGCGTCGCTGCCGGTGCTGTCGGTCAGCGCGCCGTTCAAGAGCGGCTTCGGCGGCGGCACCGACTATACCGACGTCGCGCCGGGCGCGCTCGCGATCAACAACGCGGCCGACCTGTACCTGTATCCGAACACCGTGTACGCGGTGAAGGTGAGCGGCGCCGACGTGAAGAACTGGCTCGAGACGGCCGCCAAGCGCTTCAACACGATCGACCCGACCAAGGCCACCGTGCAGCCGCTCGTCAGCACCTTCCCCGGCTACAACTTCGACATGTTCACGTCGGCCGATCTCGCGTATGAAATCGACGTCACGCAGCCTGTCGGCAGCCGGATCAGGAACCTAACGTACAAGGGTGTGGCGATCGACCCGAACGCGCAGTTCATCGTCGCGACCAACAACTACCGTGCGAGCGGCGGCGGCAACTTCCCGGGCCTCGACGGCAGCAAGACGATCTTCGCGTCGCCCGATGCGAACCGCGACGTGCTGATCGCGTTCATCAAGAAGCGCGGCGCGATCACGCGCGCGGCCGACGGCGCGCAGCGCAGCTGGCGCTTCACGAAGCTCGCGAGCTCGGTCGCGCACGTGCAGTTCGCGTCCGCGCCGAACCGCCTCGGCGACGCCGCGGCGGCCGGCCTGACCGGCATCACGCAGGTCGCGGCCGACGACGGCTCGGGCAAGAACCTCGCGACCTACGAAATCGACCTCACGCAATGAGACACGCTATGCAACCGATCCGGACGATGCGGCCCGCCGAAACCGGCTTCGCCGCCGCCGCGCGGCGCGTGCTGCGCGCGAAACTCCCGCCGGCCGCCTTGCTCGCGGCGGTGGCCGTGACCGTCGCGGCCGTCGTCGCGGCGACCGGCCTGCGCGGCGCCGGCCCCGCGCCGAGCGCCGCGCAGCTCGACGAATGGCAGGCGATGGTCACGCAGGCGACCGAGCCGCATGCGCTGGCCCAGTTGCGCACGCTCGCGCGGCGCGGCTCGGGCGCCGCGCAGGCGGCGCTCGGCATCGCGCTCATCGATGCACATGAGCCGGGGCTGCGCGACGAGGGGCGCGGCTGGCTGGAAACGGCCGCGGCGACGGAGGGCAAGGCCGACGCGCCGGCCGCGCGGCGCGCGCAGCTTGCGCTCGGCAAGGCGTTGCTGCTCGGCAGCGGCGACATTCCGAAGGACTATGTGCGCGCCCGCGCGCTGCTCGGCGCCGCGGCCGAACAGGGCGACCCGGCCGCCGCGTACTACCTCGGGCTGATCTACCGCAGCGGCTACGGCATCGCGGCCGACCCGGTGCAGGCCGCGCACTGGTTCGACATCGCGTCGCGCGCGGACATCCCGGCCGCCGACTTCATGCTCGCGAACGCGTACCGCGACGGCAGCGGCGTGCCGCGCGACGAGGTGCGCGCGCTCGCGCTGTATCGCCGCGCCGCCGAGCACGAGCTGCCGGAAGCCGTGCAGACGCTCGCGATGGCCTATCGCAACGGCGAACTCGGGCTTCGCCCCGACGCGGACGAATTCCACGCGCAGTGGATCGAGACCGCGCATGCGCTGAAGCACCCGGTCGTCGCGCCGTGATGGCCGTTCGGCTGGGGGGAGCGCGTGGGCGTGACCTGGCCGAACGGTGGTTGCGTCGTATGCGTCATCTGCGAGCCGTCGGCGGCGCACCGATCCTCGTTTCGACCCGCCAAGGCCCGGCGCTGAAGGGCAGGACGCCGCTCGCGTGCGAGATGACGTCGGAAGAGGACATCAAGGCGCTGGAGCGCGGATAGAGATGCAGCGCTAAGCCCCGCCGTGTCGTCCTGCAGGTTGGGCGCGCCCTCCGGCGCGCGCCAACGCCCCCTGTCGCTACAATAGGCGCCATGAACGCCCCCACCTCCTCCGACACGCCCGAATCCGGCGACGCGCACATCGCGCGCAACCGGCTCGAGGCGCACCTGGACGCCGCGCCGCGCGCGTGGCCGCTCGACATCGTCGCCGCCACCGGCTCGACCAACGCCGACGTCGCGACGCGGCTCAAAGCGCTGCCGCGCAGCGCGAACGCGTTGCCCGCGCCGCTCGTGCGCGTCGCGTTCGAGCAGACGGCCGGCCGCGGCCGGCAGGGCCGCCCGTGGTTCGCGCAGCCCGGCAATGCGCTGCTGTGCTCGGTCGGCTGCATCGTGCCGCGCGCCGTCGATGCGCTCGGCGGCCTCAGCATCGCGATCGGCGTCGCGCTCGCCGAAGGGCTGGCCACGCTGCCGCTCGACGCCCGCACGCGCGTCGCGCTCAAATGGCCGAACGACCTGCTGCTGACGGCCGACGACGACGGCACGCCGCGCATCGTCGGCAAGCTCGCCGGGATCCTGATCGAAACCGTCTGGACCACCGCCGACGCCACCGCCGTCGTGATCGGCTTCGGCATCAACGTGCGAGGCGCGGAAGCCGTGGCCGCGCAGGTCGACGCGCTGCGCGCGCGCGAAGCGACGCTCGCGAGCGGGCTGCCGCCCGCCGCGCTGTCGATCGCGTGCGCGTCGGCGAACCTCACCGATACGCTCGCCGCGTCGCTGAACGCGCTCACGCCCGCGCTCGCGCAGTTCGGCACCGACGGCCTCGCGCCGTTCCTGCCGCGCTGGCACGCGCTGCACGCGTACGCGGGCCGTGAAGTCGTGCTGCTCGAACAGGGCGTCGAGCGCGCGCGCGGCATCGCGACGGGCATCGACGCGACCGGTCAGTTGCTGCTCGACACGCCGAACGGCATACAAACGATCGCGGCCGGCGACGTGTCGCTGCGCGAAGCGCAATGAGCGAACCGCACCTGCTGATCGATGCCGGCAACAGCCGGATCAAGTGGGCGCTCGCCGACGCGCGGCGCTCGCTCGTCGACACGGGCGCGTTCGGCCATACGCGCGACGGCGGCACCGATCCCGACTGGTCGCACCTGCCGCGGCCGCGCGGCGCGTGGATCTCGAACGTCGCGGGCGCCGACGTGGCCGCACGGCTCGACGCGCTGCTCGACGCGCGCTGGCCGGGCTTGCCGCGCACGACGATCCGCGCGCGGCCCGCACAATGCGGCGTGACGAATGGCTATACGACGCCCGAACAGCTCGGCAGCGACCGGTGGGCCGGCCTGATCGGTGCGCACGCGGCGTTTCCCGGCGAGCATCTGCTGATCGCGACGTTCGGCACCGCGACGACGCTCGAGGCATTGCGCGCGGACGGCCGCTTCACGGGCGGGCTGATCGCGCCGGGCTGGGCGCTGATGATGCGCGTGCTCGGCACGCACACCGCGCAGTTACCGACGCTGACCACGGATATCGCCAGCGGCCTGCTCGCGGGCGCGCAGGCCGAACCGTTCCAGATCGATACGCCACGCTCGCTGTCGGCCGGCTGCCTGTACGCGCAGGCCGGCCTGATCGAACGCGCGTGGCGCGATCTCGTCGCGGCGTGGCAGGCGCCCGTGCGGCTCGTGTTGGCAGGCGGTGCGGCGGACGACGTCGCGCGTGCGCTGACGGTCGCGCATACGCGGCATGACGCGCTGATCCTGTCCGGGCTCGCGCTGATCGCAGCGGACGCCGCTCCGGCAACGGCACAGGATTGACGCAAAAGCGTCGGCATCGCGCCGGCGCGTCGCGACGCAGGCCAAAGTGAGCCCGGCCGGCCCACGTCACGCCGACGAGGCAATACGCGCGGTGCCGCGCCAGCGGCCCGCACGAACGGTCAACGAAAGCCATGAAAAAAGCCGGCCATGCGGCCGGCTCGACTGAACGACGTGAATCACGTCAATGACGACAAGGAGTTTCGACGATGCTGCGCTGGCTGATCGCTGTTCTCTTTCTCGCCAACATGCTCGCGTTTGTGGTGGCACGCGGCATGTTCGGGCCGCTGCCCGCGGCCGGCCCGCGCGAACCGGGCGTGCTGTCGCGGCAGGTGCGGCCCGACGCATTGCGCGTGACACCGCTCGTGCGGGCGACCGACCAGCCCGTCGTCGGCGGCCCGATCGCGGCGCCGGCCATCACGACCGCACCGCTCGCGGCGTCCGCCCCGTGACGGCGCTGCGTCGCGCTCAAGACTGTTGCGCGCGCACCTTCTTCAGCAATGCAGTGGTCGAGCGATCGTGCTCGAACGGAATCGCCAGCGCCCGGCCGCCCCAGCCGCGCACGAGCGCCGATTCCGGCAGCGCGTCCATGTCGTAATCGCCGCCCTTCACGAGGATGTCCGGACGGACGGCTTCGATTAGCGACACGGGCGTCTTTTCCCCGAACGTCACGACCCAGTCGACGCTTTCCAGCGCCGCGAGCAGCGCTGCGCGATCTTCTTCGCGGTTGATCGGCCGGTCGTCGCCCTTGCCGAGCATGCGCACCGACGCGTCGCTGTTCACGCCGACGATCAGGCAGGCGCCGAGCGCTTTCGCATCGGCGAGATACGTGACGTGACCACGATGCAGGATGTCGAACACGCCGTTGGTGAACACGACGGGCGACGGCAGCGATGCGCGCAGCGCGACGAGGGCATCACGGGTGATCAGCTTGCGTTCGAAAGTGGCGGACATGATGGAGATCGGACGGGATGAACGACGGCGCGCGCGACGGCGGCACCCGATAAAAAGCCCGCCGGACCGGCCGGGCGGGCTTCATGCGACGAGCGCGACACGGTGCCGCGAGCCGGGCGCGAACCGGACACGACTCGCGCCGACGGCGGCCCCTGGCCGGCCTCAGGCCGGCTGCGCGGCCGACGACGGGCCGCTTTCGGCCTGCAGGCGGCCGGTGACTTCCTTGCGGTAGCGGTTCAGTTCCTGCGCGGTCGCGAACGTGCGCTCGAACAGGATCGACAGGTTGTGCAGAATCCGCTCGACGACCTTCTTCTCCCATTCGCCGTCGAAACGGATCTGCTCGTCAAGCCAGCGCTCGAGCCATTCCGGATCGGGCAGGCGCGACTGCACGGTGTCGCGCGGGAACAGCGCCTGGTTCACGTGCAGGTTGGTCGGGTGCAGCGGCTTCTCGGTGCGACGCGCCGACGCCATCAGCACGCCGATCTTCGCGAAGGCGGCACGCGCGACGTCGCCGCAGTTGTTCAGCGCTTTCTTCATGTAGCGCAGGTACGCGCCGCCGTGACGCGCTTCATCGCGCGAAATCGTTTCGTAGATCTGCTTGATGACGGGCTCGGTGTGCCAGTCGGCCGCGCAGCGGTACCAGTGGTTCAAACGGATCTCGCCGCAGAAGTGCAGCATCAGCGTCTCGAGCGGCGGCGCCGGGTCGAACTGGAAGCGCACCGCGTGCAGTTCCTCTTCGGTCGGCACCATCTCCGGCTTGAAGCGGCGCAGGTATTCCATCAGCACGAGCGAATGCTTCTGCTCCTCGAAGAACCACACGCTCATGAACGCGGAAAAGTCGCTGTCGTGCTGGTTGTCGCGCAGGAACATTTCCGTCGCGGGCAGCGCCGACCATTCGGTGATCGCGTTCATCTTGATCGTCTTCGCCTGCTCGTCGGTGAGCAGCGAAGCGTCGAACTTGTCCCACGGAATGTCCTTCTCCATGTCCCAGCGGACAGCTTCGAGCGACCTGTAAAGTTCCGGATAAAGCATGGTGTTCATGATGGTCCCACCCCTGTTCTGCGCAATGCGACTTCTCTAAACGTGACTGTTGCCGCGCCAGCGCGCCGCGCGCGCTTTTTGCGGCCAAGACTCTAATTTTACGCGGGAAACCGGCCGCCGGACGCTGATTCCTCGTCCGGCAGCCAGGCGGCCGCGTTGCCGCCGTTGGGCATGCCGCAACCCGCTCCGTTCCGACGGAGGCCGGTCGCGCTTGCCTGAGTGGGGGCCGGCGCTGGCCGGCTCGTTGGCGCGCCCGTCCCCTGCCCCAGGCGGGTTCCCCGAAAGGTCCCGTGCGGATGCCGGATCGGCGGGCTGCTCGATATGGTGTATACGGCGGCGGCCATGATAGCACGCGTGCATGACGGTTCCGAGACGCCTGCTCGGTCGCGCGCCGCCAACCGCGGTGCGGCGATCGGTCGCGCCCGACCGTCGCGAAAACGTAACCTTACATTGCGCCTGCGTGTGTCAGACCCGTATTTCACCGGCCGCGAGGCCGCCTTCCGGCGGCGTGCCGGCCGCCGATGCGCTGCTACCGTCCGCCTGAGCGATCCAGCCGGCGAGCGTCTCGCGCTGCGCCCGGCCGTCGCGGTAGCCGAGCTCGATCAGTTCGCGCGTGAAGGCCTCCTCGAACAGCAGGTAGCTCGCGAACGACGCGCCGGCCGGCTGGCTGCCGCCGATCGCGCCGAGCAGTCCGCGCATCGTCGCCGGCATCTGCTTCAGGTGCTTCGCGGCAATCAGCTCGATACGCTCGGACGGCGCGATCGCGAGCACGTCGACGTGCCGCCAGCCGCTGTCGAGCTCCACCTGGTGCGGCAGGTGCTCGATCATCCGGTTGATGTGCTCGATCCGTTCGATGTCCGAGCCGATCGAGTCGAGGAACACGCTCGCGAGCACCTGCTGGCCGATCTGCGCGAGGCTCGGGTAGCCACGAGCCCGTCCCGCGCCGTTCGCGGCCGGAATCTCGGGCCGCGGATCGGCTGCACCGACCACGACGATCCGGTCCGCGCCGAAGTGGATCGCCGGCGACAGCGGTGCGATCTGCCGGATCGAGCCGTCGCCGAAGTACTCGATCTGCCCGTCGAGCACGAGCGGCACGGCGGGGAACACGAACGGAATGGCCGACGACGCGAGCAGGTGCGACGCCGACAGGTCGACGAGCCGCGCGGTGCGCTGCGCGCGCCGCCACGCCTGGATCGGCTCGGCCGCCTGGTAGAACGTGAGGTGCCGGCCGCTCGAATAGCTGAGCGCGGTGATCGCGAGCGCGTGCAGCAGGCGCGCCTCGAGCATCTGCTCGATCCGGTGGAAACTCAGCTCGCGCTGCAGCAGGTGCGCGAGCGGCGTGTTGTCGAGCAGCCCGCGCGGCGAGCGGCGCGCCGCCCAGCCGAACGTCATCGTCGCGAGCCAGCGCGCGCCGGCGGCCGCGATGCCGAGCCAGTCGGTGCGATACACGTAATCGGCACGCAACGGCTCCCAGAATTCGAGCAGGCGCCGCACGCCATGGGAAAAGTCGTCCGCGTGGCTTGCGACCGACGTCGCGTTGATCGCGCCGGCCGACGAACCGCACACGACCGCAAACGGCAGCGTGTGCCGCTGCGGATCGGCCTCGCGCGCGATCTCGGCCAGCGCCTTCAGCACGCCGACCTGGTATGCGGCGCGCGCGCCGCCTCCCATCAGAACGAGCGCGAGTCGCATGATCGACCTGCTACCTGCGCCGCATCACGTCGAGCGCTTCGGCGGACGCGTTTCGGGCGACGAAGCGGCCGCCGCGCGCTCCGCGGCCGAACCGGACGGCTTCGCACGCTTCGCGGCGGGCTTGCGCGGTGCGGCCGCGGCGGATTTCGCGGCGGGCTCCGGCGCGGTGGCGGCCTCCGGCGGCGCGGCGCCCGGCGCGGCAGGCTGCATGCCCGGCTGCGCCATCGCGAGGCTCGCGAGCTGATTGAATTGCGTCTGCAGCAGGTTCCACCAGCCGGCCGGGTCGAACTGCTGCGCGGGGTCGCCCGCCGGCGCATCCGCCGCGGACGCCGCGGCATCGGGTGCGGCCTCGCCCGCCGACGTGGGTTTCGCGGCCTGCGCGGCGGCCACGGCCGCTTCCTCGGCCGCCGACATCGAGCTTTGCGCGAACGCGCCGAATGCGCGCAGCGTCGCGAGCGTCGCGCGCTGCACCTCGAGCGCCTGGATCGCGGACTGCAGCATCCCGAGATTGAGCTTCAGCCATTGCTCGACCGCGCGCAGGTCGGTGATCCGCTTGTCGAGCTCCTCGACGTTCGTGAGCGGCGACATCATGTCGGACATGCTCGACAGCGACGGCGGCAGCCCGTGCGTGGCGCCCGGAAACGGCGCCATCCCGCCGAACGGCGACATCCGCATCATGTCCCACATCCGGTCCATCATGTCGGCGGGCTGGAACCCGGCAAAGCCGGCGAAAGGGTTGGCGCCGGAGGCATCGGTCGTCATACGGGCATCCTGGTTGACTGGGGGAGCGAGGCGGCCGCCGTGCGTCGCGCAGCCGCGCGTGGTTCGATCATAGCGCGCACGTCAGAACGGCGCGTCGCCGGGGAACGCGGGCGGGCGCCGCTCGCGCAGCGAACGGATGCCTTCCTGCACGTCGGGCCCCGAAAAACCCATGAATTCGAGCGCGAGCGACGTATCGAAGGTCGGGCCGGCCATGCGCAGCCAGTTGTTCAGCGCGTACTTGGTCCAGCGGATCGCCGACTGCGAACCGTGCGCGAGCCGCTCGGCCACTTCGTATGCCTTCGGCAGCAGGTCGGCCGGCTCGACCGCGAGCGAGACCAGCCCGATCCGCTCGGCCTCCTCGCCGCTCACCGGCTCGCACAGCATCAGGTAGTACTTCGCCTTCGCCATCCCGCACAGGAGCGGCCACACGATCGCCGCGTGGTCGCCGGCCGCGACGCCGAGCCGCGTGTGGCCGTCGATGATGCGCGCATCCTTCGCGGCGATCGAGATGTCGGCGAGCAGCCCGGCGACGAGCCCCGCGCCGACGGCCGGGCCGTGCATCGCCGACACGATCGGCTTGCTGCAGTTGATCACGTTGTAGACGAGGTCGCGCGCCTCGCGCCACACGCGGGCGCGCACGTCGAAATCGTTCGCCATGTCCTCGACGAGCGCGAGATCGCCGCCCGCCGAAAAGCCCTTGCCTTCGCCGCGGATCACCGCGACGCGCGTGTCGGGATCGCGATCGACGTCGCGCCAGATGTCGGCGAGCTCGCGATGCATGCGCGCGTTCGCGGTCGCGAGGCCGCTGCGGTTCGCGCCCTCGCCGCTCATCACGATGTCGAGCACGCCATGGTCGCGGCGCGTCACCTTCAGTGCTTCGTAACCGCCGTACGCGGCAAGATCGGCCATCTGCTGCTCCTTGTTCGAGGCGCTCGAACGCTTGAATCGAGTGTAGCCAAGCCCGCGCGGTCAAACATCGGGCGAAACCCGGCGCGCGGGCCGAAGCCGGGTGTCGCCGGCGCGTTGCGTACCGCGCCGCTTATGCCGCGCCGTCGGGCGGGGCGACCGACTGCTCGATCGCGCCGAAGATCGATTTGCCGGCCGCGTCGAACATCTCGATGCGCACCGTATCGCCGTAGCGCATGAATTCGGTCTGCGGCGCGCCGTGCTCGATCGTCTCGAGGCAGCGCTTCTCGGCGATGCAGCAGTAGCCGCGCTTCGCGTCCTTGTTCGACACCGTGCCCGAGCCGACGATCGAGCCGGCACGCAGGTTGCGCGTCTTCGCCGCGTGCGCGATCAACTGGCCGAAGTGGAACACCATGTCGGTGCCCGCATCGGGCTGGCCGACCTTCTTGCCGTTCCAGTGGACGATCATCGGGCGGTGCACGCGGCCTTCGCGCCATTCGTCGCCCAGCTCGTCGGGCGTGACGGCGACCGGTGCGAACGCGGTGGCCGGCTTGCTCTGGAAGAAGCCGAAGCCCTTTGCGAGTTCGGCCGGAATCAGGTTGCGCAGCGACACATCGTTCACGAGCGTGACGAGCCGCACGGCCTTCAGCGCGTCGTCGGGCGTCGCGCTCATCGGCACGTCGCCGGTGATCACCGCGACTTCCGCCTCGAAATCGATGCCCCATTCCTCGGACGGGCACACGACGTCGTCGCGCGGCCCCAGGAAATCGTCGCTGCCGCCCTGGTACATCAGCGGATCGGTCCAGAACTCGGGCGGCATCTCGGCGCCGCGCGCACGGCGCACGAGCTCGACGTGGTTCACGTACGCGGAGCCGTCGGCCCACTGGAACGCGCGCGGCAGCGGCGCCATGCAGTTGGCCGGATCGAACGCGAACGCATTGCGCGCGCGGCCGTGGTTCAGCGCGTCGTACAGGTCGCGCAGTTGCGGCGCGTAGAACGCCCAGTCGTCGAGGACGCGCTGCAGCGTCGGCGCGATCGCATCGGCAATCGCCGCGGTGTGCAGGTCGCGCGACACGACGATCAGCTGGCCGTCGCGCGTGCCGTCCTTCAGCGAAGCAAGTTTCATAGGGAGGATCTGCCGTTGTAGTGACGATGGAGGGAATCTATTTTACGATGGTGAATCCATGCGGCGCGCCACGATCGCGCACGCCGTTTTCGCCCCGTTTCCTGTCGCATTTTCGCGCACCCGTTGCCCATGCCCGCCAGCCCGCTTCCCGACGACGATCTCGCCGACTCCGATACCGACGACGCTGCTTCCGGCGAACACGGCGAGAAGGTCCGTTCCGGCATCCAGTCGATCGAGGTCGGCTTCCGCCTGCTCGACGTGCTGACGAGCGAGCCGCGCGCGATGATGCTGCGCGATCTCGCGCAGCGCGCGGGCATGAGCCCGGCGAAGGCGCATCGCTACCTGGTCAGCTTCTCGCGGCTCGGCGTCGTGTCGCAGGACCCCGTCTCGGGCCGCTACGAGCTCGGCGGCTTCGCGCTGCAGATGGGCCTCGCGCGGCTCGCGCGCGTCGACGGCGTGAAGCTCGCACGGATCGCGCTGACCGAATTCCGCGACCGTCTCGACCAGACGGTCGGAATCGCGGTGTGGGGCAACCAGGGGCCGACGATCGTGCACTGGATGGAGTCGAGCCATCCGGCGAAGGCGTCGCTGAAGCTCGGCGACGTGATGCCGCTGCTCGGTTCCGCGACGGGCCTGCTGTTCGCCGCGTACCTGCCGCGCAGCAAGACCGCCGCGATGCTGGAGCGCGAACTCGCCGATACGCGCCGCTCGCCGCACCACGGCGGCCCGCGCACGCTCGACGAAGTCGATGCGGTGCTCGCCGACGTGCGCCGGCACCAGGCCGCGCGCGTCGAGGGGATGCTGCTGCCGACGATCCACGCGTTCTGCATGCCGGTGTTCGACGCGGTCGGCGAACTCGCGCTCGCGATCGTCGCGCTCGGCCAGGAAGGCTCGTTCGACATCGCGTGGGGCGGCGAGATCGACACCGCGCTGCGCGCCTGCGCGCAGAAACTGTCTTACGAACTCGGCTATAGTCCCGACGCACGCGACGCCTGACGCGTCCGGTTCACGCCACGTCACGCATCGCGAACGCGCAGCGCATCCGACGGTCCGATTCCTGTGGCGCGCGCCGCGCGCCCGACGTCACCCACGCGCCCCGATCCTGTTCCGATGCCCATGCAGCCTGCCGACCTTCGCCCGAGTCACGCCCAGCCCCGCCGCTGGCTGCGCGTGGGCGTCGCGCTCGTCGCCGTGCTGGTGCTGCATGCGCTCGCCGGGTTCTGGCTGATGCGCAACCGCGAATCGTTCACGCCGCCGCCGCCCGCCGACATCCCCGTGCAGATCGAGTTGCTGAAACCGCAGCCGATCGAGCGCCAGCCGGCCCCGCCGGCGCCGAAGCCGGTCGAACGTCCGGCCGCACCGGCCGCGCCCAAGGCCGCCCCGCCGAAACCCGCGCCGCCGCAGGAGCCGGTCCTCACGTCGACGCAGACGGCCGAGCACCGCGAACCGCCGGCGGCGGCCGCGTCCGCTGCGAGCGGCACACCGGAGGCGTCGGGCGCCTCGGCCGCGCACGCCGCGTCGGCCGCGGGCGCCAGCGCCGCGACACCCGGCCCCGCGACGAGCGGCGTGAAGTTCGCCGCGCCGCCGTCCGGCGACCTGCAGTACGACACGTTCTACAACGGCATGCAGAACATGATCGGCACGATCCACTGGCGCACCGACGGGCACACCTACGACCTGTCGGTGTCGATGCCCGTGCCGTTCGTGGGCCCGTTCACCTATCGCAGCGAAGGCCGCATCGATGCGTTCGGCGTCGCGCCCGACCGTTACGTCGAGAAGCGCGGCAAGCGGCCGGAAGACATCGCGATCTTCAACCGCGAGATCCGTCAGGTGGTGTTCACGCGCACGCCGAACAACGCGCCGCTGCCCGACGGCGTGCAGGACCGCTTCAGCATGCTGATGCAGTTGTCGGGGCTCGTGCGCGGCAATCCCGCCGCCTACAAGCCGGGCGTCACGCAGCAGTTCTTCGTGATCGACAACAACAGCGGCGAGACCTGGCCGATCACCGTGATCGGCGACGAGCAGGTGCAGACGCAGGCCGGCATCATCGCGGCGCGGCACTTCATGCGGCTGCCGCGCCGCGACGGCGACACGCGCCGCATCGACATGTGGCTCGCGCCGTCGCTCGGCTGGCTGCCCGCGCGACTCGTGCAGAGCGAGCCGAACGGGGCGCAGATCGAGCTGCTGTGGCACGGCCGCCTCGCCGCACCGAGCGTGTCTGCCGATACCGCGCCGCCCGGCGGCGCAACGAACGCGCCTGCCGCCGCGCCGACACCCGATGCATCGCCTGCGCCGCCAGCGGAACCGGCGCAAGCGGCACCGCCCGCGCCGCTGCAACCACCGGCCTCGTCGACTGTCACACAGTGAACGCGCGTGAATCCGCGCCGATCGGCAATTTCGACCGATTACAGATTTCCCGGAAATGGCCGATGACACTCTTTAACAACTATTTCAGTCCACCGGCTCACAATGAGAAACGTTTGATAGACATCGGCTTCTAACCGATACACCCCACGCAACGGGAGAACGGGGTGTGCAGCGCAAGCCCCTTGAAACCGGCAAGGCTTGCCCCACCTAGGGGACAACAAGGCCAGATGCCACTGCGAAGAGGAGTGCCGCCATGCAAATGATCTACAACAGCCCCAACTACTGCGTCGTCGAATTTGCGCCGCAGGCCGGCCATCACCTGATGAATGCCGGCGGATACGAAATCGTCGACAAGAACGCGCAGCGCGAAATCTTCATCGACGGCGAACTTGCCGAACGATTCCGCGCACACGTGAAGCAGCTGATCGAGGATGAACCGTCGCTCGACGAAGTCGACGAATTCCTCGGACAATTCGACAGCCTGATGATGATGCCCGTCGTGCTCCACTGACGAGCGCAGCCCGGCGCGTCACGCGGCCGGGCCATTTCGCCGCGCATCGACGCGGCGCCGCGCGCACTCCGATCCTGCCCCCGTCCGGCTCGCCGGCGGGGGCTTTCATTTGGCGGGCCGCCAGGCCGGCACGGCGAGGGCCCGCGCCCCCTTGACGCACCGGCTACAATGACGGTTTTCCGTCTTCGCCGGTCTTCCGCCCATGTCTGCGACTCCTCTCGCCGCTTCCGTCCCGCTCGACGCGCGCTACACGCGCGGCGCCGCCCTGCCCGCGCTGCTGAAATCGCGCATCCTGATCCTCGACGGCGCGATGGGCACGATGATCCAGCGCTACAAGCTCGACGAGGCCGCGTATCGCGGCGAGCGCTTCAAGGATTTTCCGCGCGACATCAAGGGCAACAACGAGCTGCTGTCGCTCACGCAGCCGCAGATCATCCGCGAGATCCACGACCAGTACTTCGCGGCCGGCGCCGACATCGTCGAGACCAACACGTTCGGCGCGACGACCGTCGCGCAGGCCGACTACGGGATGGAAGATCTCGTCGTCGAGATGAACGTGGCATCGGCGAAGCTCGCACGCGAATCGGCCGCGAAATACGCGACTCGGACCAAGCCGCGCTTCGTCGCGGGCGCGATCGGGCCGACGCCGAAAACGGCCAGCATCTCGCCGGACGTCAACGATCCGGGCGCGCGCAACGTCACGTTCGACGAGCTGCGCACGTCGTACTACCAGCAGGCGAAGGCGCTGCT
>Ga0268252_1000254_pt1 | contig 36845 bp, 44 predicted proteins | sample AgamicMgSfrz_FD_200244 | JGI IMG/M metagenome (GOLD analysis project Ga0268252, IMG submission 200244) | Agave microbial communities from Guanajuato, Mexico - Mg.Sf.rz (v2) (version 3) | ecosystem: Host-associated > Plants > Phyllosphere > Phylloplane/Leaf | place: Guanajuato, Mexico | collected... | reverse complement strand
AAATTAATACCACTACAACATGTTAGTTTAGAACTTGTTAAATTTGATTTACAAAAAATGCAAAATCCCGAAATAACAGGTGTTGAATATCAACAGGGAGAACTACAAGGTTATGAAGTCCGAGAGTATTTACTTGAGAAATTCAACCGTACATGTGCTTATTGTGGTATTCGGGGTGTTCCTCTTGAAATTGAACATGTGCATCCTAAATCAAAAGGTGGTACTAATAGAATTAGCAATTTAACACTTGCTTGTCGTGCATGCAATGAAGAAAAAGATAATTTACTTTTAAACGATTGGGTACAATTGCTATTGAAAAAAAAGAACAAACGAAATAAAACAATTGTAGCTAACATTAAGATGTTGCTTCCTCAGTTAAAGAAACCGCTAAAAGATGCAACAGTTGTTAATGCAACCAGATGGAAAGTATTTAATATGTTAAAAGAACAATTTGATGTTGTAGAAACAGGAAGTGGTGCTCGTACGAAAATGCAACGAATTCAGCACAATCTACCTAAAGAACATTATTATGATGCGCTTTGCGTAGGCAGTTCTACACCTGAAAAAATTGTGTTTAAAACAAATGAAGTGGTACAAATGAAAGCGAAAGGAAGAGGCTCTCGTTATCGTTCAGGAACTGATAAGTACGGGTTTCCTACTCGTCACATGCCAAGAACAAAATATATTTGCGGATTCCAATCTGGAGATATGGTAAAAGCTGATGTTCCCAAAGGTAAATACAAAGGAATCCATTACGGTTCCATTGCTATGCGTTCTACGGGAAGATGTGATATTAAAGATGTAAAGGGAAATCGAATTGCTCAAGGTGTTGATTCTAAATATTGTATCATTCTGCAACGTTTCGATGGATATTCTTATTTCATCGAAAAAAGAACATAAATAAGAAAACAATTCCTCCCCACGCATAAATGCGGGGGCTTCCTTACTCATTGGAGGTGAAAAAATGACATTGAAAGAATATACACATCAAGGTATGAAACTAACGGGTGTTATGACAAAAAAACTAATTAAAGACTTAAGAATTCCGTTTAAAAAAACAAAAATGCACGGCGTCATACGATTGCCCAGAGACACAATCAACTTATATGAAGTGCCCACGCCTTATAATAAAACGGAGGTGTTTTACGGAAGCTATTGGGACGTAGTTGAAATGATTCCTAACTATTATTTCACATCAGAGGCAATAAAAGATTTCAATTTGACACCTATTGGCGAAAATGAAGAAAAAAATTTTGTATGTCGTTGGGCTTGGTCAGGAACGCAATGCGAAGTGAAATATAGTTCTTTATACAATCGAAAAAACGAGGAAAAATATCGCCTTCGCTTTTTAACGGACCCTACATTCGACCCACACCAATGGGAAAATAAAAGAAAGAGGAAATGTATAAAAAATGAATAGGAAACATACTATATATACGCTTTTTCTCCAAAAAAAGAACTGCTCGGAGAAGCAGTTCTTTTTTCACTAGGAACCTAGCGGATTGTTATGTAACCACTCATAAGTACAAAAAAGAAGAACATTTGTTCTTATTTTTTTTAAAAAAATAACACCAATTTTTAAAAAAATGATACACTAAACAAAAATAGCAAAAGAAAGGAGAAAAAAATGAGAAAAAAAACAATTGTTCAATTTAATAAGTTCGGGAAAGATGTTCCTATGTACGTTAGAAAAAATGAAATACCAAAAAGATTTGTAGGATACGGAAAAAGCAAAAAATTAAAATTGAAGTTTAAAGAAGAAGACTTTGTAGCTGTTTATCGAACAAAAGCAAAAACTAAAAACATGTACCTTTTATACGATCTTTTGAAGGTAATAGAAAAAAAGCAAATGATTGATTCGATAACAAAAGAATTGTTGACGGAAAATCAATTAAAAAAATTTCAGTACACAATTAAAGAAGATGAGAAATATTACTACGTTAATGGCGAAAATTCTCAAATTTTCTACGATAAAACTAAAAAACAAAAGAATTTGCCTGAAGTGACAACAAAAGATCGTTTAATTGGATGGTTTATTGAACCCATTTTAGATTTACTTAATATTCCTTTTAAAGATAAAAAGCCAGAAGCAATGTTTATGGATTTCAAAATAGGACATCCTTTGCCACTTTACAATATGTCAGAGACTCCTTATTTTAACACAGAAATTGTTTTTAACAATTATTATTCCTATGATAGACATTTCCCTTTTAATCAAAAGGAAGAAGGCAAAATGTTGTTAAGTAGTGAAGAAATCGATTTATTAAATCAAATACATTCAGAAAAAATAGAAAAAAATCTACCTACACTAATTGAAATAGTAGTACCTTATGGATTAAAAGACGAAACAGTGAAATATACCTTTTATTATGACGTTTCGAATCATCCTTTGTTTCGAGTAAAGAAAATTATGGATGCTAATTTTAATGCTTCTATTCATTTAAACAATATAATGAAAAAGAAAATACCTCATTCTTGAAAAATGAGGTATTTTTAAAATTCTTTTTATTATCGTTCACAAGCGAAATTGTCATGATCACGATCCATACTACTATCATATGCTGGATGTGTAGATGGTACACCATTTGGATAAACGGTTCTTAAATCTGTACAATTTGCAAAAGATTCCGTTTGAGTCGCTTGAGCTTCGGCTGCTTTTCGTGCTTCTTCTTCTCTAGCGGCTTGTTCTGCTTTTGCCTGAGCTTCAGCTTGTTCTTGAACTTGACGTTCTGCTTCTAAACGAGCTTTCTCTTCAGCTAATCGTTTCTCTTCTTCCTCTTTGGCTTTAGCCTTCGCTTTTTCTTCATCTTCTTTTACTTTTTTCAGTTTTTCTTGTGCTTCTTTACAGGTTTTAACTTCTTTAGAAGAAACTAATTTCGTTTCTTTAGGATCATTGCATGTGACTTCTTTCTTTTTCTCTTCTTTTTGTACAGTTGTCTTTGGTTCATCTTTTTTGACGTCTTCATCACCACTAACTGCAAGACCTGCAATCGCAAAAATAACAGCAATTATACTAATGACAAGAGATGCGATAACTTTTTTCTGTGCACTTTTTCGAGCAGCGATAATAGAAAAAATAAACATAACAATTGCAAAAATGATTCCTACAAATGGAATAAATGAAAAAAACAAAGATAAAATAGCTAACCCGATTAATAATTTGTTTGACATCAAATTCCCCCTTTTTCATTAATAAGTTGCACAGGTTGAAAACCTGTCGTTTTTTTGAAGATCATATGATGATCAAAATTTTGCATAGAATCAGAACAATCAATCGTATCAAAGTTTAAGGTATTTAATGTTACGCGGTCGATTTTAACAGATACAATAGGAACTCTGTTCATATGACCCGTTGCTGTATTTATTTGTTCATCCATAGCGTGAATATAGACATGATCAAGTGGAAGAATAGCGAACATATCTCGTGCAATACGCAAAATACAACTGCAAACATAATCTTGGTATAAATCGTAATACTTTGTCTTAGTCATATCTTTAATAGATAATTTGCCTGTTTTTGTTAATGTTTTTACTTGTGTTGGAACAGTATTTTCTGAATGAACATCAAATTCCACTTCAATTGAAGTAGGTTCTTCGATGAAAAACTCAAAACCGCTTCCAAACTCGCTTAAATCATCTAATGGAGATAATTCATCAATTACTTGCAAGTACGTATCGATGTCTCCGTTAACGATTTTTTCTGCTGTGGTCACCATACTTTTCCATTCCAAATAGTCTGTTTCATCTTCTTTTTTAGCCTCTTCTACTTGTAAGCGCAGCTTTTCTTTCTTTTTCTCTTCTTGTTTAAATAACTTATCAAAAAATCCAGGTTGATACGATTCAAGTTTAGCAAAAGCTTGTGTTTCTTTTGGACCTTTCTCACCTTTTTGAAAAGGTGGCTGCGTTTGTTTAATCTCTTTCCAATCAAAAAAATCATCGCATTCTTTGTGAATGGATTTAATCATTTCAATTTGATTTTCATAGACGTCCACTTCGTATTGTGCTTGTTTTAATGCTTCTTGTTTTTGCATTTCTTTTTGAATACGCATTAATTCATTTCGTCGAGCAGTAGAACTGTTTTTATACGTTCTTCTTGATGGACCAGATGAAGTAGAATAAGAAAGACCCGAACCAGGAATACCTACGGTCGTCGTTCGTCTTCCATTTGTATTAACGGAATAACGTAATCCTTTTCCCCCAAAGCTTACTCCTGCACTTTTAGTTCCTACATTTAAGCGAACACCTGGAGCCACTTTAAAACTTTTTCTAAAACGAAAACCCATGATAAATCATCCTCCTTTATCTAGTGTATTCAATCTTTTTGTTTTTTTGCCTCATTTTGTAAACTATGTAATGTAAAAAAAGAATGACTATACAGTCATTCTTTTCCCTCTGTGCAAGCTAATGGTGTTTAGGCTTCTATTCTATTATATCATGAATCGGTGTAATAATACAAATTATATTTTTTGGAGATTGCTTCGTTGTTCCTCTGTTAACCCGTCTAAAGAAAGAAGGAAATGACGGATTTTGTTATATTTTTTATCTGAACAACTCATACTAAAATCTTTTCCTTTTTGAAGATCTGCACCTTTTTCGTTTTCTCCATCTACATAGTTAACATCAATGCCACGGAGAATTAAATGCATCGTGCTCTCTTCTCTGCTTCTAAGCGGAACATAAAACATTTGGGTTAGTAGGTTTTGATTTACCCAATTTTCTGTATTAATATCAAATTCTTTTTTCCCAATAAGACATGATATCCCTTCTTTTCTGTAATAGTCGATAATTATACATAGTTTGAAAGATAACAAATACCTTTTTTGTTTTAAAAAATGGTAAAATAGAAGAAAATATGAATGAGGGGATTTCTATGAGAAAAAATGTGTATAATGAAATAGAACAAATCAAAGAAAAATGGGGAGCGTAAAAAAAGCATTCACCTTATTGGTGAATGCTTTTTTAAATGGTAATATTAAATATTGTCCCATTGTTTTTGATTCCTTCAAAATGATAAGAAATAATTTGTTCATTTACAGCAAGCATTAGCGTAATATTATTTCCGAAAGAATCTAGAATCAGTTTTCCATTTTTAATATCTTCAATCCCTTTTTCAAAAAAATGATGTCGATTCCCCTCATTGTCAAACGGGAAATATCCATTTTTATTTATCAACTCTAAGTTGAATGAATTCCTTTTTATTTCTTCGATTTTTACTTCCATTATTATAGGTTTTTCTCCTTTTTCGACTTCCTCAATATGATCATAAAATTTTGCTATGATTAAAGACAAAAATCCTTTTTTTCTTCTTGTAATTCGGGTATTTGGAAGAATAAAATGTATTTGATCACCATGGTGTGAAAAACGTTTTTTTATGGTTTCTAAATCGACTGTCATCACATCATCAATATCTATATTAAGCAATTCTAAGATTTTAAATAATGTGTTGGTTTCAATATTCCGTTCACCTCTTTCGTATTGGCTGTATGTTTTGTTGCTAATGTATAATTTTTGAGCTATTTCTTTTTGTGTTAAATTCATTTCATCCCGCTTTTTTCGTAACATCTCATGTAATTCCATAGCAAATCCCCCTATTTTTTAAGTTATAGGTTTATTTTTTTAAACGAATAAAACACCTGTCTTCAAAATGAGGAATGTAAAAATGGTGAAAGTTTTCACAATTGCAAATATTATGATGTAAAATAGTCACAATAAAAAATACAAAGAAAGAAGGAATAATGAAATGACATGGGGAATTGGCGGATGGATCTTAATGATTACGTTTTGTTTAGTATTAGTAGCTTTCATTGTAAATACTGTCTCTCTAACAATTGAAACGTATAAGAAAATCGTAGCAGGTGATTATGGAAAAGGCGATTGGACAATGATGGGTTTAACAGTTATTCCTATCGCTCTTTCGGCTATTGCATCATATGGACTTTACCATCTTTTGATTAAAAATCCGTTTTGGCTCGCATAACAAAGATAGTAAGAAAAAAAGAAAAAGAACCTAAACAGGTTCTTTTTTATAACGTTATTATTTCTTTTCTTTTATATCGAACGTTGCGTTAACATCAAAAAGTCGTAATGTACCGACTAAAAGCATGACTGCAGCTAGCTTCAAATAATTAAAAACCTTTACTCCTGCGTAAAGACTTGCAAATACCCATCCAAATTCTTTTTTGATTTCCATCACTTTTTTCATTTTTTTTCATCCCTTCTTTTTTTGAATTGAATTAGTTAATCGCGAACTTGATCATCCCATCGCCCTCTGCTGCAATCGCAATAATTCGCTAAATGAGGTTGATCATCGTACATGGGTCGATTTTCCGTTTTACATACTGGACAAATTTGACCAAGTTTATAGCCGTAATCGACTCCTTCATCTTCTGGATTACCTAACCATTTCCCTTGACGATCTCGGTTATATTCCACGGATAATTGCAATGAAATAGCCTCTAATTCATCTTCATCTGTGATGAATTTTCTTTGCTGCGAATTATAGAGCGCAAGTAAACGTAACTGCTTTTGCCCATGTACTTCCACTGTATCTACTACAAGATGAATACCTGTTGATAAATAAGGCTCATACTCAGGGTTTTCGCAATCAAACCATTCAAAATGCAGATTCTCCCAAAGTTTTTGGATTTCATGGTTTTGAAACATAGGGACATCATTTCGGTGAAACGAAACATCATAGCTCATTTCTTTCATCCTTTCTACTTTCCATTTGAATACTATTTTAATGCAAAAAAGAAAAAAATGGGAAAACAATTCATAAGGTTTTTAGAAATTAAGAATGAATGTGAAAAAAAGGGGGAGAAAAAATGAAAAAAGAAATAGTAGTATCGGATGCATTTATCGCAGATAATTTAACCTATTTTTCAAGTGAAACATGTTGGAAATGTTCATATAAAGTCTTTTACGAAATTACAAAACCTTCTGTTAAACATCGTTACGATATGATTACTGTTTTGTTCTCAGAAGAAGGAGCACTCTTATCGGTAGAAAATGAAAATCAATTATTTTTAGAGGACATTTTTAATCAAATGCTATCGTCAAATCGTTTCAAAAAACATTTCGAAGATGGCAAAAAAGTGATTAAAAATATTCAAGAACTTAGAGAAACTATACCAACTGAGTTTCAATTCTTTCATTATAACTTTCATGAGAAATTTGGAGTATTTCGTTTAAATGAATCCTTTCTTGAATTTAAATTTACGCTGGAACCAGGTAAAGGAATGAAAAAAGTAAGTATTTTTTATGAAAATCCTTCGCATGAGTTTCACGAAGTAACAATTAATCAAGATTCACACTCATTATTAGGAGGAAAAACGACTAACGCAATAAATGAAATGATCAAAAAAGAACTTAAATTACGATTTTTCTTTTAAAAAAAGTAGATCTATGATCTACTTTTTTTGTTAAATCAACTAATTTGATTTTATGTTTCGGATAGCGTTGTAAAGCTGAATTAAAAAATCTTTTCGTTCACCCAACGCATAGATCCATTTTCTATTTGAAGTGAAAACCGTTCCGAACCCGCCGTTTTCTAAGAATCCGTTACAAAAAATGGGTAGTCTTCTACTTGGGCTTCAATGTCAGTCATTTTAAATCTTCTTTCTTTTAGCTCTTCACTTTCTCTATTATATACTTTTTGATGTTTAATTACATCTTTAGAAAGTGTATAATAAAAGAAAAGAGGTGTAAAAATGAACGAATTAGAAAAAGAATCCTATGACATTATGAAGTATCCTAAAAAATATGAATCCGAAATAAAATTTTTATCTATACATCGAATTGATGAATATATTTATGTGTGTTTTGGTAATCTCCATGATATAGGTGTCGTTTTCACTTTAACTGAAGAAAAAAAATTAAAAAGTGTTAGATTTTTTAATTATAAAAATAGTCTTAAACCTATAGAATTTAAAGTTAACAAAAGACCAGAAATTAAAGAAATATTTGAAGAACTATGGAAAGACTATGTAAAAAAATACAACTTGCGTATTAAGCTAGCAATAACTTAAAAAAGGGTGTACGCCTTTTTTGTTTTTATGGGTCCTCTTGAGACGTTGTTTTAGTTGTCGGGTTTAGGCAAGGTTCGAATATGCAAGGAAGTCTTAAGACTTCCTTAAAATAAAAGAAAAAGACGAGGCGATAATATGAAAAAATTGGAAGTTGGTCATTTAGAAAATGCAGAAGAAGAAGAAATTGAAATGGTTGAATTTTTGAAAAAATTGGATTTAGACAGTATTTCGAAATTATATATTTCAACACAAGAAATTGAGAAGTTTGATACCTATTTTTACTTTAAAACCAATAGGGATCAAGAAATTAGATTTACTTACAGAAAAAATAGAAAAATTCGAGATATTAGCATTTGGGAAGAGGAAAGAGATTATTTGGGCATGGTATTTCCATTGGAAGAGGAAAAAGAAAAAAAACAGTGGTTAAATGACATTTGGGATCAATTCACAGATTATTTCGATTTACGTATTCGATTGATGTTTATTAGTGAAACGACACCCTGGAAGTGGAATACTGAGTTCACTTATTAAAAAATAAAAGACATACGTCTTTTATGGATCACCTTGAGGAATCACGATATTCGTTTGATGAGAAGGATTCAAATATGCAATTTCGCAAGGAAGTCCTAAGACTTCCTTGTTTTCTTTAAGATATTTCTTGCGCCAATTAAGTTATTTTTCATGTCCGCTTGATTACAAAAAATTTCGTATAAGAAAACCACTTCGCTAAAAGTGAAGTGGTTATAGTAGAAGCGAATCTCTGTATTTGTTCCTTCGAACGAAACAAGTAGTGACTATAAAGTTTCAGCTCATATTTACGTCTCCGCTGCAGAGAATTCGAGAGCCACACCCGAATGTCTTTCAACCTAGTTTCATTATATATTATATTTATTCTATTTTCAATATTCACTAACAAGAATTTAAAAAAGGTGCATGCCTTTTTATTTTCACTTCCAATTATTTGCCGCGTTTATTCTTTTTTTGAAATCAGTAAAGTCAATTTTTGGACCATAAAAAAGAATGCTTTTATTTCGAAGACGAGGGTTTTCATAAAGAGTGGTATAAACCGAATAAAGATTTTTTGTGTCATTTAAATAAAGTAGATATTGATCATAATTTTCATAAAAAGGAAATAGTAGAAATTTAATTTCATAGGGAGTAATAGATAGTTCCCAATTAAATTTTTCTCCTTCTAAAACCGTTTGAAATTGAAATTTATAAAAATAAGTTTGTGTGTATTTCGTTAATCCAGAAAGACATTTCGCTCCTTCTTTCGAAAATTCTTCTTTTGTTAATTTTTTTCCAAATAAAAAATGTTCAATCATTTTATCCGTATAAGATTTTGTTTTTTTACTTGAAACCATTAACGTATGTTTAATATTCATTTTATCACCTTCTAAATAATTTTATATATTTATTATACCCAACTTTAAAAGATAGATCTAGGAGGCACATATGCTTCTTATGGATCGCCTTGAGATGTCGTTTTACTTGTCAGGTTTAGGCAGGATTCAAATATAAAACTTCAAAAGGGTGTACCTGAAAATGAAATGAAACATCATGTATTAGAAATGGTTAAAAATGGATTAGATATTTTTAAGCAAAATGATCATAAATTCATTCGATTTCAAGATTATATTTTCCCTGGCGTACGCATAGAAGGGACAGAAAATTTAGTCTATTATATTGATCAATTAAATTAAAAGAGCCATACGGCTCTTTTGTTTTGTCGTAAATGAGGGTATTCTTTTTTAATTATGACCAATAATAGGGTAAAATAAAGAAAGAAGGAAAGCGAGAGTGAAATTATGAGAAAATGGACAAAAGAAAAAATCATAAATACTATAATAGAATATCACGAAAAAGGAACTCCTTTGAACGCTAAATACCTAATCAAAGAAAATAAGAGTTTATATGAAGCGGGATATCGTTATTTTGAAACTTGGAAGAAAGCAATCGAAAGCGCAGGACTGGATTATGAAATGATCCGAAAAGATAAAGCGACTCATTCAAAAAAAGAACTTATTGAAGAAGTTATGAAATATTACGACCAAGGAATCCATGTGTACAGTAATAATATACTTAAAATTAACAAAGAGTTGCACAACAAAGCAATAGCGAAATTTCATTCATGGAAAAATGTAATAGAGGCGTGTGGAATAGAGTATGAAAGTATATTAGTTCAAAAACCTAGCGGATTTTGGACGGAGGAAAGACTTATCAAAGAGATGAAAAAGATTTTTAAGAAAGAAAAAAAATTAAATTCAAAATTCATGCAAGATAATTACAGTGATATTTATTCAGCAGGATGTAAACTTTTTGATAACTGGGATACTTGTATTATAAAAGCAGGTTTTGAGTTAGAAAAAATAAAAATTGTAAAAAAATGGAACGAAGAAAAAGTTATAAGTGAAATAAAAAAATGCAAATCGCAAAACATCGCTCTTTCAGCTAAAAATATCAGGGATGTTTATCTCCCGTTATATAAAGCCGCTATTCGTTATTTTGATAATTGGAAAGAGGCGTTAAAACAAGCAGGAATTAATGTAGAAGATACTCAAATGAGGAAAGAAAAGGGTTATTGGACTAAAGAAGTAGTGATTAAACACGTAAAAGAGATGTATAGAAATGGAGAACCTTTAAATGTTTTTTATGTTAAAACAAACCACTCTAGTTTATATAAAAAAGGTGAACAATTTTTCGATTCTTGGGAAAAAGTTGTAAATCAAATTGGTCTGGACTACGATGATGTAAGAGAGGATTTAGATACTACGCGATATTGTGGTTACTTATTTCAAGCAGTAGTGAAAGATTTGCTAACTGAATTAAATATACCGTTTAAACGTAAAAAAATAGGAGAATTGCTTCCAGATTTTATTTTAAAAAATAATATCATTTTGGATGCGAAATTATCAGAATGGAGTGTATTTGATTCGAATACAAAAAAGCGTTATGAACCTATTTGTTCACATTTGATTATTTTATATATGAGAAAAGGGACTGGGAACGAAAAAGAAAAAATGATATCAAAAAAGACGCGTTTAGTGAGTGTAGATAATTACATCAAACAATTACCTTTCCACAGACAAGTCTTTTACAATAAAAGAATTGAAGAAATAAACGAATTGTTGATTAAAATAGAATCATAAAAGCAGCTCATTGAGCTGCTTTTTTATAATATATTCCAAATAAAAAACCAACGGTTTTTTATTTGTTTTCCTCTTCATTTAATTGTGTTAATGTATCATTTAATTCTGCTTGCGCAGCATCAATTTCTTCTTGTGTAAGTGAATGATCTTGCAACTTTTGCTTAACTGTTTCTAAATAACCCGAACATTGTTCAAGCGTTCCATCATCACCAATAGCAAGGAAGAAATATTTGCTATCTGCTCCTACATAAGCAGCTTTTACTGTCATATAAAAAGTTCCATTTTTATCTACACCAAAACTCATTGGAGAGCTAATAAAATTAAGTGTAGAAGCACCAAGGTATTCTCTCACATTTACAAACCATTTAACTTTACCATCTGGGTTTAAAGCTGTGAAATTACCATCTTGACTACTAAAATAAATAACACCATTTTTATCAATAATAGGAGTATTAAGTAATACACCATTCGTTTGATACGTCCATTTTTGATTTCCATCTAAATCATAGGAGGATAATTCTTTTCCATTTTGCACAATTAATTCTTTGCTGTACTCAGAATATAAAGTGAAGTGACCTCCACCAGAATTTGAAAATTTAATTGTTTTTTTGATGGTGCCATCTACTGGATTAATAATATTGACATATCCAGTATTACTAGCAGCATAAAAAGACGATAATACCTCTCCGCTAGGCAATAATGAGTAATTGCTTAAATAACCTGAAGAAGGAATCTTCCATTTAATTTGTCCAGTTTTATCCACGGCTGTTAAATAACTAGCAGCAGCACTTCCTTGAACATAAATCGTACCATCTTTTGAAATAAGCGGCGATTTATTATCAGCTACACCATCATTAATCACGGCAGTTTTCCATTTCATACTTCCATCAGGATTAATGGCGTACAGTTTATCATCACTGTTATTGTATGCGTAAACCGTACCATCTTTATCAATAGCGGGCGTTTGAGAGAAATTTGCTGTAAAAGATGTTTTCCATTTTATTTGACCGTCAGAGGTTAATGCAATCAAATTAGGTCCTGCTGACATATAAAGTGTATTATCATTTCCAATAACAACTGAACCGTAAGGGGAATAATGTGTACCATCACTGATTTTCCAACGTTCATTACCATCTTTATCATAAGAAATAAGCTCATGATCTAAGTTAACTGAGTAAATATTGCCGTCTTTGTCAACGGTAGGGGTATTTAAATTACTGTTTGGAATTTCTTTTGACCATTTTACTTTGTTTGTATTTGTTCCTGCGAATGTTAGATTGTAAGACCAGTTCCCCACAACAGGCAAACTCGCTTCTGCGCTATATCCACCACTTTCGAAGGCTTCGCCTTGAGAATAACTTGTAGTAGCAGCTGATGCATCAGTTTTATCATTTCCAAAATAACTGGAACCAATCAAAATACTTGCAATAGACAATGTAGCTAATGGAATCAAAACACGTTTCTTTTTACTGAAAGTTGACAATAAAATTCCCCCTAAAAGATATGTAATGACCTTACTTAACTATTATAACAAGAAAAAAATGTGAAAAAAAGACTTGATTTTTATTGAAATAGGACGAGCCCTTATAGCGATTGGGAAAGAAAATTTTAATTTTTTTTGAAACTAAAAACAGCCTTTGGGCTGTTTTTAGTTCGTATATTCAGCAAGTTCTTTTTTAAATTTCGCTTTTACCTGTTGTTCAAATTGTGTATGATCGGATGCATGTTCTCGTTGAGCTTCTGCAAGTTTTGGTGCAACAGTGTGTGCTTTAACATCAAATTTACCATTCAAAATATTGGTAATAGAATACGTTCCATTATCATTTTTTGTTAGATAAAGGATATAGTCGCTTTTATTACTCATTTCTTCGTATCCTTCAAAGCTAAGCTTTTTGTTAATTCCATCGTTATCTTTGATAACGCCAATATTTTCAACAACGGAAACACTTTTCAATTTAGAAAGGGAAGAATCTTTCGCTGAAAGCACTTTTTTAATCGAAACATCCGTCAACGTATAAGAGTTTTCGGGAAATTTTTGACCGCTAGGATCACTTACATACGTTGTAACGTGTTTACGTTGTTCGAACGGTTTTTTAGGTGTGGCAACCACAACTAAATCAGATGCGTTTTCCATGGAATCAACAGTTGAATACGAAATGTAATCACCTTCTGAGATATATACAGGCATGCCCGATGATGGCTTAACCGACGTAGCAACCGTTTTTTCTGGTTTATTGTGTTGGAGTGAAGAATATGTAAATACACCAGCACCAAGGACTGCAACAATAGATAAAGGCATGAAAACTTTTTTAAACATGAAATTCCCCCTCATATTAATAACCCCATTTTTTAACAAATTCGTTTTTATCATACGTTGTAATTTTTGTCGAAGGAATATCATAAATACCTTGTCGCATTACTGTATCAAGTGAAGTCATTGTGACATTATGTGCCATTTTAAGCGAGTGACCCACTTCATGAGCAGATGTTTTTCGAATTTCATCTGCGTCCATCGCGCGATAAGTTAATCCATGCCAACGTTTTTTCTGAAATGCGTCATGGTAAAGGGTAACAACTGAAAAATTCCACGTTTCATTCGGGTCTGCTAATACCGCGGCACCTGTTGAAGTTATTTTGTAAGGAGTAGTTTTTCCCAGGGTATCTAAATCTCCACCATCACTCGTTCCGATGTAGTAGCGATCAGTCGAATTGTTCACTTGATCCCATTTCCAAAGATTTGCTTTTGTATCAACATTCCAATAAGCACGTCCTATATCAAACGTCCCTGTATAACCGTATGATCCAACGGATGAACTGTACCAAACAGGACGATTCACACCATCCTTTATCGTTCCCGTAAACGTTTCAGCGGAAGCGGCTGAAGAAATAAATGTGAGGCTTGTGAGCGCAATTAAACTCGTAGCAATTACTTTTTTGATATTACTTTTAATCATCAAATTCCCCCTAAAAATAAATATGGACAAATCGGCATTTCTCGCTTTTTTCATTTCCTTTCAAACTTGTATATTTAGTATAACAAGTAACTTTTCAGATTGTAAGAGGTCTTTTTTGTCGAAAAAAATCGACTCCTTGTGGCACTAAGAAAAATTCCATACGGAATTTTTGAAATCATGGTAAAATAAAACGGTATTTAAAACTATATTTACTGAAAAGAGGGGAATAAAAATGACGGTAGAAATGAGCTTTTTTTATATTTATAAAGAAAATGGGGATATTAAAGGAAGTTTTATGTTGATCGAATTCTATAATATATACGTTGAATTCTATAAAAAAGATAAAATTTATACATTTGAACCTGCTATTGAAAAAGAAAAAAAACATTTATTTTGTCAATGGTTCGAAGATAAAAAACGAATATACGAAGAATATATCGAGAATCATTTAGACATTATTGATAAATTAGATAATCAACAAATTTTCATTGGGGAAATTGTTAAAGAAGAAAAAAAATTATTCAATACAGAATCCTACAATGTCTATATTAATTTTGAAAATATTCCTTTTACCATTAGATTTTCATTTTTTCTTTCTGAAAATTATTATGAAATAAACGCTTCTCCATTTTTTCCTATTAATAGTCAAGGAGAAGTTCATGATAAGGAGATATATTTGAAATATCTCCTTAAAGAGGAAACAATCCAACGCATGTGGGAACCGTTTCGTGATAAAGTGAAATATCGTTTAAATTTATTGCATGTATTAAAATAAAAATTCCGTACGGAATTTTTGAAAGGATGGTAAAAATGGAGTTCTTTTATTCCAATGTATTGATGCAGAAGATGAAGTTTGCTTTTCCAAATGGCTATTAAATGAAGGAGAATTATACACAACGTTTCTTTTAAATTATTTAGATGAAATTAAAAAAATCAATAATAAAGTTTCTTTTAAAGGAAAACTGATAGAAGAATTCCCTTTGGAGGAAATGGATAAACAATACGAAATCGTTATACAATATAATGAGATTCCTAACAATGTAGATTGGACATTTATTCCAATATTAAATAAATTTAACATTTTTTATCAAATCCCCATTCCTATTAATTCTAGAGGGCAATATGGAGGAGGATATATAGATGAAATTTTAGAATATGAAACCATCCAACGTATGTGGGAACCGTTTCGATCTAAGACAAAGTATCGTTTGCAACTACTTCACATGTTGCGATGAAAACAGCACATTTGTGCTGTTTTTTTATATTAAATCTCTTGGATTAAAATCTCCACTTACAAGGAGTTTAACGGACCATCTGGGATCGCGCCTTCTATCATATAATGCTGTTTTCCCCATGCGATAGACAGGACGTTCTTTTTTCTTGGGAGGGCAATCAAGCCATACCGTTTCTTTTTTACTTAAAAAAGCGCGCATATCTATTCCTTTTGGAACATGCGGGATCTCAAATATATCTGTTTCGTGTACATTAAATAAAGGTTCGCTTAATGACTCAAAAGGATTACGCATAAAATAAAGAGGCTTCATTTTTTTCACATCATAATTGAATTCTTCTAATATGCTGCGACAGACAAGACCTGTTTCTTTTTTACAATGTGAATAATCGTATTCTAATACATAAGGAATCTTCATATATTCATGATCACGTTTGTCATATAACGCCACAGGCGCTACGAATTCTTCTTGGAAAACAGCGCTGGGTTGCTCCGTTTTTTTAACGGTTATTCCCATGGAGCGGGATTGTCTTTTAGTAAGTATTCCGTATGGAATACTTACTTCGTCCGTATAAACAGGTAAGTTCCACACATTTGATGTCGTTCGATCATATAAAGGCATATATTTATTTTCATTGGGTTTAAATAAATAGCCGATCGGCTCTTCGTCTTTTCCGATCGAGGATTCGATCGCTTTGGCATACGTTTTGCTCACATATCCTATTGGGACTTCATCAAAACTTTGGAACAAAGTTTTGTTCGTTTGTCTTGCTTCTTGATAGGTTAGCCAGCTTTCATATGTTGTCCATTTTCGCATAATTTCTCCTCCTTTTGATTTGTTATATTTCGTATTCTTCTGTTTTTAAGAAAAATCCTACTTTTTCGATCTATTAATGTAATACAAACAATAAAGAAACTTTGTTTCTTTATTGCAATATCGGTAAAACTGCGGTTATTTTCTTCAATAAATCAAAATGAATTTTTAGAACGCGTTGCAAAAAAAGAAAAACAATAAACGATTCACCTTTTTATTCAATCCTGAATTACTAGAATCATTTGAAAAACTTAGATTCACTCATCAGAGTATTACAGAAAAAATAAGGGATTAAAACGGAAATCATTAATGAAATCTAAAGCCGAAGACGCTTTTTGAAAGAGAGGAGAAAAAATGGTACAAAAATGAAAAAGAAACGTATGAAAAATAAAAACGTTTAAAGGTGAAATTTTAGAAGAAGATATCTTTCAATCAAGAAAGAGTGATTTATTAACAAACGCAATAAGATTAGAACATTTCATTAATGAAGAAAATTGTACGTTTAATACCTAGAGAAAACAAAAAAATATTTATACAAGGAGTTAATAAACGATGCAGAAAATCATGGTTATAAAGATAAACGGAAGAGAAATAATAGGACATCCTGGAGAAGCATTAGGAAAAGATGGACATTTCTGCGATTTAAGAACAGGAGCAGAATATATGTTATTCGATTCAGAAAAAAAAGCGAAAAACTACTTAATAAACAAAAGCATAGAAAGAGTAAGAATTTGTGCAAAGGGCGGTGATTTATCTAATTTTAAGTTCAAAAAAATTGAATGCATAAAAGATGTGTATTATTTCCGTTTGTTTGAAGAGTGGAAAATAAAAGATCGAAAAGATATTCAACAACAACAAAAAGAATTAAGAAAAGAAATTGAACAAATTAAAACTAAAAATGATAGAAAATTTCTTTGTTATAAAGAAACAAAAGTTCATACAAAAGGGAAATTACACCCAAAACAACATAAATTAAAACCTGGTTATTACAGGGATTACTATATTATTTAAATGTAAAAATAGAAAAGAATGAATAGGCATTCTTTTTTTCATATTAGTTTAGAATGAGTTGAATTGGATGTACAGTTTAAAATCGACTAAAAGAATTCAATAAAGGAGCTTGTACATTATTTGTACAAGCTCCAAATTTTGTATCTTTCGATGTTTTCATTCGTTATAAAATATGATAATATCATAAGAAGGACATATTGTATTTTTTCTAAATAGAATACATAACAAAATAAAAAAACCTAACAGATACGAAATCGAGTTGCAGCTCATTTCGCTTCTGACACCGTAGCATTCACGGTACCAGGTTGAATCGGTTAGGCTTTTTATCAATAAGTTATAGTACTTATTATAATAAAAAGCCGAGAATCCTTCAAGAGGATTTTTGATAATTTTATGCTTTTTTAGATACATTCTTTTTGATGTATCGCTTATTTGGCGTACAATTAACAACGACTCAAACCTGTTACTGAAATTATAACCAGCCTTAGGGCTGCTTATAGGGACGGTGACAGGTTTTTTCTCGTTTTCCTAACGGAAACGAGGTTGAATATTCCATATCACTGGCAGAGAGCCTTTTATTTAAGCAATAGGTGTTTGAATAAAAAGAAAAGACGTAACAAATGTGTAGAGTTTCCCGTCTAACTCGCTTCCGATTAACCGATCGGAAATATCGTCCGTTAGAGGGACCTTTCACTTCCCAGATCTTATATGCATCGCTTTATGCGATGTGTGTAAGAATATCCCGTCGGTTGATCGTTAGATCAGGTAGCGTGTTGTATTCATTATGGTGATGAGGTCGGTAAATTTAACCACCTGGGCGACTTGCTTTCGTAATTTTTCATTGCGAAGCAATACAACGCGGTCGAAGTGCACACTGTGGCTCCGTTTTACAATAAATTGTTAAAACGACGCAGTCCTACTCTCTCTTGTCAGGGGGTAGTCTGTCTTCTCTACTCCTATTCACCATTTTACAAGAGGTTGAAAAAACTTTAACTTTGGAGGTTGGTAACTATGAAACAAATTTATCCTATTTCATATAGTCCTTTCTTTAATGAATTTTCAGTAACTTTGAAAGAAAAACAAAACAAAAAAATCCTAACATACAAAATACTCTTCAAGGCACGGAACAAATTAGACGTTTATGCATACAAAAACGGAGTATTAACCGATGAGTATATAAATATTCTTGAAAATGATCCTCTTGTCCAACGTTTGAAACAAACTTCTGTTTTTCAAAAAATTGAAACTGTTATTGAAACATTTGAAAAGAAAATGAAACAGCAACTTCAAATTAAAAACGTTGCCTTAGAAAAAAAGAATTGTAGCAATCAATATATTTTATCATGCGAAGTAGTAAACCCACTATTTAAAATGCGAAGTAGTAAACCCACTATTTAAAGGTGATTTTACTTATTATTCCATTGAACCATTAAAAGATAATTCATTAGAAATTGTAAAGAATAAAAAATTTCATATTACTTTTGATAGAAAGAATCGTATGTATGTAAATTACAAAAATGATTTACATGGAAACTTCACTCATCGGACATTTGCTCAAGATATTGTCGATTTAATGGTAAAAGATTCACGCGTACGTGTGAGAATGTTAGTGAACTAAAAAAAGCCGTACGGCTTTTTTCTTTATAGACCAATATTAAAAAGAGGTGATTTGTTTGAACAATTCATACACGTTTCGTTTCATAGATTTTAATCCAAAGTGGTCGGGGGATTTTCTTGTAAAAAGTTTCATGGTAAATTCCAATGAAAGAAAAAATGATGTGCAAGTCATTTCTGCTCGGTTGGATTTAATGTTTAAAATGGAAGATATGCGTAAATTACCTACCCATGACCTTCTAGAATATTTCAAATTAAATATGGGAATTTTTAAGAAACATATATCATTTGATGATGTTAAAAATCATTCCGAATTAACAGAGGGAGAAGTAAAACAATGTATTATCAATTCTTTTTTTGAATACCAATACATTGAAGAGGTGTTTTGGCGAGTGGAAGATATATTAGAGAGTCTTTGCATAAGTGAACAAGCTATTAGGGATGGCTCCTACGAGATTGAAGTAATCCAACAACATAAAATTAGCATAGAGATAAATGAAGATGAACAATTTGTATTAGAACTGAAAGGTGAAGGAAAAAACGCAAAAGTTGATTGCTTTTCGTATTATTACCTTCCATTTTCTGATCCTATTTCTGTAGTTGGTTTCTTAGAAAAAAATGTAGAAGAAACTTTTTTTAAAGATGTTTTACAGAAAACAAGGATTCGTCGTTTAGTAGCTCCTTTGGAAGAGAATTAAAAAAGCCTTATGGATTTTTTGTAGTAGTAAGGTATAATAGAATGAGAGTAATAATCAACTATTAAGGGGGTTCATTATGTCAGATTTTTCTTTTTCTTATGAAAAAAAAGATAATATCTATCTTTTATCTGTTATGCTTAAAAAACAAGGAATAGCAATTCGTATCACCGCCAAGGAACACGGCTGGGTTGTTTCCTATATCCCGCCTTCTAATGGATATGTACATCCTTTTATGAACGACATACGCGAATGTCTTCTGCAGTACGCTTTGTATGAAATTTATCAAAATGAAGCATTAAAAGACGAATTATTTCAATGTACATCGGTTCCTAGGCATTACAAAAACATTATTGAAAATGCTTTTGAAAAACCTTACTTATCCCACCCTGCTATAGATTTAGAATCATTCACAGAAGATAATTCTAAATTAATTCTTAATTGCGTCCTATTTCATAAGTTTGCGTTGGAAAAAGTAAAAGTTATTTTTAACGTTACAAATGCAGGATACGAGCCTATAGAAGTAATACGAGAGGATGCGCTTAAAGAACTAGAAAAAGAAGGTTTTCCATTTCATCTACTTAGTGATGAACAAATCCTTACGGTTATTAACGAACATGAAGAATTACAGCAAAAAATACAAAACTACACGGATTTTGCTCAACATATCTTAGCACTTAAACAACCTTCTTTTACCTATTCATTTAGAATCGTTGAATACGAAAAAGAAGGCGAATATCAGAAATTCTTATTACGGTTAAACCATTCATCTTTACGTTTCACTGCAGAGTTCATTAAAGATCAATTATCACATCTTTCATTTGAAATGGTTATAAACAACTATATTCTTAGTTATTTAAGCGAAGAATCAATGTTTACATCTCTTTATGATCAGTTATGTGAGTTTATTACAAAAAAATCAATTTATCGGTTAAGAATCCTTTTGTGAAAAAGCGATGAGATTTTTGAAGCTTTAAATGCAGAAGTTGAAAAAAGTTAAGATTAATATTTCCTGTTCTATATAATGCAAAAGAGATATCTAATATAGAATGTCTCTTTTATTATACGAAATAATGAATAATGTTTTTAAAATAGAACATACTAAAGATAATCCATTAGACTAATGGATCCCTTCGTTGCAATTTCTTTAATCGATAAAAAAGACGATCGTATGATCGTCTTTTTTATTTTTCTAACGAATAGGATGAAGCAGCCTTTTCTTAATGTAAACGTTTTACAAAATATCCTTTTTTCAACGAATAAAATTTTCTATTCGGGGAATACTAAATTCAAGTAATAAGTAATCTCCTACTTATTTCTTTACTCTTTTGGATGAAGATCGCTAAACAAAAAGAGAGTTCCGAAAGGAACTCTCTTTGTATGAATAATCTTTTTAAAATGGGACATACTATACTTAATCCGCTAGTTAAGAATCCATCCTTAATTCTTTTGCTTGTAAGCGTCTAGCGGGTTATTTAAAAAAAGACGCCAATAGGCGCCTATGTACCACAAAAATATATAAGGAATATCTTCATTTTACATACAAAATTTATAAAACGCAATAGTTACGTACGTAAATATTGTATATTTTGGAAGAATAAGGGCATAATAACATTGACTTTTCCCCAAAAGTTAATGTTCGGAAAAAGACAATCATTTGATTGTCTTTTTGTTTTTCTTAATTAAATAATATGCCTTTTTACAAACGTGTGAATCGTGTATAATTAAATTATTATCTTAAACTTACTTAAATGAGGTGAACTAATTGGAAGAATTTGATGTTTTGCTCGTGAATTATATTAGTCATGATCAAATGTTTGGATGGAAACTAAGCGAACCAATATTAAATGTTAAAATCAATTACCGAGAAGAATTAATTTCTTTTCATTATGAACTAGACGTAGAGAAAAAATGGATTTTTTCAGGAAAAGCTTATTTATTATCTTTGTTAAATAATATTAATGATCATAATGATAATACACTTTACCACAGAATTATAATGAATCAAAAAAGAAGCAATGGGACATTTCATCTATTTCAGGAAAACATGAATAAATTAGCGCCTCTTGTTCTTACTCATCCAAAAGTTCGGATAAAATCCATTTTGTATAAATAAAAAAGGCGTACGCCTTTTTTAATTTTTAGTTTCTTAATTGATTTTTACTTCGTATCTTTCACTGAGTTTTTCCAATTCTTCTTTAGAAAAAACGCTTAGCGCTTCATCGCTCATCCCAAACATTATCATCATTTTTTCTTCTTGATCTTGACGGATGCGCGTCATTTCTTTACCGCAATGTTCAAAGACGTAACTTAGCGCTAGCTCTTGTTCAATATCTGTCATTGTTGCATTTGTTTTTGTCGTAAGATCAAACGCTCTTGGATGAATTTTATATTTATCCATTTCTTTGACTTTTGGTTTGAATTGATCATAGTCTATTTTTCCTTCAAAATACACCCAATTAGGATCCGTAATGGTGAAAGAAAAGATTTGATTTTTCACAAATACTTCCATTTTAATATACGAACTTTCATGGTTTTTGGGTGATACATAATATTTACAAAATTTAACAAATGCTTGAACGTTTTTTTTCATCGTTTTTCCCATCTCCTTGTGAAATTAATAAGTGTTTTCATTATAATCTAAGAACGTTGGCTGTCAACAATAATAAAAAAGCCGTATGGCTTTTTTGTTTTTTTCAATCTTCAAATAATAATCGTAAACGAACACGGTCAAATCCTTCAATATCTTCGCTGTCAAATATTTCAATATCTAAATCCTCGGTCACGAACTTCCCTGACTCATTCTTTTTTTCTTTAAACGTTATTTTTCCAATTATGACGTAGTCATCTGTTACGAATTTTGAATAAGGTTCTTCTTCGTTATTTTTCGGATCCATACATACCATAATTTCTCTATTTCGAAAATTTAATCTAGAAAAACTTTTTGATGATCTAAAAAAATGATTTATTAGAATTTCAATAGTGAAAAAACTTACAGGGTTATTTAAATCAAATTCTTTCACTTCGTTTAGTAACTGTTTTTTCACTTCTTTTACACTTTCATTAAATACAGTAGGCTTCATCTTGCTCACTCCGTTTTTATCAATGTAGTTATATAAAAAAAGGTCCTTGCTTTTCTAATCAAGAATATCATAATGAGGTGATTTTTTGAAGCATTCATATACGTTTAGTTTCGATCCTTTAGTTACTGTTCGTTTTGACGGTCTTTTCATGGAACGAGTGATGGTAATTTCGAAGGAAATGGAACATAATAAGTTTGCTATTTCCACTAGTTTAGATTTATCATTTACCGTTGAAGATATTCATTCGTTAGCGACCGAAAACCTTTATATATACTTTAAAAAAAATAAACAAGAATTAAAGAAACGCATTTCCTTTTATGATTGGGAAAATTATTCCAAACTGACTAATGAAGAAGCCGAAGAATGTATTATCGATTCTATCTTTCAGAGCGATAAAATGAAGCAAATTTTTTGGAAAATTGCAAATATGTTTTACGAACTGCGTGAAGCGGAAAAAGCTATTGTAAATAATTCGTACGATGTAGAAGTAATACACAAACATGAACTTGAAATTGAAGCAGCAGGAGAAATATTTGTATTAGAACTGGAAGGAGAAGGGAAAGAAACAACTGTTCGCTTTTTTGCCTATTACGTGGATGAGCGTTCTGATTTAATTCCTATTTCTAATTTTTTAGCAAAAGAGGTAGAGGAAATATTTTTCAAAAACGTGTTGAAAAAAAACAAGAATTCGACGGTTAGTAGCGCCTTTGGCAGAAGATTGATATGCATAAAAGAATTAACCTTGTTGCATACTATACTTAATCCGCTAGTTAGAAACTTTCTAGCGGGTACCTTCCACGGGTACTTTTATGAATGAGAAAAAGACGACCATACGGTCGTCTTTTCTTTTTTAACGAATAGGATGAAGCAGCCTTTTCTTAATGTAAGCGTTTTATAAAATAACCTTTTTTGATTGACCAATTTTATAAACAAAAAAAGTAGATCTTTGATCTACTTTTTTTGTTATAATAAAAGAAAACTGAGGTGTATCAAATGACGAAAACAATCGTTGAAAAAATGTATCCGCAAGAAACATTTATAAAGAAGATTGAGGGATTAGGTTTTGCCTTTGAAGATTATGGTTATAGTGGAGAAGATGACGAATTTGGTATGCAAGATTATTTCTTTTCATTTCCTTTTGTAGAGTTTGATGATGAGGAAGAAGAAGAATCACAAGGTGAAATGAAATTAATTATTGAAATTGAAGGAAAACGAGTAAGTTTTGACATGCGAGTAAAACACGGAACTATTTCAGAAAAAAAACGAATCTTAATCAGCGAGATTATACATGATCTTGCTAAAAGAACGACACAACGCGTCGAAAAAATCACTTTTCATGGCTTTTTGATAAAAGATCTAGCGTTTTATGAAGATACCATTCAGAACCGAAACAAAGAAAAATTAATTGAAATTGCAAAAAATCTTACATTTGAAAAAAAACACAGTGCATATGATTTATTCATTCAAGGAATGGATGGAAAGATATTCGCCAATATTCTAATTGATATGTATGAAGGTTTTGAACGATATCCTTTTGATAAGCCAATTGAATATACGACGGCAATAGGATTTGAAAACGATCAATCACTAACAACAAAAAGTCAAATATACATTGCGAAATATTTCTCGACACAGTATTAATAAAAAAAGACTACAACCATTTGGTTGTGGTCTTTCATTTTCCATTGAAAATCGCTCCATTCTCTTATTAATTTCTTTAATATAGTACCACGCATTTTTAAAAAATGGTTATTTTAAAAAAATAAACGAACGTATTCATGCTATACTTATGAAGAAACGAATTTTATTTAAGGAGTGGAACAAAATGAAACAAATTTCTTTAGCGATTGATACAAATTCAGTATTTGAACCGTTTCAATGGAAAGAGATAAAACGTTTTGTTAAAAGATTTACAAAAGAACACCCTTATTCGTTTCTTTATTTGGTTGGTAATAATCAAGTGAAAGTAATAAAAGCGAATCAATGGGATGGTTCCTTATACCAAACATTTAAAGGTACAAATTTTCATAAAGTAAATGAAACAGTAGTGGAAGAATTGATGATTGTCACTGACGGAATGGCAGTTGGCAAAGAAACAATGACTTCCTATAATGTGAACTGGTTTATTCCAGAAACGGTAAATCAAAAGATAGTATAAGAATAAAAAGACTTCCAATTGGAAGTCTTTTCTACAATTGTTGTTGATCAAAATAATAATGAAAAATATATTCTTTGGCTTTTTCAATATTTCCATCAAAACGTTCGTTAGCAAAGGTCATTAATTTTTTCTCAATATACGTTAATGGTTGTTCTTTTTTATCTAATGCATGTTGCAGTTTTGTAATGTTTTTTTTAGATAAAGAAAAAGATGTCGAATTCATCAGCATGCGTATGGTTGCTTCACTTACACCTGATTCTGCGCTAATTTCCACTAACTTTTTTCCACTATCTTTAATTAATTGTTGAAATTTTATGGTTGTAGGATCTTCTTTTGCATCATCAAAATAATCCAAAGGAACATCAAAATAAGTACAAAATGTTTGAATAACTTCATCGCTCGGTCGATAACCATTTATGGAAAATTCGATGCGACTTTGATTCAATTTAATATCTTTACTGAAAGCTAATGTGTTAAGTCCTGTTTTTTCAATTAATTTCTTTAATTTTCCTCCGTTAAAGTTCTTCATCGTATTCATCCTTTCTAACATCACATCCTATCATTATTATATACTATATCGTTTCTTTCGTGAAATGATACATATAGTCCGTTCCGTTTTTTAAAATACGCAGTATAATGAAAATATAAGTAAAAAAGAAAGGAAGATTGTATGAAAACACTATTTCATGTAACACCGATATCCAATGTAGATGCCATCTTAAAAGATGGTTTAATACCAAAATTAGGAGAACGTGCACAGCAGTTGGAAGATGAAAAAGAAGGCGTTTTTATGTTTTCAGATTATGAAAGCTGCGAATATGCATTATGCAATTGGTTAGGAGAAGAATATGAAGATTTGGAAGAAGAATTAATAACCTTAAAAATTGAGCTTCCCCTTGATTTTCCTTTAGATCAAGAAGTGGAATGGGAATTAATTGCACGAGAGACAATTTACCCAAAATATATTTCTATATATAAAAACGAAGGATAGTAATCCTTCGTTTTTATATATATAATGGCTTTTAATATTCCGTGTCTCCACCTGTGCAATGTCGAGCTATCTCTTCCAACATATAATCGAATTGTGATAGTTCCATCTTACAAAGTTCAGCTTGCTTTTTTAATAATTTATACAGATCGGAAGTTTGATCCACTTCGGATTCTGCCGTCCATTCTGTTGTTCGATCACCATATTCAGGATTCCCTATATATTCGTTGTCATTGTTAACTTCTAGTAATTCTTCTGCATCGAAAAAATAGTGATCAAAAAGAATTTCAAAGTTATTTCCATCAGCTAGTGTACCAAAAATTTTAAAATCACTTATCGTAGTTAATCCTGCTAAGAAATTTTGTTCTTCATTACACGTAATTGAAAAATTGGCTAACGGATAATTTTCAAAAATGTTCGAAAGCACATCGTTAACATATACATCGTTTGTATTTTTTAAATCGTATGCAAATGTTTCTTCGCCTTTTTTGAATAAAATAACATCTGAAAACATTTTGATTGTTTCTCCGTCTTCTAACTTTTTAATTAGTAATTTTTCCATTTCCCATTCTCCTTTTTATTCATCAATTTTCTAAATATGATAATCTGTCTTTTTTATATCAAAGAACTACTTGATGTCAACAAAAAAAATACAACCGATCGGTTGTATTTTTTTTGTTATTGTACATTCTGTTTTTGCTTTATTCGCCTACCATGCCATCATGATCATTATCGCGCATATATTGATACAACCAATGATCGCGGGTTATTGGCATACTAAAACCTGCATCTTTTGCTTCTTGAATCGTGACTTGACCATTACCGTCTTTATCAACGCTTGAAAGATTTCCAGCTGTGCTGGAGTTTGTAGATGGCGTCGGTTTGCTTTCTGTTAAACCAAGATTTTTATTCACTTTATCAGGGTTTACATTATCAAATTCATCCACAATCTTTTGACCCTTTAACGTGTACGTGTATTGATAATGAGATGGGATTTGCGTAGTTGTATTCGGATAGGTGATAATTGCTTCAAAATTGGTCGCTCCACCTGCATCACGAATAGCTTTTTCCATATACGCTTGGTTACCATGTCTGTTTAATGTACTTTCTTGTGGGGTAATGTTATACGCATTTGATACCCCTCCAAGAGAGTCAGCAATAATATGCCCTTCATCTAAATCAGCGCGTTCTACACCAGGAACTTTCGCTTCATCAGCATAGTATCGACCAGAAGACGTTACAGGTTCGCTGTGGTCATCTTGAATAGTGATTTTCTCAGCAATAACACGCACTAATTGCCCGTATTCATTTGTAAACGCCCAGTATTCACGGTCGCCAAATCCAATATCGACTACAACTTTTGCTTTGCGGTGTCCAGATAAATTGCCTCCATCCACTTTAATCAGTTTATACCCCGAAAATTGATCGTTTTGGGGTTGGGCAGATGTTTCTTTTGTTGCTGTTGATTCTTCTTTAGGTTTCTCAGTATTTGTTGTAGAAACCTGTTCATTTGGTTGAGTTTGGTTCACTTTTTCATGAGGAGCGGTTGCATCCTTTGTGTTTGCACAACCAGCCATCAACATAAACGTTAAACCTAAGCTTGCATAAATCCATTTGTTTTTCATAAGTAAAGCCCCCCCTATTGTGATGTTATTATATCTCTTCTATTATACTACAAAATCGTTGAATTTGACTGAAAAAAAGCACTCAAAGTTGAGTGCTTTTTTTAAATAGTATAATGATTATGAACTGACGCTTACTAAATACACATTTTTATCGTCAGGATCTAAACCTGTCAGTTTTTTAACTTCTTCAAACGCTTCTTTTTCGTAATTGGAATTTAAATTTTTAAATTTTGATCTTTCCACTCACTATATTCTTCATTTTCTGTATTGACTTCAACTTCTACGCCAAAATATTCTTTAATTTTTTCGGGTAAAAGAATGGTACAAAAAGGTTCATAAGCAAATAAATTTTGTTCATTATATTCTGCAGTACATTGATACATTAGCTTGATAAGGGTTTCTGGTGTTGTAATATCAGCATCCCATTCTTTGTATTCTTGCAGCAACAATTTCTTCACTTCTTCTTTGTTGTCATAAAGCTTCTCATTCTTATCAAGTAAAAAATCTCCGTTAACATTCGAGAAAAATTCGACTTCGTTTTCTTTAATTTCCGTACAAACACATGTTTCAATATAACATGGATTGAAATGAGAACGATAATATTTCTTCCCAACTTTATAATGATTTGTCAGTGGCATATTATCAAATCCTTTCTTCTGTTTACTCAATCATAACACAGGTGGCGGAATTTGAAGACTTAATATTTCTATTTTATAAAACATAATTTCGCATTATCTAAATTGCAACAATATGATTAAATAATTATAATCCTCAAAATATTTTATAAAAAATCACACAAAAATTTAATCTTTGATATAATGACTCTGAAAAAAAATTAAATATTAGGTCGGTGAAATGATATGATAATGTGTCCATATTGTAAACAAGAAAAAGAAAAGGAAAAATGGTCCTGGATAGAAGTTGCTCATGGTTCTTTTGGATGCAGAAGATATGATGGTTGTCATTCGTGCGTATCTGCTATTAGTCGCAAATATGACGAAAATGTCTTCTGGTTAGGTTTGGAACGTAATTTAAAAGGAAAAAAACATACCCGATTAATAAGAGAAAAATTATTTAATCTAAGAAATTATACGTGATAAAAAACCGCAAATTTGCGGTTTTTTTAATGAATTAATTTTTTTAATTGATAATGGGGCGTTATCGTGCAAAAGCACGATAGAGAAAAGACGTAAAATAAGTGTATTCTTTTTTTAAATAAGGGCATATAATAGATAAAAAAGATAGGGGAGAACAAAATGAAAAAGAAAACAATTGAACAATTTAACAAATTTGGAAAAGAGGTTCCTTATTACTTTAGAAGAAACGAAATACCAAAAAATTTTATAGGATACGAAAAAACTAAAAAATTAAAATTAAATATTAAAGAAGAAGATTTTATAGCGGTTTACCGTACAAAAGCAAAAGATAAAAATATGTACCTTTTGTATGATGTGTCTAAAGTAATAGATAAAAATCAAATGATTGAATCTATAACAAAAGGATTGTTAACAGAAAATCAAATAAAAAAATTTCATTACAATTGTAAAGAAAATGAGAAATACTATTACATCGATGGTGATAATTCTCAACTTTTTTATGATAAAACTAAACAACAAAAAGATTTACCTAAAATAACAAAAAAAGATCACTTAATTGGATGGTTTATTGAACCCATTTTGGATTTATTAAATATTCCATTGCAAGATAAAAAACCAGAAGCAATATTTAGCAATTGCGGATTAGATCGTCCTTTACCGATTTATGATATGTCGGAAACGCCCTTCAAAGATATAGAAGTTTTTTTTAACGCTTATTATTACTACGACGGGCATCATCCTTTTAATCAAAAGAAAGAAGGGAAAACATTACTAAGTAGCCAAGAAATTGATTTATTGAATCAATTTCATCCAGAAAAAATAGAAAAAAATATACCTAGATTAATAGAAGTGGCAATACCTAACGGTACAAAAGAAGAAACTGTTAAATATATATTTTATTACGATGTATCAAACCATCCTTTGTTTCGAGTAAAAAGAATTACAGATGTTAATTTTAACGCTTCGATTTGTTTAAATAATATAATGAAAAAGAAGAATAAAGCATAAAATGCTTATTCTTCTTTTTTTATTTATACACTTCTTTTGCATATTTTGGTAAGAATGATTTAAAACTATCCATTAATTGTTGTGGAAGTTCACCGTTGATATAATCTCCAATTTCTTTTGAAGTATAAAACTTTTCCATTGTATCTTCTATGTCGATTTCACTTTTTCCATTCAGCCAATTCATAAGAAAAGTATTTTTTTGAATATACAACCTAGTAATGATTTCTCGCACTTCTTGAAAAATCCAACTATGTGTCTCTTGTTCGAGTTCTAAAAAATAATCAAATTTATATTCATTATTTTCATCTATAAAATAATGATGAAACAACTCAGAAAAAGAATAACCCCACATTGTCCTTTTTATTTCTTCTAACTTTTGTTTTGCGAACTTTGACATGTCTTCTTGGTACATTTTTAGTTTTTCTATTGAAACCTTTTCTAGCTTTTCGTTTATAACAGATGTTAAATTTTCCATTTCAATTACCTCCAATTTAATTATATTGTATCATGTTAAGCTTTTCTACATGTATAAAAAAGATGCATGATGCATCTTTTTTATACATGTAGATTGGTTTTTCAAGAAAGGCGTACGCCTTTCTTATATATCCAAACTAATACCATTTTTATCCAACCACATTTCTCTTTCTTTGTAGTCAGGCATAACCCTATCCACAACACTCCAAAATTCTGGTGAGTGATTATTATGAATTAAATGAAAAAAATTTAGAATTTATCTTTCGTTCTTGATTTATTTTTAAATTCTGATATAAAAACAAAAAAGGCGATGTTAGCTTGAGAGAAAAATCTATTGTTGGTGATTTAATTAATTTTAGAGGATTAGTTTATGCACCTGTTAATGAAAACGGTGTTATTTTTTTATTCGGAAAAGTAGCAGAAGATTTTAATATGTACATAGAAGAAATAAAACCTGGGTTTCCTGATTGTATCGCAAGAAGATTTATCGGTAAGGGTTGGGAAAGAGTGGCGATAGAATTTGAATATCAAAGTTATAATTTTAAAACTCATGGGCACGATCCCGAACATTGTGACTTAATAGTTTGTTGGGAACACAATTGGAAAGATTGTCCCATCGAGGTGCTTGAATTAAAAACGGAAATCCAATCGTTAGAAAACAATCCAGTTAAAAGACCTGACGGAACTAAAAATAATTCAACAACTTTTGAATCAATTGAAGAATTTTATAGGCTGCTTGATTGCAATAAAAATGTTCAAAAATGGTTTAATAACATTTATAAAAATTTAACGGAACATGATGATAATATTTGGGCAAAAGTTAGCACAAAGTTTATTGGTTTGTATTCACCAGAAAAATCCTTTGCTTCCGTGAGGCTATATAAAAATTCCATTAGTATTGAATCTTTTTCAAGAGGTGCGGAAATAGAAGGAATAAGTCAAACAAACAAAAACTCTCCACGTTGGATCAAGTTCTCGATAAAAAAAGATGATGATGCAAAAAAAGCAATAAATATTTTGTTAGAATCACAAAAAAGATTAAAAGAAGCTATTGAAGACGGCGAACCAACAAGTTATTTTTCTGGTGGTGAATTGGGTGCAAAAATAGAAAACGATGAAGAAGAAGAGAATTAAAAAAAGCACTGATTAGTGCTTTTTAACTTTATTAAATTGCATATATTTTGTCAAAATAAAATTCTGAATTGTTTTTAGTGAACTTTATATCTTTTAAAATTTGGCAACCGTCTTCATGTTTACTATGTTTTGTAACGGTCATTTCGTATGTATCCAATGGATACTTTTCTAAAAACTCAACACCCAGTTCTAACCCTTTTTGAATCGCTTCGTCTTCTTTTAATTTTCCACTTGGTACAGTTTCATAAAAATTTTTCAAAATAAAGAACGATTTAACCAAATCGTCATTGGCTCTCTTCAATTTATCTTCATTTCTGTCTGTAATCAACGGCATAGTGAGTAACTTAAAAGCAACATCTTGTAGAATTTCATCTCGTTTGTGATCAAAAATTCCTATGTAGCTATTTTTCTGTCTCAATAAAGAATTAACAAATTGGTCATAATCCTCGCCGTAACTACTAGTCGGATACTTTCCTTTCGCTGCAACAGTTAATAATAAAAAACATTTTCTATCAACATCAAATTTCTTTAAAAATTCTTCTATTTTCATATAAAACCCTCCAAATACAAATAGTTTTTAATAAAATTTCTTAAAGGAATAGGTTGTTATTAACCTATTTCTTTCGCTTATTTTACTTCTGAATTGTACTCTCCGCTGCTGATTTCTTTCGCCCATACCTCTGCATCAAATTCTGAATCTGTGAAAACAGTATGATCAACACGAACCACTTTATATGCAGGTCCTTGAAAATCAACGAAAATGTTCTCACCTACTCTAGGTATTTGTTTTATTGCCACTCTTCTATTATCTTTCCAACCATCTCCGTCTTGAGGTTTTAAGTGAAGAAAAATCCAGTTGTTTTTATCTTCAATTCTCTTTTCAAAATTACCTTTTACATCGTATGCTTCATCAATTGTTTTCATAAAATCATTCCTTATGTAAGATACTTATATTATACCATAAATAAACAATATACGGTTGTTTTAATAGTAAAAAAACACATCTTTTTGATGTGTTTTTTTGAATTGTCCATGACAAGATGGACGACTATGAACCGTTACATATCTTAATGCAAATTTGTCTGTGACGAGAAAGACGATGTATTGCTTTTTCTTAACAAAATCTCAAAAAATAATCTTGCGTACTCTCAACGAGTAATCTGTATTTAAATTTAGAACACTATTCGGCACTCCCCAAATAGTGCTTGAAGATTGAATTTACATTCAAGAAACCATGTGGCTGGACTTATGGTTTTCAACTACCCTTCCTCGCCCGTAATCTTCAAAAGCAAATGTTTTTCGTGAACTTAATCCCGTGTCATTCGATATTGTTTCTCAAATCCAGTATCTCACAGCTAATATTTCTCTATCAAAAGATAGAAGCCGTTTAAGTATATTCTGTTGAGATGAAATTCTTCACTTAGCGGAACGACACCTTAATTCAACAGTCGCATACAATTTGTGTATAAAGTAAGGAGCACACACAACGTGCGAAAGCGATTTGTGATTAGAAATCTTGTTAATTCCAAATCACTTTTCAATTACTGGTGCTATGACCAACCTTATATTTACTATACATAATATTCCGCAAAAATTAAGCAAATCCTTCTCAAAAAAAGAACTATTGTTTGGACACTGAAGATAATAACACATTATTTTAAAGCTACGCTTTAAAGCGGAGACTAAAGATAATTGTACTTTTTTAGGAAAAATGGAAAATAAAACATATGGAAAATATATCCTTATTTCAAAGGAAATAAGGAATAAACACCGAAAAATTTATACGTAATTTTTAAAAAATATAAAAAATTAAAATTTAACCATTGTGGAGGGAAAACATGACAAATTTACATTCAAAATTATTTAGCGCATCAGACAGTTTACGAAGCAAAATGGATGCTTCAGAATATAAAAATTACTTATTAGGATTAATCTTTTACAAATATTTGTCAGATAAGTTGTTAGTAAAAGTAGTAGAAATAGCAGATGAATCAATAGAAAAATACAACACACAAGAAAAACAAACTCGTTTATATACAGAATCACTACAAGATGAAGAAATAAAAAATGATTTAATCGAAACATTAGTAGATACATTAGGTTATGATATTGAACCAGCGTATTTATTTAATATGTTAGCTGATCAAGCAAAACAAAACACCTTTCAATTAAGCGACTTGAATAAATCCTTTATAAACTTATCAACAAAATATGAACAATTTAATGGATTGTTTGATGATGTAGATTTAAATTCGAAAAAATTAGGTTCAGATGACCAACAGCGAAACATTACAATTACGGAAGTATTAAAAAGTTTAAATGAAATTGATGTGATGGGACATCATGGGGATGTTATTGGTGATGCATATGAATTTTTAATTAGCCAATTTGCATCAGAAGCTGGTAAGAAAGCTGGAGAATTTTATACACCTCAAGAAGTTTCTGATATGATGGCTCGAATTGTTACCATTGGTCAAGAAGATAAAAAACTATTTAGCGTATTTGATCCAACGATGGGTTCAGGTTCTTTAATGTTAAATGTTCGAAAATATGTGAAATTTCCAGACAGTGTTAAGTATATCGGTCAAGAATTAAATACAACCACTTATAATTTGGCAAGAATGAATTTAATTTTACATGGTGTTAATAAAGAAGATACACGATTACGAAATGGAGATACATTGAATAAAGATTTTCCGAGCGATGAACCATATACTTTTGACTCTGTTTTAATGAATCCTCCGTATTCTGCAAGCTGGTCATCGGACGCTACATTCTTAGATGATTCTCGTTTTAATCGTTATGGAAAACTTGCGCCAAAATCAAAAGCAGATTTCGCGTTCCTTTTGCATGGATTTTATCATTTAAAAGATTCTGGAACAATGGCAATTGTCTTACCTCACGGGGTACTGTTCCGTGGAGCAGCGGAAGAGGTTATTCGTAAAAAGCTATTAGAAGATGGTAGCATTGATACTGTAATAGGCATGCCAGCAAACTTATTTTTTGGAACGCCAATTCCAACAACAGTTATTATTTTAAAGAAAAATCGTACCACTCGTGATGTTTTATTTATTGATGCAAGCAAGGAATTTGTAAAAGGAAAGAATCAAAATAAACTTTCAGAAGAACATATTAATAAAATTGTTGATACATATAAGAAAAGAAAAAATGTTGAGAAGTATGCTCACTTTGCTACTTTTGAAGAAATCAAAGAGAATGATTACAATTTGAATATTCCGAGATATGTAGATACGTTCGAGGAAGAAAAATCTGTTGATATGGAAACTATTGGTTTAAATATCAAAGATATTCGAAAGAAAAAAGAAAAACTAAGATCTACTTTATTTGATGAAATTTCTTCATTACAATTCGATGAAGAACATGCTAAATGGATCGAGGGAGCATTAGAGGTGTTTAATCGTGAAAAATAATCATACACCAGAAGTTCGATTTTCAGAGTTTAATAAAAATTGGGAACATCGTAAATTTAAAGATTTTTCCTCTAATTCTGGTAAGAAAAATACAATGGGTGAAAATTATCCAGCATATTCTGTAAGCAATAAATTAGGATTAGTTAGCCAAACAGAACAGTTTGATGGGAGTCGATTAGACAATTTAGATAAAACATCTTATAAATTAGTTAACCCTAATGAATTCGCCTATAATCCAGCTAGAATTAACGTTGGCTCTATAGCATTCAATAACCTCAATAAAACAGTAATTGTAAGCTCGCTTTATGTAGTATTAAAAATGAGTGAGAAGCTAGATAATGAGTTTATCCTACAATTTATTAAGTCGCATTTTTTTATTGATGAGGTAAGACGAAATACTGAAGGAAGTGTAAGAGAATATTTATTCTTTGAAAACTTCAAAAATATTAAATTCCCTTACACTTCTAACAAAGATGAGCAAGTTAAAATTGGTCAATTTCTCAAAAAACTAGATGACACGATTTCTCTTCATCAGCAAGAACTTGACATCCTCAAACAAACAAAACAGGGATTCTTGCAAAAAATGTTTCCAAAAGAAGGAACTTCAGTGCCAGAAGTACGTTTCCCAGGATTCGCTGGAGATTGGGATAAAAAAACAATGGGAAAAATTTTAAATGAATATACAGATAAATCTAAAGTAGAAGACGAATTCGAATTATTAAGTTCTACCAACAATGGAATGGAAGTAAGAAATGGTAGAGTCAGTGGTACAAGCAATATCGGTTATAAGATAATTAGAAAAGGAAACGTAGTTTTATCACCTCAAAACTTATGGTTAGGTAATATTAATTATAATTCTGAGTTTGAGATAGGCATTGTCTCTCCAAGTTATAAAACGTATAACATTTTAAACTCAGACAAAAATTTTATAGCACAATATATTAGATTACCTCAAATGTTTAAAGAATACGAACAAGCTTCAATACAAGGTGCAAGCGTAGTAAGGAGAAATCTTGACCCTGATTTATTCAACAAAATACCAATTTTCGTTCCTTCAATCGAAGAACAACAAAAAATCGGAGAATTTTTTAAACAGTTAGACGATACTATCGAACTTCATCAACGTGAATTAGATGTGTTAAAAGAAACCAAGAAAGCGTTTTTGCAAAAAATGTTTATTTAATTCAGCAGGAGGTGTAGATATGACAAATATACCACACAACAGCGAAGCTGATGTGGAGTGTCGCCTAATTGAAGTATTAGGCGAAGGACATAATCAGTGGAATTACCGTCAAGATTTGAAATCAGAAGAAGATCTATGGAACAATTTACGTCAAAAAATTACGCAAAACAACTTATCAGAAATAGGGGAACATCCCCTTTCTGATAAAGAATTCGATATGATTAAAACACAATTGCTATCAAAAACAAAAACACCTTTTGATGCTGCAAGATGGCTAAAAGGAGAAAATGGAATTTCTCGGATTACAATTGAACGTGAAAATACTTCTTTAGGTTCAATGTCGTTGATATTATATTCAAATCAAGACGTTGGTGGTGGAATTTCTACATACGAAGTAGTGCATCAAATCGCCAAACAAAAAACGAATGTGGATGGTCGCGATCGAAGATTTGATGTAACTCTCTTGATCAATGGTTTACCCATTGTTCAAATCGAATTAAAACAAGCTAATGCGAAAGATGGGGTATTCCAAGCCTATCATCAAATCAAGAAATATGCAGAAGAAGGAATGTTTAGAAATAACATTTTTTCTACACTGCAGTTATTTGTTATTTCTAACGAACAAACAACTCGATATTTCGCTAATGCAATGCCAAAAGACATGCACAAAAAGTTTGTTTTTAGTTGGAGAACAAAAGATAATCGGAAAGTAGAAAATCTTTATGAATTTTCAAAACAAGTTTTAAGCATTCCTGACGCCCATCGATTAATTGCGCATTATACCATCGTAAGCGAAGATCAAGACAATAAAGTTTTAATGGTTTTGCATCCGTATCAAATTCATGCAATTGAAGCTTTGTTTACTGCTGCGATGAAACATCGTTCAGGATATATTTGGCACGCAACAGGTTCAGGAAAAACCCTGACAAGTTTTGTTTCCACAAAATTATTAGCCCGCAAACCAGGTGTCGATCGTACTATTATGCTTATTGACAGAAAAGATTTAGACAATCAAACAACAAGTGAATTTACAAAGTTTGCATCTGAGTTTAATACTGGTATTTCTTCGGGTAGTAGCAAATCAAACAGTTTAATTGTAGGGACTGGAAGTTCCAAAAAGTTAAGCGAAGCGCTATTATCTGATGCTAATTCCAATACTATCATTGTTA
>Ga0268252_1000251_pt1 | contig 37382 bp, 36 predicted proteins | sample AgamicMgSfrz_FD_200244 | JGI IMG/M metagenome (GOLD analysis project Ga0268252, IMG submission 200244) | Agave microbial communities from Guanajuato, Mexico - Mg.Sf.rz (v2) (version 3) | ecosystem: Host-associated > Plants > Phyllosphere > Phylloplane/Leaf | place: Guanajuato, Mexico | collected... | reverse complement strand
TACCGTCTACTACGCGGCGCTCTTCGAGGGCAAACCGCAGTCGTTGAAGAAACGTCTAGGCATGATCTCGCCCTGATACACGAACTGCCGCGCGAGACGCGGCAGTGTTCTTTTTAGGACTCGAACATGGATCGCCAGACCGTCGCGCTGCTGGGCGGCACCGGCTTCATCGGCAGCCGGCTCGTCAATGCGCTGATCGATGCCGGCAAGCACGTGCGGATCGGCACGCGGCGGCGCGACCACGCGCGCCACCTGCAGATGCTGCCGGTCGATATCGTCGAGCTCGACGCGCTCGATACGCGCACGCTCGCACGCTTCGTCGCCGGCGCGCACGCGGCGATCAACCTGGTCGGCGTGCTGCACGGCGGCCGTGGCATGCCGTACGGGCCGGGCTTCGAGCGCGCGCACGTCGCGCTGCCGGCCGCGCTGGCGACCGCCTGCAGCGAGGTCGGCGTGCGGCGCCTGCTGCACATGAGCGCGCTCGGCGCCGATTCGCACGGCGCGAGCATGTACCAGCGCTCGAAGGGCGATGGCGAAGCCGCGCTGCATGCAGTCGCGGCCACCGATTCGCTCGCGCTGACGATCTTCCGTCCGTCGGTCGTGTTCGGCCCCGGCGACGCTTTCCTCAACACGTTCGCGAACCTGCAGCGCACGGTGCCCGTGCTGCCGCTCGCGATGCCCGACGCGCGCTTCCAGCCGGTATTCGTCGGCGACGTCGTGCGCGCGTTCGTCAACACCCTCGATCTCGTCGGCGCGCACGGCAAGACCTACGAGCTCGGCGGCCCGACCGTCTACACGCTCGAGCAACTGGTGCGCTACTGCGGCACGCTGGTCGGCCGGCAGGCACGCATCGTGCGACTGCCCGACGCGCTTGCGCGGCTGCAGGCGAGCGTGTTCGAATGCCTGCCGGGCGAACCGGTGCTCACGCGCGACAATCTCGCGACGATGTCGGTGCCGAACGTGCTGTCGGGGCCGCTCGCGCCGGAACTCGGGATCTCGCCCGCGAGTCTCGAAAGCATCGCGCCCGCGTACCTCGGCGAAGCGAGCGGGCGCTCGCGGTTCGACTGGTTCCGCTCGCGTCGCTAGCCCCGCGCGCGGGGCGCTGCCGGCCGGCCTCTTTCTTTTCCTTTTTCGCATTTTCCGGAACCCCGTCATGAAGCTCGTCATTGGAGACAAGAACTACTCGTCGTGGTCGATGCGGCCGTGGCTGCTGCTCGCGCATTTCGGCATCCCGTTCGACGAGATCGTGGTCGAGCTGCGTCGCGACGACACGGCGGCGCGCATCCGCGAATACTCGCCGACCGGCAAGGTGCCGTGCCTCGTCGACGATCACGGCTTGGCGATCTGGGATTCGCTCGCGATCGCCGAGACGCTCGCCGAGCGCTATCCGCAATTCCCGATGTGGCCGGCCGACCCGCTCGCACGCGCGCATGCGCGCTGCGTATCCGCCGAAATGCATTCGGGCTTCGCGGCGCTGCGCACGCAGATGGGCATGAGCATCCGCGCGTCGATGCCGGGGCGCGGCGCGACGCCCGAGGCGCTCGCCGACGTCGCGCGCATCGACGCGCTGTGGAGCGAATGCATCGAGGCGTCGGGCGGGCCGTTCCTGTTCGGCGAATTCGGGATCGCCGATGCGATGTATGCGCCCGTCGTGATGCGCTTCAACACGTATGCGCCGGCGCTGTCGCCGGAGGCGGCCGGCTACGCGGCGCGGGTGACCGCGCTGCCGGCCGTGCAGCAGTGGATCGATGCCGCGCGCCGTGAAACCAACGTGATCGCCGAATACGAGCCGCAGCCATGAACATCTACGCAGTAGGCGGCGCGATCCGCGACGAATTGCTCGGCGTGCCGGTGCAGGACCGCGACTACGTGGTGGTCGGCGCGACGCCCGAGCAAATGACCGCGCAGGGCTTCCGGCCGGTCGGCAAGGATTTCCCGGTGTTCCTGCATCCGCAGACGCAGGAGGAGTACGCGCTGGCGCGCACCGAGCGCAAGACGGCGGCCGGCTATCACGGCTTCCAGTTCCACTACGCGCCGGACGTGACGCTCGACGAGGATCTCGCGCGGCGCGACCTGACGATCAACGCGATGGCGCGCGAGGTGAGCCCGGAAGGCGCGCTGGTCGGCCCGGTGATCGATCCGTTCGACGGGCAGGCCGACCTGCGTGCGCGCGTGTTCCGGCACGTGAGCGACGCATTCGTCGAGGACCCGGTGCGAATCCTGCGCATCGCGCGCTTTGCCGCGCGGTTCGCGGATTTCACGGTGGCGGACGAAACGCTCGCGCTGATGCGGCGGATGGTCGATGCGGGCGAGGTCGACGCGCTCGTGCCCGAACGCGTATGGCAGGAAATCGCGCGCGGGTTGATGGAAGCGAAGCCGTCGCGGATGTTCGCGGTGCTGCGCGACTGCGGCGCGCTCGCGCGCATCCTGCCCGAGGTCGACGCGCTGTGGGGCGTGCCGCAGCGCGCCGATTACCACCCGGAAGTCGATACCGGCGTGCACGTGATGATGGTCGTCGACTACGCGGCGAAGCAGGGCTATTCGCTGGCGGTGCGCTTCGCGGCGCTCACGCACGATCTCGGCAAGGGGACGACGCCCGCGGACGTGCTGCCGCGCCACGTCGGCCACGAAAGCCGCAGCGTCGAGCTGCTCAAGCCGTTGTGCGAGCGGCTGCGGGTGCCGAACGAATGCCGCGATCTCGCGCTGGTGGTCGCGCGCGAGCACGGCAACCTGCATCGCGTGATGGAGATGGGCGCGGCCGCGCTGGTGCGGCTCTTCGAGCGCAGCGACGCGCTGCGCAAGCCGGCGCGCTTCGCCGAGTTGCTGCAGGCCTGCGAATCGGATGCGCGCGGCCGGCTCGGGCTCGATGCGCAGCCGTATCCGCAGGCCGAGCGGCTGCGCGTCGCGCTCGCGGCGGCGCGCAGTGTCGACGCCGGCGCGATCGCACGCGGCATCGGCAACGATACGGAGAAGATCAAGGAAGCCGTGCATCGCGCACGAATCCAGGCCGTCGCGCAGGCGCTCGCGATCGGCGAGTAGTCGGCAAGTGACAGGCAAGTAGCAGGCGCGGCCTGCGCGCCGGCCAGCCGTTACTGTTTCTTCTTGCGCGCCGGAGTCGCGGCCGCCGGGCGTTTGCCGGCGGCGGCGCGCGGCTTCGCCGCCGCCTTCTTTTCGGCTGCGCCTGCCCTGGACGGCCGTGCCGCGGCGGCGTCGCGGTCATCCCGTTTGGACGCCGGCGCGCGCCGGCTCACGCGCGGCTCGCCGGGCTTCGACTGCCTGATTTCCGTCGTCGCGGATACGAATTCCGCACCACTGTCGTCGAACAGCGGCAGCGTGCTGACGGTGATCAACTCGGCCGGCCCGCCGCCGACATTGGCCACGCGATGCCGCTTGCGCGCGTCGAAGTGCAGCGAGTCGCCGGGCGTCAGCGGGTAATTCTTCTTGCCGACCGTGTAGCAGACGCGGCCCGCCAGCACGTACACGAATTCATCGCCGCCGTGCGCGACCCATTCCGACCGGTAGCCTTCCATCATCTGCACCTTCAGCGCGTTGATCTGGCTGCCGTCGAACGTGGTCGACAGCCGCTCGTACCACTGCGACGCGGCGTCGAGCGCGTACGGCTTGCGGCTGCCCTCGTGCGAATCGGGCTGCGCCTGGCGCGGCTGCTCGATCAGCGTGCCGAGCGGCACCCCCAGCGCCTTCGCGACGTTGACGAGCGACGACAGCGAGATGCCCGTCAGATGGCGCTCGACCTGCGACAGGAACCCGACCGACAGGTTCGCTTCGGTCGCGACTTCCAGCAGCGTCTTCTTCGCTTCCCGGCGCAGGCGGCGAATGCGCTGGCCGATACGCATGAGGTCTGAATCCATGAATCTCTTTCGTGGCAACGAGTCGGGGCGCGGGCAAAGGGGCCGTGCGGCCGCCCGGGGGCGGCGAGGCCGGCGCATTGTACCGCGCAGCGTCGCGGCGGCGAATCGGCGTTGTGCCGGAATCCGCAGGCGGCACGCCGATTTTAGTCCTACGAAAATCTTGGCTTGACCTCGATTTCGACGTGCTCTAGATTCTGTCGCGCATCAAACAAAGTTAAGTGAGACAAAAATTTTACCGAAGGCCTGCCTCTCGGCCGGCGGCGCGGCCCGGCCGCGCGTCGTGCCGCGCGTGACCTGCGCCGCAACGACGTGCCGTGCCGGCGCGCGATGCCGCGGCACGCCGCCGGCCGCCGACAACAATGAATAACGGGCATCCGATGATCGATCGACTGAAATACAGCTTCTCCGGCCTTCCCCCGTACGACGCGTCCGTCGCCGCTACGCAGGCCGGCCTGTCGCGCCTGCTCGATGCCGCGCGACTCGATGCGGTGCTGATCACGTCGCAGGACGAATACGTGACCGAGTACCTGCCGCGCGGCAACAACCCGCGCTACGCGGTGTCCGGCTTCGACGGCTCGGCCGGCTGCGGAATCTTCCTGAGCGCGGCGACCGCGCAGGCGCTCGATCTGCCGCCGTTCGTGCTGTTCGTCGACGGCCGCTATCACTTTCAGGCCGACGAGCAGTGCGATCCGGCGCGCGTGCGCGTCGAGAAGCTCGGCATGAACGTGACGATCTGGCAGGCGATGGCCGACTGGCTGCTCGCGCACGCGAGCCGGCTCGCGCGGGTCGGCTACGACGCGCGGCGGATCAGCGTCGCGCAGCGCAACCGGCTGTTCGAGCAGACGCAGGCCGCGTCGCTCGACTGGACGAGCTTCGCCGAGCGCGAGATCGACCGGGCGATCGCGCTGCCGGGCTGGAACGTCGAGCGGCCGATCTTCGAGATCCCGGCAGCGATGACCGGCCTGAGCGTCGTGCAGAACCTCGACGCGCTGAACCGCCGGCTCGCCGCGCATACCGGCGCGGCCGACGGCAAGACCGCGTTCTTCACCTGCGCGTCGGACGATCTCGCGTATCTGCTGAACAGCCGCGGCTATCACATCCCGAATGCATCGTCGCACCTCGGCTTCCTGTTCGCGGTCGGCGGGCGGGTGGCGCTGTTCCTCCCGGAAGGCTGCGACCGCTGCGAGGTCGCGCTCGATTCGTATCCGGCGCTGCAGGTGATCCGGCGCGATGTCGCGGCGCTCGAGCGCTTCCTCGCGCAGTTCGCCGTCGAGCACGTGTGCTACGGCTTCGAATCGGTGAACTGCGCGCTCGTCGACGCGGTGAAGCGGGTGTGGCCGCACGCGCGGCATGCCGATTTCAACCCGGTCGAGGCGCTGCGGGCGAGCAAGACGCCGGCGGTGCTCGACCGGTTCCGCGACGCGTTCGCGCGCAGCTGCGCGGCGATCGCCGAGACGATGCGCTGGGCGAAGACCGGCGAGCCGGGCGTGCGCCACACCGAGTACGACCTCGCGCGCCGGATCAACGACGCGTACGGCGCACGCTCCGCGGTCGCGCTGTCGTTTCCGTCGATCGCGGCGAACGGCGCGAACAGCGCGTTCGCGCATTACACGGCGGCGAGCGCCGACGTCGAGCTGACCGAAGGCGAACTCGTGCTGCTCGACAGCGGCGCGTACTACGAAGCCGGCTTCGCGACGGACTGCACGCGCGTCGTGCTGCGCCGCACGCGGCCGGACACGGTCGCGCAGCCGTGGCAGCGCGAGATCTACACGGTCGCGCTGAAGGCCTGCATCAAGGGGCTCGTCACCCGCTTTCCGGCCACCGCGACGGGCGGCGACGTCGATGCGCTGGTGCGGCAGGTGTGCCGCGACCATGGCCACGATTTCGGCCACGGCACCGGGCACGGCGTCGGGATTCACGTGCACGAGGGCGGCGTGCGGTTCGCGCCGGGCGCGACGTACGGGCTGGTGCCGAATGCGGTGATTTCGGTCGAGCCGGGCATCTACCTGCCGGGCAAGGGCGGCGTGCGGATCGAGAACATCGTGATCGTGCGGGCGGACGACGCGCAGCCCGGCACCGTGACGTTCGAGAACATCGTGACGGTCGGCTACGACTGGGACCTGATCGATCTGGATCTGCTGGACGACGCCGAGCGCGCGTACCTGCGCGACTACGAGCGGCTGTGCGTGGAACGCGGCACGCAGGTCACTGCGTGTCCGCTGTTGTAACGAAGGGGAAGCAGCGACGCGGCCGCCGGGCGGCCGCGCGGCGCGCCGTCAGCCGGTCAGCGCGTGAGCGCCGACACGCGTCCGTCGGGGCCGTACACGCCGGCCGGCGCGGGCGCCGAGCGCAGCACCGCGAGCGCGCGCTCGTTGTAGTCCATCCGGATCCGGATCAGCATCCCGTTGTTCGCGTTGGCCTGGCGCGCGCGTTCGGCGGCCTGTTGCAGCAGTTGCCAGCGGCTCGCGAGGCGCGCGTCGCGCTCGGCCGCCTGGTCCATGCCTTTCTTGCCGGCCGGAAAGCCGAGCGCGGAAAGCTGCGTGTCGCGCGTGCGTTCGAGCTGCGCGAGCCGGTCGATCAATGCGCTTTTCTTCTCGACGATCCCGGGCAGCATCTCGAGCGGCTCGGCCGTCGTCAGCGCCTTTTCCTCGTAGGCGAGCAGGGACGCGAACGCTTCGACCGTCGCGTGTTCGTCGTTGACCGTGGCCAGCAGCTCTTCTCTCATCGCGTCATGCTCGTCACGCCGGTGCGCGGGATGGCCGCACGCCGGCAAACCGGGTGAACCGGCCACGAGGCCGGGATTAGCTGCCCTGCGGGCGCTGCTGCTGCAGCAGTTCGCGGGCGGTGTTCAATACGCCGTCGGCAATCTTGTTCGCGTCGATCGTCAGCGTGCCGTTGTTCAGCGCGTCCTTGATCGACTGGACCAGGCCCGTGTCGATATCGGCGTCGCCCGACGCGGAGACCGAACGCAACTGGCCGGACAGACCCGACAGGTTCACGGTCGTGTCGCCGCCGCTCGATCCTGCATCGGCTGCCTGCGCGGACGACTGGGCCGTGCCGGACGGCGCACGGGCCGCGCCGTTGCCGGTCGGCGCGAGGGGGCTCGGTTTCGGAGTGGAATCGATCTTCACGATGGGTTTCCTGTACGGTTTGACCCAGATAACGGCCGGGTCGGCCCGAACTTTAGCATCGCGAGCCCGAAATGCTCCGAATAAACAATTCTTTACATTCTTGCGGCAGATCCGTCCCTACAGCGGAATTTCCACGGTGCCGGCGTCCTTGACGATCGCCGTGACGATCTGCCCGGCCGCCATCCGCACCCGCACCGACTGGCCCGGCGCCGCATTCGCGAGCACGCTGCCTTCGGCCGAAATCGTGAAGCCGGGGCCGGCCGCGACGACCCGCACCGTCTGGCCGGCCGACACCGACGCCGCGCTCTTCAGCATGTCCTGCCGCAGCGGCAGCCCGGCCGAGATGCGCGCGAGCGCGGTCGCGCCGATCGCCTGTGCCGGATCGGTGATCACCGCGAGCGGCATGACCGTCAGGTCGCCGTCGCGTGCGACCAGGTCGGCCGCAGAGAGCGGCTCGCCGGGCGCGATCTGGCGCGCGGCGACGTAATAGGTGGCCTGCACGGCGACCTTCGCCTGCAGGTAGACGGTCCACGGCCGCTCGCCCGCGCAGCGCACGCCGACCGTCGTGCGGCCCCACAGGCGCGCGCCGGTCGGCAGGAACGGTTCGAGCGTCGTGCACGCGGCGAGCCCGCGCGGAAAGGCGGTCGTGACCGTCGCGGTGGTCTTGCCGGGCAGGCCGGCGATCTGCTGCTGCAGGAACGCGAGCGCCGCGCGCCGGATCGTTTCGGGGTCTTGCTGGCCGGGCGGCGTCGCGGGTTGGGCCGTGGGCTGGGCCGCGACGGTAGCCGGAGCCGGGCGGGCCGAAGCGGCCGCCGTGCGCGGCGCCGTTGCCGAGGCTGCACGGGCTGCCGCGAAGCGGGCGGCAGCGGCCGGTTGCGGCGCAGGCCGTGCGGAATTCGCGGCAGGCTCGGCCGTGCCGGCGACGACCGTCGCGATGGCGGCAGGGTCGACAGCGCGCGGCGGCGCACCGTACCCGGCATTCGCGCGGGCGGCTGCGTAGACCGGAGCCGGCGCAGCGGCCGGCGGCGGAACGCTCGTCACGACCATCTGGCTGGCCGGTTGCGCCGCGTAGTCGCTGCCGGTCGCGGCGCTCGCCCCGCCAACCGCGCGCTGCAGGCCTGAGGCCGAAGCCGAAGCGACGCCCGCATTCCCGCCGAACTGCCCGCCGCTCGCCGCATTGGCGTGCGCGAGCGCGGTTTCGGCCGTCTCGCCGCGTCCGGGAATCACGATCATCCCGTCGTCCGCATGGGCGGCAGGCGCGGCGATCCACAGCGCCGCGGCGAGCGCGAACGCGCGCCGGACGTGCGTGAGCCGCCCGTTCCTGTCGCGAAGTGCGTCGCCCGTCATCGCCGTGTCCTCGATCCGTTGATCCGCTTCGCATTCTAGGGAGCCGGGGCGTCGCGCAAACGATGAATAGAGGGGGCCTTTGCCGCGTTATTCGCCCGATTGCCGGTTGCGTCCCGCGCCTACCATCGCTGTCATGGAAAAAAGCCTCTCGGGTCGCCATCCGGTGCGAGGGGCGTGCAGCGCTTCATACGGAGAGACGCACACATGCTGGACAAACTCGATGCGGAATTCGCGTTCGGCCGACAGGCGCTCGACGTGCGCGCCTACCGGCAGGAACTGCTGTCGTCGAACATCGCGAACGCAGACACGCCCGGCTACCAGGCCCGCGACGTCGATTTCGCGTCGACGCTCGCGCGCTCGCTGAAGCAGACGAGCGGCGGCCTGGCGCCGAGCAACGCCGCGCAACTGCCGATGACGCAGCCGGCCGGCGTGACGAGCGGCATGTCGATGGTGTCGACGGCGCCGGGCCACATGGCCGGCACCGCGAAGCTGATCCCGACCGGCGGCCCGGCGGACGACTACGGCCGCGCGCAATACCGGATGCCGCTGCAGCCGTCGCTCGACGGCAACACGGTCGATCTCGACGTCGAGCGCGTGCAGTTCGCGAACAACGCGCTGCACTACGAAACCGGGATGACCGTGATGACCCAGCAGATCAAGGCGATGATCGCCGCGATCACGACGAACTCGTAACGAACTCGTAAGCGCCGCTTCCGAATCCGGACCCCAGCACAAGGAGCCTCCATGCCTTCGTTGATGAACATCTTCGGCGTCGCCGGTTCGGCGCTGTCCGCGCAATCGCAGCGCCTGAACGTCACCGCGTCGAACCTCGCGAACGCCGACAGCGCGACCGGCCCCGACGGCAAGCCGTACAAGGCCAAGCAGGTCGTGTTCGCGACCGACCCGCTGGGCGGCGCGCGCACCGCGTCCGGCCAGGGCGTGGGCGGCGTGCGCGTGACCAAGGTGATGGACGACCCGTCGCCGATGAAATCGACCTACGACCCGGCGAACCCGGCCGCCGACGCGAACGGCTACGTGCAGATGCCGAACGTCGACCCGGTACAGGAGATGGTGAACATGATCTCGGCGTCGCGCTCGTACCAGGCCAACGTCGAGACGCTGAACACCGCGAAGACGCTGATGCTCAAGACGCTGACGATCGGCTCGTAAGCCGCGCGCCGCCGACCTGACCGACCCGACACCGACAGTTCCGACAGAAGGCCAACAGGATGACTTCCTCCAACACGACGATCGGCAGCAACGGCACCAGCGTGTCGACGCTGCCGACCGACACGATGAACACCAACAACGTGTCGTCGACCAACGGCACGTCGGCGAGCGACCTGCAGGCGACGTTCCTGAAGCTGCTCGTCACGCAACTGCAGAACCAGGACCCGACCAGCCCGGTCGACAGCTCGCAGATGACGTCGCAGCTCGCACAGATCAACACGGTGAGCGGCATCGCGCAACTGAACACGTCGCTCACGTCGCTGTCGACGCAGCTCGCGGCCGGCCAGCAGACGCAGGCCGCGCTGCTGATCGGCACGAACGTGCTCGCGCCGGGCAACTCGGTCGCGGTGAAGAGCGGCGCGGCGTCGCCGTTCGGCGTGTCGCTCGCGAGCTCGGTGTCGAACCTGACGATCACCGTGAAGAACTCGGCGGGCGCCGTCGTGAACACGATCAACGCGGGCGCGCAGTCGGCCGGCACCGTGCCGTTCAACTGGACCCCGACCGACGCGGCCGGCAACGCGCTGCCGGACGGCGCGTATACGGTCAGCGCGTCGTACACCAACAGCGCCGGCACGCCGCAGGCGGCCACGACGCTCGCGGCCGCGCAGGTGCAGAGCGTGGTCAAGCAGGCGGACGGCACCGCGGGGCTCGTGCTGTCGAACGGCACGACGGTGGGGCTCACCCAGGTTGCGTCGATCTTCCCGAACACGAAGTCGTCCTCGTCCGGCGACACCACCACCAACTGATCGAGCTTTCCCGTAACGGAGAACGAAATGGGTTATCAACAGGGTCTGAGCGGCCTCTCGGGCGCATCGAACGCGCTCGACGTGATCGGCAACAACATCGCGAACGCGAACACGGTCGGCTTCAAGTCGAGCACCGCGCAGTTCGCCGACATGTACGCGAACTCGGTCGCGACGTCGGTCAACACGCAGATCGGCATCGGCACGACGCTGAACTCGGTGCAGCAGCAGTTCGGCCAGGGCACGATCAACACGACGAACTCGTCGCTCGACGTCGCGATCAACGGCAACGGCTTCTTCCAGATGTCGAACAACGGCGTGACGACGTACTCGCGCGACGGCACGTTCCAGCGCGACAAGAACGGCTACATCGTCAACGCGCAGGGCATGAACCTGATGGGTTACATGGCCGACAAGAACGGCGTGCTCAACACCGCGCAGACCGTGCCGCTGCAGGCGCCGACCACCAACATCGCGCCGACCGCGACGACCAAGATCACCGGCCAGTTCAACCTGAACTCGCAGGACACGGTGCCGGCCAAGACGCCGTTCAACGCGACCGACACCACGACGTACAACTACTCGACGTCGATCCAGGTGTACGACTCGCTCGGCGGCTCGCAGGCGGTCAACATGTACTTCGTGAAGTCGGCGGCCGGCACGTGGGAAGCGTACGCGGGCGTGCAGGGCGGCGCGACGAACGATCTCGGCACGATCACGTTCGATACGTCGGGCGCGATCAAGAGCACGACGACGGGCACGCCGGCCACGCCGACCGCGTCGCTCGGCCAGTTCCAGTTCACCGTGCCGAACACCGACGGCTCGGCGACGCCGCAGAATCTCACGCTCGACCTGACCGGCACGACGCAGTACGGCGGCAAGGACGGCGTGAACAACCTCGCGCAGGACGGCTACGCGAGCGGCACGCTCACCACCTATTCGATCGGCACCGACGGCAAGCTGACCGGCAACTACTCGAACGGCCAGACCGCCGTGCTCGGCCAGATCGCGCTCGCGAACTTCAACAACCCGAACGGGCTGGTGAACCTCGGCGGCAACCAGTATGCGGAATCGGCCGCATCGGGCGTGCCGCAGGTGTCGGCGCCGGGCAGCACGAACCACGGCACGCTGCAGGGCAGCGCGCTCGAGAACTCGAACGTCGACCTGACGTCGCAGCTCGTCAACCTGATCACCGCGCAGCGCAACTACCAGGCGAACGCGCAGACGATCAAGACGCAGCAGACCGTCGACCAGACGCTCATCAACCTGTAAGCGCGGATAACCGGCAGCCATGGACCGACTGATCTATACGGCGATGACGGGCGCGTCGCAGTCGCTCGACCAGCAGGCGATCGTCGCGAACAACCTCGCGAATGCGTCGACGACGGGCTTTCGCGCGCAGCTCGCGACGTATCGCGCGGTGCCGATGAATTTCGGCGACGGCAGCAACATCGACCCGACGACGACGCGCACCTACGTGCTCGCGTCGACGCCCGGCGCCGATTACGCGCCGGGTCCGATCACGCGCACCGGCAATCCGCTGGACGTCGCCGTGCAGGGCCCGGGCTGGCTGTCGGTGCAGACGGCCGACGGCAGCGAGGCGTACACGCGCGCCGGCAACCTGCACGTCGACGAGAACGGCCAGCTCGTCAACGCGAGCAACCTGCCGGTGATCGGCAACGGCGGCCCGATCTCGGTGCCGCCGAACGCGGAAGTGACGATCGGCAAGGACGGCACGGTGTCCGCGCTGATGCCGGGCGACCCGCCGACCGCGGTCGCGATCGTCGACCAGATGAAGCTCGTCAATCCCGATGCGGCCACGCTCACGCGCGGCAACGACGGGTTGTTCCGCACCGCCGACGGCAATCCGGCCGACGTCGACCCGAACGTGGTCGTCACGCCGAATTCGCTCGAAGGCAGCAACGTGAACCCGGTGACCGCGATGGTCGCGATGATCGACAACGCCCGGGCATTCCAGCTGCAGTCGAAGCTGATCCAGACGGCCGACCAGAACGAGCAGACGGCGAACCAGCTGCTCAACTTCAGCTGAGCGCCCGCGCCAGCCCACGCAGGAGACCTGACAAGTGAATCGTTCGCTCTATATCGCCGCCACCGGCATGAATGCGCAGCAGGCGCAGATGGACGTGATTTCGAACAACCTCGCGAACACCAGCACGAACGGCTTCAAGGCGTCGCGCGCGGTGTTCGAGGATCTGCTGTACCAGACCATCCGCCAGCCCGGCGCGAACTCGACGCAGCAGACCGAGCTGCCGTCGGGCCTGCAGCTCGGCACCGGCGTGCAGCAGGTCGCGACCGAGCGCCTGTATACGCAGGGCGGCCTCACGCAGACCGGCAACTCGAAGGACGTCGCGATCAACGGCGCGGGCTTCTTCCAGGTGCTGATGCCGGACGGCACCAACGCGTACACCCGCGACGGCTCGTTCCAGACCAACGCGCAGGGCCAGCTCGTCACGTCGAGCGGCTACCAGGTGCTGCCGGCGATCACCGTGCCGCAGAACGCGCAGTCGCTGACGATCGGCAAGGACGGCGTCGTGTCGGTCACGCAGCCGGGTTCGAGCAACGCGGTCCAGATCGGCTCGCTGCAGATCGCGACCTTCATCAACCCGACCGGCCTCGAGGCGAAGGGCGAGAACCTGTTCGCGGAAACGACGTCGTCGGGCGCGCCGAACGTGTCGCAGCCGGGGCTGAACGGCGCGGGCGTGCTCAACCAGGGCTACGTCGAGGCGTCGAACGTGAACGTCGTGCAGGAACTCGTCAACATGATCCAGACGCAGCGTGCCTACGAGATCAACAGCAAGGCCGTGACGACGTCCGACCAGATGCTGCAGACCGTCACGCAGATGAAGAGCTAACCGGAACGTCCCGTCGCAGCCATGAAGCAGGTTCGCCTCCCCTCGTCAGCCACCGTCCGCGCCGCCTGCGCGGTCGCGGTGGCGGCGCTCGCCGGTTGCGCGCAGATTCCGCGCGATCCGATCATCCAGCAGCCGATGACGGCGCAGCCGCCGATGCCGATGTCGATGCAGGCGCCCGGCTCGATCTACAACCCCGGCTACGCGGGGCGGCCGCTGTTCGAGGATCAGCGCCCGCGCAACATCGGCGACATCCTGACGATCATGATCGCGGAGAACATCAACGCGACCAAGTCGTCGGGCGCGAACACGAACCGGCAGGGCAACACCGACTTCAACGTGCCGACCGCCGGCTTCCTCGGCGGGCTGTTCGCGAAGGCGAACCTGTCGGCGACCGGCGCGAACAAGTTCGCGGCCACCGGCGGCGCGAGCGCGGCGAACACGTTCAACGGCACGATCACGGTGACCGTCACCAACGTGCTGCCGAACGGCAACCTCGTGGTCAGCGGCGAGAAGCAGATGCTGATCAACCAGGGCAACGAATTCGTGCGTTTCTCGGGGGTCGTCAACCCGAACACGATCTCGGGCGCGAACTCGGTCTACTCGACGCAGGTCGCCGACGCGAAGATCGAATACTCGTCGAAGGGCTACATCAACGAAGCCGAGACGATGGGCTGGCTGCAGCGCTTCTTCCTCAATATCGCGCCGTGGTGATGACGATGCAGACGACCCTGTTCCACTGCCTGTCGGCCCGCGCGCACGCGGCCGCGCGGCTCGCCGTCGCGTTCGCGGCGGTGGCCGCCGCCTGCGTGCTCGGCGCCGCGCCGGCGCACGCGGAACGCCTGAAGGATCTCGCGCAGATCCAGGGCGTGCGCGACAACCCGCTGATCGGCTATGGCCTCGTCGTCGGCCTCGACGGCACGGGCGACCAGACGATGCAGACGCCGTTCACCACGCAGACGCTCGCGAACATGCTCGCGAACCTCGGCATCTCGATCAACAACGGCTCGGCCAACGGTGGCCCGTCGTCGCTGAACAACATGCAGCTGAAGAACGTCGCGGCCGTGATGGTGACGGCCACGCTGCCGCCGTTCGCGCGGCCGGGCGAAGCGCTCGACGTGACGGTGTCGTCGCTCGGCAACGCGAAGAGCCTGCGCGGCGGCACGCTGCTGCTCACGCCGCTGAAGGGCGCGGACGGGCAGGTGTACGCGCTCGCGCAGGGCAACATGGCGGTCGGCGGCGCAGGCGCCAGCGCGAACGGCAGCCGCGTTCAGGTGAACCAGCTCGCGGCCGGCCGGATCGTCGGCGGCGCGATCGTCGAGCGCGCGGTGCCGAACGCGATCGCGCAGATGAACGGCGTGCTGCAACTGCAACTGAACGACATGGACTACGGCACCGCGCAGCGCATCGTGTCCGCGGTCAACTCGAGTTTCGGCCCGGGCACCGCGACGGCGCTCGACGGCCGCACGATCCAGCTCGCCGCGCCGGCCGATTCGGCGCAGCAGGTCGCGTTCATGGCGCGGCTGCAGAACCTCGACGTGAGCCCGGACAAGGCCGCCGCGAAGGTGATCCTGAACGCGCGCACCGGCTCGATCGTGATGAACCAGATGGTCACGCTGCAGAGCTGCGCGGTCGCGCACGGCAACCTGTCGGTCGTCGTCAACACGCAGCCGGTGGTGTCGCAGCCGGGGCCGTTCTCGAACGGGCAGACGGTGGTCGCGCAGCAGTCGCAGATCCAGTTGAAGCAGGACAACGGCGCGCTGAAGATGGTGACGGCCGGTGCAAATCTCGCCGACGTCGTGAAGGCGCTGAACACGCTCGGCGCGACGCCCGCGGACCTGATGTCGATCCTGCAGGCGATGAAGGCGGCCGGCGCGCTGCGCGCCGACCTGGAGGTGATCTAAATGGCGGCGAACCTTCCGAACGCAAACGACCTCACGCAGCGCTTCGCGCTCGACGTGCAGGGTTTCGACGCGCTGCGCGCGCAGGCGAAGCAGTCGCCGCAGGCCGGCGCGAAGGCGGTGGCCGGCCAGTTCGACGCGATGTTCACGCAGATGATGCTCAAGAGCATGCGCGACGCGTCGCCCGATGGCGGACTGTTCGATTCGCATACGTCGAAGATGTACACGTCGATGCTCGACCAGCAGCTTGCGCAGCAGATGTCGACGCGCGGGATCGGCGTCGCCGACGCGCTGATGAAGCAGTTGCTGCGCAATGCGGGCGCCGGCGCGGGCAGCGATACGGCAGCGGACGTGGGCGCGGGCGGCATGGGCGCCGGCGGCCTTGGCACGGCCGGCAACGAAGGCAGCCTCGCCGCGATGAACGCGATGGCGAAGGCCTATGCGAACGCGGCGAACAACGGCGGGCTCGCCGGTGCGCGCGGCTATTCGGCCGGCAGCGCGCTGACGCCGCCGGTCAAGGGCGCGAGCGGCGTGCAGGACGCGGACGCGTTCGTCGACCGGCTCGCGGCCCCCGCGCAGGCGGCCAGCGCGACGACCGGCATCCCGGCGCGCTTCATCGTCGGCCAGGCCGCGCTCGAATCGGGCTGGGGCAAGCGCGAGATCCGCGCGGCGGACGGCTCGACCAGCTACAACGTGTTCGGCATCAAGGCGAACAAGAGCTGGACCGGCCGCACCGTGTCGGCGCTGACCACCGAATACGTGAACGGCACGCCGCGCCGCGTGGTCGCGAAGTTCCGCGCGTACGACTCGTACGAGCACGCGATGACCGATTACGCGAACCTGCTGAAGAACAACCCGCGCTACGCGGGCGTGCTGAGCGCGAGCCGCAGCGTCGAGGGCTTCGCGCACGGCATGCAGAAGGCCGGTTACGCAACCGACCCGAATTACGCGAAGAAGCTGATCTCGATCATGCAGCAGATCGGCTGACGGGCCCGCCCGTCATCGGTTCGTCCCCCTTTCGGACCGCGCCCGGCAGCCCGCCGCGCGCGGTTTCAACGTTTGCGCGAAATAAATCGCCGTTTCGATCTAAACTTTCGGTCAGCACTGCCGCTAAGTGTGAGAGACCTGCGACCGGGCCCCCGTTCTGGCCCGGTTTTATTGCGTACCGGTTGCCCCGGGCGCCCATGACAAGAAAGACCGGCTAGCCATGAATATCGAAACGTCGACGGACCCCAGCCTGGATGCAGGCCACTCCGGGCCCGACTATGCCCGCCGCAATCCGCTGGAAATCGGCGTGCAGCTGCGCAACCTGGTGAATCGCGGCGATTTCCTGACCGTGCAGTACCCGGGTGGCCAGCTCGTCACGCGTCTGCTCGAGGTCGACGTCGGCGCGCGGACGTTCACGTTCGACTGGGGCGCGCTGTCCGAGCAGAACGCCGGCATCCTCGGCGCATCGCACTGCACGTTCGCGGCCTCGCCGGAGGGCGTGCGCGTCGAATTCACCACGGGCACGCCGCGCGAGACGCGCTACGAGGGGCTGCCCGCGTTCGTCGCCGATTTCCCCGACGTGCTGGTCTGCATCCAGCGTCGCGAATATTTCCGCGTGGACGCGCCGATCGTCGATCCGTTCCTGTGCCGCGGCAAGCTGCCGGACGGCGAGAGCTTCCTGTTCGAGGTGCACAACCTGTCGCTCGGCGGCGTGGGGCTGCGCACGGCCGACGAGCGCGTCGAGGCGCTCGAGGTCGGCACGCTGCTGCCGGACGTCGAGCTCGAGCTGACGGGCCACGGCAAGCTGTCGCTCGACCTGCAACTGGTGTCGCAACGTTCGACGCAGATGCCGAACGGGTCGCGCCGCTACCAGCTCGGCTTCCGCTACATGTCGCTGCCGGGCAGCGCGGAGAACACGCTGCAGCGGCTGATCACCCAGCTCGAAATGAAGCGCCGCTCGCTCGCGCGGGCCTGACGCGCACCCGGCGCCGGCCCCGTCCGGGCCGCCCGCGCAGCGCCGCCGGCGCCCTTCGCCGGCCGCTTCGAACGGCGACGCACGCCGGTGCGCCGCGCGTGCATTTTTTCCTCAATTTTTTCGATCCGCGGCCGTTATACCGGGAGTCACGCAACCCGGCGGCCGCAGCGCGGCCGGCTCATCAGGATCGCGCATGTCCAACTCACTCATGAACCTCGGTGTCAGCGGCCTGAATGCCGCGCTCTGGGGCCTCACGACGACCGGCCAGAACATCAGCAACGCCGCGACGCCCGGCTATTCGGTCGAACGCCCCGTCTATGCCGAGGCAAGCGGGCAGTACACCAGCAGCGGCTACATGCCGCAGGGCGTGAACACCGTCACCGTGCAGCGGCAGTACAGCCAGTACCTGAGCGACCAGCTGAACGGCGCGCAGACGCAGGGCGGCGCGCTGTCGACGTGGTACTCGCTCGTCACGCAGCTGAACAACTACATCGGCAGCCCGACGGCCGGCATCTCGACCGCGATCACGAGCTACTTCACCGGGATGCAGAACGTCGCGAACAGCGCGTCCGACTCGTCGGTGCGGCAGACCGCGATGAGCAATGCGCAGACGCTCGCGAACCAGATCACGGCGGCCGGCCAGCAGTACGACGCGCTGCGCCAGAGCGTGAACACGCAGCTCACCAGCACCGTCACGCAGATCAACGCGTACACCGCGCAGATCGCGCAACTGAACCAGCAGATCGCGTCGGCGAGCAGCCAGGGCCAGCCGCCGAACCAGCTGATGGACCAGCGCGATCTCGCGGTGTCGAACCTGTCGAATCTCGCGGGCGTGCAGGTGGTGCGCAACAGCGACGGCTACAGCGTGTTCATGTCGGGCGGCACGCCGCTCGTCGTCGCGGACAAGAGCTATCAGCTCGCGACCGTCACGTCGCCGTCCGATCCGAGCGAGCTGACCGTCGTGTCGCAGGGCATCGCCGGCGCGACCCCGCAGGGGCCGAACCAGTTCCTGTCCGACGCGTCGCTGTCGGGCGGCACGCTGGGCGGCCTGCTCGCGTTCCGCAGCCAGACGCTCGATCCGGCCGAAGCGCAGCTCGGCGCGATCGCGACCAGCTTCGCCGCGCAGGTCAACGCGCAGAACGCGCTCGGCATCGACCTGTCGGGCAAGGTCGGCGGCAACCTGTTTTCGACCGGCACGCCGATCACCTACGCGAACCAGGGCAATACCGGCAACGCGGCGCTGTCCGTGTCGTTCGCGAACGCCGCGCAGCCGACCACCAGCGACTACACGCTCGCGTACGACGGCACGAACTACACGCTGACCGACCGTGCGACCGGCACGGTGGTCGGTACGTCGACGTCGATGCCGGCCTCGATCGGCGGCCTGAACTTCTCGTTCTCGTCCGGCTCGATGAGCGCCGGCGACAAGTTCACCGTGCAGCCGACGCGCGGCGCGCTGAACGGCTTCGGCCTCGCGACGTCGAACGGCTCCGCGATCGCGGCGGCCGCGCCGTACGTGCCGTCGGCCACGACGACCAACACCGGCAACGGCACGATCGGCGGGCTGTCGGTCACGAGCGCGACGGCCGCGGCCAACGCGCACAACTACACGATCACGATGGGCGGCACCACGGCCGCGCCGACCTACACGGTCACCGACAACACGGCCGTGCCGCCGACGACCAGCGCCGCGCAGCCGTACCAGTCCGGCTCGTCGATCACGCTGACGGCGGGCGTCACGGTCACGGTGTCGGGCACGCCGGCGGTGGGCGACACGTTCAAGGTCGCGCCGAACACGGGCGGCACGAACGACGGCAGCAACGCGCTCGCGCTGTCGAAGCTCGTCAACTCGAAGTCATTCGGCAACGGCTCGGCCACGCTGACGGGCGCATACGCGAACTACGTGAACGGCATCGGCAACACGGCGAGCCAGCTGAAGTCGTCGAGCGCCGCGCAGACCGCGCTGGTCGGCCAGATCACGCAGGCGCAGCAGTCGGTGTCGGGCGTGAACCAGAACGAGGAAGCGGCCAACCTGATGCAGTACCAGCAGCTCTACCAGGCGAACGCGAAGGTGATCCAGACCGCGTCGACGCTGTTCCAGACCGTGCTCGGCCTGTTCAACTGATTTCGGGGTAAGCGATGCGGATTTCCACTGCGCAGTTCTACCAGATGAACGTTGCCCAGATGAGCGACCAGCAGGCGCAGCTCTCGCAGCTGTACCAGCAGATCTCGAGCGGCGTGAGCCTCGCGACGCCGGCCGACAACCCGCTCGGCGCGGCGCAGGCCGTGCAGCTGTCGATGACGTCGGCGACGCTGTCGCAGTACGCGTCGAACCAGAACGCCGCGCTGTCGTCGCTGCAGAAGGAAGACCAGACGCTCATCAGCGTCAACAACCTGCTCAACAGCATTCACACGGTCGTGATCCAGGCCGGCGACGGCTCGTTGTCGGACAGCGATCGCTCGGCGTTGTCGACGCAGTTGCAGGGCTATCGCGACCAGTTGCTGACGCTCGCGAATTCGACCGACGGCTCGGGCAACTATCTGTTCGCGGGCTTCCAGTCGGCCACCGCGCCGTTCTCGAACGCGCCGGGCGGCGGCGTGACCTACAGCGGCGACACCGGCTCGCGCCAGGTGCAGATCGCCGACACGCGCTCGATCGCGCAGGGCGACAACGGCGCGAACGTGTTCCTGTCGGTGCCGATGCTCGGCAGCCAGCCGGTGCCGCTCGCCGGCGCGGCCAACACCGGCACGGGCACGATCGGCGGCGTGACGATCACGAGCCCGTCGGCCGCGTCCAACGCGCACCAGTTCACGATCGCATTCGGCGGCACGGCCGCCGCGCCCACCTACACGGTGACCGACAACACCGTCGTGCCGCCGACCACGACGACCGCGCAACCGTATTCGGACGGCGCCGGGATCGCGCTCGGCAACGGCCTGTCGGTGCCCGTGTCGGGCAAGCCGGCCCCGGGCGACACGTTCACGGTCACGCCCGCGCCGCAGGCCGGCACCGACGTGTTCGCGGCGCTCGACACGATGATCGCCGCGCTGAAGGTGCCGATCAGCAGCAACACGACCGCCGCGACCGCGCTCGCGAACGCGATGACCACCGGCACGACCAAGCTGAACAACATGATGACGAACGTCCTCACGGTGCAGGCGTCGGTCGGCGGCCGCGAGCAGGAAATCAAGGCGATGCAGGCCGTGAACCAGACCAACACGCTGCAGGTCAGCAGCGACCTGGCCGACCTGACGAGCACCAACATGGTCGCGACGATCAGCCAGTTCCTGCAGATGCAGAACGCGCTGACGGGGTCGCAGAAGGCTTACGCGCAATTGCAGAACCTGTCGCTGTTCCAGTACATCAATCCGTGATGCACGACGCGCCGGCGGCGAGGTGAGCGCACGCTTACTTCGCTGTCGGCGCCCGCCGCCGCCCGTGCATCGTGTGCGGACGGACGCTTCACCGGGCCGCGCGGTCGCGCACCGGTTCTCTCATGCGGGCTGCCGCGTCCTCGTTTGGCCGGCCGCGCATACCGGCTCGCTTGCCAGCCCCCATTCCGCTCCGTAAACTCGCGCCAGATTCCAGACCGGCGCATCCCTGGCAGCCGGCGACCGACGACCGACAGGAGCGCTTTCCCCATGTCCGATTCCTATTTCCCGCGCTGGCGGGTCCAGCCGACCGGCGCGGCCTCGCGCGTCGTCGGCCCCGACGAGCGCCTCGCGTGGCCGCAGATGATCGCGATGGGTGTGCAGCACGTTGTCGCGATGTTCGGTTCGACCGTGCTCGCGCCGCTGCTGATGGGCTTCGACCCGAACCTGTGCATTTTCATGTCGGGCATCGGCACGCTGCTGTTCTTCGTGCTGGTCGGCGGCCGCGTGCCGAGCTACCTCGGCTCGAGCTTCGCGTTCATCGGCCTGGTGATCGCGGTGACGGGCTATGGCGGCAGCGGCCCGAACCCGAACATTCCGGTCGCGCTCGGCGGGATCGTCGCGTGCGGCGTCGTGTACGTCGCGCTCGGCGCGCTGGTGCAGGCGATCGGCACGCGCTGGATCGAGACGCTGATGCCGCCCGTCGTGACCGGCGCGGTGGTCGCGGTGATCGGGCTGAACCTCGCGCCGATCGCGGTCAAGGGCGTGTCGGGCTCGACCTTCGAATCGGTGATGGCGCTCGTCACGGTGCTGTGCGTCGGCGGTGTCGCGGTGTTCGCGCGCGGGATGATGCAGCGCCTCTTGATCCTCGTCGGGCTCGTGATCGCGTACGTGATCTACGCGATCGCGACCAACGGAATGGGCCTCGGCAAGCCGATCGATTTCGCGATCGTCGCGCAGGCCGCGTGGTTCGGTGTGCCGAGCTTCCGCGCGCCGGTGTTCGATCCGCACGCGATGCTGATGCTCGCGCCGATCGCGGTGATCCTGGTCGCGGAGAACCTCGGCCACATCAAGGCCGTCAGCGCGATGACGGGCACCAACCTCGACCGCTACGTCGGTCGCGCGTTCATCGGCGACGGGCTCGCGACGATCGTCTCGGGCAGCGTCGGCGGCACGGGCGTGACCACCTACGCGGAGAACATCGGCGTGATGGCCGTCACGCGCATCTATTCGACGCTGGTGTTCGCGGTCGCCGCGCTGATCGCGATCGGGCTCGGCTTCTCGCCGAAGTTCGGCGCGGTGATCCAGACGATTCCCGGCCCCGTGCTCGGCGGCGTGTCGATCGTGGTGTTCGGGCTGATCGCGGTGACGGGCGCGCGGATCTGGGTCGTCAACAAGGTCGACTTCTCCGACAACCGCAACCTGATCGTCGCGGCCGTTACGCTGGTGCTCGGCGCCGGCGACTTCTCGCTGAAGATCGGCGGCTTCGGGCTCGGCGGGATCGGCACCGCGACGTTCGGCGCGATCATCCTGTACGCAATCCTGCGCAAGGAGAAGGAACCGGGGCCGGTGGTCTGATTCGGGAGCGGGCGGTGCAATGCCGCCCGCGGGCGCGCCTTCATGCGCCGGTATTCGACTGCCCCTGCAGCCACGCGCAGAACTGCGCGACGAGCGGATCGTCGGCCGGCGCGCCCGGCGCGATCCACCAGTAGCTGCGCGTCGCGATGCGCGGCCCGTCGAGCGGCATCACCAGGCGCCCGCTCGCGAGCTCGTCGTCGATCAGCGGCAGCGGGCCGAGCGCGACGCCGAGCCCGTCGACGGCCGCCTGCAGCGCCAGGTAGAAGTGATCGAACGACTGCCGCTTGCGCCCCTTCATCGTCACGCCGGCCGCCGCGAACCAGTCGCGCCAGCCTTCCGGCCGCGTATCCGAATGCAGCAGCACGTGCCGCGCGAGATCGTCCGCGCGCGCGATCGGCGCGCGCTTGAGCAGCGCCGGGCTGCACACCGGAATCACGCTTTCGTCGAGGAAGTGACCGCTCGTGCAGTTCGGCCAGTGGCCGGGGCCGCGGCGGATCGCGACGTCGAAGCCGTTCAGCGTGTCGAGCGGCGCATTCGACGTCGACAGCTTCAGCTCGACGTTCGGCACGTCGCGCTGGAACCGCGACAGGCGCGGCAGCAGCCATTTCATCGCGAAGGTCGGCAGCGCGTTGATGCGCAGCACGCGCGCCGCGCCGGTGTTGCGCAACTGTTCGGTGGCGAGCGCGATGCTGTCGAAGGCCGCGCGCACGGTGTCCAGGTAGCGGCGGCCTTCGTCGGTGAGCTTCACGCGCTTGCCGTAGCGGTGAAACACCGGCTTGCCGAGCCACGCCTCGAACCCGGCGATCTGTCGGCTGATGGCACCGTGAGTCACATGCAGCTCGTCGCCGGCGGCGCTGAAGCTTTCATGTCGTGCCGCGGCTTCAAAGGCCCGAAGCGCGGAAAAGGGTGGGAGATCGCGTGCCATGCTTGTGATTCTAGATCACAAGGGCGCGCCGATAAAATCGTTTTGCCGGAATCCTGAACGGCGGTAACCTCGATTCACCGTTTGATGAGGAGCCCCATGCAATCCGCTTTTCAGCCTGACTCGCCGCCCGCTTCCCCGCCGCCTGGCGCGTCTCCTCGCAGCGTCGGCCTCGCCGAGCTGTTCACCGGTTTCCTGTCGCTCGGCCTGATGTCGTTCGGTGGCGCGTTGCCGTTCGCGCGGCGCACGATCGTCGACGAGCGCAAGTGGCTCTCCGCCGACGAATTCACCGATCTGCTCGGCCTGTGCCAGTTTTTGCCGGGCGGCAACGTGATCAACCTGTCGGTCGCCGTCGGCATGCGCTTTCGCGGCGTCGCCGGCGCGTTCGCCGGCATTCTCGGGCTGATCGCGGGCCCCACGCTCGTCGTCGTCGCGCTCGGCGTGCTGTACGCGAAGACGCAGAACGATCCGCGCGTGCAGCACCTGTTCGCGGGGCTTGCCGCGGCGGCGGCCGGCCTGCTCGTCGCGATGGCCGTGAAGGTCGCGAAGCCGCTGCTGCGGGCGCCGCGCACGGCGGCGGCGATCGCGGCGCTCGCGTTCGTCGCGATCGCGGTGCTGCGCATGCCGCTGTTGACCACGATGCTGGTGTTGACGCCCGTCAGCATCTGGCTCGCGTCGCGCCGTCGCGATGGGCGCACGCCGCGGCCGGCGCCGGCTGCCGCGCCCGGCACGCAGGGCGCGCCCGACGCGCCCCGCTCGCAACAGGAGGGCCGGCCATGAGCGATACGCTGATCGCCATCGCGACGATCTTCAGTCAGTTGTCGCTGCTCGCGTTCGGCGGCGGCAACACGATCCTGCCGGAGATGCAGCGGCAGGTCGTCGACGTGCATCACTGGATGAGCGCGCACGAGTTCACCGCGCTGTTCGCGCTGGCCCAGGCGGCGCCCGGGCCGAACATGATGATCGTGTCGCTGGTCGGCTGGCACGTGGCCGGCTGGGCCGGGCTGCTGGTCGCGTCGCTCGCGAAGTTCGGGCCGTCGTCGATCGTCACCGTGCTCGCGCTGCATGCGTGGGAGCGCTTTCGCGACCGGCCGTGGCGCCGCTACATGCAGCAGGGGATGATGCCGGTGACGGCCGGGCTCGTCGCGGCAAGCGCGGTGCTGATTTCCGAGGCGTCGAACCGCACCGCGATCCAGTGGGGCATCACGGCCGCGTGCGCGGTGCTGGCGTGGCGCACGCGCATCCATCCGCTGTGGCTGCTCGCGGGTGGTGCGCTGATCGGGCTCACGGGCATCGGGCAGTGAGCTGCGCACAACCGCCCTCCCGTGCGCGATACTGGCGCGACTTTTCACGGGAGGATCGATGGATCTCGACGGCGCCAGCCGCAATCTCACTGTCGCCGCGTTGCTGACGCTGTCCGGCGGCTATCTCGACGCGTACACGTACGTCGGCCACGGCCACGTGTTCGCGAACACGATGACCGGCAACGTCGCGCTGCTCGGCATCAACCTGTCGGCCGGCGAATGGGCCGCGGCGCTGCATCACGTACCGCCGCTCGGCGGCTTCGTGCTCGCGGTGTTCGTCGCGCACCTGTTCGGTCTCGCCGCGGGGCGCGGCTGGATGCGGCATACGGCGTTCGTGAGCCTGATCGTCGAAATCGCGTTTCTCGGCGTCGCCGCGAGTGGTCTCGTCGGCGCGTCGAGCGCATGGCTGATTCCGGGCATCTCGTTCGTCGCGACGCTGCAGACGCTGTCGTTCACCCATCTCGAGGAACTGTCGTACACGTCGGTGATGACGACCGGCAACCTGCGGCGTGCGGCGCAGAAGCTGTTCGTCGGGCTGATCCCGCGCTACGACGCGGGGGCGCTGCACGACTCGGCGCTGCTCGCGACGATCAGTTTCTGTTTCCTGGCCGGCGCGGTGGTCGGCGGCCTCGTGACGCGGCTCGTGCCGGACATCGCGCTGTGGGGCGCCGTGCTGCTGCTCGTCGGTGCGTTCGCGGAGATCGTGCGGCGGGCGTGGCGTCGCGCGGGGAACGGCGGTGCGGGCGGCGAGGACGGTAACGACGACGCGGGCGCCGGCAGCGACGGGGCGGCGCAGACGGCCTGACGGCAGGTGGCAATCGGACAACCCCAAGTCGCAAGTCGCAAGCCGCAAGCGGCAAGCGGCAAGCGGCAAGCGGCAAGCCGATCGCAACGATCGCACCGACCATTTCACTGCGCCGCGCCGCGCCGCACTGCACCATCGCCGAACCTTACAGCGCCGCACGTGCCCGCCGGCGCCGTCGCGCACCCTCCCGTCGCCGCGCGAGACAGGCCCGGCGCGGGAACCGTTGTTCCCGGACGACAATCGCGCGATTGCCGCGTATTTCAATTTCTTTCAGCGTTCGCACTGGTCTTATGATTCAGCCCACATCGCGCACGCCATGAACGTGTGCGATCGCCACCCGGCTGCGCACGCGGCCGGCCATGAATGGAGACACCTACAAAAGGGAAAGCTCATGAAGCAGACCACCCGACTCGCAGTCATCGCAGGGGGCGCGGCGCTGGCCTTCGCCAGCCAGTACGCAGCAGCACAAAGCTCGGTCACGCTCTGGGGCGTCGCCGACGCCAGCATTCGTTACCTGACCAACGCCAACGCCAAGAACGACGGCCTGCTGTCGATGACCAACGGCGCGATCACGAACAGCCGCTTCGGCATCTACGGCACGGAAGACCTCGGCGGCGGCCTGAAGGCCGTGTTCAACCTCGAGAGCGGCGTGAACCTGCAGAACGGCGCGTTCGCCGACAGCGGCCGCCTGTTCAACCGCGCGGCGTACGTCGGCCTGCAGAGCCCGTACGGCACGGTGACCCTCGGCCGCCAGAAGACGCCGCTGTTCGACCTGCTGTCGGACACCTACGATCCTCTGACGGTCGGCAACTACCTCGAAAACGCGTGGCTGCCGGTTGCACTCGGCGGCGGCCTGTATGCGGACAACCAGATCAAGTACACGGGCAAGTTCGAGGGCCTGACGGCGAAGGCGATGTACTCGACCGGCACCAACTACGAATCGACCGGCGCCGGCGGCTTCTCGGGCCAGATTCCGGGTTCGCTCGGCAAGGGCAATGCGTGGGGCGTGTCGCTGTCGTACGTGATGGGCCCGCTCAGCATCGCGGCCGGTGCGCAGCAGAACAGCGACAACTCGGCGCGCAAGCAGACGATCTACCACGCGAACGTCGTGTACGCGTTCAGCAAGGCGAAGATCTACGCGGGCTACCTGCGCTCGAAGGACGACACGGGCTTCGTCGACAGCCTGCTCGCGCAGCAGTCGATTCCGGTCGCGAAGGGCACGGGCCGGATCGACGACGGTCCGTTCGCGGGCGTGAGCTGGCAGGTCAGCGCGCCGCTGACGCTGACGGGCGCGTTCTACTACGACCACATGCGCAATGCGATGACCACGAACGGCACGCTCGCGAGCGGCAACCGCTACGCGATCGTCGGCATCGCCGAGTACGCGCTGAGCAAGCGCACCGAAATCTACGGCACCGTCGACTTCAACAAGACGAACGGCGCGGCGAACGTCGAGCTGCCCGGCCGCAGCAACCAGACGGGCATTGCGATCGGCCTGCGCAATATCTTCTGACGAACGTCGGAACGCACGCGCCGGCTTCGTCCGGCACGCACCGAAGAGGCTCCGCGAGGAGCCTCTTTTTTTTCGTCACGCGAGTTTCAATGCGAGCTTCATACGCGCACACGACTATTCGGCGGGCGCTCCATTGCGGAAGTCCCGCGCCGTAAGCGATCCGTCGGCAATCCAGAACATACTTTTACAGTCCGCGCGCAGGCTTTCCGCTACGCTGCGTGCATCGCGCGTGGCATGCCGTCCGGCGTGCGCGTGCGTCGTTCCGGTGGCGCTTCGCGAGCGCGGCCGGCCTGGTGCGTAACTTGTGTATCCGGCGATGACAAACACGGTCCGCCGGTTTCTTTCGTGGGACGATGCGCTCACGATTTTCTTGAAAGGGGATGACGATGGGTATCCTGAATGTCGTGGGTGAGATCGCCGGCGCAGTCGCCGCCGTCGAAGGCGCGGAAAAGCTGGATCCGGATGCGGGCCTCCTGACCAAGGCGGCCGCGGCCGTCGCCGGTTTCAAGGGCGCCGAGGCGATCGAAGGCATGCTCGAGAAGAAGGAAGAGCAGCCGCAGCAGGCGGACGATACGCAGGCGACGGACGGCAGCGACACGTCGCAGGCATGAGCATGGCGGCCGGTCCGGCCGCGGGCGCGCCCTTCGCGTGCCCGGGCCGGCCGGTGCCGCGCAATCGGCAGGTCGGGCATGCGGTCGATCGGTGCGCATGGCACAACCGCCAGCCGGTTTGACCGGCGAGAGGCCTCGTCTCTCGCCGTTTTTTATTGGGCGCGCGGCACGCACCACGCGCCGCACGAATTCCCGAATCTTGCTATCGTCCCTCCATCCGAACTGCGATGAGGGAATGCGATGGATTTCGACTACGACCTGTTCGTCATCGGCGCCGGCTCGGGCGGCGTGCGGCTCGCGCGCATGTCCGCGTCATACGGCGCACGCGTCGGCATAGCGGAAGAAGAGCAGATCGGCGGCACCTGCGTGCTGCGCGGCTGCATCCCGAAGAAGCTGCTCGTCTACGCGTCGCACTACCCGCACGAAGTCGACGACGCGAAGGGCTTCGGCTGGACCTTCGGCGCCGGCACGCTCGACTGGTCCGCGCTGATTGCCGCGAAGGATCGCGAGATCAACCGGCTGAGCGACATCTACATCAACCTGCTGCGGCAATCGGGCGTCGACATGCACGCCGGCCGCGCGACGCTCGTCGATGCGCATACCGTCGCGATCGGCGAGCGTACGATCCGCGCGCGCCACATCGCGATCGCGACCGGCTCGCGGCCGTCGCTGCCGCCGCGGCCCGGCATCGAGCATGCGATCACGTCGCGCGAGGCGCTGTCGCTCGCGGCGCTGCCCAAACGCATCGCGGTGGTCGGCGGCGGCTATATCGCGGTCGAGTTCGCGGGCATCTTCAACGGTTTCGGCAGCCACGTCGAGCTGTTCTATCGCGGCGAACAAATCCTGCGCGGCTTCGACGACGACGTGCGTCAATTCCTGACCGACGAGATGACGAAGCAGGGCGTCGCGATTCATGCCCGCGCGGTGATCGAATCGATCGAGCGCGCAGATGACGGCACGCTGTTCGTACAGGTCGGCGACGCGCGGCACGGGCCGTACGATCAGGTGCTCTATGCGACCGGCCGCGTGCCGAACGTTGACGGAATCGGGCTCGAGCAGGCGGGCATCCTGCTCGATGCGCGCGGCGCGATTGCCGTGGATGCGTATTCGGCGACGTCGGTGCCGTCGATCCACGCGATCGGCGACGTCACGTCGCGGCCGCAGCTCACGCCGGTCGCGACGCGCGACGCCGGGCTGCTCGCGCGCACGCTGTTCGGCGGGTCGCGCGTGGCGGTCGACCACGCGTACGTGCCGTCGGCCGTGTTCAGCCAGCCGGAGGTCGCGACGGTCGGCCTGACCGAAGCCGATGCGCGTCGTACGCTGGGCGACGTCGACATCTACCGCACGTCGTTCAAGGCGCTGCGCCACACGCTGTCGGGTCGCGACGAGCGCACGCTGATGAAGCTTGTCGTCGCGCGCGACAGCCAGCGCGTGGTCGGCGCGCACATGGTCGGCCGCGAGGCGGGCGAGATCATCCAGGGCATCGCGATCGCGATTCGCGCGGGCGCGACGAAGGCGCAGTTCGACGACACGATCGGCATTCATCCGACCGCGGCCGAGGAATTCGTGACGATGCGGCAGAAGGTGGCCGATTAGCAGGAACCGGGAAACCGCACGCGCGTTTGCACCGATGCATGCGCGCGTGCGGTCGGCATGCCGAACGGCGTATTTTCGAGATATCGATCGTTCGGATCGAAGAGGCGGATTAACGTGTGTCGGTATCGCCGGATCGATCGCTAATCCGCCGATATCGACACGGACGAGCGGCGGGTATCGATCGTGTGTCGCGCGAGCCCATGCCTGCAAGGCTTTACGCGTGAATGGATCGCCTATTCGATATAAGCGTGAAAATCGTCAATTATTATCAAGATAGGCCGTCTTGATAAACAGGCTTGATATGATCGCGAAAAATCATATACGGGGCCGACCATGCGCGATCAACAGCGCAGTAATCAGAATAACGGAATCATCCGTGCGCGCGATGCCCGCGCGTATCGCATTATCCATCCGCTTTTCGCCGTGACGCATCCGTTGCGCGCGTTCCTCCATGACTTGCCGCGATCGCCGAATCGGCGATGAACGCGTGCGCGTGCCCCGCGCAGTGCCCTCTTTTCCAGCAAGGAGACCCGCAGTGAACATTCAGACACGACGCACCGTCCTCGTGGCGGCGGCGGTCGTCGCAGCGCTGTCCGGCTGCGCGACCGAATCGTCGCGCACGCTCGACGTGCCGGCCGTCAGCAGCGCGCAGAAGCCGTACGCGGGCAAGCCCGTCGCGATCGCCGTCGGCAAGTTCGACAACCGCTCGAGCTACATGCGCGGCATCTTCTCCGACGGCATCGACCGCCTCGGCGGACAGGCGAAGACGATCCTCGTCACGCGCCTGCAGCAGAGCCGCCGCTTCAACGTGCTCGATCGCGAGAACCTCGACGAGATCAGGCAGGAAGCGGGCTTCATGAAGAAGGCGCAGGCCGTGAAGGGCGCGAACTACGTGGTGACCGGCGACGTGACCGAGTTCGGCCGCAAGGACGTCGGCGATCATCAGCTGTTCGGCATTCTCGGCCGCGGCAAGACGCAGGTCGCGTACGCGAAGGTCAACCTGAACATCGTCGACACGACGACGTCGGAAGTCGTCGCATCGAGCCAGGGCGCGGGCGAGTTCAGCCTGTCGAACCGCGAGGTGATCGGCTTCGGCGGCACGGCCGGCTACGACTCGACGCTCAACGGCAAGGTGCTGGACCTCGCGATCCAGGAAGCCGTGAACCATCTCGTCGACCAGGTCGACGCCGGCGTGCTGAAGTCCGCGCAATAAGTGCCGCGCGCGATACGGCGCGCACGAATCATTTCACCAACCAGAAGAGACAAGACCATGAAACGGGGAATCTGGCTGCCGGCGACGGCGGCCGCCTTGCTGCTCGCGGGCTGCGCGGCGCCGACCACGCCGCCGCTGTATCAGTGGACCGGCTATCAGCCGCAGGTGTACGAATACTTCAAGGGGCAGCAAGCGCCGCAGCAGCAGATCGACGCGCTCGAAAAAGCGCTGCAGGAGATCCGCGCGAAGGGCCATACGCCGCCGCCGGGTTTCCATGCGCATCTCGGGATGTTGTATGCGAGCGTCGGCAACGAGCAGCAGGCCGAGCAGGAACTGCAGGCCGAGAAGCAACTGTTCCCGGAATCCGCCGCGTATATGGATTTCCTGATGAAGAAGAAGGCCGGTGCATCGAAAGCCGCGAATGCGGCGGCCGCGGGCCAGACCGTTGCCGGTCAGAAGAACGCCGATTCGAATCCCGCCAAACAGTGACACGCCCGCCATGTTCAAGACACTTTCATTCAAGCTGCTGTTTGCGCTGTCGATCGCCGCGCTGCTGAGCGCGTGCGCGCAACCGGTACAACGTCCCGACTACACGGCGTTCAAGAAGAGCCAGCCGCGCTCGATCCTCGTGCTGCCGCCGGTCAACGAAACCACCGACGTCGGCGCGACTTACGGCGTGCTGTCGCAAATGACGCTGCCGCTCGCCGAGTCGGGCTACTACGTGGTGCCCGTCGCGGTGATGGACGAGACGTTCAAGCAGAACGGCCTGACGAACGCGACCGACATCCAGGCTACGTCGCCGGCGAAGCTGCGCGAGATCTTCGGCGCGGACGCCGCGCTGTATTCGAAGATCACGCAGTACGGCTCCGTCTACCAGCTGGTCGACAGCACGACGATCGTTTCCGCGTCGGCGAAGCTCGTCGACCTGAAGAATGGCGACGTGCTGTGGCAGGGCGAGGGCCGCGCGACCGGCAAGGAAGTCGGCAACAACATGAGCGTCAATGCGTTCGGCATCGTCGGGGCGCTCGTGCAGGCGGCCGTCAAGCAGGTCGCGCATTCGCTGACCGACGAAGCGCATGACGTGGCCGGGCTGACGAGCACCAGGCTGTTGTCGGCCGGCCCGCCGAACGGGCTGCTGTACGGGCCGCGCTCGCCGAAGTACGGTACCGACTGACGCGCGGCGGCGCCACGCCAATCCTGCTGCCGGACCGAACGGCCGCTCGAACTGAGCGGCCGTTCTGCTTCTGCGCGGCGATGCCGCGCGGCGCTCAATGCACGCCGAACGCATCCAGCAGCCGGTACCAGCTCATCGCGAGCACCAGCGCCGGCGTGCGCAGCGCCTCGCCGCCGGGGAAGTCGCGATGCCGGATCTTGTCGAACAGGTCGAAGCGGCTCGCCTGGCCGTCGATCGCCTCGGCAATCAGCTTGCCCGCGAGCGCGGTCGTGTTCACGCCGTGCCCCGAGAACCCCTGCGCGAAGTACGTGGTCGGTGTGATGCGGCCGAAGTGCGGCGCACGGTTCATCGTGATGTCGACGAAGCCGCCCCACGCATAGTCGACCTTCACGTCCGCGAGTTGCGGGAACGTCTTCAGCATGTCGGCGCGCATCGCCGCGGCCAGATCGCGCGGCTCGCGCGTCGAATAGCTGACCTTGCCGCCCCACACGAGCCGCGTGTCGGGCGCCGGCCGGAAATAGTCGAGCACGAAGCGGCTGTCGCAGATCGCCGCGCGGGCGGGCATCAGCGCGGCGGCGCGCGCGTCGCCGAGCGGCTCGGTCGCGATCACGTAGGTGCCGACCGGCATGATCTTCCTCGACAGCGCGGGCGCGAGCGTGCCGACGTAGGTGTTGCAGGCGAGCACGACGAAGCGCGCGCGCACGTTGCCGCCGCTCGTCTCGACGACGTGGCCGCCCGCCACGTCGCGCACGCGCGTCACGCAGCTGTCCTCGTGGATGCGCACACCCGCGTCGGTCGCCGCCCGCGCGAGGCCGAGTGTGTAATTGAGCGGATGAAGGTGACCGCTGTCGGGGTCGTACAGGCCGCCGCAATAGCGGGCCGACTGCACGTAGTCGCCGAGTTCGTCGGCTTCGACGAAGTGGAAGCGGTCGTAGCCGAAGCGCTTCGCGGCTTCGTCGCGCCAGCGTTTCAGCGCATCGGCGTCGCGCTCGGTGTTGGCCGCGGTCAGGTAGCCGGGCACCAGCGCGCAGTCGATGGCGTGTCGGGCGATGCGCGACTTCACGAGCGACAGCGTTTCGAGCCCCATGTCCCAGATCCGCTTCACGTCGCCTTCCGGCATGAACTGCGCGAACGTGTCGATGTCGCACGCGAAGCCGCCGATCAACTGGCCGCCGTTGCGGCCGCTCGCCGCCCATCCGACCCGCGACGCTTCGAGCACGGTCACCGAATGGCCGCGCTCGGCGAGGTTGAGCGCGGCGGACAGGCCCGTGAGGCCCGCGCCGATCACGCACACGTCGGCGTCGGTCGTGCTGGCAAGCGGCGCGTGGCGGGTCGTATCGTTGGCGGTCGCCGCGTAGTACGACGCGACGTGCGGCTGGTTGGCGAATGTCTGCATGATCAGGAAAGCGGAGTGAAAGGGCTCAGAACAGCTCGCGCACGCGGTGATACAGCATCCCGAGTTCGAGCGCGGGTTGCCGCCATGCATCGCCGCCGGGAAAGCGCCGGTGACGCAGGCGGGCGAACAGGTCGAACGCGCGCGTGTCGCCCGCGATCGCGCCGGCGACCGCGCGTCCGGCGATGCCGGTGAGCGCGACGCCGTGGCCGCTGAAGCCCTGGGCGTAGAAGAAGTTCGGATCGATCGCGCCGAAATCCGGCGCGCGGTTGCGCGTGACGTCGACGAAGCCGCCCCACGCGTGGTCGACGCGCACGTCGCCGAGCTGCGGGAACACGCCGACCATGCGCTGCCGGATCGCTTCGGCGAGCGCTGCCGGCGACGCGCCGGCCGAATTCGCGCGGCCGCCGAACAACATCCGGTGGTCGGCCGACAGCCGGAAGTAGTCGAGGAAGAAGTTGTTGTCGCACACGGCTTCGCGTCGGGCGATCAGCGCGTCGGCGCGCGCGCGGCCGAGCGGCTCGGTCGCGATGATGTAGGACGCGATCGGCGCGATGCGCGCGGCGGTCGCGGCCGGCAGCACGCCACCGGGCCCCGCGTTGCAGCACGCCACGACGAAGCGGCAGCGCACTTCGCCCGACGGCGTGCGCACGACGGGCCGGGCGCCGCGCACGACGTCGAGTGCCGGCGTGTGTGCGTACAGCGCGACGCCTTCGCGGCGTGCGGCATCGGCAAGGCCGAGACAGTACTTGAGCGGATGCAGATAGCCCGACAGCGGATCGTGCACGCCGGCCAGATAGCGCGTCGATGCAATGCGTGCCTGGATCTCGCCGGTATCGAGCCACGCGAGCGACGGATGGCCCCAGCGCGACGTCGCGGCGTTCATCCACGCACGCAGGTCGTCGATGCGGCGCGGCTTCGTCGCGACCGTCAGGTAGCCGCGCGTGAAGTCGCAGTCGATCCCGTAGCGCGCGATGCGCTCGGCAATCAGCGCGACGCCGTCGAGCGACAGCGACCACGCGGCGCGCGCGCCGTCGGGGCCGAGTTGCTGCTCGATCACCTCGTCTTTCGCGAAGCCCGTGATCGCCTGGCCGCCGTTGCGGCCCGACGCGCCCCAGCCGGGCCGCTGCGCATCGATCACGGCGACGGACAGCCCGCGCGCGCGGCAGTCGAGCGCCGTCGACAGGCCCGCGAATCCGGCGCCGATCACGCAGACGTCGACGTCGATCGCTTCCTCGAGGACCGGATCGTCGGCCAACGGCCGCGTGGCCGTTGCTTCGTAGTACGAGTCGCGCGCGAGCGCGTCGGCGCGGCGGGTGAAAGACTGCGTCATGAAACCGACTCCCTCGACAAGGCTGCACCCTGCGCGCAGCCACCCTGAAAACGGCGCGGGACGCCGTGCGTGCGGCACGGCGCCCCGCGCGTGCCGCATCAGAACGAATAGATGAACTGCGTCGCGAGCAGGTCGTTGGACTTGCCGTACGACCCGTCGTTGCGCAGGAACACCTTGTTGTTCGCCCAGTCGTGCCGGTATTCGACCTTCACGGTGATCTGCTGGGTCGGATAGAACAGCAGGTCGAGCGCGACGTCCTGGCGCACCGCGCCCTTGCACTCGAAGCCCAGGCCGCCGCCGGCCTTCGACTGCGCCAGGCAGTCCGCGTCGACGCCGAAGCCGTTGCTCGGGTCCATCCCGTTGCCGTTCAGCGCGATACCGCCGCCGCCCCCGCCGTTCTTCGAGTTCGCGAGCAGGTCGTAGCGCAGCGTCACGCCCATGCGGCCGACCACCGGCGCGTTGAACTTGCGGTGCGCGAGCAGCGACAGCCCGTACCACTGCGCGAGGCCGCCGTTGAACGCCGCATGCTGCTGCCGGCCGTAGTCGACTTCGGCGTTGTACTGAATGTCGGCGAGCGTGTAGGTCGCGTCGAGTTCGCCGAAGAAGAACGAACCGTACGCGCTTGGCGCCGCGCCGCCCGGACCGTAGCTGACGGCGCCAGTGGTCGGGTCGATCGCGCTCGCCAGCGTTTGGCGCCCGATGTTGAACGACCCGCCGAGATCGAGCGCGCTCGACCACGTGTAGTCGGCGCGCGCGGTGAAGGTCGGCACCTTGTTGCTGGTGGTGATCGGGTCGCCGAGCGCATTGGTGCCCGTCTGCGTGACCGAACCGTAGGTGCGGTACTGCTCGTTGCCGAGGAAGAACTTCCACGCCCAGGCGCCCTTCGTGTAGTTCGCGCCGATACCGACGTAGCTGCCCGGATCGGAGAAATCGTACAGCAGGTTGTGCGTGAGGGTGAGCATCTGGTTCGACTGCTGCACTTCGTAGCCGCCGAAGCTCGGGATCAGGCCGGCGACCAGCGTCGTTTCCGCGGTGATCGGCACGTTGATCACCGCCGTGTTCAGCAGGTTGTCGGTGATCGAGCCGCGCGAGTTCTGCAGCAGCGTGATGCCGTTGCCGCGGTTCGGCATCAACGTGATCTCGGCCGACGGCGCCATCGGACCGACGCCGAAGGTCTTCTTGATGTCGAGGTAGAGATCGCCGAACGTGCTGTTGAAGTAGTTGTACGCGTTCTCGTGGTTCGCGAACAGGAACGACGACGTGCCGGCCGCGCGGTTGTAGATGTAGGTCGGATCGATGTAGCCGGTCACCGACAGGCCGGCGAGCGGGCCGGTGTTGGCCGCGTCGGTCAGCGAGTCGACCTTCAGCTGCTGGTTCGCGATCTGCTGCTTCATTTCGCTGACCTCGTCGTTGGTCAGCGTCGCGCGTGCGCGGCCGTAATCCGGCGAACCCGGGTCGGCGGCGACCGCGACGGCGTTGCCGCCGCCGGCCGCACCGCCGTTCACGCCGGACGCCGCGACGACACCCGCGCCGCCCGGCTTCGCGGCGAGCTGCGCCTGCATCGCCTTCATCTGTTTCTGCAGCGCCGCGACCTGCGCCTGCAGCGCCTTGATTTCGGCGGATGTCGAACCGGCCAGCGCGATGCCCGGCAACGCGCCGGCCACCAGCAGGCAGATCAGTTTCTTCTTCATTGCGGATTCTCCTAGTCGTGCGCCTGTCAAATCGGGATCGAATCGCGCGCCCCCCCCCTGGGGCAGCGCGCCTTGCTTGTCTGCAGTGCTTGTTATCCTCGAAGCGGGAGACGAGCGGTCAAGCCGCCGCGAACGCGGCCTTCAAGTCGGCCATCCGGCGACGCTCGCGCGCGATCATCATCCGGTTCACGACGATCACGCCGATCGTCACGGCCGTGATGAACAGCGTCGCCAGTGCATTCATCTCCGGGTTCAGCCCCAGCCGCACGCGCGAGAACACCACCAGCGGCAGCGTCGTCGACCCCGGCCCGGACAGGAACGCCGACAGCACCAGATCGTCGATCGACAGCGTGAACGACAGCAGCCACCCCGACAGCAGCGCCTGCGAGATCAGCGGCAGCGTCACCACGAAGAACACCTTCAGCGGCGTGGCGCCGAGGTCGAGCGCGGCTTCCTCGAGCGACTTGTTCATCTCCTTCACGCGCGACTGCACGATGATCGCCACGTACGACACGCACAGCATCACGTGGCCGATCCAGATCGTCAGCATCCCGCGGCCCTTCGGCCAGCCGAACATCTGCTCGAGCGCGACGAACAGCAGCAGCAGCGAGATCCCCTGGATCACCTCCGGAATCACCAGCGGCGCGTTGATCATCCCGGTGTACAGCGTGAAGCCCTTGAAGCGGCCGAAGCGCGCGAGCACGAAGCCGGCCCACGTGCCGATCACGACCGACGCTGTGGCCGTCAGCAGGCCGATCTTCAGCGACAGCCACGCGGCCGTCAGCAGCTCGTCGTCGTCCAGCAGCGCCGCGTACCACTTCAGCGAGAAGCCCGACCACACCGTCACCAGCTTCGACTCGTTGAACGAGTACACGACGAGGCTGATGATCGGGATGTACAGGAACAGGAAGCCGAAGGCGAGAACGCCCGTCGACAGCGGTTTGCTCGGCTTGATCATTTCGCGTCTCCCAGTTCCTTGACCTGGTAGTACTGGAACAGCGCCATCGGCACCAGCAACAGCAGCACCATCGCGACCGTCACCGCGGACGCCATCGGCCAGTCCATGTTGTTGAAGAATTCATCCCACATCACGCGGCCGATCATCAGCGTGTCGGCGCCGCCGAGCAGCTCCGGGATCACGTACTCGCCCACCGCCGGGATGAACACCAGCAGGCTGCCGGCGATGATCCCGTTCTTCGACAGCGGCAGCGTGATGCGCGTGAACGCGACCCACGGTTTCGCGCCGAGGTCGTACGCGGCTTCGAGCAGCGTCAGGTCCATCTTCACGAGGTGCGCATAGAGCGGCATCACCATGAACGGCAGGTACGAATAGACCATGCCGATATAGACGCCCGCATCGCTGTGGTAGAGCCGCAGCGGCGTGTGGATGATGCCGAGCGCGATCAGCGTGTGGTTCAGCAGGCCATCGTCCTTCAGGATGCCGATCCATGCGTACACGCGGATCAGGAACGACGTCCAGAACGGCAGCATCACGGCCATCATCAGCACGTTGCGGCGGTTCGGCTCCGAGCGCGCGATGTAGTACGCCATCGGATAGCCGATCAGCAAACACAGCACCGTCGACACGGCGGCCATCTTCAGCGAGCTGAGATAGGTCGCGATGTACAGGTCGTCCTGCAGCAGGAACGCGTAGTGCGACATCTGCAGCGCAAAGTGCACGACGCCGTCCTTGATCTCGACGAGCGACGTGTACGGCGGGATGCCCATCACCTGGTCGGCGAAGCTGATCTTCAGCACCAGCACGAACGGCAGCGCGAAGAACACGGCCAGCCACAGGAACGGCACGCCGATCGCGACGCTGC
>Ga0268252_1000250_pt1 | contig 37482 bp, 35 predicted proteins | sample AgamicMgSfrz_FD_200244 | JGI IMG/M metagenome (GOLD analysis project Ga0268252, IMG submission 200244) | Agave microbial communities from Guanajuato, Mexico - Mg.Sf.rz (v2) (version 3) | ecosystem: Host-associated > Plants > Phyllosphere > Phylloplane/Leaf | place: Guanajuato, Mexico | collected... | reverse complement strand
GATGTAAATAGAAATGTGAAATCAATTAGTGAAGATGTTAAAAAGCATAAAGAGGAATTAATTCAACGTAATGAAAAAGAGTTGGATAATTATTATAAAGAAACGACATCTAACCTAGAGACGACTGCAAATAATGCTTCTAAGCAAAAGAAAGATGAGCTGACTAGGAAAGCTGATCAGGAACTAAATGAAGCTAAGAGAAATATCGATGCTAAGATTCAAGCCGAACTAGAAAATTTAGCGAAATAAAAAGTGTTAAAGTAGGCCTAAGTGTACAGAATTACATATAGGTCTACTTTTCTAAGTGATAAAAAGGTGATTCGTTGTAAAGCTGGTTATATTTGAATGTGTTTTTTATGGAATCAATGGTAGTAATAAGGGGAAGGAAATACATACAGTATAAATTTACATACGGAATATAACAAAGAAGTTTTAAAACCTTAAATAGAGTCCTTTCTTTTAGGAGGAAATATGAAACGGAATCCTTATTTTGATAATCTAAAAGCAGTTTTAATTCTATTGGTAGTGTTAGGCCATATATTATCGGAAATGGTGGAAGAAAATAAATGGATAGCGACTATTTATATGTTTGTTTACCTTTTTCATATGCCGGCATTTATATTAGTCTCGGGTTACTTTTCAAAAGTAGTAAAAACAAAAAAAGATGTATGGAAACTTACAAAAAAATTCTTGGTCCCTTATGCTATATTCCAGGTGTTATACACTTTGTATTACACAAAAGTATATGGAAACAAGCTTGGAATGACATTCTTAGAACCACGTTGGGCTCTATGGTTTTTAATCAGTATATTTTGTTGGAATTTACTTTTGTTTATCTTTCCAAAAAATAAATTCGGTTTACTTTTAGCTGTTGCTGTGTCACTAGTAGCGGGCTACATTGAAAGTATTAATGAAACGTTAACGTTTGCTAGAACATTTTTCTTTTTCCCGTTTTTTTTATTAGGATATATGTTGGACGAGCAGCGATTCACAGAATTAAAGGTAAAGAAGAATGTTGTTATCTCTTGGCTAGTATTTATTTCTTTATTTGTAATCGTTTACTTTTTTGAGGATTTAGATTGGAAAGAGTGGTTATATGGGAGAATTCCATATAGTGAAATAAGTGAGGGGCCGGTCAAGTATGGCTCTGTAAACAGAGCAATTGCATACTTGCTTATGGCTGCGGCAACATATTGTTTTTTATCAATTGCTCCAAAGAGACAGTTAAGTATTACAAGAATTGGTTCGCTCACCTTAATTATTTATCTATTTCATATGTTTATTGTAAAGTATATACAGGATTCATCAATGTATGAGTGGGTGAAACAAACAGATCAATACTATGTTTTGTTTTTGTTACCCATTATAGTAGTGTACCTACTATCAAGAAGGGCTATTGTTAAATTAGGTTTATTAATACTGGGAGGACAAAGAAGGAAAAAACGAAAGATGATAAGAGCAAAATAATTCATATTATATATAAACAGAAAAGAAAACCATCCTGCAGCTAAGCACGATGGTTTTTTTGTTTATTAAAATAAGGATAATTGAAGTTCTTCTTTAGGGACAGAAGAAACATCATTATTTTTACCAATAGATAAAAGTTGTTCTTTAATAATTTTCGCTAAATAATTGGAAACACGGTAATCAACTGCATTTTTTAACATTTCGAAAATAGCAGTCCGGGAACCAATTAACTCAAAAGAATCAGGTAAGGAAAAGAGTCTGCAAACTTCTCTAGAGTTTAAATATCTCTCGTTTGTAAATGGGTGTAAGAAAGCATCATCCTGAACGTGAGTGATAGTAGGTGCTTGTCCATTATATTTTAAGCGTTGACAATAGTTCGTAAACTTCTTTTTCTTAGCTCTTAAACGCTGTGGAACGAACGTAATGTTGCCGCCTTGAGGAACATATTTAGCTCTTTGAAGCATCTTATCAGTCAATGTGAAATATATGTCTTGCTGCGATGCATTTTCAATCCCTTTCCAAGCGTCTGCTACACTTCTATATTCAGCCACAGGAGGGAGATTTAAATGAGGGTTGCCATCTTTTATGCCAAAGATAAATGCTCTTGTTCTTTTTTGAGCGGACCCCAATTTAGTAGCGTCTATTACTTTTGTAATTATACCGAAATCCTTTAAGCGTTCTTTAATACGCTTTAGTATAATTCCTCCTTTTACAGTGAGGAATTTTTCTACATTTTCAATTAAGAAACTCTTAGCTTTACTCCATTTAATAATATTTAACGTTTGCTCGACTATAGGATGAAGTAAAGAGTCACTATCCCTAAAATTATTTTTAGTATTTAGTGGACTAAATGTTACACAAGGGACACCGGCTACAACAAAGTCAACTTCAGGAATGTCTTTCTCAGTAAATTCCATAACATCTCTCATAACGATGTGATTTGAAATATTATGTTTGTAAGTTTGGATATGATAATCTTGTAAAGCTTTCTTTTCAAAACGATCATTAGCAAAAACAATATCGTAACCTTCATCTAAAAACCCTTTGTCAAACGAGCCACATCCAGAGAAAAGTGAAAGAGTTTTGATAGCTTTGTCTTTGAGAGTTTTTCTAAGAGAAAGAGTTTGGTCTCCTCCGGCGTTTTCTTGAGTGTCCGTTGCAAATAAATCATAAATAGATATTTGATCATATCCTGATGCTTTTGCAAGATCCTTAACGTTAACAGCGTAATGATTTTTAGTGACAGTGGCTTTTTTTAATTTTGCTGATTTAAAATTAAGCACTTTGCCGTGAACTTTCTGTTTGTTTTGCTCCATCTCTTTAAAAGCTACCAATTCTTTTTCTGAATCTAGGTAGTGATTAGTGAAAGGAATATTAGACAGTTCTTTAACAGCTAGAATAATTTGTCCTTTGCTAATTTGGATTTCTACATCTGTATATAAGTTAAAGAATTCAGTGATATCGGTTTTGTTTTTAATATCGATAACTGGAACTTCTTTAGGTGTCTTTCCTCGTGCTTGTGTAGTTGTAGAAACGTGGTTTGAAGATTTTTCGATTGGAACAATTGTAATGCGTTTGTTTTTAATATCTACAGCATATTTAATCGGTGTCCCTTTCTTAAATCCGTAATCCTCCAAATACTGTGCCTCAACGTAAATTCTATTTTTCTGTTTGTAGTCTCTTCTTTTAATAATTTCAGTAACTTTCTTTAAAGATTCTTTGTACTTCTTACTTTTATCTGAACATTTTCTAATGAAATTTAACATTAAGATTCCTCCTAATTTTCCTTTGTTATGGAAAAATTATAAGAGAAAATATTTCATATGGTGGAAAAACTATTTTTAATGGCTACTTTTAGTGTTTAGTAGTTCGTCATTGGAGTAAGTTTAATTAGTTTAACAATTATAGAAAGCAGGGAAAGCTGAAAGAGTAACAGAACCATAAAAGATATAACTTAATTTGAGGTGATAATATGTGTGGGCGATTTTCTTTAACAACCGATATAGCGGAGCTTCAAGAACAGTTTAATTTTGATTATAATGGAGAGCTTGCAATTGGTTCTAGGTTTAATATAGCTCCATCACAGCAAGTTTTAACGTTAGGATCCAATGGAGGAAAAAGAGTTGGAACAACAATGAAATGGGGGCTGGTTTCTTATTGGGCTGATGATATTAAAATTGGCTATAAAATGATCAACGCTAGAGGTGAGAGTGTTGATGAAAAAGCAAGCTTTAAAAAGTCTTTTAAAAGTAAACGCTGTTTAATTCTGGCTGACGGTTTTTATGAGTGGAAAAAAGAAGGGAAGAACAAACAACCCTTTAGATTTGTAATGAAAGATGAAAGACCTTTTGCGTTTGCTGGATTGTGGGAGCAATGGAATAAGGGAGAAGAGCCGCTCTATACGTGTACTATTATAACTACTAAGCCAAATGAGGTTACTAAAGAAGTCCACGATAGAATGCCTGTAATTCTTGAAGAAGACGTATATGATTTATGGCTAAATCCACAAATGGATGATACGGAATATCTTAAATCGCTTTTGGTACCTTATTCTGCAGAAAGAATGAAAATGTATCCTGTATCAACTGTTGTTAATTTGCCCAAAAACGATGTCGAGGAATGTTTAGCTCCTTTGAATAGTATATAAACAAAGAAAAAGCCCTTTTATGAGGGCTTTTTGTGTATATCTATCGTGAAGCGATTTAACAAAAAGTATTTAAACCAAACTTTTTTAAAGGTGGTTAGATTTGCTTCTGACGTATTTAAAATGGAAGGCCATAATTGAATAGAGAAAGGGATAACAAATTAATGAATATATAAGCTTCCAATCGTTATGATAAAAAACGGTGCTGTATTTTGAAGCTATAAACTCAAATATGGTAGTAATAACTGAAAAGAACAGAATGTAGAGAATTCTTTTTGCCCGCGTTTTTTTTAAGGGGTAAAAGTTAAGGAAAACAATACTAGCGGCTGGATAGATAATAAAGAATATAAATAAGTATGACCAATCAATACCTTTACCTAAAAAGCCATACCAGTTAAGTTTAACATCTAGGAACATATCAGCCATCGCTCCAAATGTTGCTGCGAACAGAGAGGTCACATATACTTCAAAACCAGTTAATCGTTTTGGTATAAGCGAAACGATTAAGAGTGAACAAATTGTAGTTAGAATTAAGAGGTTCATTTTGCATTCCTTATCATTTATGGTATAGTTCCTAGTTATTTATTAAGGTTGACTGATTTAAGCTAAATATACATAAAATCTAATATACATAAGGTAACTAATTAGAGAAAAAACTAAAAAACAAGCCTTATATCAGCTTGTTTTATATATTTATAGCAACATTTAAATTTTAGATCTTCGGTATCCAGCTTTTTCAGCTTGTTTTTCATTTTTAAAGTAATCGACAGGCTTAACAGAATAGTACAATCTGCCTTCTGGACAATGATATATCTTTTCGCCTTTGGAATTAATGTTTGCTTTAATTGGGTAGAGTTTTGTTTTAAAAGAAAATGCTAGCTTCTTAAACACAGGAATCACCTCGCTACACATTTTTAGCATAGGTAGAGATGGTTTGTCACGATAATAGGATCTTTTTATACTGCAGGATGATATACCAAATTTACAAAAATAAAAAGAGCTTATTTAGCTCTTTAAATTACACCGTCTTTATAATATTTTGTCCAATTTTTATCCCCTTGATGCTGGATGTCTGCTACTGTTTTCTCCAATTCAGAGATAATAATTCGTTTTATGTTATACAGTGTTTCTTTAAACATAGCTTGTTCTTCTAAATTTGGTTTAATGCCTGCTAATGCATCAATAGCAACAGTTCTTCTGAATTGTTCTTCTAATTCTGTAATTGCTGATTCGTAATGCTCCGCTAATTTTGCTAATTCCTTTCGTTCTCCAGGGAGATTAGCGTATAATTCTTTAATTTTTGTATTCATAAATTACAACTCCTTTTTGTTCTATAAAATAAACAATTTTTCCTCTTATACCCTGAAATTGATAAGTGTCAAATAAATTTTATAAATAGAAACGGATAATTACTTCATAGATAAATAGTTTACTAAGTGAAATATTTATTAATTATAATATTCGTTTCAGAAAAGGTCAATATAGTAATTAAAAATTAATATCTAAATAAAACATAATATGTATATTTAAATAAAAAATAGTAACTTTAAGTATGCTAAGTTTCACCTTATATAAGCATTTAAGTAAAAATATGTATCTTTTTACCATATATTGAAATAATATAAATATTTTTTTCGAAAAAAATTAACAAATTAAGATTTTTTTGGGCCTTTGCCCATAAAATTGTTTATAATAACTAATACACAGGTACTTTTGAACCCTTGTTCAAAGGAAAAGATAAAGGAAAGAGGAGAAAATATGTCTAAAGTTGCAATTGGAATTATGTCTGGAGTACTAGCGTTGGGAATCGGGGGATGCTCGTCTGGTAATGACGATACTGCTAAATCTGTTAGTGCTAATGAGACAAGTAAACAAGAAGTACATAAGGAAGAAGAAAAAGGCACAAATGCATCAGAAAGTAATAACAAGGTAGAAACAACACCAACAGAAAATGAGAGTAAAGAAGAAACAAAAGAAGTAACGAAAGACGAAACAAAAACAGACTCGAGCAAAAGTGAGAAAAAACCTACTATTCTAATGGATAATGAGGCTCAAAAAATATTAAGTGAGAATCTGGAAGCTATTTTTTCGACTTTTGATAAAACAGGTAACCAGTATGATTGGAATAATTCAAATCCAGCGGACTTTAGTAAGTTAGCTCCTAAATTAGCTCCATATGCTACAGCAAGTTTTATCAATGGTGATCTTAAAGACCTTGCTAAAAAATACTACTGTGAGTGTGACGAACACTTTAAGCCGGAATTAAATATGGATGTTCGTTTTGACATTGAGCAGAATTGGGCTGATTTAAATATTGTTGCTTTAGAGCCAGCAACAGATTTCTTAAATATGGGAAGTACGTGGGATTTCGGCTACAAATTTGAAGATGGAAAATGGAAATTGGACGCTTGGAAAGCTAAATCTTTAGAAAATGAGAACCTAGAATTAACTAAAGAAGAGGCTAAAACACTTGCTAGTGCTGGTGGTAATAAGGTTGAATATGACGGAGCGGTTACGTCTCTAGAAGCAGATGGAAATAAAGCATATGTGTTCCGTATCTATAAAGACGGTAAGCCAAATAATGCTATTGGAATAAGTGCTGCAAACACAAAGTTAGTCTATGATTTCGAAGAAGAGTTTTCTATTGATGATGATGCGCCAGCAACACAAGTTAAGGATGCTTCTAAAGGAGAAGCTGGTGATGCTGATAAAAATGCTGAACAAGATAATAGTTCACAAGATGATTCATCAGACACAGATAAAAACAATACAACAGCTACATTAGGTAGCTTTGATATCTTTAGTGAGTATTTAAACCTTGAAGTTGGTGGTCCAAACGATAATATGCATTTCGGTTACCTACCTGAAGATTTAATTGCTAAGTTTGGTAAGCCAATTGCTATTACTACATCATCAAACGGTGCAGACTTCCAATATAGCGATGCTATTTATTCAATGTCTCGAGCTGATGGAAAGGTTTATAAAGTAACAATTACGGGCAGTAAAGCTGCAAGTTACTATAAAGATTTTGCTACTGTTAAAAAGGTATATGATGGCGATGGGGTTTATGCAGCTTTTGGTTTAGAAGAAACAAATGATAGTGAAGGGTACCATTTAGTTTATGATAATTTAAGTAGTGCTAGACACATTTATACTGCTGATAATCAAGAGGGAAGTCCTATTAAGAAAATTGTTGTAGAGTTAACTGATAACTAATTTATAATGCAAAATGTATTAAAAAGACCATTCTACTGCATTAATGCAAGTAGAATGGTCTTTTTGTTTCTGAAATAATTATTCAAATTTGATTAAATTACCTTCGCTATCTTTAAATTTACCAATGATAATAACGATAAGATCAATTAAAGACCATATGCCGAAGCCACCTAAAGTCACTAACATAACAATTCCTGTACCAATTTTACCGACAAAGAAGCGGTGAGCTCCTAAGCCACCTAAGAAGAAGCATAACAAAACTGTAACTAACCAATTCTTTTCTGATGCTGTAATCATTTATTATATCACCTCGCTTTTTTTGGAATATACATAGCATTAAGTAGAAATGCAAAAAAACCTTAAATATTCCTTATATGGGTAAAAACATACCAAATTTAGAAGTTAAATAAAGATAGTGAAAAACAAAAAAATACAAAAAGGTAAAATTATTAGAAAAAATGGACTTGCGTAGATAATTCTATTTTTATATACTAAAAAACAGATGAAAAAAATATTCGGTTAAAAACATAAAAGAGATATTCACATAAATAGCTTTAAGGAGAGGTATACATATTATGCAAGATAATGGAATTGGAATGAACAGAGGACTAGTAGACGTAACTCCAGATGTAAGGTTATTAAGTGTTTTAAGAGCAACAGGAGTAAATTTAAATACAGCGATTGGCGAAATTCTTGATAACTCTGTCGATGCTGGTGCTAATGAAATAGATTTGTATGTATACAATAATGACAGAAAAAAATCTAATATTATGATTGTTGATAATGGTAAAGGGATGAACGATGCAACATTAAGGGGTTCATTAACTCTTGCTAAAGAGCTTAAACTTGGAATTAATCAATTAGGTAAGTACGGAATGGGTATGAAAACAGCAGCTTTAAGTTTAAGCACTCAATTTGAAATTTTTACTCAAAAAGCTTCGGGGGAAGTACTCTACGGTGAGTATAACATTAATAAAATGGAACAATTGGGTCAATTTAAAACAATGGTAAGACTAGCTAACGAAGAAGAAACTTCTTTCTTTAAAAGCAAACTAGGAAGAAGACAACGTTCAGGAACTATAATTGTAATTAAAAATGCTGATCGTTTAGATGTAACACACCAAACTTTTGTTAGGCAAATGCAATCTTTTATTGGATTAACATATAAAAACTTCATTAAAAGAGGTATTGCGTTTACTGTGAATGATCTCCCTACTAAAGGTGAAAAGATAGAAGCAATCGATGTTTTAATGAGAGAAAATAAAAAAACATTTGTGGTTGCAGAGAGAGATCACTATGTAGTTGAGTATAATGCGCCTAAGACTACCCAAGTGAAAAATACTTCTATTGAAGTGTCTGCTACTGTTCTGCCTAAACCGGACCACAATAGTAGAGGTAAAAAAGTAGAGGGTAGAGATGTTCAATTGCCTATGAATCAAACAAATCAAGGTATATATTTCTATCGTGAAGGCCGAATGGTAGGTCAAGCGCTTAATTGGCATAACGTTTTTGGTGAAAAGCACAATGAGAAAAACCGTCTTAGAATTGAAATTAATTGTAAGAGTGAGTTGGACCAAGAAATTAATATGAACTTTCTAAAAGGCAATGTTCATCCCACTACACAATTAAAAAATCAACTCTCAGAAATCATTGAACCTTATATGAGCGAAATGAGGGAAAGGCTTTATCAAGAGGAGAAAAAAGAGTTAGCTGCAAAAGCAAAGAAAATTGCTACTGGTTTACAAAAACAAAGAAAAATTGAAATGGTTATTCCAGGATCAATAGTTAACGGTAAACAAAGAACGACTAGTATAGATAAAGTTAAAGTTGGTAGTAAAGCTGATAAAACAACTGGTAATAAAGCGGTAAGTAAAACGATTATTAGTAAAGGAAATAGTAAATCAAACAGTACTGTTCGAGATATTAAAAAATTGTTAGTAGCCGCTAAAGAAATTAGAAAACTATTTGAAGCTAAAGATGTAAGTGAAGAAATAAAGAACGAATTAAGAGCAGAACTAGGTTTAGCTGTAGCTGAACTGGAAACTGTATAAGTTCATATAAGTAGATGCTTTTGAATAAAAGCGTCTACTGTTGCGTTTTTAAAAAGAATATTTGTAAAAATGACATTTTACTAACTAATTAACGGAAATTTTATATGGGTGGTTGCGGAAATGAGGATCGAACTGAACAACGGAGCATATTATGAAATTAGAGAAAAGAATTCTAGCTTGTATCAAGTTTTTTATTGCTGGGGAGAAAACCTCTTCTACAGCGGGCAAGAAAAAGGAGAGAGAATGATGTCGAGCAAAACGACATTCAAACAAGCTATTGAAACTGCTAGAGAAATAAAAAGAGTTTATGAAATGAACTTTCTGCGAATGGGATAAGTATAAATTCTGAATAGAAGAGCAAAAATGAAAAGGTGATGTATTTAATATACATCACCTTTTTTGCGTGAAAATTAACTATAAAGACTTGTTATAAATGGATTGGATGAAATATAAGTTACCCAAGTATATATAACGAGAGGTGTTGCTCGTATGGAAGAAAATGAAGAAAAGGAAGGAAATTTCTTTGTAGGTCTTTTTTGGGGCACGCTTATTAGCGTACCTTTGTGGATTGCAATAATAGGATGGTATAAACTTCTGTTCCGATAAATAATGTACTCATTTAAACCCGCTGTGTAGTGGGTTTTTTATTTTGTTCTTTAGCAAATTTAAAATAATAGGGTACCTTTCGGTTAGTTAAGTTAAACAAGGTCTTTATAATAGCAGAACGAAATATATAGAGGGATAAAAGGAGGGGGAAGCTTTGAGTTCTGTCAGAAGTCAACAACATAAATACTTTAATAAGATGACTTTGTTATCAGGTATGGTGGGATCAGGCAAAACATATGCTATAAGAGAAAGTATAGAAAAAAAGATACATACTAAGAAAACTTACATCATTCAACATATAAATGATTTTGGTTCCCTTTGTGAAGAACATAAAGGGAATGTAATAGTGGTTAGTGATGTTGTAGAAATTAATATGTTTGGTTTTCATCCATTTCGGTTTAAAGAAGGAGATTACTACAGTTATTTATTTGATTGCCACTGTAGAGAGCTTTTTATATTTCTTAAATTGCTATTAGAAAGAGATATGGGTGATGTAGAAAAAGTTCAGCTAATGAGCACTATATTAGAGATGTATGAGAGTGTTGGAATAACAAGAGAAAGATATAAACCTAACTATAAATTTGTATCTAATCACTTATGTTTTAGTACATTTTATGAAGTAATAAAAGAACGAAGTAAGGATTTATATGAAGAGTTTAAAACCTACTCTCATTTATTTGTGGAAGATAAAAATCTCTCCAACTATTTTGAGAAAAAGAATATGGGTTTAGATTTAAAAAACAACCTTAATTTAATTTATACAAATGGGATGTATTCCTTAGCGGCTCTTTATTCTTATGTAGTTGCCATTAAAAGAAAAATGAGAATAGAACCGGAGCCAACGTTGCTAGTGGTAGATGAAGGGTTTTTGTTCTTGAGGGATGAGCATTTACTTGAAACTCTAATATTAAACAGTGGAGCATCTTCTGATCAAACAGAGTTATTAATTTCTATTCAGAGTCTTACGGATCTCTCCGGAAACTTAAATGAAATATTGAATGCAGCTAGTAAAGTTATCTTATTTAGACAAGATAAAAACGATATACCTATTTTGGAAGATAGGTTTAAATTACCTAAGAACATAGTGGACCAAACGCAATTGTTGTTAACAGGAGAAGCAGTAGTAATAGAAAATAAACATCTGTATCCAATTAAATATAGCTGAAAACCACGTTTAGGTTTTTAGCTATATTTGTTTAAGGGTATATTTAATAATATTTAACTCTATTTTTTTATATGTATAAATAGTATGTAAATGAAAGTAATAGTTAAATCCTGTTATTTATGTGTTGCTCTCTGCAAGTTGCGTCTAACGCCCTAATTAGCGCATCTGCTTCTTCCCAAGAGTATACCGTAGCGCCGGAAGCAAGTGGGTGGCCGCCTCCGTTAAATCGATATGCTACATCGTTTATAACAGTACCAGCAGAGCTAATTCTTACACGAATATTATCTGGGTATTCAATAAAAAGAACCCATACTTTATTGCCTTCAATATCCGCTAGAGTATTTATAAGATTACCGGCTGTATTCCAATCGACTTTAAACTGCTCTAGTATATCCTTTGTCATTCTAAAATATGCAACTCCGTTGTTAGAGAGTTCGTAATTTAATAAAAGAGTTCCTTGTAGTCTTGCGGTATTCTTATCTTTCTTATATAGAGTGCTAAAAATAAGTTGAGGATTGAAGTTATATTCCATTAACTCTGCAGTATACTTCATTGTCTGTGTCGTAGTGCCACGGTATAGGAATCTTCCTGTATCGCCAACTATTCCAATATATAAAAGTCTAGCTGCTTCAGCGTTAAGTTGTAAAATGTGTTTATGTTTTGAGAATAAATCCATTATCATCTCGCTTGTTGAACTATAAGAAGTATCAACCCAAGAAAGGTTTCCGTAAGGTTCAAGATCAGGATGATGATCAATTTTAATTAGAAACGAAGCAAGCTCAAACCTTTTATCGCAAATACGAGGAAGGTTGGCTGTATCACAAACAATAACTAAAGCATCTTTATATGTATCATCTGAAATAATATCCATTCGATGAATGAATTTTAGCTCTTCTACTTCCTCTCCAACCACATAAACATTCTTAGAAGGGAAGGACTCTTTAATTATCTTTTGAAGTCCACACTGAGAACCTAATGCATCAGGGTCGGGAAATACGTGACGGTGAATAATAATCGTAGAGTATTGGTTAATCTTGTCTAAAATTTGAGTTTGTATAGATGTCATTTTCTGGTATAACTCCTTTTTCTATGAAAACCACTTAATAATAGCAGAAAGGAATTTAGTATTCCAATTAAATTAAAAACTAATATTGAAAATAGATTGGAAGGAAAAATACAATGTAGGTTGTTATTGAGGGACTTATTTTTAATAAGGAAGTGACTAATGAAAAAACATATACCAAACGCTTTTACTTTTGGAAACCTGTTTTGCGGGTTTTTATCAACTAGTTATACAATCAATGGGGACTTGAAAAGTGCCACAATATTAATATTTATTGCCATAATGCTAGATGCTGTCGATGGTAGAATAGCAAGAATACTTGGGGTTTCTAACCCGATAGGTAAAGAGTTAGACTCGCTAGCTGATATTGTATCTTTTGGGGTGGCGCCAGCTTACTTAACGGCCTATTCCTATTTTAATTATTTTGATATATATGGCTTAATAATGGCGGGTGCTTTTCCGCTGTTTGGAGCTTATCGCTTAGCAAGGTTTAATATTACTTCTCAAGAAGAATCCTTAAAGCATTTTAAAGGTATACCAATCACTTTGGCTGGTGGTGTAGTTACATTCTTGGTGTTATTCCAAAAGGACATTACTTTGTGGATATTTATAATAGCGTTTTATTTACTTTGTATTCTTATGGTAAGTAGAATTAAGCTTCCTAGCTTTAAAAAGGTCGGATTGCCTAAAAATAGTGTGCTGATAACCTTGTTTATCTTCTATATGTTTTATTTATTTGCTAAGGCGGAATTTAAACACGTACCTCTTTTATTTTATATAGCGCTTAGTATTTATATATTGTTTATTTCGGTCCGTTATATAAAAGAAAAAGAACCAAAGTTTCCTATTAAGAATAAGATGTTTGTAAGAAGGTTTAAGATCAAAAGAAAAAGAAGTAGTGAAAATAAAGATGCCTAAAAAACAAAGTGTTGGTAATCATTTATATGAAAGTTTGTCAAGTATCTCTAAAGAACAAATAAAAAAATCGGTTGAACATACGTGGTATAATGATTCCTACTGTAAGGATTGGGATGCCTCCGACAAAACCTATTATACTTATGAGGGGCTATTTAAGTGGGCTAAACTTAGTAAGGAAAATCATTTGTTTTTATTAGAATTGCTATTAGAGTTAAATGAGCAAGATGTGCTAGATGAATTAGGGAAACAAGAAGAAATAATTAATAAAATAAGAAGAGCTATTGTAGAATTAAGTAAGTAGGCTGAAGAAAAAGCACATCTGATTAATTGATGTGCTTTTTTAAATTTAAGTTTATGAAGAAAAATTATTATTTTTTATTTTCTTTGTGGTCTCATTGAGATTCTTTAATAATTTTTCATTGTGTTCGTTTATGACATCAAGTAAAGCGTTAGAGAACACAGAAAATACCTCGCATTCATAAGGTGCTTGGTTAATAAAGAAGACATACTCTTCGTAATCACCTTGTCCCAAAGCATAGTAACTAATACCGTTTAAAGAAAAGAAAAGATAACATAGATTGTCTCGAAGTACGGTACTAAATTTGATAATTTTTTGATGTTTGATATTGTATGTATCTAAAAAATTTTCCATTTTAGAAATGGTTACAGAATTGCAAGGTTCACCTGCTAGTTTTCTCACTTCATTTTCTAGTGTTTTAATATTTACAAGTGCTTTTGTTTCTTCTTTTTCTATAAGTTTTGTTGTATTCATAACAAATTCCACCTTTTCAAGTTATATTATTAATTAGAGGATAGTTCATAATTTAAGATTTAGGAAAAATACCAAAAATTTTTTTTAATCCATTTTTGAAATTTATGATATAATTTTTTTTAGCTAAAAACATAAAGAAGGTGTACGGAATGTACGACGAAATTATTGGATTAAATGTAAAGGTTAAAGATGAAAATATAACTGGAAAGATAATTAAAGTATATGAAGGTTCAGAAGATACAGTGTTTGTTGTTGAGTCAGATCAACAAGTATATGAAAAAACTATAGATGGTTTTAATGTGGATCGTGGAAGTATTCAAGAGAAAATTAATGGATTAATGAAGCAAAAAGCGTTTTTGGAAAGATTCGCGGCAATTAGTACATATTAATTATAAATGGTAGATTATAAAAAAGTAACTTAAGGAAATGTGTTAGAGGCTCAAGGTCTCTTTTTTAGTTAATGGAGGAAGAATGGATTTATTACAAGAAGCAGTAAACGTGGCAATGGAAATGAAGAAGACAGATTCAAATTGGGAATCTTTTTATTTACTTTCGGAAGGTTTAGTAAAAAGAAGTATAGAGAATTATGAAGAGTTTTTTGTCTTGCTTCATAGATATGCTGAGGAAGAAAAGTACGTAATGCTAATCTTAATTATTATAAATGGAGCGAGTCTTAATGCTAAGTTTAATGAGATATTCGCTAAGATAAACAGTAGCCAAGTGCTTTATTCAACCTTGAATTTAATAGATATTAAAGAATATTATCCTGGGCTGATTGATGATGTTCAATTATTCTTGAACAGCAGAAAAGCAAGTATTGAGATGCCATCTGGCTTTAAGTATTTATTGAGTAGCATTCAAAAAGCGATGATCTATGTTATGGATCGGGCTACGAATGTAATTGTTAAGTAGTATAAAATAAAAGCTGTTAGCTTTGTGGAGATAAAAAACTCACTAACTAATTAGTGAGTTTTTTTGTTGGTTCAATTTTTCAGCTCGAAAAAAGTTTCAGGAAACATAAAGCCTTTTAACACTAATCGCTGTTCATCGCCTTTCACCTCGTAAATTTGCAAATCGTCCTTTGTTCTTCCAATTTGTTTTCCTAATTTTAGTTTGCTGTATTTGTCAGGTGTGACTTCTTGGTCTGCTTCAGATAAATATAGTTTGTCCTTATATTTTAATTTATGGACAGCATAATCGCTGCCATCAATAGTAATGCTGTCTGCATTTTTTTCTAAACTATAAATGGGGAGTTCCTTGCTACAACCGCTAAATATAATAAGGAAAATAAATAAACAAAATAATGACTTCTTCATAGCTTACCTCAATTCGAATTGTTAATTTATTACTGCTATACTATTTTATATTTAATTGGACTAAATTGGTATAAAAAAACCCCTTGCTCTTAAAAGATGCAAAAAACTTTTCTAATGGATTTATGACTATTATAAAAGTTGAAAACAGCTAGTTGTACAAAAAATACCAAAATCTTGACTTTTAAAATCTTCATAAGTATACGGTGAACAATTATATATGACTGGGTGGTGACATTTATGTATTCAGATAATATTGAGTTTCAACAATATCAAGAGAAAATCCATAAAGAACAGCATATAGGGAAAGTAGAGGGTTACTTTGAGATGTTAAAAGCAAACAAGAAAAAAGTAACCGATAAAAAAACAGGTTTACGAATTAGTGAAGTAGATTATGAGTCATTAAATGACGCGGAGATTTCCTTTAAAAATAGAAGAGAATTAAAGATACCGGAAACCTTAAATAGCATTGAATTAGATGAACTAAAGTCTCAAGCTACGGAAAATATAATGAAACTAGATAATAACAAGTTACTTCAAAAACTAACGTTATTAAAGGGATGATAGTAGCGTATTTAGAAGTAGATAATAAATAACAAAACAAAAAAAGCTGATATTACTCAGCTTTTTTTGTTTTGAGGTTTTGTTGTACAGTCATATTATTAATTTACATAGAAAGATGCTGTTTTAGAAGTACCTAAAAAGCCTGCTTTACTCATTAATACACTGATAGTATATTTACCGCTCGGACTTTTCCAAGAAGTAGGTACATTGATTGTGTATACGCCATTTTGGTTTGTATAATGAGTGTTTTTATAAACTGTTCCGGTAGGGCTTTTTACAACAATATCAAACCTTGCCCAAGGTACAGAGATGTTACCATTATATCTTGAGTAAACACCTATTAAAACAGTAGAGCCTTTTTTATATGAGCTATATGTAGAAAATGTATAAGCATTTAAAGGTGTAGTTTGCATAGTATTAACATTAATTTGTGAGGGTGAGCTACTGCTACTGTAGTTACCGGCAATTACCTGATATTGATAACTAGTATTAGGTTTTACAGATGTATCCGTATAACTTAAATTACTCCCTTTATAGATTGTTATACCATTTCTCTTTAATTCATAGAAAGTAGCATAATTAGAACTAGACCAATTTAAAGTAACTGAATTTCCAGTAACGCTAGTTGTTCTAAAGTTAATTGGAGAAGTAGGAGTTGGAGGATAGCTAATGATTGCTGTAGTTGAAGGTGTAGCTGATAGTTCGCTGTCTTTAACTGAGTATAGCTTATACTGATAATAAGTATGAGGAGTTAGAGAAATGTCGTTAAAGCTTGTGTTTGTGCCCTCATAGATCGTTGTTCCGTTTCGAGTTAACTTGTACGAAGTGGCATCAGAGGATGGATTCCAGGTAAGTGTGGTAGTAGTTGAAGTTACGTTAGAAGCTTTGAAATTTGCAGGTGAAGCAATTAAGGAACCACTACTCAAAATAGGTGCTTGGATTAAACCGTAACCATAGTTTGAATCTCGTCCTGGTGCTCCTAAATCGAGAACATTTTGGTGTACAATGGTTCTAATTTCATCGGGAGTTTCATTTGGATATTCTTGTTTATATAAGGCTAATACGCCAGCTGCGTATGGGGTAGCCATTGAAGTTCCGTCCATTGAGGCATATGAATTTCCTTTGTAAGTGCTAATAACATTAACTCCAGGTGCGGCAACTTCAATTTCTGGGCCTCTATTAGAAAAGTAAGCTAAGTTGTTGGAGGAATCAGTCGCAGAAACAGCGATTGCGTGGTTATATTTCGCTGGATATTCTACTGGTGCGCCATCGTTACCAGCAGCGGCTACAATTAAAATTCCGCTATTATAAGCTTTATCGATTGCTTGTTGGAAAGCGTAAGATTCATCAGATCCTCCTAAACTCATATTGATAATATCCATATGGTTTTCAATTGACCAATCAATAGCTTTAATAATATCTGAGTTGTATCCTGTGCCAGTGCTATCCAGTGCTTTTAAAGCGTATAGGTCACTATCAGGAGCAATGCCAACAACACCGAAAGAATTGTTCCTTGCGCCTATTATTCCTGCTACGTGTGTCCCGTGGCCATTATCATCGATATAAGAAGTTGTGTAACTTACAAAGGACTTACCACCTGCAATATTAAGGTCGCTGTGTATAGCAGCTCCTGAGTCAATAATAGCAACTTTAACTCCTTTTCCAGTTAGTCCGGACTCCCAAGATTTTAACCCATTAAGAGAGTTAACTCCATAAGGGATAATTTGAGAGCTAGTTTCCTTAGTTTTAACAATATCATCATTTTCTACTGTGGTGACGTTTGGGTTGTTTTCTAAGGTCTCCATCTCAGTGTCTGAAACCTCTAATGAAACAGCATTAACGTGTTTAAAAGATTGTTGCACATCCCCAGTGTTTTCAATTTGGTCTTTAGCTTTTTCACTAATATTATTTTTGTATGTTACGATGACTCTTTGTTCTCCTGCATCCGGCTTTTCAATAGTTCTAGCTTGGGATGTTGCTTCTGCGTGGATGTGCTCAACAGCAATAGGGAGAAAAAGGGTAGCGGTTAAAGTAGCAAAGATTGTTTTAAATACTTTCTGTTTATCTATAAAATTCATAGCAACGCCTCCTCCAAAAGTTAATTATTGTAAATAAAAATAGTAATTTTTCAAGAAAAGTCAATATGAATTGAAATAAAGTTTATCAAGACGGTGACATAGCAGTTTGTCAAAAGAATATAAAAAGCCCCAATCTATTAAATAGGGGACTTTGGGTGTAGTCGATTCGTAAATCTATTACATATTCATTGTTAATGAAATTAACCAAAAAGAATAGAATAAAGAGATTGAGACTGAGTTTTTTGACGCTCAAGAATTTCTGTATAGTGTTGTTGCTTGAGCTGTTCTTTTGCTAATAAACTCGATGTTTTAGCTTCATTATCTGTCATTATTCTAGAATAGGCTGTTTGGTAATTTTCAAGATTCTTGTTCCAATATGAACTTTCAGTATTCAGATCATCCATATCTTTTTGAACCTTTGCTTGTTCGTTTGAATTTAAAGCAATTGCTCTCTCAATATTTTTAAGTGCATTTGGATCTTGGGCATTTAAGTCAGTGATTTTTAAGAAGTCGGTTAATTGTGAAGTGGAACCTGTCATCGAATATTTTATAGCATCGTTATTGTTCCCGCTTGTATCTTTAAAAGTAGAAGAAGTAGAGGGGTCATCAAATAACCATTCTCCTACTAAGCCATCGTTTGTAACTTCGCCATTCATATTGTTATTAATCTCAGATTGGCTTAGTGAACGATTGTAGATTCGAACATTATCCATAGAAGCTTCGGGTGAGTAAAGATACAGTTCATCATCATTTGTTTGTAATAAGCCACTACCAACTCTTGTTCCAACGGCCTCGCCATCTATGTATAACTGACCGCCTCTTTGATAATCGTATTCAACGGCGATATGGTACCATTGGCCGGTGCTTAACTTTGTAGAGCCACTGGTTTTTTGAAACGTTCCATTGGCATTACCGTAAAGTTGGATGGTTCCTGCCTTGCTGGGGTTATTACCATTATCAGTACCGAAAAGATATAATACAAAATTAGCGGTTGAAGTACCACCATCTCCCCAACTATTAATAAGGTGCATTGCAAATTCTGTTGTGTTTTCATCTAAGAAATAATCCATTTCAATTGTTAAATTTTTGTCGATTTTTAGTTCCTGCGATGAGGGAATGCCCACAACTCCTCCTGTAGATCCACTTGATTTATCAAATGTTAAAACTCCTTCGGTAAATAATTTTTCACCTTCAAAAGTGGTATTATTTCCAATGTCATTGACGTTTTTTAATAAGTTGTTAATTTGAGTTTGGATAGATGATTTAACACTAGAATCAGTTGTGCTATTGCTTTGGTTAATTAACTCCTTTATTTGTTGTAGAAGCCCATCTGTAGTAGTTAAAGCGTCGTTTTTAGTGGAGTACTTAGATAGGGAATGATCAAGGCCGTCTAACTTAATTTTTAATTCATTGATTTTAGATGTTAACCTATTAGATACTGATAAACCAGCATTTTCACTTGCTGAATTTATTTTTAATCCAGTAGTTAGTCTTTTGTTAGCTTGATCAATAAGGCGTTGGCTTTGATCGTAGCTATATGGTATGTAGTTGTTAATGTAAAACATAATTATGAACCTCCTTGTAAGAGTAAAAACAGTTTGTGTTAATTACGACTTTTTTCTAAAGTGGAATATACTCTTTTTTTTAGTTTTGTTTAAAAAAAGTAGAAAAAGTGACAGGAGAAAGAGATGCAGAATTAGGAAGGTTTAATAAGAGAAAAAGCCTCTATCCAACTATTGGATTAGGGGCTTTTATAATATAACAATTATTTCTTGGACATTGCCTTTTCAATATCAGGGTATGTAATTCCAAATGGTTTAGAAGCATTAACTAGACCAATAATTTTTTCTTCTGTAGGAGGCCCTACTTGAGGTAATGGGGCGTCTGCCGGAACTGGAGTTCCTAGTGCTTTAACAAAAGATTCAAACCCAGCTGAGTAAGACGTAATAATAAACTCTGTTTCTTCGTCTCCAGTTACGAATCTATGAGCTTTTCCACGAGGTGCAAAGAAATATTCACCAGCGTTAACTTCAATTACTTCTCCCTCTGAGTAAAAAAACATTTTTCCACGTACTACATAAAATGTTTCGTCTTCGTTCTCGTGGACGTGAAGTGGAGGTCCCTGATTAGCTGGTTTAATAACGCGTAAAACTGCAAATTGACCATTTGTATCTTTTCCTGAAACAAGAATTACAACTTTTTCATCAAGAAAATGATAAGTGTTATTGTCTGTTGCTTTACGGTGAAAGGCGTTGGTTAGTATTTCGTGAATTAATGTCATAAAGTTCTATCTCCTTTTAAACTACCATTTTTTACCTACAAATATATATTAACTTGATATTATCATTTAATGTAAAAATAATAATAAAAAAGATTCGTTAAAATGTATTATTTAGATATTTATTATGCCTTAAGCCTTTTTATAGTTGTTTTTAGTGAATGTTTTACGAAAATACAGTTATAAAATAGGGGGAGGGGTAATATACTCGTGGATATGGATATAACAAAAGTAATATTTAGCAATGTAAATACCAGGTTGTCGTGGTAATATATACACAAATAGATACAAAATAATTGAATAGGTGGGTAAATTATGAAGAAAATAGGCTCGTTGTTAATTGCTTCTGCACTAGTTTTAGGGGTAACTGCTTGTGGTTCAAACTCAAAAGAGGTTTCAAAAGAAGAGAATAAATCAAACAAATCCACTGAAGAAGAAAATAAAAATGCTTCTGCTGTTAAAATAAAAGAAAAAAGAGTACTGTCGAGTAAAAAGGCAATTAGCGATATGCAAGATTTCTTCAATTATATAGATGAAGAGAATGTTTCGAAAGTTGCTGAACTTCTAAGACATACTGAAGGTTCTAATGAAGTACCGAATGAGAAAGAGGTAAAAGATTTCATTAAAGAATGGAAAACTTACAACTTTAAAGAAAATGGTGACTTGCAAATAATAGATACAAATGACTTGGTTAAAGAAGAGAGAGAAGAAACGAAAGAATTCAAACATCAAATATTCTGGATGATTTGTAGTTACAAAGGAGATGTAAATAACGAATTCAGTAAATTGCTTGCAGTTGCAGAGTATAATGGAAAATTCTATATGACAGATGATGTACCTGCAAATAGCGGTATGGATGCAATAAAAAAAGAATATTGGGGGAAATACGGGCTAGTCGATCCAAATGAAGTAAAACCAAAGGAAATACCGGATACTTCTAATAATGCTGTTAAACCAAAAGAAATGCCGGGCACTAATAACGCTGCTAAACTAAAAGAACTTAATCCAGATACGGAAGATGACAACGGTAAGAAAAGTGGGTCAACAGAAAAGAGTGGAATAGCACCAGATGGAAGTAATCCTCCTGTGGAACAAGTGACACCTCAAAAAGAATATGATTATGATAATCCTAGTGGTTATATTATTGGAGATGCGCTCCTAGCGGATGTTTTGAATCAATCCTTTTCAGCTTATCACGATTTAATAGGTTCAAATATGGTTGAATTTCAACGAGACGGTGATTACGGTTTTTCTGTAACAACGGATACAAAAACTCTATATGTATTGTTTAAAACAAAGGACGGAAAAAATTGGGCTATTACTGATACTAAGACCGGTGAGAAACTTATAGAGAACGGAGTTAAAGTTGATGAGCAAAAAGCGCGACTTTTTGATACTACCCAATTTGATTATAGCAATAGCAAAAATTATATAATAGGTGATAAGGAATTTGCTAATTTATTAAATAGTGCATTTGCGCAACACTCGGATGTAGTCGGGACAAAGATGATTTCGTTTCATAGAAAAGATGACTACCAAATGGTTGTGCAAACAGATAAGCGGAATTTAAGAATTGAAATTATAGAAGGTGGAGTGTGGATGATAATGGATCATAATACAGCTTTACCTCTGTTGGAAAATGAGTGATACAAAAAAATAATATAAATTTTAGGCTTGCTAGCTTTGACTAGTAAGCTTTTTAATGTCTTATAGTAGAGGCTTAAATCAGAATTATAATTGACAACCAATCGAAAGTAGATATCTTCTAAGAGTTTAAAACTTAGGAGGTGTTCTTCTTTTGAGAAGTCACGAAATTGATTACAAAATAGTAGGCGATGATATACAATTTGTTATTTTAGGTTTAGATAAGAATGAAACTGTAGTTGCTGAAGCAGGCAGCTTTATGATGGCGGACGAAGGGATTGTTATGGAAACTGTATTTGGAGATGGTTCGGACCAAGAAAAGGGGTTCGGAAGTAAACTTCTTAGTGCTGGTAAACGTTTAATAACTGGTGAAAGTTTGTTTATGACTACATTCGCTAATGAATCAAATGATTTTAATAAAGTAGCGTTTGCCGCTCCTTATCCAGGTAAAATTCTTGCACTAGACCTTAGTGAATATGATGAAAAAATCATATGTCAAAAAGATTCCTTCCTATGTGCTGCTAAAGGAGTAACAGTGGGTGTAGAGTTAACTAAGAAGATAAGAGCAGGTTTTTTCGCTGGAGATGGATTTATTTTGCAGAAGTTAACAGGCGATGGTATGGCATTTGTTCACGCTGGGGGAGCAGTTATTAAACGAGAACTTAAACCTGGAGAAGTGTTGAAAATTGATACAGGCTGTTTAGTAGCAATGACTCAAGATGTAGAATATAGCATTGAAATGGTGAAAGGTATTAAGTCTATGGCGTTCTCAGGTAATGGGATTTTTAATACTACGCTGACAGGTCCAGGAACAGTATGGATACAATCAATGCCATTTAGTAGATTGGCAGGTCGTATCTATGCAGCGGCTCCGCAGTCTTCTTCATCTAATGGTGATGGAGGTATACTAAACGAGTTATTTGATTAAAGAAGTTTTAAAAGAGGAAGCCTAAAAATATGTCCGAAAAGAAAAGCCATCACTCAAGTGATAGGCTTTTTTGTTTATAAGATTCAGAAGATACAAGCTTAAACAACTAAGCATTAAAATAATGATAATTGGGTTGCGTTGAAATCTTCTGCTGGAATAGGAAAATATTCAGTTTGTGAATTTGTTAAAGGTTCGTAATAAGTTCTATTTTCTGGAACAGGGAATTCCTTTTTCAATACCTCCATAATATTTTCAAAGAAAGGAGTAATGAAAGTAATAAAATTAGGGTCAAGTGTATATTCAGCTTTCTTCTCTAACTCTTCATTTAATAGTAACAAACCATTTCTTAAGTTAAATTGAGATAAGTAAATTTCAAAACATCTCGCAAATACTTCGACAGGTTGCAAGTAATAGTTCCGATTGTATTTATTTTTCCCTTGCCAGTCTATCAAAAAAGGATCTTCTTTAGGGAGTTTGCTAACATTATCTAAAATTAGTTCTTTATAATAATTGTAGATATGTCTAAACTCAAATGTTTGGCTGTAGAATTGTTCTTTTGAATTAAAACAACTTGCTAACATATGATCAATCTGATGTCCAAGTTCGTGAACGTATGCATAAGAATGCTTTCGATCAAAGATAGTTGTTTTGCAATGTGGATAATAAACCCCAGCGGCACGTAACTTACCAAGTCGTTTAATTCTAAACGTATGTTCTTTACTATATGGTATATGAATAGTCTCTGAGAGCTCTCTAAAATACCTTTGAGTATCTCCGAACTTTTCTAGGATAACATCATTATCTATTTCTGATTTTCCATATCTTCTTAAGAAAGAGTTTATTACTGAAGCGCTTCTGTGATCCTTGTTAATTTGCTTCTTTGTTTCAAATGACTTTGCGTAGCTACTTCTTTGTTTAGTTTGAGCATCAATGGTGTACTGAATGTAACCAGACTCTTTTATAAACTCTTTACTAATTAGTAATAATAATTCATCTGTTTTAAAGTCTTTAAGACGATCTGATTCATTATAAGAAATATCAGCATCAAACAAATACTTTTTAAAGTCCAGTTCCTTTGTAATAACAGTTTTCTTAACATTAAATTTGTATTTCTTTGCTGCCTTCAATATTTCGTTTTTAAAGATTTCTTTACTAGGTATAGAGAGAGTATTAGTTTTGGAATTGAAAGAATTTTCTAAAAATAAATATTGTATTGTTCTTTTACTTTTAGAAGCAAAAATCAATAATGATTGAACAGCTAATACTTCAGCAATAAGTGTTGTTACATCGTAATAACGATAGTAGTCTTTCTCACCTTTTTTGCGATGTCTGTGAGGCTGTAATTCTGCATTTAATACAGAAAAACCTTCTTGAGTGTATTTGCCACTTTTAATAGTGATTTTTACTATAATTAAATCCTCTTTAGAGATTGTCTCTCTATCTTTAGGAATAAGACGGTTATGTAATTGTGTTCTAATTCTTGAAAAAGATTTTTGTTTAATGTTATTTCCTTTATATTCTTGCATTTCAACCATATACGACTTATTAATCTTCAATTTTTTAAAGTAATTTAGTTGTTCATTTGTGCTTTTTGAAAGAAAATCTTTTTTAAAAACTCGTTTAATAGAAGTAATAATTTTATTTAAAACTACTGCATCTTCAACATCACTGAGTCCTGCGTTGTTTTTAAAATTAACTTCACTTAATAAAGTAGGGATACCTTTTGCTTTAAATTGCTTTTGAACCTTCTCTTTTTTTTCTCCTGATAAGTCTGTAATTATTGTATTTTCTGTTGTCATTTTCAATCATCCAATCCTTTATTTTTTTGAAATTATAGTTAAAAAAGAAAAAAGTGGATGAAAATATGTGAAATTTTAGTGTTAATGTTATGAAATTAAGGTACTTGTTATAAAACAGTTACAATTAAATATAATTTGTCGAAAAAATAATAATAAAACCGAATCTAGCATTTCTAATGCTACATTTTTTGTCTTTTATTAAATGTTTTTAGGAAGTTTTGGAGGGATGCAGGAAACTAAATTTTACGTGTTGAATCTTCCCATCTAGAAATAACAAATGCTTTAACAGAGGGCTTTTCACTTATGTGCTGTGTTGTCCTGTGTACCACACCAACAATATTCTATGTATAAATTGAGGGGTGCCATATGGAAATTGAAGAGATTTTAGTTAAGGTGCAACTGGAAGAGGATATTTATTATCAGGAAGTCGGTGAAAAAATAGCCAAGTTGTCGCAGCTTGCGCTTCATAAGTCAGAAAAAATGAAGAAAAGTCACTATGATAGAACAGCAAAACTATATACATTTTCATCTTTGCTACCCACGGAAAGAGATGGGTTTTATAAATCAGGGAAAGAATATTTCTTTAAAGTTAGAACGCTGCTTAAAGAAGTCAAAAAGTTATTTCTTTATTCGAACGAAGGTTTATCGATAGGGTCTATGTTTATAACCGGTACTGAACTAAGAAGAACTGAAATTGATTCAATTGATAAAATTATTGTTAAAAGCGGTGTTTTATATAATACCTCAAAAAAAGACTATTTAACACGAGATAATGGTTCAATTACTTATGCGGATGCCCTGCATCGAAATATCTTGAAAAAAGAAAAAACCTATAAATTAGGCCTTAATGAAATTGAATCTGTAGAGGAATTGGGAGGAAGACCGAACTTTATAAAAGACATTATCTTTAGGGAAAAGAAGAGCCAGATTCTTTACAAGGGTGTTAGGTTAGTAGCTGAGAAGTTTACTTTAATAGTCAAACAAGATGAAGTCTCGCAATGGTTAGCGTATGTCGCTATTATGACAGGCTTAGGACAAAAAAACTCGTCAATGGGAGCGGGCTTTGTTGATTTTTACTAATCGTTAGACTAACAGTTAAATACTTTCTAGAAGTAAGTTGCTGAATTTGGTTACCAACTTAACTGAGAGGGTGAAGCTTATTGTATCAAGAGCTGTTTCCGCTGCTAGAGCAAATAAAGGAAGAGAAAGAGGAAAGTATAGGTCGCGATAAGTCATTTTATTTATATCTTACTCTTGAAGATCTGTTTTTATTAAAGAGCGGTCAAATAGAGCACGTTAAAAATAAAATTCCATATTCTAGCGGGAAATTAATAAAAGAAAAAGTTGATGGAAAAGAAGAGTCTCGGTTTGTGGCCACAAACATAGAGTTGGAAAAAATGTTTCACACTTTTGATAACAAGACAACAGTAATAGATATGAATAAGTCCTGGGAATCAAGTAAGAAGTGGTTTTATAGAACTATTTTTCCGATTATGGATTTTAGGCAAGGTCAAATAGATAAGTTAATAGCGGATCTAAGGAGTGAAAATGGAGTTTTACAATTAAAAAATAATATAAGCACTCATTACGTGGATCCCCGAAAGGATAAGTTTATAGGGAACTTCAAAAGGGTGTTAACGGAGGATGAGGTTTTTTCTCAATTTAATATCTCATCAGATGTATATTATTCCGATTTTCGAAGCTCTATACACAGTAATTTAAGTGATCTTTACTTTAGTGAAGACTTTCTGCAGACAATTTTAGAATTAATGCAATTTGTTAAGGAGAAAGAAAAAAAGGCTGACTTGGTAATATATATAGATTTTGAAAGTGCAACAATGTCTAATAGAGAAATATATGAATTTGAACATTCAATTTATGTGATGAGCACAGGCTTTTTAAAAAGTAACCGTTTAAGTGTTAAAGAGGAAGATAGTGAAAAAATCATTTATGGTTTTGTGCCTTTGCTTAGTTTCGATAATAACAATAAAAAGACCTTTAAGCATTATGGGCGTGGAGAAGAAATAAACTTTTTAGTTAGTGCTACGCAGATGATGCAACTATACAAATCGGGGTTGTATGACCGCTATCGCTTCTCGAAAGAGTTTGTTGATGAGTCTCTAAAGGGTGTGCGATTTAGAAAAAAAGTTGCTATTTCAAGTGGTGACACCTTGTTTGCCGAACAGGTAATAAGAAATGATATTTCAAATAAATTAGTGGTTCCAGAGCTACCGTTTCAGTTTATTAATGAATGGAATTTTCAAGATAAAAGAAATTTATTTAAAAAAATTAGAAACGTTCTATTCAATAGTCCCAGCGGGTTTTTTGATAACTTCTATGATAAGGTGTTGGATGCAGAAGCAATTGACAACCTAAAAGTCTCCTCAGGTAAAGTAACAAATGATTTAAAAGATGCTGTTACCTCAACTCACGACTACTTCAAAGCTTTTTTTAACGGTAACGTTAAAGCTCTCAAACCTATGTTTCCGCAATTAATGCTAAGAATTTTTCAAGAACGTGTTACCAAAACCAATATGAAAGAAGATTGGAAAAAGAAAGATGTAAAAGATTTAATTAATCTTGTTTCTTATATTAAGCAGTTAACATTTGGAAAGGGTGAGGTGATTTCTTTGATAGAGCCAAGAGGAAGAATTGAGGAAATTTTTATGGGGAATGAAGGTTTGTTAGATGAAAATACGTTTTATTATGCTATTGGACAATTAGCTCAATTTTACGCGAGTAAATCAAAGTCTAAGGAGAAGAAGTTTTCTCTATATGATTCATTAACTGATGCCATAACAACTAAAAAACTAATGGACGAGCTACTTAAGATGAAAGGAACCTATCACCACAATATTCGCACAAACGACTATACTCACAAGAGAATTTTAAATGCTGTTACTCTAAGTTATCATACCTATAAGGATGATAAGTTAAATGTAGATAATAAAGTTTATTTTACTGCTGGCTTGGTTGACGATAGCTTATTTTACAAACCTAAAGAAGAATTTGATGAGGATTTAACAGAAGAAAATGGTGAACATCAAGCAGAGGAAGGGGTAGGTAGTCTATGAAAAACAATCGTGTATCTGGTGTAGTGGGAATAGGTGCTTATAGATCAAACTTTAACGCTGGATTTGATTCTAAGCCGAAAAAGTTACCTGATGGGACTATTTTTGCCTCTGATGTTGCTATTAAAAGAAGTATGCGTGATGCATTGAGTGAAATGGGGGAGCCTGTTTTTTATAAAAAGACAATGGCTTATGACGAAAAGAAGGGTAATTCAAAGGTAGTGACGATTGAAGAGCGGTATGCGAATATGTTTGGTGATGAAGTTAAAGACCGATTGAAAGTGTTAAAGCAGTTAATGACTGCGACTGACGTAAGGATGTTTGGTGTGTTGTATACAGGTAAAACGTCCAACATCGGGTATAGAGGGACGGTTCAGTTTGCTCAAGGATTAAACGTAGATAAGGAAACTGAAGAAGTGAAAATGGATATTACGGCTCCCTTTAGTTCAAATGAAAAGGAAAGCTCTACTATCGGTAAAAAACATTTTACCGATGAAGCACATTATCTATACAATTTTGTCATTGATCCAGCAGAAAATCGTCAGTACATTCAAAGTGGTTGGTTAGATGAAGAAGAGGTTTTTTCTGAGAAAGATTACGAGGCGTTTAAAGATGCAGCTAAAGTGTGTGCAACGCGTATTAATACAGCTGCGAAAGTTGCTTGTTTTAATGAGTTTGCGTTATTTGTGGAGTTGAAGGAAGACTCTAAGAAATATCTTGTTGATTTGGCAAACTTAATTAAAGTAACGCGAGGAGAAGATAAAACAAAGTATGATCTTAATGAGTTAATGAGAAGTTTAATTGATTCTCCTGTAGTCACTGATATTGAAAAGGTTGAGATTTACGCCGAAACAAATAAGGTTGAATTAATAGGGTTACAAATGGAAGCGCCTTTTGATATACACGTGAAAAGTATCTTTGAATAAATAAAATAAGATGGTTCCTTGGAAGTGAAGGGACCATCTTAATAAGGAGGTTGGAAACGGTGAAGTTATATAAATTTAAAATTAGTGGTAAAACTTCTGTTTTTAAACGTTCCGATCAGAATGGCTCCAATACATACTCCTATACATTATTGACGCAACAAAGCCTAAAAGGAATTCTTGGAGCAATTATAGGTTTAAAAGGCTATGATAATTCAGGATTGTCTCCATTAATAATGGACCAATCACTAGAATTTAATGAAGTATTTAAGGATCTAAAAATAAGTATTGTACCAGTTTTTAGTGAAGATAATTTTATGTACTATTACAATACTAGAACAAATGCTACGGGACTGGCGAATAAAAAGGATGGAAAAGTAGGTGTCTCTTTACTTCTGAGAGAACAGTGGATAGTAAATGTAGAATATATGGTTTATCTTGATGTTTCTTTAATAGAAGAAAAGTACAGAGAAAAACTGGAACATAATTTAAAGAATGAAGAGGCTGAGTTTATACCATACCTAGGAAGGAGAGAACACTTTGCTAAGGTGTATGACTTTGAACTGGTAGATGGTATTAGAGAAGAAGGAAAATCATTTGTATGCTTAAGTACATTGCCGAGAGCTGATGTGAGTGGGGTTGAGCAAATCTCAAAAGATAGTGATGACATAATTGCATTCTCAGAAATTTCTCCAAGTAGTATTACCTCAGATTTTTACCACACATTTAAAGAATTTGTCTACACTAATCAAAAAGTTGAACTGAACGAAGCTGATATAGAGGGTCAATACTATAAGGTGAATGAAGGTACTCTATGTCTGTATTAAAGAATTCTAAACCTAATTGTATTAATGAAGTTCCTATAGCTCACATAAGAAACAATGGTGATGGGATAGAAGTGGAGTCGTTAGCTGAGCATACTGAATTAGTAGTGGAATACTATCAATCATTTATTGAATTAGAACATATAAATTTATGTCTCAAGTCTATGATTGGTGGGGAAGAATGGGGTACAGTATTGTACTTAATGAAAGAAGCAGTTAAATATCACGATTACGGAAAAGTAAGTCCTGTTTTTCAAAATAAAATAAACAACAGACCTACAGAAGGAAAAGACTCAGGACATTCCTATTTATCCGCTATAATGTATATGGAAAAAATGACAACGTTCATTAAAGGTAGTTCTAAGTGTAAAGAACTTGGTGAAAATAAAATGTTATCTATAATGCACCTATTGGCTAATAACATAAAAGGTCATCATACATCTATAGATAGTATATATAGAAAAGAGAGACAGACAACCACTCCCCATTTTTACAATAAGATAAATGAGTATGAAACAAATATAAGGATGAAATTAACGGAACTACAAAGCTTTGTTAGTGAAGATTATATTCTCCCTAGTTTTAATGCAGATGTTAAAGAGCTAGATAAGCGGTACTTTTATTTGGGGAAGTTGCATTACTCACTTTTGATAAATGCAGATTTTTTAGCTACAACCGCTTTTTTTAATGATTATGATCAGCATACACAAAGTGCTAAAGATGTAGTAAGAAATTTATTTTTAACTCAAAAATCAATAGATAGTGTTAGGGAGTGTTATGAACAAACACCTTTAATGAGCTCTATTCGTCAAAAAAAAATCACTTCTGAAATGAATGTTGTAAGAACTGAAATTTTTCTGGAGGTTGAAAAAAATTTCTTAAAGAGGTCTTTTGGAAAAATATATTATTTAACTTCTCCCACTGGTTCCGGTAAAACGAACATTGGTTTTAATGTAGCCTTGCTTATAGCTGAGTGTCAAAAAAAATCTAAAATTGCCCAAGTTTTGCCTTTGAATGCAGTGGGGGAACAAACCTTTGATTTTATACAATCGATGTTAGAACAGACGGAAGTAAAGGCGGAATTAATTAACTCATCAGGGATATATAATTCAGAGATAGACGTTGAGAAGACAACAGAGTGGTACGATATTTATCATTTGCACAGACAAATGCTGGGCTTTAATTATATAGTTACATCCCACGTTCGATTGTTTGACAGTTTGTTTTCGTCTAACAGAATTAGAAATCTTCCTTTACTCCATTTATGTAACAGTGTGGTCATTATTGATGAAATTCAGGCTTACTCAGAAAATAAGTGGCAAGAAATTGCTTATGCATTAAATGATGTAGCTGAATTTTACAATATAACATTTGTAATAATGTCAGCTACGATGGTTTACTTAAATCAATTTTTACAAAAAGAGTCATATGATCTTCTAGAAAATAAAAGTTATTATTTGACTCACCCAATTTTTAAAAACCGCTTCAAAGTAGATGACAGCTATTTAAACAACATTAATAATATCGCTGACGTATTAGGTATGGTGAAAAAGATTAATCAAAAGGATAAGAGGATATTAATAGAGGTCGAAACTAAAAAGAAAGCTTATGAACTGTATCGCTTAATAAGTGAAAACGTCTTGAAAGATAATGTTATGTTGCTTACAAGTGATGAAAACAGGTTTGCTAGAAATGTTATTATTCAAGCTCTAAAAAAAGAGACTGATACTGGGGATTTTTTATTAAAAGATGTCATTCTTATTGCCACCAGTGTAATTGAGTACGGTGTGGACATAGATTTTGATATGGGAATAAAGCAAGTAACAGCTTTAGATGCAGAAGAACAATTTGGTGGAAGAATTAATCGTTCTAACAAACGTAACGGCGTTTTATATCCTATTGATTTAGATGATGCTATGAGGAGTCATCTAAGAAGTGGTTATAGATATAGGTTAGATAATCGATTTGCTCTTTATAAATTGAGTAGTAACGAAAAGAAACTGGAAGCACTTAGAGAAAAAAAGATAGATAAATTATACTCTAGTATTATTAATTGTATTAATGATGAAAAAATACCAGAGCTGCTTACTATTTACAAAAATAAGGATTACAACAATCTAGAAGAATGTATGAAACTGATTGAAGAAAATGACTATCAAGAAACGTATTTCATACCCTATATTGATTCCTATAATGGTCAGAGATTGGATGGTTACGTAGTATATAGTGAATATCTGCAATTGTTAAACGATCTAAATCTAGGCTATGGAGAGAAAAAAATTAAGCTATTAGAAAACAGAGCCAAAATGGAACCTTTTTTATTTAAGGTTAGTAAAAAAACAGCAGAAAAACTGGGCTTAAAAAAAGGTTGTGAAGAAGGAAGTGAGCCTTTTTATTATAGCGAAAGGTCAGATTTGTTAGAAGATGTGGAGGTTTTAAATGTTAAATATAAAAGGCTGAAAATGTTAGCGTAAATAAGTTTTTATTTGAATTGACGTTAAAAAGCAACTTATGCTTAGGTTTTAAAAAACCATTCTGTTTCTACTTCGAACTTTCCCTTTGTAAAAGATAACCTAATACTTAGGTTTTAAATGCGTCTAGGTCCACTAGTTATGCCTTTTTTCCACATATAATTAATTTAACTTATGTTTAGGTTTTAAAGGGACTTTACATTAACTTTAAGGAAGGTGCTGCTAAAACAAATAACCTATATTAGGTTTTAAAAACGTTTGGTTCGCGTCATTTTGCTAAATGTAAAACATATACCTACCTACTCTTAGGTTTTAAATTTGAATATCCCATCGTGGTCCTTTAAATAAATCGTTATTATTTTAAAAAAACACATAAGCATACCTAGTTATAGGTTTTAAAAGTCGGTGCCACTGGCCAATTACATTTTGTTCCTACGTAATTAACCTGCCTTTAGGTTTTAAATGTGTCTAAATCTACAATTTACATCTTTTTTCCGCTTATAATTTTATTTAACCTATGTTTAGGTTTTAAATATGTTTGGAAATTCGTCTATCATCAAATTCACTTGAGTAATTGTAATTAACCTACTATTGGGTTTTAAAGTTTATTGAAATTGCCGGCAACTCATTCCATTACAATTTATATTAACTAACTTATTTTTAGATTTTAAATGCTTCTAAATCCATAATTAATATTTTTTCCAGATTAGATCTTTACCTGTTCCAGGTTTTAAATACTGCACCTAGCATTCCCAGAATAGGGTTGACTTGATAAAAACTAACCTAATAATAGGGGTTAAAAGTTAAAAAATATAAGAAGCCTATAAGTAGGCTCCTTATGAAAATTAATAAATATTTATATAAGATTTATGTATATTAAGATATATTAATTAATAAATATTTGTTTATTTAAGCATACCAATTATCATACCCACCAATACAACACTAAAAGCGAAAAGTAATTTTTTAAACATTCTTTTGTCTCCTTATTTTATAATTAAGTATTATCTATTTTAAAGATTTCTTTATATTTCTATTATAAGTAACTTATGTGCGAATAGGTTTTATATTATGGTAATTAATGAAAAAATAAGAAACCTAAATTAGGTTTTAATAACAATTTTCTATGTGATAAAAAACCATTGAAAAATTCTAACCTAAATAGAAAAATGGCTTGTTGAGAATACACAGCATCTTAAATAGGTTTTAAAAATAACAGACTTAGCGGGTAAGGTAACCTATACGAGAGTCAAATAATATAACCTATTCTAGGTTTTAAAGAAGGATGTTTTAGGGCGTATGCCTATTTTTCTGAAAATACTATTAAAGAAAACCTATTTTTTAGGATTTAAAAAGGTGATTTGTATACAAATAATACTCAACAATGGATAAATATTACCCAAAGACGGTAAAGTAAGGTAGTATTTAAAGTACTATAATGTTTATAGTATTTAGTGACGATTGAAAAGGGGTTACAAAATGGACAAGAGTTTATACTACTTAATTGATTTAAAGGATTCTATTACATCATCAAATGTTCAGTACTGGAAGGCTGATAAATTATCTTCCACTAGGGATGTAAGAGAAGCGGGTATTTTTACTCTTGATGAAGCGGTATCATTCGTTAATACTGACCTAGAGAATAATACAGTAATGATTTCAGAAGAGAAGGTAAGAGAATTTACAACAGTTTGCATCTAACTAAAATGAAGAGAAGAAACCACGATTAAGACACCTTTATTAAAACCATTATCATTGTAATGGTTTTTTTGTTTTGCATATGATAAAAATCCTATAAGAATTAATACATTCGCATAATTGGATGTTTATTTAAGGGAGAACATATATAAATACGATTAAGCATTAGATGCTTAATCGTATTTGTTTTCTAAACTTAAATCTAATTGATCTAATATGTGGTTAATATCAACTTTAAAAGAAGAGTGGTTAAATTCTTTACCGTTTCTAAATTCCTTAATATTATTTTGAATGTTTATCCATACTTTTTCGTTGTCCGAGGAGATCCTATCTTGATTTTCTCTAACCTTTTTTAATATGTGTAAGTGTCGTTTCATAAAAACGTCGTAAGTGATTTCAGTGGCTTCTTTAAAAAATAAGTGTTGATTTTGTGTATCCGTTTCGCTTGGTATTTGCTGTGTTTGAGAAAAAGATTCATTGGTATTAAACCTTATTCTGTGCCTGTTAAGTAAGGGGAGGCCTAATTTTACAAAAAGCTGTATTTCAGCAGAGTCCACTGTGTCAGGTAAATCTTCATAGTGAAACTCTTTTCTTATTAAATCTTTTACTAACTCTACTTGCTCTTTTAGAGGCAGTTTCTCAATTAAAGTTGTTTGCAACTCATTTAATCCTTTATAAGCTTCTTGTTTATTTCTATTGTGTTTATAGTGTAATTCTGCTTTTCTTAGCCCATCTATCTGTTTGGTAGAGAAAGGGATGTTTAATTTTGCTTGTTTGATTAAGTCTGCAGCAACAGGATCATCTTTGAAATGAAGGAAAGGTGAAACATCAAATAATTCCTTTTTCTTATATTTAATAAGGATCTCATCTAACTCAATATCAATTAAGTAAAAGCCTCTTTTTATATCCTTTGCAACCTGGGCGTCCAAGTTTGTATGTTCTTCGAAGCAAGTACTTCCAAATTTATATTCTTTGTCTTCCTTATTGTTATAAACGATATATTGGTGCCTTAAAGAAGATCCACAGTCGCACTTAAACGGTCTTTTTCCATATCCGCCATCTATGATAGTTTTCAAAGTCCATTCGTTCATCTCAACGTTAACTGTGGTTGTATTTGCATTTTTATAATTGAAGTCTATTTTGCTGCGAGACAAAACATCTAACCACTTTAATTTTTTGCATTGTACTATGTAGTTTGAAATAAATTGTCTTTGCTCTTCTGTTAATGCTGTCATTAGAGAATAGGTTTCCTTTTCACTCAAAACTTTTCTCATATTTACTCCTCCGTTAGTGATGCACAATTCTTTCTTTTGCTTTAGACATTTTATAAGGTCTTCATATATGTACATATTTAGATTCTTGTCACTAGATCAGTTGATACCTCGAGTTAGGTTAAGGAGAGTAGCGGTTTTCGTTAGCGGCTAATAGTTTTAGGGAACTCTGATGAGTGAGGAATTCCATCATAGCACTAGAAATTATGCAGATTAATAATGCAGAATAATCTACTCATAAAGAAGCCGTCTTAATACTCATTATGTCTAAAATCTTCTTGCTGGAGGTATTATTATATCGCTCTAAAATCCATTTAAGGGTGCTGCTTATATTACTTGTTATCACCTTCTATATTGCTCAATACTCCTGTTTTTCATCCATTAAAATCCATTTGGCTGAGTTCTGTCGAACTCTAAACATCCAGTCGAATTAAGTCAAGAAATCTAAAGGCTTTTTATATAGAAAGAATAGGGACAACGCTAGTTGGAGAATTTGCGATGTTCATAAATAGGCATTCCGTTTAATTAAAAAATAATGTTATATTATATGTTAATAAAAGTTGACGGTGGTGTTAATATGAATGAGTTACAAAGAGAAGAATTACAAGAATTATTTAGGGCGGTTGACTCAGTAAGATTAATGAATGCTCCTGGTAGTAAATTGGCTCTTATGACACACGGAATTATGCTGGGAATGAGAGAGGCTTTGGAACTTAAAAAGTTAAAGGTAGAAGGTATTACAGGGAATTGGTATTATGAAAAAGATAAAGAAGGCAATCCAAAGCGTCAAAAAAGTGCCAGTCAGTTAATGAGAAAAGAAGGTAAGTCAAAAGAAATGGAGTTAGTGGCCGAAGGGAACGCAATGGGTGTGCGTTGGACGTTAGAAATTCTTAGGCTAATTGATGATATATCTGAGGAAAGAATAGAATTTGTAAAAGAATATAAAAGACATCACGAAGAGATGATTAATTCTCTATTCACATAAGGTTATATATAAAGTCCGTCTGATACAGATGGGCTTTTATTTATGTGGAAGTGTAGTTTTTTGCTAATAAAAGTTGCTTTTATCTCTTTTTTTCGTATAAGCGTGAAAAAAGAGGAAGGTGATATATTGTGAATTGCAAAAAGTGCGGTTTAACTATTAGTAATAATGCTACAGAGTGTGAAAAATCCGGAGAAAATAATATAGAAAGCACAAGTGGAAAAAAGAGAAATAATATTAAGTTGATAATTGGAACGACATTTGTAGCTGCTCTGTTGCTTTTAGTTTCTTGGGGATTATTGAAATTGAGTTTAGATAACTCTAATGCGTATACTTCGAGTAAGTTGAATAATGATCATACTTCCGGAACATATTTTGGAACCACAGAAACAAAAAATGAACTAAAAGGTTTATCAAATAAATTTAAAAAGGGGCGAGAAGTATACTTTAGCGTTTCTCTAAAGGAGCCGTTTAATAAAGATAACGTAATTTTGGTTCTTTTAAATAAATACGGAGAAATTGAGGAGGTTCAGAGAAAGATTGAAGTTCCTGTAAAGCCTGAGTCAAATTACCTTCAAGGAGTATTAGATCGAAAAAAAGATGAAAAGTCGTCACTTGAGGAGGGTGATTACATCTTTCGTATTACAGATGAAGATAACATTTTAAGTGAAGGAGAATTTTCTATCGTTGATGCCAAGAGTACCAAACCCTCTTAACGAATGCATATAACTATGTAAACTTCGATTAAAAGTTCGGGTATAAAATTCCGCTAAGGGTATTTATTCCAAAAGAGCAGCTGATAGTAGCTGCTCTTTTGGAATAATAAAAATAATAAATAATTCCAAAATATGAAACATATTATAAGTTTAATGGTAAAATAGTTTACTAGATATACATATAAAGGAGTGTTTGAATGAAAAAAGTATTAGTTTCGCTTTTAGTGCTAATTATTTTAGGTCTTGGAGGTTTCGCGGGCTATAAGGTAATTAGTAAAAAAGATGTACAAACAACCAGTGAACCTACTAATGTAAAACAAGAAAAAGAAGTAGAAACCATTAAGCTTAAAAATGATGTAGAGACTGAATTAAATGCCTCGCCAGATAAGGTCTGGGAATTTTCTTTTTACAAACCGCTGGCTTCTAGTACTGTCACATCGGAAAATATATATGTCTTAGACCAAGATGGAAACAAAGTTGATGCTGGGGTTCAACTTAGTGGAGATCAAAAGACAATTCTAGTTAATCCCCCAAACGGTGGATATACGAATGGTAGTTATTATGAAATACATTTTAAAAATCAAATAGGTTATACAACAGGTGAAAAAGTTGATAAACCGTATCAATTAAACTTTGCAATTGATCGCGAAGAAACAGAAGAGATTAAGTTGAATCCTGAGTTAAAAATAATAGATAATAAGAACATAATTAGTGCATCAAGTACAAGAGTTGAAATTTCAAAAAATATTAATGAGACAGTAAAAGTAGGCGACATTCTTGTATTAAAGACTAGTAATAATCCGCAAGGGCAAGCAGTAAAAGTTACGAGTGTGGATGGCGGGGGGAGTAAGTACACATTAGCCGTAGAAGCTCCTAACTTTTTTGAATTATTTGACACTTTAAACATCAACAAAACTTATAGTTTAACAGAAAGCAACTTTAAGCCGGCACCTGGTGTTAAGTCTCAGGCTATTACAAGTATAGAACCTAATACTCAGATTGCCGCTAGTAATTCACCTG
>Ga0268252_1000245_pt1 | contig 37653 bp, 36 predicted proteins | sample AgamicMgSfrz_FD_200244 | JGI IMG/M metagenome (GOLD analysis project Ga0268252, IMG submission 200244) | Agave microbial communities from Guanajuato, Mexico - Mg.Sf.rz (v2) (version 3) | ecosystem: Host-associated > Plants > Phyllosphere > Phylloplane/Leaf | place: Guanajuato, Mexico | collected... | reverse complement strand
TTATCAAAGGACCCTCTGCTCTCAATAATCGCTGAGAATTCGGGTAATCTGCCTAAATCTCTTACCACACAAATACTTGGATCATCTATACCACAACTTTTAAACAAATTTGGAGTAATTCCATGTGAATCTGCTGTCAACATACCTATTTTTTGGCTAGGTTTTAATCCTGTTTTAATCCAAGGTACTTGAACAACACTTGAAAGATAGACTGGAATATCCACAGCTGCTGCCACTTTATCTTGGAAATTCCCAAAAAATCCACATGCTGCGCATATTGCACGCGCCCCTTCTGCTTCAAATTCTTTTGCTGCCTTTATAATATCGTCGAGTAATGTAGGATCACCTGCGTGGATTCTTTCTTGATTGCAATTTGGCACTACTTTTAACCTTACAGGAAAGTCATACGTAGATAGATTAGCAACGTTTCCGGGCAAAACAGGGTACCAGCATTCGTCTAAATAAAGGATCCCAACCGAATATCCTGCTACATACTGACCTTTTTTCATGGTAATAATCGTGCTTTCCTTTTCTTTTCCCAAATAACCGTATTCCCGTTCATTAATAGAGGCTTTGGTGGTCAATTACGATTCCTCCTTATAGTTTCAGAGGATACAAGTGTATTCTCTGAAACTATTAATTTTATTTTATTCACATTATACTTCTGTCACACCAACCGGTGATTTAACTTCATATCCTAACTTTACCAGCTCATCTTTAATCTTTGTTTTAATTTCATCAGTAGGTTGTGTTAAAGGTTTTCTGACTTTTCCACCTTTAATTCCAATTAGATCCATGCCTGCTTTGACCGGCCCTGGATATGGACTACCCTCTGCCTCCATTAAGCCATAAATACCTGATAATTTTCGATTCAGATCACGTGCAGCATTTATATCGTGCTTGTCAACCGCAAGTTCATAAAGCTCTACTAATTCTTTAGGAAGTAAATTAACGAGGATTCCAAAAGCCCCTTGTCCTCCAACGGAGAAAGTAGGAAGGATAAAGTGTTCTTCACCGGTAAATACAGTAAAGTTTTCGGCATCCTTTGTCAGAGACACAACCTCACATAGGTGACCAAAATCTGCAGATTCCTTGACACTTACAATGTTTTCTTCCTGACTCAACTCATAAATCATTTCAGGTGAAATGGTAACGCCGGTTGCTCCTGGATAATTGTAAATGACGATTCCGACATTTGATTTTGCAGCTACTTCTTTAAAAAATTCACCAATTCCCTCTTCGCTTGTCTTATGATAATAAGGAGGTAAAACTAGGCCCCATTTAGCGCCGCATTCTGCAGCATAATTGGCAAGTTCAATTGTTTCCTTTGCTGTTGAGCATCCGACACCTGTCATAACAGGTACTTTTCCTGCCGCATATTCACAACCAGCTTTGATTAGACTCTTGCGTTCCTCTAATGACATAACATGATATTCTCCGGTTGTACCTCCAACTAGAAGACCATGAACTCCACTCTCGATTTGAAAATCGATTACTTTCTTATAAGATTGAAAATCAATCGTTTCATCATCATTAAATGGCGTAATTAATGGTACAAAAATTCCTTTTGGCGCAATACTCATAATTTATTCCTCCTATTATTAACCCATTATTTTAATTTTCATTTATATTCATTGTTTTTAGATATTGACAGCTTGTCTTTTCTTATATCTTGAATAATTTAATTTATCAATATTAAAATCAGTTGGTTCACCTGTAATAAGTTGAGCCACCATTCTTCCAGTGATAGGAGACATACTAATACCGTCCCCTTCATGTCCACTTGCGATGTAAAATCCAGGTACTTCTTCTACTTCTGAGACAATTGGAAGGTGGTCTTCTACCCAAGGTCTTACTCCGGCATAGGCTCTTATACAGTTAATATCCTTTAATTTTGGCAGGAAGCGAATGGCTCTCTCTGCTATGGCACGCATGACTTCAACTTCTGAACTGATATCAAATCCTCTAAAAGCTCGATGACCGCCTACTAAAAAGTTATTTGCGTCTGTAGGCTCAATCGTGAAGGCTACATTATGTTTTTCAACTAGTTCACTTACATTTCTTTTAAAATTAATATCTTCAAATTTAGATAACATATATCCAAATTCATGAACTTTTTGGCTTGCTACCTTAAATGGCGTCTTTTCAGAGATTAATACCATACCTTTTCTAGGCTTAATGGGTATATGAACCCCAACCATACTTGCTATTTTAGGTGACCATACTCCCGCACAGTTAACGATTCTTTTTGTTTTGAAAGTTCCCCTATCTGTTACCACACTTTCAACGTTTCCTTTAACATCCCGTGTAATATCCTGTACCGAGTGATAGTCATAAACTTTTAAGCCTAGCTTTTTCCCTTCTTCAACAAATGCATAACATAATTTATATGGATTCATAGAGGAATCTACTTCTGTCCATATTCCGCCAGCTAAATCATCGGCTAAATATGGTTCAATTTGTTGTAATTCATGTCTATCAACCATTCGCATATCATAACCATCTTTAGCTTGTTCAGAAACATATCCTCTAGCAATTTCTAGTTCTTTATCTGTTTCACAAACATATAAACTTCCTCGTGAAGCAAACTCAAAATCCACTGAGAATTCTTTAGCTAATTGTTTAAAAAGTTGGATACTAGCATAGCCGATTTCAGTATCAATACCAGGTTTTTTATCACAAATTAATGCTACAGCGTCGCATCTGCTAGAAGTACCTGATGCAACACCGCCTTTTTCAATTAATGCAACTTCAAGACCCTTTTTGACTAAATGATATGCTACGCTAGATCCGATTACACCAGCCCCAATGACAATAACGTCAAAACTTCTCATTTGTAATCCCCTCTAAAAAAATATGGTTTAATTGTTCTTATTTCCTTCAAAAAAGCCTGATGGTTCTACTTTAAGGTTTATATTAATTTGCTTCGTTTCTAGATATTCTTCAAAACCATACGTTCCTAGGTCTCTGCCAATCCCACTTTGCTTGTAACCACCCCAAGGCGCTTCATTAAATGTTGGGTGGTACGTATTGATCCATGTAATTCCTGCACGTAATTGACGAATTACACGTTGTGCTTTAGCTCCATCAGTTGAGAAAACAGCACCCGCCAAACCAAAAGCCGTACCATTTGCTAATTCAATGGCTTCCTCTTCAGTCTTGAAGGTTTGAATCGCTAAAACAGGACCAAAAATCTCTTCTTGTACAATTCTCATATTAGGCGTTGTATCTCCAAAGATAGTAGGTTCAACAAAATAACCTTTACCAAACTCGCCTTCTACAATTCGATTGCCTCCACAAAGCAAGGTAGCTCCTTCATTTTTCCCGATCTCAATATAATCAAGTACAGTATTCATATGATCTTCTGAAACAAGGGGACCCATTTCAATACCATCCACCCAGCCTGGACCTACTTTGATCATCTTGGCACGTTTTACTAGTTCCGGTACAAATTTTTCATACAAACTTTCCTCAAGTAATAAACGAGAACCGGCCGAACATACTTGCCCTTGGTTTGCAAAGATAGCAAATAAAGCGTAATCAACAGCTGTTTCAAAATCTGCGTCAGCGAAAACGATATTAGGCGATTTTCCACCTAATTCTAAACTGATTTTTTTAACTGTATCTGCTGCGGATTTCATTAGTCTAATTCCTGTATCAGTGCCACCAGTAAAGGAAATTTTGTCTACATCTGGATTTGAAACTAATTCTGATCCAACCGTTCTTCCAGGACCTAGCACTAAATTAGCTACACCAGGGGGAAGTCCTACTTCGTCAATAAGCTCGAATAAGCGAATGACAGAAAGTGGAGTTTGCTGTGCAGGTTTTACTACAACTGTACAACCTGCAGCAAGGGCAGCAGCGATTTTTTGGTTTGCCATGACTAATGGGTAGTTCCATGGAACAATTATTCCGACAACACCAATTGCCTCACGAACAACCATTGCTTGAATATCATCCGGAACATCATATGTCTGACCATGTGGCTTTGTGGCTAAACCTGCGTAGTAACGTAATTGATTTACAGCATCTTCAACGTCACCTAATGACTCTCTTAGTGTCTTTCCATTATTTAAAGTATCTAAATAAGCAAATTCTTCTTTTCTTTCTTCGAGTTTATTGGAAATTTTAAGAAGAAGTTCTGCACGATCTCTGGCCTTACTATTCATCCATCCATTTTCATAGAACGCTTTTCGTGCGGCTTCAATTGCTTTTTTAGCATCTTCTGCTGAACCCTCGGTTACTGTTCCAATTATTTTTCCATTCGCTGGGTTAATAATTTCACGACTCTTATTTCCTTCACTTAGAACCCACTCACCATTGATATACATTTTCTGAGTAATCTCATTGTTAACTAAAGCTGATTCAACTTCATTTATTACTAAAGTCATTACTCCCACCTCTTTTTCAATTTCTAAAAAATTTAAAATTAATAATTTTTTAATATTAACTAATTTAAAGATACCTTAGGTTCTGATAACCTACATTGGACAGTGTGTAAAATATATCTACTAATTTTTTTAACATCGCATTAAATAACTCCGTCTGTAATAGGCACTATGTCCTTTCAGTTGTACTATGCTGTACAAAAAAAAACAGACTCCCTTTAAAGAAAGTCTGTTCGGAAACATCTGAAATCTAATTCTATTGGTCCTTCATTATTTATGGATTACTACATTATTTCTACATTGATAATGTTTTTTTTTCTGTCGGTATATTTTCCTCAATTCCTCTATATTCCTCTTCCCAAAAGTCTGCCCCTTTAATTCCTAATTTTGCAGGTTCAAATATAGGATCTTTCCCTTCTTTTTTCTGCCTTTCATAATCCTTGAACACTTTTAATGCTGTTTTTGAAAGGAGAAGAACAACAGTAAGATTTACCCAAGCCATGGCTCCTGTGCCTAAATCCCCCATTGCCCATACTGTTTCTGCCGATTTAAGACTGCCATACAGCACAGTGGCCATTAAGATAACTTTCAATATGTGATTGGGCCAAACTGATTTTATTCTTAATTTATGTTTAAGAAAGGCAAGGTTTGTTTCTGCTTTATAATAATAAGACAAAATTGTTGTAAAGCAGAAGAATAACAGAGCGATGGCGAGAAATGCCGCACCAAATTTAGGGATCACGGATTCAAGGGCAAGTTGTGTGTAAAGGGATGGTGCTACGTCTCCAAGTTTATTAGTAACTGGCTCCATCCCTACTGGCTTCACATCATACATTCCCGTAATGAGAATCATAAATGCTGTTGAGGTACAGATTAAAAAAGTATCAATGTAGACGGAAAATGCCTGAACTAAACCTTGTTTAGCTGGATGAGACACTTCTACGCACCCGGATTCAAACGTTTCACTACCTAAACCAGCTCCATTTGCATAGACTCCTCTTTGAACACCCCAAGCAATGGCAGCACCCATTAACCCTCCAAAAGTCGAGCTTAAATTAAAAGCACTCGTAAAAATCAAGGAAATAACACTTGGTATGCTAGAAAAATTCAAAGTAAGAGTGATTAAACAAACGAGGATGTAAGCAACAGACATAAACGGAACAACAATCTCAGTGTATTTTGCTATTCGCTTAGTACCGCCAAAAATAATAGCACCTAGTACAATAACAACGAGGATCCCGGTTAGCATTGGCGATACTCCAAAAGCTTCCTGTATTGATAATGCTACTGTATTAGCTTGTACTCCCGGCCATAAAAAACCCATCACAATTAATGTTAAGATTGCAGATATAACAGCAAACCACTTAAGTTTTACTCCTTTATCAATATAAAAAGGAGTTCCCCCTCTGTATTCGCCATCAATTTTGCTTTTGTATACTTGAGTGAGAGCGATTTCAACAAACGACGTAGCACTTCCAAAGAATGCTGCAAGCCACATCCAAAAAACAGCACCCGGTCCCCCTAACGAGATAGCAGTAGCTACACCTGCTACATTCCCTGTACCAATCCTACCCCCTAGTGACATAGTTAATGATTGAAAAGAATTTATCCCAGCCTTAGAACCTCCACCCTCAAAAACCAGCTTCACCATTTCTTTAAAAAACCTTACTTGTACAAAGCGTGTGAGAACTGTATATATCAAACCAATTCCTAGAAGCAAATAAACTAATATTGGACTCCAGACATAACCATTTAACCAACTTATAATGTCATTCATCGAAATCCCCCTGTATAAAGATAGATTTTCAATAGATATTTATATCCAAAACTAAATATCTATTGAAAATTCAAAATATTTTAAGAATAAAATCTACCATCCCGTAATTTAATAAAGCGATCGTAATTAACTTATCTTTCATATGCAGTCTATTTAAAAATTAGGATTCCCTCCTTTCAATTTTATGTAGAAATTTAAATCCCTCTTTTTTGTAAGCGCTCTCTAATCTAATTGTATTACTTCTTAAATCTTAGAATAGAGTAGAAAAATATTTCATCGTAACTACTCATCTACATATTAAAGTATTTCATTCAAAACTCTGAAGTTGGTTCTACATATCGTTGGTAATCAAACTTTTCAACCAAAATATTGAATTAAAAAACATCTATATTCAATTTCAAAACAATATGTATCATTTTTTCAGTAGAGCCATATACAGTAGATGAGTGTTTACCTTTATTTATCTAAATGTAATGTATATTTAAAAAACTCACATTAGACACAGTGTTAAACATTACAGTTTGTTATTTTTACATTAATGTTATGTAAATTAGTATTTTGAGAAGTCATTTACTATCAGTATATAATAATTATTGTTATATTGTTTATAAATTTTAGACCATTAGGCACATTTTAGAGAGCGTAATATATCTGGTGTAAATGAATAAATAAAAAGATCTATTACAATAAAAAAATGCCTTCCTCTTACAGGAAGACAAAATTAATATCTGCAAAAAACGGGTAGACTTAAGAATAAGAATAATATATAACTAGGGAGAATAATGTTGGATTTAAAATCACTATGACTCAATACTTTCTCTATCATTTAAGCATACGTCAACACTCTTCCCCCACATATTAAATAAGCCCAATCTATTTTTAAAAGTTAAAATGAGCCTGCACCTTCTCAAGAATAAAGAGCGCTTGTGCGAATATCATTAAGTACTAGAATATGTATAATAAGCAAAACGATAGGACAAGCCCTATCATTTTGCTTTAAAAGGAACTACGCTTCCCTTCAACATCCTTTCAGTTTTCGTACTTATTTTTTCACAGCTAATTAATTACAGTTGAAATATACTTTCTTTTAATGTATTAACAATGAAAGTAAAGTCATCTTCTGTAATACTTAATGGAGGAGAAAGTTGTAAAATATTATTGTATCCTGCAACGGTATCCCCATTTTTACCAATAATTAAGCCTTTTTCTTTACAAGCGCTAATAACTTTGTTCATTTTTTCGATGGTAGCTGGTTCTTTTGTTTGCTTATCTTCTACTAATTCAATACCTAAAAGAAGACCTTTTCCGCGAACATCTCCTACATTTGGGTGATCTTTTATATCCTCTAGCTCTAGTAACAATCGTTCCCCTAGTTCTCTGGAACGTTCTACAAGCTTTTCATTCTCCATAATTTCCAAGTTCTTCAGCGCTAGAGCACAAGCAGCAGGATTTCCTCCAAACGTATTTACATGACGAAAGCGATCATAATCTTCACTACCTGTATAAGCCTCATAAATCTCTCTCTTGACTGCAGTTGCTGATAAAGGAAGGTACGCACTTGTAATACCTTTTGCCATGGTAATAATATCTGGCTTAACATTATAGTTCATAAATCCGAATGGTTTTCCCGTTCGGCCAAACCCGCATATAACTTCATCACAAATAAGTAATGCGCCATGCTTCTCGCAAATTTCTTTTACTTTAGCCATGTATCCATCAGGAGGCATCAAAATACCACCACCTGTAATAATTGGCTCCATTATCACACCAGCTACTGTCTGACTTAATTCCCATGTCATAACACGATCGATTTCTTCTGCACTTGAAAGTGTATGAATATCATCAGGATTTCGATACGTATCAGGAGGGGCTACATGTAAAAAACCCTGTCCTAGTGGCTCATATTTGTACTTACGCTGTGCTTGACCTGTTGCAGCAAGTGCACCCATTGAATTTCCATGATAAGCACGATATCTTGAAATAAACTTATAACGCCCATGATCTCCTTTTTGTTGGTGATATTGACGAGCAATTTTAAAAGCAGTCTCATTCGCTTCTGAACCACTATTAGAAAAGAAAATGACATAATCGTCACCAAGCCATTCATTCAATTTTTCAGCTAGTTTAATAGCCGGAATGTGACTTTGTGTTAGAGGGAAATATGGCATTTCTTCAAGTTGTTCTGAAGCTGCTTTTGCAAGCTCTTTTCGACCATACCCAACGTTAACACACCAAAGGCCAGACATGCCATCTAAATAACGATTTCCATCAATATCAGTCACCCAAGCACCTTCTGCTTTTGTGATAATTAGGTTCGAAGGATTTGCATTTGATCCTTTCATTGCATGCCAAAGGTACTTTTCATCTATTACTTGTAAGTTTCTAGTTTTTTCTGTTGTTTGCATAATAAATAACCCCCTTCTACTTTTTTGTGACTTTATACTTCTATCTTAATAGCGAGCAGTAAGCATTTTTTTACGAGTATAGAATTCCACACCATCTTTTCCATTGGCATGAAGATCGCCGTAGAAAGATTTCTTATAACCTGAGAACGGGAAGAATGCCATTGGGGCCGGGACTCCAAGATTGACACCAAGCATACCTGCATCAATTTCTTCACGAAATTCGCGGATTGCTTTAGCACTATCACTATATAAGCATGCGCCATTAGCAAATTCCGATTTATTTGTAAGCTCAATAGCTTCCTCTAAGGTATCTACTCGAACAATTGATAATACAGGTGCAAAGATTTCATCTTGCCAAATTTTCATATCAGACTTTACATGGTCAAAAATTGTAGGGCCAACAAAGTAGCCTTGCCCACCTTCTGCGTCTTTCCTTCCATCCCTAATTAGAGAAGCACCCTGTTCTTCACCAACTTCAATATAGCTAATCGTACGATTTTTGTGTGATTCTCGAATAACTGGTCCAAGGAATACACCTTTATCCATTCCATTTCCAATGATGATTTCATCTGCAGCTTTTTGAAGGCGACTTACTAATTCATCCGCAACGTTTCCAACTGCCACCACTACTGAAGCCGCCATACAACGTTCTCCTGCAGATCCAAAAGCAGCACCAATAATATTATTCACCGTAATATCTAAATCAGCATCTGGCATGACAATCGAATGATTTTTTGCCCCTGCAAGTGCTTGTACACGTTTACCGTTAGCTGCAGCTCTTTTATAGATATACTCAGCTACAGGCTGTGAACCAACAAAAGATACAGCCTTTATATCCTCATTGTCTAATATGCCGTTAACAACATCATGCGCACCGTGTACGATATTTAATACACCGTCTGGGAGCCCTGCTTCTTTAAACAATTCTGCTAAGCGATTCGCCAATAATGGTGTTCTTTCAGATGGCTTTAATACAAAGGTATTTCCACATGCAATTGCGAGTGGGAACATCCAGCATGCTACCATCATAGGAAAGTTAAATGGTGTTATCCCTCCAATTACTCCAATAGGATAACGATACATACCTGATTCAACACCCGTAGCAATATCAGGAAGTTGCTCCCCCATCATTAAAGTTGGTGCACCTGCTGCAAATTCAACACATTCAATTCCACGTAGAACTTCTCCATAAGCTTCGTCATAACTTTTCCCATTTTCTAAAGTGACTAATTTAGCTAATTCTTCCCAGTTTTCGACCAAAAGTTGTTGATAGCGAAATAAGATACGAGCACGTTTGGGAACAGGAACCTTCTTCCACTTTTTGAATGCTTCTTTAGCAACAGAAACAGCCTGATCTAATTCTTTTTGAGTAGAGAATGGTACACGAGCTATTACCTCTCCTGTAGCCGGGTTAGGAACATCCTCAATATGTTTAGTTTCAGACTCTATCCATTGTCCTCCTATATAGTTCTTTAGCTTTTGTATTGTTTGTATTATCGCCATTGTGAATCCTCCTGTTTTAAGACTATTAAAATTCTATGAGTTAATTATATTTCTTATAAAAATACCTATCATTGGACACTATGTAAAATGTTAAATGAGTTTTTTTCTACAACGTGTATTATATCCCTGATTTTTTTACACATTGTTAAACAACAAGAAACCCCTATTCGGGGTTTCTTTATAAATCAAGATGACTTAACTACGGGTACATATTCATAAGGAAATTTGGATGTAGAAGCATATTCATATGCAGAAATAGAAACTTCAATTGCTTGACGTTTATAAGATTCCATAAAGTCTCTGCCAATTAGCTCATATAATCTATCAAGTCGATGATAAAGTGTTTGACGAACTATATGGAGTTGTTCAGCTGTTTCTTTTTTTGCCCCTTTACATTGTAAATATATTTTTAAGGTCTTTAGTAACTCTCCATTATTTTGCTGATCATGCAATAGTACAGGTCCTATATAGTCGTAAATAAATTCATGCAGGACACCTTGGTCGTTAGCTGCTAAAACTAGTCGAAAAATATATAAATCTTCATAGAAATAACTGTGTAAATTTGACATTTTTTCTCTAATATTCATTGTTTCCTTTGCAGTATAATAACTATTTTTAACTTCACTTAAGTTATTTACAAGTTTACCCACACTAAAAGATAAATTAGAAAGTTTTTTATTTTTTATAAATTCAGATTTATCTAAACACTCTATTCCTTCTTGTACCCTATTTTTAAAACTAGTACCTTCACGCATGTTAAGGAGGATAAAAACCATTTTATTCTTTTCGTGATGAGATAAAAGAAAAATACCTTTTTTTTCAAAAATAGAGCGAATATACAACTTTAAATAAGTATGTTCCGAACTTATTTTCTCTAAGTTATTAGCTGTACAAAGTAATACTGTGCATTTATTCGGCTCTAAGTTAGGTTCTAGCTCTGAAAGGTATCTATAGATTTGTTCATCGCTATTGTCTCCGTGAAGCCAATTCCGAACCCACTCTGCTTCATGAGTCTTTTTTTGTTCTTCAATATATAGTTCTCGTAACAGACTTTGGGCTAAGGCTGTTGAACTACGATCTAGAATTAAAGACTCAAATTCAGTAATTTCTTCCCATTCTGAAATAATAAACAAATCTGCAAAAGTCTGATTTAAAGCCTGTACAGATTGATGGGCAATATTTATATGATCCGGCACCTTACCTTCCCTTAGAAGGTGGATTATTTGTTCTTGTTCTGTCGTTGTTTTTTTTGAAACAACTTGAGTTTCGCCTCGACTAGAAACATAGAACACTGTTACTTTTAAATAGTCATGTAGAAGCTGTAAAATTTTTTTATGTGGATTGGAAGAGAGAAGTAATTGATTTAATCTACTCGAATATTCCTCTAAATCTGAAAGTACTTTATAATGTTTTTGAATTAGTAAACTATGAATTTCTTGTGTAATATCAATAAATTTTACTTTTTTAAAGAAAACGATTATAGGGAAATTACAAGAATCCGCCAAATCTATAATATGTTGAGGAATCTGAGATATATAAGTTCCTAATTCTATACAGAGTCCAGCAGCATTAGAGTCAATAGACTGTTGAACCAACGAGCTAAACGAATTTATATCCCCTTTCCACCCGACCCCTGTAGAGAGAATAAGCTCATTTCCATTTAAAAGATTTTCAATAGAGGTTATTTCCAGTACATGCACCCATCTAACCAATCTGTAGAGGCCAGATTTTCCGGCTATTACCCTTGCATGTTTAAATTGTTTATTCTCTAAAATTTCTTTGACCGATAATTTAACTTCGAAATTCATTAGCTATTTCCCCCTGGTTAGAATATAAAAACACTAGATAATTTTAGGAATCTGCATTACAGCTTTGATTCACTTTCTACCTCAAGTAAGCTTAATATCTAAGGTGCATAGTCAGAGTACGTTGAAATTTTTTTCGCTTAATCTTTATTAAATAATCGGGATTTTAATAACTAGCTTTAATTATTTCATTCAATATATAATATATTAATAAAATCAAATATAGATTCAACCATTAGGTCACAAACCCTTACATACATTTTTTAAAACCTTTAAAATCAAGGTTTTTACTAAATTAATCAAGTGAAAATAACCAAATATACAGTTCGTACCACTTATTTTTAAAGCGCTTACAAATATTCTAAAAAAACATTTTCATCTTTCCCAAAATAAACAATATTGATGATATGCACATTTCCTATTACATACCATTTTATTGTTTTGTTTAATTTCAAGCTCATATTGTGAAGCCGAAGAATTATTTCTAGTATAGCTTAACTGCTTTACATTAGTAAAATGAATGTTTATCATATAAAACATGAAGTTATCTCATGTAATGAGGAGGGAGAAAATGACACTTAGCAGATTTGAAGTCTTTTACACTATAGTGCAATGCGGGAGTCTAACCAAAGCTGGAGAAATGTTAAAATTAACACAATCTGGTATAAGCCATGCTATTACTAGCCTTGAAAATGAATTAGGTTTTTCTTTACTAACGAGAAATCGATCAGGTATTCATTTAACCAACAATGGTGAGCGTATGCTTACATATATACGTGATATCTTAATCTTAAATGAAGGAATGAAACAAGAAGCTGCCGCAATTAATGGATTAGAAGTGGGAGTTGTAAGAATAGGTGCATTTACAAGTGTCGCTACTCAATGGTTGCCTTATATTATAAAGCAATTCCAAGACCATTATTCAGGCATTAAGATCAAACTGTTTGAAGGTGATTATTCTACCTTAGAACAGTGGGTTTCAGGCGGAGTAATTGATTGCAGTTTTCTCGTATTACCTTCATCAAAATCTTTTAAATTTTTACCTTTAAAAAGGGATAGAATGGTTTGTATTTTATCAGAACAACATCCTTTTCATAAACTAGATAAAATCTCTTTTAAGCAAATAGAATCAGAACCCCTAATTATGCCTAGAGAAGGTTGGGATAATGAAATAAGTCAAATATTTCGAGAAAATAATATAAAACCAAATGTAAAATTTGAGGTTTCAGATGACCAAACAATTATGGCTATGGTACAAAATAATTTGGGTATTAGTATTCGTCCGGAAATGACTTTATCTTATATCCCTGACCATGTTCGTAAGGTTAACTTGGAAAAGGATTGTTTTCGTCTTATTGGCATTGCAACAAAAACTAATGTTTCTCCAGCAACGAGGAAATTTATTGATTATGCTCAATCATGGTTAAAGGAACATAATTTACTAGATGTTTAGCTTTATAAAATTAAAATCCTAATATGCTCTATATAAATTTATATGCTACTAACACTCAAAGTAGTAAGGAACCTGAATGCATTTTTAAATCCATTCAAGTTTCATCTTTGCCTAGCTGTTTCTAATTTACTTAGAAGCAAATCAGAAACAGCTTAATTTAATAGTATTAATATTTATAAATCCTTCTTCAAAGGCTACCTTGATCTTTAATTTTCTAAGGTTTTCCATATCTTTTAAAACAGAATCATCCTCTATTCTTGTTTGGACAGGTAAATCGACTAATAATATAATTACCCACTTAATAATTTATTTGATAAATCATAACGTTTTTCGATACGTCTTTCAATAACTTCTAACGCCTTTTTATCTTTAAGTAATTCTTCTTTATTTTCTTTTATTAAATCTTCAAGATTTTTATAGTTGCACCGTCTATTAAACATTTGATTAATCTCCTGCCTTCACTAAATCATGCGGTATTCATATTAGTTGCTGTTAAAGATAGTCAACAAATTTCCTTAATACTAGCTAACCGAATAGAGCAAATCTGCTGATGTCCATCTTTTACGGAAAGACTTTGTTGCTGTAAATCGAGATTATAAATACGGCCCTTACAGGTGTTCAACAATCCGTCTTTATAATAACTAATAGTGATTGGACGGTTTTTTGTTAATTCCTTTAAAATCATTATATTTATCTCCTTTCTAATCCACATCCCGCATAATAGAGGCACTGTTATTGTGCACCAATTAAAAGTTAAAAAGAGGAACATAAAATTATCTAAAGAATTATTTCATGTTAAAAAGTGTTGAAGGTTCTTATGTCCTTTAGGGGATTTCACTGTTTGACAAGTTAATTATATTTTTAATAAAAAATACTGACATTGGACGGTGTGTAAAGAAATTTTTAAACTTTTTCTACACTGTGACTGATAAGTAATGAAGAATCTGCTCAAAGAATCTATTTTTACCCAAGCGCAACAGTTTTTTTATATAAAAAAATACTAGATATTATACTGTAATTATTCCAACTCTAATGTAAAGTTAATAGCTGTAATTTTTTAACACCCTGTCTAATGTGGATGTTTGTAATATAGATTATATTTATAAACGGGAGTTAGAAATTACTAACATTCATCTTTAAAACCAACAAATGAAGGTACCAAAAGAATTAAGGAAGTACTACGATGGGAAGCATAAGGCAAGAAAAATATCCTTTTACAGAGAAAACGGAGGAAACCCTATATGGATATTAATGTCGTAGTTATTACAGGTGCGGGAAGTGGATTGGGAGCCTCGTTGGCAAAAAAGTATTCAGATTTAGGCTGCCACGTATGTTTGCTTGGTCGGACGAAAACGAAACTTGTTCGAACGGCTGAAACATTAAACCACAGGCATTCTATTTATGAAGTAGATATTTCATCTAAAAATGACGTAGCAAAAGTTATGCAATCAATTAAAGAAGAAGATGGACAAATTGACCTATTAATTAATAATGCAGGAGTTGGCGTCTTTGATTTAACCGAAAATTTGGATGAAGCTTCTATCCATCAGATGATTGATACTAACTTAAAAGGCACCATTTTCTGTACTCAAGAAGTATTAAGCGATATGAAAAAGAGAAACCGGGGTTATATTATCAATATTGTATCTTTATCGGGTAAGAGAGCAAAAATTACCGAATCAGTTTATAGTGCCAGTAAATTTGGTGCAAGAGGATTCACCGAAAATTTGGCACTTGAACTTGAAGATAGTGCCATTAGGGTATTAGGAGCTTATATGGGGAATATGAAAACTGAACTATGGGATGGTGCTTATACAGAAGAAACCTATATGGATCCGAATGACGTTGCAGATATCATCATGGAAAGCATAAAACCGCGAAAAAATGTATTAGTTGAAGAAGTTGTTATCAGAGACAATAAAAATAAATATTAAAAAAAGAAGCATCACCTTAAAATTCATAATATTAAGTTTTTTATTTCTACTGTCAAGGTTTTTGTTTTAATTATTAACAATTTTGTTTTCTCGATTAGGAGTTTAGGAGACATTTAGTAATTTAATATCTAGTTAATTAAGGATATTAAAAAATATATCTTTTAGGAGTGGTGAAAATGAGGCTTAAAGATAAAGTGGCATTAGTGACAGGAGCTGGTTCTGGCATGGGTGCCGCAATCGCACAAGGATATCTTAAAGAAGGTGCAAAGGTTATATTTGCCGATATTAATATAGAATCAGCGCAACAAATGGCCCAAGAATCAGGCACATCAGAAGATAAATGGCTTGCTACGTATATCAATGTTGGTAACTTAGCCGATGTGAAAAACTGTATGGAACAGGCGGTTCAGAAATTTGGACGGTTAGACATCCTCGTAGCAAATGCAGGTATCACCATTAGAAAACCTTTTCTCGAACTAACCGAAGAAGATTATGATCGTGTTATGCAGGTCAATGCTAAAGGTGTATTTCTTTGTAGTCAAGAGGCAGCACGTGTTATGGCCAAACAAGGGGGCGGATCCATCATTCATATCTCATCTACTACTTCGGTACTCGCAGAACCGAATACCGTAGAATACGGTGCTTCTAAAGGAGCAGTTGCTTCTATGACCCGTCATATGGCATCGGATCTTGGAGATATGAAGATTCGAGTAAATGCGATCGCACCAGGAACGATTCGTACCAATTTGACTGGGGGACGATTATCAGATCAAAGTGTAATGGAACGTGAAAGTGGTCTAACTATGCTTAATCGGGTTGGTGAAGTAGAAGATATTGTAGGTCCAGCTGTTTTTCTAGCCTCAGACGAATCATCTTTTATTACTGGAACTCATATTTTTGTAGACGGAGGGTATTCAATAAAATAATTACGTATTTACCGATTACATTTTTAGATGGTTCACTAAAATTTGGTGAACCATCTTTGGTTTGTCTTTAATTCTATATCTGAACCTGGGATTCATAGAGACATCGAATGTGGTGAAGAGCTCACATAATTATAGCAAACGTATGACAAAATTGTATGGGGCTTTTTTTGAAGTTATTTTTGTAAATCCATAAATAATTACCTTAGTTGAAATAATTATACTAATTTAAAAATAAACAAAAAAATAAACAACTATATCCTATTGAAGTTCAAAATATAGTTGTTTATTTATTATAGTTTCATGAGTATAGACGGTTTTATTAGTTTAATTATAGTTTCAAATATCTCATATACCTATTGTTTATTATTATAAGGCCTATGCCACCCTCAAGAGGAAATCACTTTGCGATCTTTTTGGTCAGAGCTTTCTTTTTCCACACTTTCTCTCTCCCAAAAATCTGCGTCTTTAAATCCTATCTTTACAGGGTTGAATACAGGATCTTTCCCCTTTTTCTTCTGGCTCTCATAGTCTTTTAATACTTTGAAAGCTGGTTTAGAGAGAAGTAAAAGGGCAATGATATTTAACCAAGCCATGCTTCCTAAACCTGTATCTCCTAAAGCCCAGGCTAGAGCAGACGTTTTTACACTACTATAGAAAACAGCGACTACCATAGCAATCCTTAAGATATAGCTTGGCCAAATCATTTTTATCTTTCGATTACGGTTAAGAAAAGCAAGACATGTCTCTGAAGTATAGTAGTATGCTAACAAAGTAGTAAACGCAAAAAGTGTGAGTGAGATAGCAATAAATGGTGCTCCGAATCCTGGCAATACTGTTTCCACTGCCATTTGTGTATTAATTGCACCTGCTTCGACGTTCCCAATATTATTTACAATTAGTTCTTTTCCTTGTTCTCCGACATTATACATACCCGTAACAAGAATCATGAACGCAGTTGCTGAACAAAGTATCAATGTGTCAATATAGACGGAAAAAGCTTGAACTAATCCTTGTTTAGCAGGATGAGATACTTCCGCAGCCGCAGGACCAAAAGTTTCACTACCTACCCCTGCTGCATTTGCATATACTCCTCTTTTTACCCCCCATGCGATTGCTGAACCAATAATCCCACCGAAGGTAGCATCCATACCAAAAGCACTTTTAAAGATAAGTACAATGACACCAGGCAATTCATGTATATTCGCAAACAAAACAATAAGACATACTATAAGATAAGCAATCGTCTTGATAGGCACCAGAAACTCAGAAGCTATTGCAATTCGTTTGATACCCCCAAAAATAACTAGACCTAGTACAAGGACAAATACTATTCCAGTAATCATAGGCTCTATTCCAAAAGCATTATTCATCGAAGACGAAACAGCATTTACCTGTACACCTGGTAACAGAACTGAGGACACAATCATGGTAACAATGGCAAATAATATGGCAAACCACTTCATTTTTAACCCTTTTTCAATGTAATAAGGGGGACCACCGCGGAATTCACCATCGTGTTTGCTTTTATATACTTGAGCAAGGGTTGTTTCAACAAATGAAGTACAGGCTCCAAAAAATGACGTAACCCACATCCAAAAGACTGCACCCGGTCCTCCATATGCTATCGCGGTAGCTACACCCGCAATGGTTCCTACGCCTACTCTGCTACCTAATGACAGAGCCAATGCTTGAAAAGAGGAAATTCCAGAGGCTGAACTCTTGCTATCAAAAACTAATATAGCCATCTCCTTAAAATATCTTAATTGAAGAAAACGAGTAGCAATTGAGTAAAATAAACCTAATCCCAAAAAGATATAAACCAAAATCGGGCTCCAAATATACCCATTCAACCAGTTTACTAAGGCCTCCATAAAAAATACCCCTCTCATTCTTTGTAATTCATCTTCAGATATCTCATTTTTACGGACGTTTTTTAAGTAAGTTGATTATCAATCAATTATAAACAGTCTCTTCCTTTGAATCCTGGCATTCTAGTTGTGCTTCTTTTCAAGTGTAGTCATACTTTTATTGATCACTAAATAGTTAGGTAGCACCTCTCGTGGAAATAACTTAGGACCTACCATGAATGATAACGCTTTCTTTATGTGGTTTTCATATTCACATCCCCTTACATTTAAACCTTTTGATAATCTCATTTGTTTGAATATTCATTTTAAAATTAACAAAAGACTATTAATCTTAAGATAATTGCTTTACAAAGTATTCACATTAGACAGTGTGTTAAGTAATTCACTTCATAAACCTTACACTAATAAGGTTTATAAAGGTTTTTAAACTTATATTACTTGCCCTTATTCATAACAATGCACAGGTGAATCAATTGTAATAATATTTAGATCCAATAAACAAAGTTCTGATGCAAAAACTTCAAGATATTTGCATGTATTCTGTGAATCTCGGACGTACCCATACTATTACTCTACAAAACGGACGTAATCTTTGTACAAAAATCGTAACCACAATTAGGCAATTGCAGAAAAAATGCCGTTATACGATCAACCGTTTATTAGATAAAAAAGGAAATTACAGAACCCATATTTGCAACGTTAAGGAATTTACAATACCAAAAGGGCCTAATTTCTCATTATTATAATTAAGAAATTAGGCTTTTTCGTTACTTCAGAGAAACGTCTGATTGATGAGGATCACTAAAGCTTTTATTGACTGGTTTAGATAAAGTAGCTGCGCTTTCTTTTGCTTCAAGCTCTTCCCAGAAATCAGCATTTTTTATACCAACTTTACTTGGACGAAAGACAGGATTGATTCCTGTTTTTCTCTGTTCATCGTAATCTTTGAGCGCTTTTATAGCAATTTTAGATAAGAGGAAAATTGTGATCACGTTAATCCACCCGAGAAGTCCAACACCTAAGTCAGTAATACCCCAGATTAATGGAGCTGAGTTAATAGCACCAAAAATCACCATTCCGAGAAGACCGAAGCGTGCTAAGTGGTTAACAAAGTTGCTTGAACTTTTAAGATTAAGTGTTTCCTTAACAAATGCGATATTTGTATCCATTTTGTAGAAATAAGTAATTAGAGTTGTAAAACAGAATAGGAATAATGAAACAGTCATGAAATATTGACCGAAGCTCTGTGAAACTAAAGTTCCCATTGCGAATTGAGCATATAATTCTGGACCAGTACCTTGTAAGTTGTTAACAATAGCATCTCCACCGTTAGGAATAACGTTATACATTCCTGTAATTAAAATCATAAAAGCAGTTGCAGTACAAATTAAGAAAGTATCAATATATATTGATAACGCTTGTACCAAACCTTGTTTTGCAGGATGGGATACACTTGTCGCTCCAGACTCAAAAGTCTCAGTACCAAGACCTGCAGCACTTGCAAACACTCCACGCTGTACACCCATAGCAATTGCAGTACCTAATAAACCAGCGAATGTAGCATTTAAATTAAATGCACTAGAAATAATTAATGAAAACATAGCTGGGATTTCAGAAACATTGAGAGCTAATAATGCGATACAGATACCCACATATCCAAACGCCATAAACGGAACTAAGTATTCTGAAACAGTTGCAATACGTTTAACACCACCGTAAATAATAACAGCGATTAATAAAGCTAATAAAGTTCCTGTAACCAAAGGTGGAATATTAAAAGAATCTTGGACAGTTAATGCAATTGTATTAGCTTGTACAGTAGGCCAGAAAATACCGATAACTATTGTTAAAATAATCGCTGAAATAACAGAGAACCATTTTAAATTTAGTCCTTTGTAAATATAGAACGGTGTACCACCACGATACTCCCCTTCTAATTTACTTTTATAAATTTGGGTTAGTGTGATCTCAATAAAAGAAGTTGCACTTCCAAAAAAACCTGTGATCCACATCCAAAAGACTGCTCCTGGTCCTCCCAAACTAATAGCAGCTGCCACACCAACAATATTACCAGTCCCGATACGACTACCTAAAGACATTGCTAATGCTTGGAAAGAGGAAATACCTGCATTATCATTGTTCTTTTCAAATAGTAAAGTAACCATGTCTTTAAAACGTCGGACTTGTACGAATCTGGTTCGAACGGTAAAAAATAGTCCCACAGCTAAGAATAGAAATACTAGAGCATTACTCCAAACAAAACTATTCAAGAACTTGACCATTTCCAACATAAAATATCACTACCTTCCGTTTATATATCAGATAATTCTGAATATAAAATTTATTATATAAGGAATACTGTTATTTGCTTTAGACAACTTGTAAGAATTTATTTAAACCCACCTTACCCTTTGTCACTGGTAAATAAGAAGATAGGTATGAATTAAGACAGGTACAGTTTGATTTCTCTCCAGATTTAATTAAGGGTTGTTATAGTCCAATTAAGAAGAAGAAAGGGCACCCTACGGCTGGATATAACCTTAAAGATGAAAAAATAATCGATTAGTTAAACATTACACCTGAAAAACAAAAGAATTTTAAAATCTATTATAGAATGATGCTTATAAAAATCGACATTAGTATATTTTTACGGACGGTGTATTTAAATCTGTTTCAAAAAGTTAATGGAATAAAAAAAGTAACAAGCTTGATTAAGCAGAACTCTTAAGGTCATAATTTGTTCATTAAATGAAAAATCCACTATTCTCAGGGGGAAAAGCATTAGGTATATGTATACAATATGCAAGGGTACGCTCTCTGAGGAAATTAACTTTGTTTTTATCGATAAGTAATAATCACTTAGTGTAAATCACAGCGTTTTAGAAACTTCTGTTTTCTTGTTATGGGTGGTTTTTATTGAAAAAGATAACTTGTTTGGTAGTCCATTCAATCTAAATTCAGTTACCCCATTGAATTCTATAGAAACAAAAAGGTACTCTTCTCAATATAAGAGTACCCTATCTTTCTATATCATTAGTATTAGCAATAAACCCACAAAACCTTTTGCCAGTTCTGGAAAGAGTCTCAAAGAGTTATTGGAACTTTACAGTTTCTTGAGCAGTTTGCTCTTCATAATTTGATTTATAAACTGTTTATCAATTTATAAATCAAATTATGAATTTTTAAATTTTTAAGGTGTCACGAAAACGTAACATCCTCATTATTTATACAATTTTCATCATATTATTTAAGATATTATAAACCAATGGGAGAGTAATAAAACCATCATCTCCTCGAAAATGCCCACCCTTTTCAACAGGATAAAATGATGCAGTCAATTGTTTTGATAAATTTTGACTTAATTGAAAAGGAACAATATAGTCATCTTTTGCAGCAATAACAGCACGTGAATTAGTTGCAGAAATTATTTTTTTATAATCCACTTTTTTTAGTGTAAAAGGGTTTAGTGATGGAGGTAAGGATGATAATGGTTCAGAAAAGCCAGCAACAAGAATAAAGCCTCCAAAGTTTGGTAACGAATCTAACTGTTCTAGATAGTTCAACAGTGTGATAGAGCCTAAGCTATGTGTTACAAAATAAGTGTTATTATCTAAACTCCTTACTCTATTAGCTAACGTTTCCAGCCATTCTTCTTTCTTAGGGTCAGATGAATTTGGCATCTGAAGGACCGAAACTTCATGATCATCTGCTATTAATTTTTCTTTTAACCACGGGAACCAATGCTTATCTGGTGAAGCTCCGTACCCATGGATAATGTATACTTGTTTGCCCATTGCTACTCTACCTTTCTTTCTATAGATACAAAAACAGTATATTACTAACCTAAACCTATATGGTAGGAGAAACACTTAAATAATTATTTTATAGAAGTTGTTGTATCAGAAGAATCCTGATGTAAAGATTTATTATTTAAATTAATGATTTCAATAACTGCTTGTTCAGCTGACTGGAGTGCTCCCTCAAGATGTCCACTACATTGTGAATTAGTCTCTGTACCAGCAAAAATAATTTTCGTTTCCCATATACCTTCTACTGGTGGTTGACCATAGCTTTGGTAATCTTTAAGAGGACTGCAGTCTTCTTCAACAGCCGTTTCAGAATCATTGGACCAATCTTTATAAAAAATAGCCTTTATATTTTTAGCCTCACTTCCAAAGAGCTTAACTAATTGGTTAGAAACTAATTTTAAAACTTTATCTTTCCCCATCTTTTGACGTGCTTCTGCAGGCATTCCGAAGAAACCAAATAATGCACCAGAGCCTTTCTCAGGAGAAGCATCATGTATTTCTTGTAATGGACCAACAGAACTCAACACAAATCCAGAAAGTCCTGATTCTCTCCAGAAGGGCCGATTATAGACTGCAACTACCTTGGCCTCATTAGCCATCCACGTAGGTTTATTTACAATGTCATTCATAAGATTTGACGGAAGAGAAGGAGAAAATTCAATATAGTGCGCTACAAGGCGGGGGGGCAATGCTAAAATAACAGCACCCGCAAGAATTTTTTCTTTCTTTCCATCAGCAAGTTCTGCTTCAACTGTGATATCACCGGATTCATTCAACTGGATTTTCTTAACTCGAGTTTCTAGCTCCACTATTTCTGAGGGCATAGTCTCTGCTAGAGCATCAATAAGAGACTGCACACCACCAGTTAGTCGCATCCACTTTTCATCAGAATCCTCTTGCAGAACACAGCGTTCTGGTGGTTTGATCTGGAATCGCTCTAGAAGTATATCTCCTTTATTATAGTGAACGAAGGTTTCTAAATTTAGTTCTTTAACAAGGCTGGAAATATGACTCTCATACTGCGGCCAAAACCACGTCGGGCCAAGATCAAATCTTCCTAGGTCAGGTCTATTTGCATCAGAAGCACTCAAAACCCTACCACCAATTCTATCTCTAGCCTCTAGAACTCTACACTTAATACCTTGTTCAGTAAGTAATGATGCAGCACGTAGGCCACTTAAACCAGCCCCAACAATGATTACAGGATTATTCATATTTTGTCCTCCTTATGACGGTGTCGATGTTGCATAAATGTATTTTTGAAAGGGTTATTCCTTCTTATATCGATCCCTTTTAAATAGGCTTCCCCTATGAGGATAGCTGTGTTTTCATGATTGGGCTAAATTTAAATTTCATTAATGTATCTCTTATTTTTAATACGATGCATTAATGTTATGTTGGCGAATACTTTCGTCGAAGTTGTCTATCATCTTGTCCGGCCTCTGCATTTTTATCTTGCTTTGTTAAGGTCAATTACATAGTTATTGCTATACTCAATTGTTTCTAGCAGTAACTATTATTCATAATTTTTCGTTTATTGGAATTATAATAACACGCGCAAAAAAGCCAAACAATATAATAATTGTGTGGCATACAATATTAGATAGAATTATTTAGTAGACCTTTAAGGATAATTAATCCTTGCTCAAGTTCTTCAATCGTTTTCGGTGCACAGACAGCAATTCTTACAGCTCTCTCTGGACAACTATTTCCCACTACAAAACGTTCTGCTGCATATACTTGTACACCTTGCTGCGCAGCTAATGTTTCAAATTCAGCACCGGTAATCTTGCCTGGTAGTAACAACCAACGAAAGATTCCTGTGTCAGCACCTAAACATGTATAGTCTGCAAAATATTGATTTACAACCTGATTTCTGCGAATTGCTTGCTCCCGATGCCTCTCAATTAAGATTTCAAACTGATTCGATACAATAGTGCGTGCAGTCAATTCTGCTAATAATGGAGAAACTGATATATTTAAATTATAAAGTGCCTTTGATATTGGCTCCTTGTATCGACTCGGCGCTGCTACATAGGCTAACCGTAACCCTGGGGCTATTGATTTCGATAAACTTGCAATATGGATAACCTGTTCTGGTGCATATGAGGCCACTGCTGGAAGTGGTTGTTCTTTGTGGAGATGATATGTCGCATCTTCAATAATGAACTGATTATACTTTTTGGCAAGCACTGCAATCATTTTTCGATTCTCCACAGACAAACAGGAAGCTGTCGGATTATGATAATCTGGAATCAAGTAAACGCCTTTAATATTGTCATTTTTACAAGCATATTCAAAGGCAGTTGGACTCATTTCATTATTCTCTGATTTTATTGGTACTAATTGTATACTAAGCATTGCTGCAACCGTTTTTAAACCTGGGTAAGTATGGTGATCAACACCAACGCGATCTCCAGGTTGGCAAAGACTAGCCAAGGTTGCAGCTATTGCATTTTGTCCTCCATTAGCAAATAGAATATGGTCAACGGTTGTTTGAAATCCGCCTCTTTGGATTAGCTTTACAGCAGCATCTTTTTGCCAAAGGCTTTCGCCTGGACGCCCATAACCAAACCATTTTTCATAATCTTTCTCTTGTAGCATATTCTTTAGTTGCAGTAGTAGTGGCTCATATGAAGCATTATCAGGTAGTGTTGCGCCCATTTCAATTAAATGACTTGGCTTTATATCTTCAAGTAAATACGCATTCGATAACGCGTCATATGATACAAATGTGCCACTTCCAATAGTTGCACTTAACAAGCCCTTTAACTCACACACTTTAAATGATTTTGAAATCGTACTCAAATTTAAATCCAAATAATCAGCGAGTTCTCTCTGTGGGGGTAGTTTTGTTCCAGGTAATAAAATTCCGTTTAAAATGTCTCGTTCCAATTGCCCTGCGAGTACTTTATAAATTGGCTTTTTGGTTTTATCAATAGATGGTTTCCAGCTCATTTGATAGTTTTCAAAAGAATTAATTGGCATGATTCACACCCTTTTTCACACAATTATATAATTGTATGGTTCATAAAACAATTCTAATTTTCTTTTTATTTTTAGCTATTAGTAAATTCCGAGATCCCGTCTTTAATGTTGCTTATCAATACTCATTAAAGCATTTATATTAAATTAATTGACTACCTTGTGTTATTTTCTCAATCCATTCTTGGATTTCTCTATCCTCATGAAAATATATATTTGGTTCAATTTCATTAACTGTCTTTGGATTGATTGAAAGCATGCTATAAAAGCTAAAAGTAAAAAGTTATTTCATTCCATATGTAGATAACCCAAAAGGTGAACCTTTTTAGATAGGTAATTAGATGAAATAGGGTAAATAGAACGACCATAAGAAATATGATACAATTCAGTGAAAACAGGAGTGATTTTATGATCAAAACTTTAATTAGAAACTCTTTGATATTGCTCAATCCATTGGGGGAGGAAAATACCAATTAAACCTCAATACAAATTTAGAAACTGTTCAAGAAATTGGCTATCAATCTCACATTATTTCTACCGATAGTGGACAAATACTACGTTATTTCACAAATATTATAAAGAAGGTTCTTAAACAATCGGCGCTATCCTGAAACAAGGATAAGCACTCATTTTCATTTTAGGGCCAGATTTTTGAAGATCAGAAGGTTTTTAGACTTATAATGATGAATGAACTAAGAAGAATTAAAAAATATGTTGATATTAATCTGTAAAAACATAATAAATTAGGAGGTGCTTATATGGGAACTATCCAATATACATTAGGACCCCCTGAAGATTTTTCGCAATTACAAAACTTATATGATTCTTTAGGATGGAATTCACTCAAATTAACAGTCCATGAATTGGAACAAATGTGCAATCAAAGCTGGTATGCAATTTATGCTTTCGATGAAAAAAAAATGGTGGGTATGGGGCGTGTTATATCAGATGGTGTGGTTACTGGAATTATTTGCGGAGTCGGTGTGCTGCCGAATTATCAATCCAAGGGTATCGGCAAAGAAATGTTAAATCGAATAATTCAACATTGTGAACAAAATCGAGTTATACCTCAACTTTTGTGTGTAGAAAATTTAGAGTCATATTATGAATCTTTTGGATTTAAGAAATTTTCAATTGGAATGACAAGCAATATAAAACGATAAATGCTTAACACCAATCCTGAGCTTCACTTAGTTAATATATAAACTAGCATTGAATATAATATACATTTTTCGATAAGTTATGTAATAATTAACGGTATTTTAACTAAAGTAAGATAGTCATTACATATATACAATAAGTAATTTAGCACATAAAACGTTTTATCCGGGTAAGCAAAATTTGTATAGTTTTTAGTTTTTTAAAGCATTTCTTTGTAATGGGAAATGCTTTTTATTTTTGTCAAAATCAAAAGGATATTTGAATAACAATAATAACACAATTGAAAACAATATAAATTTATTGTAAAACGATAAATCGCGTGCTAAAATCATGTTGTTATTTTAAATAAGTGAGGTGTTTTAAATGAATGGTAAACGAGGTTCAGCCATTTTCTTAAAGGTAATTATTTTTCTGGTTGGAATTGCAGTGCTTACTTTGTGCATTTATTGGATTCCTGTGTTAACCATTAGAGATGTAAAAGCACATCCAGGTGGGGATTACTCGCTATATCCCCTTTTAGTATGTGCATATGGAATCTGCATTACATTTTCTTTTACGCTGTTTCATGTATATAAACTATTAACCTTTATCGAAAGAAACAATGCTTTCTCGGAGTCATCTCTTAAATCTTTAAAGGTTATAAAAAAATGTGCTTTTACAGCCATTTTCTTCATTGTGTTAATGATAATAAGCTTGAAGGTGATTTCTAGTATCTCAGGAGATGATTCAGCAGGTCCTATATCCGTAAGTCTGATGAGTATTTTAGCAACAAGTATCATCATTGCTGTTGTTGACGTACTTCAAAAGCCATTAAAAGGTTTCCTAGATAAAAAATAAAAAAGAGGTATTACAAATGAAAAATGCATCCACATTGTTTTTAAAATTGGCGGTTATTCTTATGGGAATTGCAACTCTTGCATTGTGCATATTTTTAGTGTCTAAGTTCGGGAATTTTGCTGGAGATTTGTATCCAGATATTGCTTATATGAAATATCTCGTTTTCATCGTGATGTATGGTTCGGCTGTGCCTTTTTACTTTGCTCTCTATCAGGCTTTCAACCTTTTACGGTACATTGACGAGAAGACAGCGTTCTCGGAATTATCTGTAAAGGCGTTAAAGAACATAAAGTGCTGTGCGATTACAATCAGTGGTTTGTATGCATTAGGTTTACCACTCTTTCATTTTATAGCGAAGAAAATTGACCCTCCTATTGGGATAATGCCACTCATCATCATTTTTGCTTCGTTGGTTATCGCCGTTTTTGCTGCTATCCTCCAACGGCTTTTACAAGAAGCGATTAACATAAAATCAGAAAATGATTTAACGATTTGAGGTGGAGGATATGGCAATTATTATTAATATTGATGTGATGTTAGCAAAACGAAAAATGAGCGTAACGGAGCTTTCGGAGAGGGTTGGAATTACTATGGCGAATCTTTCTATTCTGAAAAATGGGAAAGCAAAAGCAGTTAGGTTTTCAACTTTAGAGGCCATTTGCAAAGCATTAGAATGTCAGCCTGGTGATATTTTAGAATACAAGAATGAAGAAGATGCTTAAAACAGTTACAAATAAAGAAGTAGAGGGGAATTTAACGGTTCGCTTAAGGCGATTAATTAGTCGAAGACAAATATAAATTAAACAGAGGAGAAATTTAATGAGTTTTATCGGTTTAGTTATGCTCTTTGTTTTATTTCTTGTTTTGGTTTTTATAGTAGTTGGGGTACTTTTTCATCGTAGAAATACTCAAAATACACCATCATTATTGGGAGTCGGGGTACTTTTACTACAATTGCTACTCATTGTATTATTTTTCACTGAAATTACAGCAAGGCTTAATGAATTATTCTTTGATATTCTTTGGTGGGCTATAGTTGTATCCGGTCTTATCGTTGGAATACTAAAAATTAGAAATAATGTAATCATATCTATGTTAAATATCCTCTTAAGTGTTTTGTTAGCAATTTTTATGCTTTTACTGCTGTTCATTACCTCTATGTAATCATTAATATTAAGAGTCTCTTTTCGTAAATATTGTTCCTTTCAATAAAGAAGGGTTATATTTACCATTTAAAGTACTGATGTTTAAAGAGTTAGATGAATAAGAATCTAGCTCTTTTTTGTTTCGATCATCGATATTAGTACACGAATGATCTTATACATTATTCATTAACTAGAACCTTATAGTGAGTAAAAAAGAAAGGTAAGGATACCTTTCTTTCTATAGGACTAACCTAGTTTTGTGTGGATACCAGATTATCGAGTTCCCAATGTGTATTGTCAAACGGATCATTTTTACTATCTATGTACAAATAGTAGTTTTCTAATTCCTTTGCATCTTTAATTAAAAAGGAAACATCAAAAACCATAGATTGCCCTTGAGGGAGATTTTTGAATTTCTGAGTATCGTTAGGGAGAGCTTTCCCTATCACTTTCTGATTTATTTTCTCATTCTCTACCCAGAACTTTAAGGGAGAAAGATCAACACCTGTACCATCATTATGAACATTCTCTACTTTAACTTGAGCCTTAATTGTCCCCGAACTCTCATTAGCCTTTTCATATGTTCCATTTAAAACCGAAACACCATAATCTCCGCCTTTTATACTTTGCCGATAAGACATAGTTCCGTTTTCTACTTGCTCCATCTCTAACCTCTCTTTCTTTTCCGCAGGAGATAGGGTGCTTTCAACTTTTTTTTGTGGTTCTGCCTGAACAGTTTCTTTCTCATCACTACAAGCTGTCATAAGGCTTGTAACCATAAATGCTATACAAGTTGTTGCTATGATTGATTTCATCTTATATCCTCACTACATTCAAAATTTTAGTATCAGGTTAATTCTACATTAAAAGGAAATAAAAGGAATTATATTTTTGTGAGAATATGACATAACGTATAAAAAGGTTAATTACTTTTCATATGTACATTAAGGTTTATTCCAAAGAATAAATAGACGCTTTTTTATTAGTTTTCTTACAGTCTAAAAAGGTGTACCTTTTGGGACTATCTGCGTTGGACAGCCTATTGATTAATTATATATTTTGCTTCCGATAATCTGAACTATGGTGCGACAAGAAGCCACATTCTCATAGTGCAGCTGACGCTTTCCTTTTAGAGATAGTATATTTCCTTAACTTGATGGATATGTGATATGTGGTATACCACATGTAGTAAATTATCTATGCATTTATAAAAATAAGATAGTAAATAAGTAACATATCATCCTTATTTTGTAGTATATTTGATTTAAAAAAAGGGGTTTTTTGGTTGTATAAGAAAATATTAAGCACAGTTCCAATAGTGATTATTGCTAGCAGCATGTTAATATCCTGTAGCAGTGGGGATGTGCCTAAAGGAGTTAGCGCCACAGCAGAATCACAAAAGGAGGAGAAAGCTTCATTAAAAAAAGAAATCAAACAAGCTAAAAAATATATCAGGGATAAAGAATATTCTAAGGTCAGTGATTTAAGTACTAAAGTATATAACCAAAGTAGAAAAGTAAATCAAGATCAATACGAAGAATTTAAAATATTAGATAGTGTTGCTAGTGTATTTGGCTCAAATTTAACTTACGTTAAATCCTCAAATATCAGCAACATTCCAGTGGATTATAAAGGAGAGTTTAAAGCTCAATTAAATCAAGAAAGAGAAGCATTAAAGGAATCTCTATTTAATGACCTTGCAAAAAAAGACTTTAAAACTAATAACTATACTTATACGAAGGATTATCAACCGGAATATTATTTATCTTTATACTTTACAAGTATGAAAAATTACAACTTAGAAGAGTACACTTATGCTTATGACATCATTAAAAAGATACCTAATAGCTATAAAGGGAAATACGTAGAAGATATAGAAATTGCTAAAGCCCAAATTAAAAGAAAATCTGATGAAGTAACAGATGAATGGGCGGATCAGGAGAAGGAAGAAAGAATTCAAAATACTGTTCCTCAAATTGGTATGACAAAAGAGGAAGTAATAAACGGTACTAGGTGGGGAGAACCGGAGGATATTAAGCGTACAACTACACAGTATGGAATCGAAGAACAGTGGATTTATAGTGGCTATCGATATCTATACTTTGAAGGTGGTAAAGTTACTGTCATTCAAGATTAAAGGTGGGGATCATGAACAATATATTTTTTATGATTGTATCATTTGCTTGTATCATTTTTTTTATTGAACATCTTACCAAGATACTAGCTCACAACAGCTTTAAAAACATAGAAAAGCTAAAACGTAAGACGAGAATTTACGTGATTACTATTTTATTAATGGGGGTATTTCTATACCTTTTTCTTATAGGTAACTTATTTGAATTATTGGGTAATCCTCAAGGAGGGGGACTAGCAATTTATGTTGTCTTTATTGTAGCTTTTATTTTATTCCTCTTTTTCTTAAAATACAGTACATATGCAGAAAAAAACAGAGAGAAAGATTAAATCAGATGAAAGATAGAAGGTTATGAAAAGCCGATATGGTATGGGTGGATGTTTCACTATTATTTATCTACAGTCTATGTGGTGTTGAGGTTAAAAGAAAAACAGATTAAGTAATCAAATAGTAAAAAACGTTAGGTTTATTGCTTTTATCTATTTTTTATCTGCATTAATAACTCTCTTTAAAATTTCATTTTATAATATAGAAAATAAAGGTAGGGATTAATATGTACCAGAATTATGATCCACCCAGTTATGGTAAAGACGGTTTTAATTGTCCAATTTGTCATACATTTTCCCATCAAAGATGGTACGCAGTGAGAAAAAACTCATCTTCAGCATCTTTATATTACGAAGTAGCTTCAGTAAACCCTGATCTTTATGAAAATGTTAACGGTTTTTCAATAGAGAATCATGTAGCATTGAGTGAGTGTTTAAAATGTGAAAAAGCATCCATTTGGAAACATGGGAAATTAGTTTACCCTATGTCATCAATAGCTCCAATGCCAAATCCAGACATGCCAGACAATGTAAAGACACTTTATGAAGAAGCTAGAGAAGTCAGTGCTATTTCACCTATGGCATCAACTGCATTACTACGATTAGCATTAGAAAAACTCCTTCCCCAAATCGGGGCCGACAAAGCTAAGATTGATACTATGATAGGTCAGTTAGTAGGTAAGGGACTTCCAAAAGAAGTTGAAAAAGCTTTAGATAGCTTGAGGGTAATTGGAAATGAAGCTGTCCACCCGGGGACTATTGATATAAACGATAACACAGATGTAGCTTTTGCATTATTTAAGCTTCTAAACTTTGTAGTAGATCGTATGATTACTCAATTAAAAGAAATTGATGAAATTTATAATTTACTACCTGAAGGAAAAAGGCAAGGAATCGAAAATCGAAATGCTAGGGTTAGCAGTAAACAAAACTAATTTATCTATAATAAAGACCTCTTATAAGAGGTCTTTATTATAGAGCAGAGCTATTCATTTATTAAGTGTAAAAATTGTTGGAGGGTACATTGATTTAATAAAGAATTGACATAGTTATCTTCTAAGGGTTCCCCATTTCTACTTAGAAACCAACAACATTGATTGTCCCTTTTATCTAAGACAAAATCGTGCGGAAAGCCTTTGAGCCTAACTGCTTGAAGTGTCGAGGAAGCTTTTAAAGGTAATAATGTATCGGGGAAAATTGGATCGACTTTGATAATTATATTTAAAAATAAGTCTTCTTTTGTTTCTTCTTTCACAAAATCATTAATTATTTTTAAGATAGATATAAATGTTTTTCTCATTTCTGCAGGGGAATTAGTTTCTTTTAAGGCTCTTTTGGCCAAATTGTATAGGTATAACTCTTCCTGATGTGTTTCTTTTATAATTTCGACCATCTCTTCAGCTACAGATTCGTCTCTAACATATACTTCTAATAGATTGCAAATAATTGCCAATTTACCTATGCCTTCAACTTTATTCTTGATGCCTTGCTTTATATTCTCAAAAAAATCGGTATCGATACTTTTCTGACATACTCCTAATAATTTCATTTCCCTATATACAAATAAGTGATGAATGGTATTTTGCATTGATTCCATTATAAGATTCATAAAAGGAGGAAAGGGTATGTTTGAATATTTCTGTATTCCAGGATAGCCTAGTAAGTAAGATTTCGCATGTAATAATTCATGAATAAATACTGTTTGATCGCTTAAGCTTGAGGAGGCGATCCCAATCCTAATACTTTTCATTTCTTTAATATAGCGAGTAGAACCTAACCAGCCTTTTTGACTTTCAGGTGACCCTTTAAAAAATTCATTAAATGTAATAGATATACCTTTTTGTTGCCCAAGTTCCATTACTTCTTTATATAGCTTGCTTGATTTTACTATATGGGGAACTATCACATACCTCTTCTCCCTTCAGTCTTTCATTTCAACATAATATAAAATGGATTATAGCATGAAAACTTATTAATGCTCTTTTATATGAACGTTTTCGTATTCATTGAAGTAGTCTATTAGAAATAATAACTGTGTACCAATCTCACTAAAAATTCTTTTAAAATCAGCTATATTAATTTTAGGTTGAGTAACAATCTGAACCCTATTCTCTAAGGGTGTCATAAAGGCTCCTGAATTGTATAAGTCTTCTAGTTTAAATAAAGAAGATGTTAATTCTGGAGTCAATAACACCATATACTTTTTCATGAAACCATCAATATCTTTTAATGAATCTAGCTTAACCTCCATACAAAATTGTTGATATTCGACTTCAATTTCTTGAATACTATCAAAGATACTCTTATATGTACCTGGAGCAAGAATTGTTTTCTTTATGGGAATTTGCACAAAGTCTTCTTGTACAAAGTTATCTATATTTACTAAGATATTTTCGATATTTCTTTTTAAACTATTGAGACTAAAAATTTGGGAGCTAATGGCTCCTTCACTTTGTATTCCCTGTTCAATAGATTTAACTGTATTATTAACTCTCTCTTGCTGTTGTTCTTGTTCTTCTTTACTCCACTTATGCGGTTCTTTCATCATAAAGTGTACATAGTGAATTGAAAGACCGATTATTAGGTTTCTATATCTATAATTAATAATATTGTAAGCATCGCTCTTTTTCCTGTGAGCTTCCCTCTTTTCCAACAAGTAAGTCAATAAATATGTAGTAACTAAAATACTAATAACATCAGCAAAAAAGTTAGGTAGTAGCGAAGTCCAAAAACTGTCTGGATATTTTTGACCTAATGTATACTGGATAACTAATACCATAACCAAAACAGACAAGCCAACACCAATAATCAATTCATCTTCCTTTGCTATTTTCAAGAATTTCTTTATCAATCTTCGGTTCTCTCCTATCCTCTTTATATTGTTTATAAACATAGCGCCTCATCTTTATTTATACCATTTAATTCTCTATGTTCTTTTAAAGTAGTACAGTAGTTACTAATTGTTTTTTGAAATCTTTTCTAAGAGTTCCTTTTTATTAATGAAAAATTCCTTCCTATCGTTTTTGCTAGTAGCCAATCCATTCTTAAATTCTACATTTTTAAGTATTACAGGGTTCAGTTTATCTGGTTTTAGAGCAATTATTTTATATACGTCTTTAGTGATTATGAATTTATTATTAGCTTCTTTTAAAGGGGTTGCTAATAATAAATCTTTGTTTTTATCTAATACTATTAAGTCTTTATTTTCATACTCTATCATAAAATAATTCTCTTTTTCCTCTGCTTGAGTATAGCCGTATTGATAGACAACTTTAGATAAACAGAATGCAACAAAAACTATAACGGTAAATTTTATACCCAAATTGCTCATATTCCATAAGTTATACAACAGATTTCCTTCCAATACACCTTTTATATTTTCTTCATCTTTATCTGTTTCTCTTTTATCATTTAAAAGAATTTCTAGCTTTTTTTCATGCTTATTTATATTTAATGTCTCATCTAGATAATGCCTTAATTCTTTAGCAGAAACCTGAGAATGCTGTCTAGAGGAGGATTCAAAGATTTCTCTCTCCATTTCTTTTATTTCATTTTCAAATTTCTTTGTTAATTCTTCTATGTCTTTTGTTTCATTTTCCACTCTCTTTTGTAATTCTTGAATGTCTTTAATTAAATCTTTTGATCTCTTAGAGGATTTCTTAAAGAATATGAATGAGAAAATGCCAGTCAAAAAGGAAGTAAGTATACCACTACCTATTGTTCCAATGAATAACAATAATCCGAGGTTTAGTAAGCTTTTATATTCATTTCCTAATATCAACGAAGGTAAGAAATAAAAAAACAGAAACAGGAATATTATACCTTTTAGAACTGTCTGTACAATATTTTCCATCGAATTCCCGTATGTTTTTGTGAAATTTTTATTTTCTTCATCAGTAAAATTTTCTTTGTATTTAAGAAAAAAGGGGTTATGTTTCATTAACCATTTTGTAAGGGGCTTTACTAATATAGAAAGAATATAAGAGCCAATAATAGAACCAAAACATAAAAGTACAATAGGACTCATATTGTAGATAGCATTTACAATAGAGGAGGTGCCCAGTTCACTTAGAGCAATTTCATCAATACCATAATAGTCCCTTGTCCCTTTTTCAAAAGAAAAAGATAAAAAATAACAAAGTCCTGTCAGTAGAGCTATAATCCAAGCAGTATCTTGTATTGTGCTTATTGGTTTCTTTGTATGTATATCTTTTTTATGTATCTGTTCTTCTCCCATGAAGTTTCTCCTAACTTAGTTAATTAATACTCCAATTATACAAATTCAAAATCAAATAAAATAGTCCAATTATCATAATTTTCTTGGGGGAATTATAAAAAACTTACTTTACCCACTTATTTTTTTAGGACAAATTTTTAGTTCTTAACAGATTTTAAGTTTTTTTGTTATATATATTTATAAAGTTTAAAGCACGTCCCCCTTATGCTCTATAACCTCTGCTTTCTCTATACACTTTACATTTTGCATTACTATAAATATCTATTTAGATTATACAAATCTAAAATTTTAAAATGAAATGCATAGCTTAATTCAGTAAAAAAAACAGTTCCATATGCTTATATTAATGCTAATATATTCTATGAATACTATAAAAAAGGAGTGGTCACTATATCGTATTTAAAAGTTCAAGAAACTTATCTGCCGAATTTTAATGAATGTGACACAGAACCAATTATAACCAGTTTAACAACATCCCTAGGTATTCCTAGAACGGTATTGGCTGAACAAGAGGAAATTTCTGTAGTTTGGGCTAGTTTGAGAAAGGTTTTAGAAAATGTAAAAGTAGAATATAGACATGAATTACTGGCTAGGATGGTTGTCTCTATTAGGATGGGACTATTTAGTGCTGCTGTAAATGATATGTGGAATACAACAATTTTAGCTTTACGTCAGAAAGTGAAAAATTTTGGTTATTCAGAAGCAGCATCATTTTTAAAAAGAGATATAAATGAGAAAAAACTTGCTGAAATTCGAGATAAAGACTTAATAGATATTTGTGTTGAGCTAGGTTTCTTAGATGATACTGCTTACTTTTTCATTAATAATTGTAGAGAAATAAGAAATAATTACTCTTCTGCTCACCCTTCTGATTCAATGTTAGATGGTACAGAACTTAATTATTTTATGCATCAATGCACTAAACACATTTTAGGTAATGACACTCAATATGTTGGGTTTCCCGTGTCTAATTTTATGACAGTTATAACTCAAGATAAAATAGACACTCAAACCAAAGATGCTTATGTAGAAAAAATTCTTAAAGCAAATGATTTACAAAAGTCTGCAATATTGAAAGTGCTGTTTGCGAATTACGTGGATGAGAAAAAGGATGAGCATACTAGACAAAATTCTCTTTTAATATCTCAGGAAACATGGGATACATATAATGATGATGCAATAGCAGAGATTTTAGGTTTATATTCATCATATATGATGAAAGGTTCTACTACTAAAAAAAGATATTCGGAAAGGTTCTTTGAAAAAGTAGGAGCATTGGACTTACTTCCAGAAGATAAGATGTCTTCAATTGTACTAACAGCTATTAAGGATCTAGAAGAAGCGCACCATGGTATGGATAACTTTTATAATGAAAAACCTTTTGCCGAAAGATTAGCCACATCTTTTGAGAAAAAAATTCCGAAACCCATCTTGAAAAAGTATGTATACGTAGTGGCTCTATGTTATGTAGGAAATCAATACGGAACGTCAGATTCTGCTTTGCCTTTCTATAAACAAATGGTTGAAAATTTTTCTTTAAGAGAGATAGAACAATTATTTTCTGTCATTACAGAAGATAATTATTTAAAGCATCGTATAGAAAATACAGTAAGATGTAAGAAGCAATTCAAAAATTTAGTTAAGTTACTAAATGCTGAATCAGTGCCAGTTAAAAACAAAACAGCATATCAAAAATGGTTAAAATAAAATATTATACAAACACAAAAAAAGCAGTCAAAATATTATTTTGACTGCTTTTTTAGCATAGTTGAACAACTAGATAATTTGATTCTAACATTATATTTATCTTTTATATATTTTCACGGGGTAACGCACATGAAAAGTGAAGTGATGAAGAATTATTCTTCAATCTCAAATAAATCTTCTACTGATATTTCCAGAGCTTTAGCAATACTAAACAAATGCCAATCTAAATGTTGTTCGTTTTTGTCAAAACGAGAAATGCTTGCCTGTGGGATTCCTGTCATTTCTGACAATTGTCCCTGTGTAAGACCTCTTTCTTTTAGTAGCTCTCGCAATCTGGGCTTTATAGTTACCATGCTCATTCCTCCAACTTGATTTCAATTCATTATACAATAGTGAATTAATTTTGTTAAACCTATTTACAATCCTTAATCCACTATTGTATAATGTATTAAAATGAAAGGTTAATTTTAGGAGGTTTCAAAAATGAAGGTGAAAGAAAGTTATTATCGCTTAGTTTTACGCCATTTTCTGAAATACCCTAACGAAATGTTGAACGCTATGAATGATGATTTCGAAGAAAAATACGAAAAGATTGTTAGTAATGCTGCTTGGAGTGAAAATTTTTACGTGTGAAGAATTATGAGATTTTACTACATTCTTAAATTCTAAATGTGTAGTAAAACCCAAAAAGGAGCTGGTTTTATGAAAGTGAAAACAACAGAGCCTGGGTATCTTGCAAAACAAAAATCAAAAGGGAAAACTTATTTATTTATAAAAAAAACCTATCGTGAAGGAAAAAAGGTGAGAAGTAAATCTCTATACAGTTTCGGGTCCATGCCGGAGGCCCTTGAACGTCTTTATTGGTTTCGCGATCATCCAGACTGTTTTCCAAAGGATTTGGAGAAAAATGGTTTTACACTTGCTCATTTATATAAGTGGCTTTTAGCTATTGAAATAAGACAAAAAGAGAATGGGTCCCCTTTCGATGTGTTTAATTAATCTTTATACAAATAAAAAAGCCACTTTAATTACTAAGTGGCTTTTAGCTACGTTAAAATTGTCAAAAGGTCATAAGTTAGCAACCTTACCACGGTACCTACATAGTATCTAAGGGCTATTTACTTCGGTTATTAATCAGTATCTACTTCGGTAGTGTTACCGCGTTAATACAGGCTTTATGGGCGTATTGGAGCTGATTTTGGAATTTGTAAGAAAGATGATGTGGAGAGGCGGAAAGGTGGAAAGGCAAATTA
>Ga0268252_1000236_pt1 | contig 38355 bp, 29 predicted proteins | sample AgamicMgSfrz_FD_200244 | JGI IMG/M metagenome (GOLD analysis project Ga0268252, IMG submission 200244) | Agave microbial communities from Guanajuato, Mexico - Mg.Sf.rz (v2) (version 3) | ecosystem: Host-associated > Plants > Phyllosphere > Phylloplane/Leaf | place: Guanajuato, Mexico | collected... | reverse complement strand
GCGTTCGACGCCGCCACGCCGGAGGCGCAGGCGACATTTCTCCGCCACGCTGATCAGCTCCGCAAACAACAACAGCAGCAGTACCGGACGCAGATCGATGCACAGGTGCGCGATGCGACAGCGGCCTACATGCGTGGCGTGGAGTTCCCAAATCCGCCGGCGGCAGATGATTTTATTGCTGCTTATGGCGTGCGTGAAGGCAACTTGCGCTATACGGAGTTTAAAAATACGCAGATCGCAGGGCAGTATATTGGCTCTTTCCGCAACATGCCGACCAGCAGCATTACCGCATACCTGAACCAGTTGAAACCTGAAACCGGCGAAACCGGAGAAGGCTACGCTTCACGCGCCGCGCTTTATGACAATGTGGCCGCAGCCGCGTCAAAGGTTATCTCTCAGCGCCAAAGCAATCCGTTTCAGGCTGCTGTTGAAACAGGGGCCTACAACCCGATCAGTAGCAACAATCCGCAGGATATTGCCTCAGAGGTTTCCAGCCGCTATTCAGCGCAGGAGCCGCTAAAGCAGATGGGGATCAATGCACCAATTTTGTCGAACGAGGAAGCTAGTGCGCTGGCGGCGCAGGTGCGGGGAACACAGGATGTTAACCAGACGATCAATCTGCTTAAAGGTATGGGTGAAGCACTGCCACCAGGTGCTATGAGCATGGTTGCTTCTGCGATCGCGCCAAACAGCGCGGCCACTGCTTATTCTGCGCTGCTGCTGGGCACACCAGACAATCAGTACGACAACCGCAGCCCGGTCATCTCATACGATCAGTTCATTGGCTATAAACCGACCATGAACAAATATGACGTCTCTAAAACTATTCTGGCTGGCGACCAACTGCTTAACCCGACGAAGGCGATGAAAGAGCGCGGTATTCAACCTGTCCAACTGCCGAGTGACGATAAGCTTAAGCGCGCCTTTGACAACCAGGTCGGTAATGCCTTCGCACATAACCCACAGGCAGGCCAATTGAGCTACAGCCTGTTTAAAGCTGCTTATGCTGGCATTGCGTACCAGTCCGGCGATAACGCAATGACACGTACTGACGCGGCAAATTCTGACGTTGTTGAAAAAGCGGCGCAGATGGCAACCGGCGGTGTGTACAAGGACTTTAACGGCGGCGACGTAGTGATGCCGTTCGGCATGGACAAAAGCACGTTTAAAGATCGCTATACCTCATCTGCTCAGCAGGCGCTGAAAGACGCCGGGCTGAATCCAGCCGCAGCGTCAAACTTTAGGCCGGTAAATATCGGTAGTAACCAGTACCGCCTGGTCAGCGGCAGCGGGCGCTGGGCTACCGATCCGCGCACCGGCCAGCCGGTAACCGTGAGGGTTGAATAATGTCAGATTTGTTTTCTTTGGCCCCTGAAGGACAAGCATGGGCTGATGATAAGGCCGCTAACAATGTGGCTCGGCCAGAAGATTATGATCCTGGATTTTTTCAGGGGGCGATCTCTGCGCCGTTGACCGGCGTGGCTGAGGGTACTATTGGCCTCGCTCAATCGGCTGTCAGTTTCAGCAAGCGCCTCATCAGCGAGCTGGCATTTACTGAGCAGATTGCGCCAACCGTCAATCTGTTCCGCGCGATGTTCCCGGATGCCGATAAGCAACTGAATGAAGCTTATGACAGTCTCGGCGCTCGGTTGAAAGAGGCGCGTGAGTTTGTGAAGCCCGATGCGGGTAGCCAGGGAACCGCTGCGCAGGTGTTGCACGGCCTTGGCCAATTCGCCCCAGCGATAGCCGCAACTGCCGTAGGCGGTCCGGCTGTGGGCGCGGCGGCGGCGTTCGGTACCACCTACGAGCAGACCTATCAGGATTTTAAAGATAAAGGTGTGGATGAGCAGACAGCCCGATCTCTGGCAGCGACGCAAAGTGGGTTGAATGCCGCAGGCATGGCGCTACCGGCGGCGGTGGGCAGCACACTACTGACGCGCATAGCCTCAGGCATTGGCATCAATACAGCGTTCGGCGGCGTAGGGCGGTTTGCCGTTGGCGATACGCTGGAAGAGAAAGGTTATACAGATCTGGCTAAGCAATACCGGTTCTGGGATGCCGAAGCAATGCTGGTTGATAGTGTTCTGGGCGCCGCTTTTGGTGGTGCCCATCATCTTGCCGCGCGTAATGCAGCAGTGCCTGAAACGCCCGCTACGCCTGATGTTGAGGCTCCGCCAACAGCACAAGAGGGTGGTGACCTTAACCCTGATCGGAGCCGCCAGCTACTGGCGCCACGGAATGAAGCCACTCCTGAAACTGCACAGGTAAAGCCCAGCGATATTGACGCGGCGCATGCACTGAACGAGGGGCATTATTACGACATCGAGTCGGCGCCAGTGCTACACGGCACGCATGAAAGCATAAACAGCCATGTGGCAGCAATGGATGAGGCGGCGCGGCAGATTATGAACGGCCAGCCAGTTAACGTTTCCATGCAGGCGCGCGGGCTTGATGGCCCGGTTCGGCCTGGCCTGCTGGACGCGGCGGCTGAGCAGTACAATGCAATGGAACAGCTTTTCCGTGAAAATGGCATCAGATACGACGTGCCGCAGAATGTTGTGAATGAAGCGCCGGCACCGCGTGGAGACAGCGCCTTTACTGGCATATCCGATGAAGGTGGGCAGGTAAGCGTGGATCCCGATACCGGACAGACCCTTTCTTCCAACAGTTACGATCTGCTGGCAGCGCGTGATATGGCCACAGCCAACCCCGAAATGACGATAGCGCATCCGGATACCGGGCAGCCGGTAACGCTGGCCGAAGCCCTGGCTGATTTCGATACACAGATCGCTACCGTCCAGAAAGAGTCAAAGGTCTATTCCGTTGCTGCCGCGTGCTTCCTGAGGAACCCATAAAATGAAACAGGCATGTGTAGAGGCTATTGCCCAGACGCTGGGTCGCCAACCGAAAACTGACGAGCTGAAGAATATTGAGGATCGGATTAAAGAAGCGGTGCGCCAGGTGCATCGCCAGAATGCCCGCTCTGGTAAACGCGGAATACCCGATGCCGAAACTTACCGGCAGGCTGCTGATCTGGTTGCGCAGCGCGTAGTGCATGACGTGTTTAAGAAGCGCCAGCGGCTGGCGCAGAATGCCATCGCCATCAATAAAGTTGCCGGGGCGCTGGATAGCGCCATTCCACAGGCGGAGCAGACGCCCGCTGATTTGCATCAGTTTATTTTCTCCGGCCGGCTGACCAGTGCAGGCAAAGATATTCCCGTAGCTTCAGCTGAGGAACTAGCTACGGGCGCTTATCAAGACTGGACACGTCAGCTCAGTGCCGAACTGCTGGCGGCGGGTAGTGATGTTCAAAAATTCTTTGAGCAGAGCAAAGCGTTGAGTGAGCAAAGGTTCCGTTCGCTGTTCGATCAGCAGTCCGCAAAATCCGGCCAGCTTCAGATACTGAAAGAGTTGTACGGGGAAGATACCGGCAATCCTGCAGCCAAAAAAATAGCTGATGTCTGGCAGAACGTCACAACCCGCGCGCGGCAGGAAATGAATGACTCCGGCTTTGACATCGGCCAGCGTGACGACTGGCACCTGCCGTATGTGGATCAGACCGATCTGATTCGCAATGCCGGGCGTGATGAGTGGCTGGCGTCGTTATCCGCCGCAGAGCGTGCAAAAGCGAAGCTGTCAGGGAGACAGCCGCCAATTGAATTCGCTAAACAGGCCTGGGTGGACGATGTCTACAACACCCAGGACCGTTCACAGTTCGTAAACCCTGATGGTTCTCCGATGAGTGACGTCGAGTATCGCCAGGCGCTGGAAGCCATTTTCGAGACCAAAGCTACTGACGGCGCGAACAAAATCGAGCCGGGCGCATTCATGGGTACCAGCGGTATTAAAAACCGTGGCTCACAAAGCAGGGTGATGGCCTTTAAGGATGCCCAGTCACACTTTGCCTATATGGAGCGTTACACGCAGCAGCCGGTTGTCGGCATCATGATGTCTCATCTTCAATCGGCATCACGCGATCTGGGCGTTGTAAAAGCGTTCGGGCCGGATGCCGTTGCTAATTTTCGCATGGTGCTGGACCGGGTGTATCAGCGCGCTGTGACGGGCGGGAAAGATGTGGGCAAGTTGAACGGTGAGCGACGGATGGTAGAGCGCATGTTCAACTCTATGGCCGGTCTTAATGGTGCGTCCGAGTCCAGCGTATTCTCATCGGCCGTCGGCGGCCTGCGTAACCTCATGACAAGCGCAATGCTCGGTACCAGTGTATTCACCGCCGCCAGCGATCAGGCGATCATGCGTGCTAATGCCCAGGCGTTGGGCTTTGACAGGAACGGCATGCGGCTGTCAGCGAATACCATTCGCAGCCTGTTCAATGGTGATGCGCGTCGGGCAAATGCTGAGTTGGGGCTGCTGGTCGATACGCATGCCGCTGTCATTTCAAAAATGGGAGGCTTCGATCTTTCCCGTGGCATTACCGGCTGGTTTGCAGAAAAAACACTGAACTGGTCAGGACTGATTGCGATGGACCGAGCCAATAAAGCGGCGTTCGGCCTGCTGATGTATAAAAATATTGGCGAGTTGACGCGCAAATTTAAAACCCTGGAAGAAGTAAAAGGCTCTGATAAAACGGTGCTAGCCAATAAAGGCTGGACTGATGAAGACTGGCAGATTATGTCTGCTGCGGAACTGCAACCCATGACGCCGAAAGGGCATATGGGAATGACGCCGGACACTATCTATGCTGTGCCCGATGAGCGGATCCGCGAAATACTTTCTGACCGGATCGCACAAATTCGTGAGGGCAGTAATACGGCGCTGGCGGCATTGGGTGAAATGCCTGATGCGAAACGCGCAAAGCTGAAAGAGGCATTTGATGCAGAAGCTGAGCAGACTATTGCGCGCCTGGTACGCAATGCTCGCGCCGAAGCGGCGCAGAAGCTGATCGGTATTACCCATGGTGAAATGACAAGCGCAGTCACCACGGCTACAGGGCTGGATACATATTCTCGCGATGATGCAGGCCAGCTGATCAAGAGCTTCATGCTGTTTAAAACCACGCCTTTTGCCGGCTTTCGCCAGCTCGTAAACCGCGCCCGTGATCTGGATACGGTGCCTGCTGTTAAATTTCTGGCATCATATATTGTCGGTACTACGCTGGCGGGGATGTTCGCAAATCAGATGAATGCGCTGCTGACCGGCAACGATCCGATGGATATGACGAAGCCTACGGCGTGGATACAGGCGCTGCTGAAGGGCGGTTCATTCGGTATCTATGGAGACTTTCTGTTCCAGGACCACACTCAATACGGATCGAGTATTGCAGGTACCATTGGTGGGCCGGTGCTGGGTTTTGCAGAGCAACTGACGAAGCTGCTGGTTACCAATCCACAGAAAGCACTACAGGGTGAAGAAACCAGCTTTGGTGCTGATGCGCTGAAGACGGCGCGCCAAATCACGCCGTTCGCTAATCTCTGGTACACGAAAGCTATAACAAACCATCTGATATTGCAGCAGCTTCAAGAGATGGCGAATCCCGGCTATAACGACAGGGTGCGTGACCGGGCGCAGCGCGAATTTAATACTACGAGTTGGTGGGAGCCGGGGGCAGTGGCGCCGCGCAGGGCTCCTGATTTAAGTAAGGCGGTAGGTGGATAATGGAAAAGTTAAGGCGGTTGGTTGTTTTGATTTATATTGTATGCACAATTATTTCAATTATGTTTATTAGCGATCGGGATTTCCACTTAATAAAATATGGGCAACCAGAAGAGGCAATCCCTTGGCTATTTATGTTTTTCTCTTCGCTAATATCAATTTATTTTATAGGCATTAAAAATAAATGTAACAATAACTTGCAAAACATTGTCAGTCTGTGGCTAAAGCGTAAAAGGCTGGAAGAACAAAAACGAATAAAAGAATTAGAAAAATAGCGTGACACATCACGAAGGCCGCCGAAGCGGCCTTTCTTCCAGGCAGATCAGGTTCTTTTAGCTACGTACTGCTTAATGACATCCGCAATTTCTTTTGCTAACTGAAGCCATACACTGGGCAAGTTTTTTTCGCCCTTACTGTCATCCTGCTCTCTAAATGCGAAACGAAGCAGGGCGAGGGCCATAGTAGTAGGAATAACTGCGAGCGTAATTAGACATATAGTCCATAGGTGATTTCCGTGATCCATGAAATCAGGATGCCGCATAAATCCCCGGAGAAGTACGCATGCCCAGATCAAAAAGCTTAGTAGGTAAAGCGCAGTAAATGCGCATGCACCCCAGAATGACCATTTGCGAAATTTTCGTGCGAGTCTTATATCTTCCAGATGTTCGTCTAGCTCAGCTGAAGTAACCTCTGTTGTCACCTCTGACAAATCATCATCTGATAAATCAGCCATTTATAGAAATCCTAAATTTTCAAGCCTGTACTTCATAGCTGCGACCGACACATCAAATATTTTGGCAAGTTCGACAACGCTTTTGATATTGCGCTGATTTATCAGAACGCTAATTGCATCTGCAGGCATTAAGAGCTCAGCTGCAAACTTGTTTGCAGCAACTTCCCGACAATCAAAATTATGAAGTGTGAAATTCTTTTTGTTGTCACGAAAAGAGTGGCCATGCTTAAGCACATGGTGGCCTAACTCATGAGCAATGGTGAATCGCTGTCTTTTTACAGAGTCTCGGGGGTTGTATTTGATAGTAGGAAGCCAGCCTTCATACATATACTCTCCCGATACATTATCATTATCCAGATTGGGGTCGGCTATAACCCTCACACCCTCAATTTTCGCCAGTTCACGCGGATCAATTGGAAGTTTAAGCGAGTTTTTGCCTTCTCTAAATTTACTGAGAAGGCTTCGAGCTGTTTTAACCGGCATGTCAACCTCCTTTGTTTATAATTTAGATAATAGTAATCCACTCCAAAAGCGCTAAGATTCCGGAAGGGGACTGGCTGAATATACAGTGGTTTATGGTGCAATATTACCTTAGTGATAACTGCATGTACATCTTAATATCTTTTTTGACTTCAGTCACTTAGATTTAGATAGGATCTAATGCTGAAAATTACAAAATGATAGTACATAATGCTAGTAACTATACGCTAGATTAGCGTAAATGTATATTCAATAAAAAAATAAAATTGTCAAATACTTTCTGCGGAGAAATTAAAAAGCACGGCAGCGTTGTGTTCTTCACAATGAGAGGGATGGGCAGGGTGCGTCCTGAGTACGCACCCTTACAGATCGGCTCTTATCAGAAGCTGGCGTTTTTCTGTTTAAAGCGGGCGGTGTTATGCCCGTTTGTTTTGCCTGGATATATTACTAAAATGGTAATAAAATAAAAAGAAGAAATCAGCGACCGTTACCAAAACGGTGCTTTGACAATGGTTTTACGCTGCGCCATAGTAATCAGGCACCAGCAAAATCTGGTGCCGGGATTGGAACCCCGTCCACTACAAAGGCGCATATACCGCGCAAGCGGTTTTTTATTGTGTAAATCGCCCAAATTATGGTGGGGCGTGCGGGGGAGTCGTAAGACTCGCCGGGTCCTTTGTAGCCGGTAGTTCCAACCCTGTACGCCTCACCACCTCAGAGATTGGAACCTCCGGTGGTGATTAACCTGACTACAAAGGTGATCACAATGACAGCTCAAGCTATCCCTTCCGTTTTTTCTTTCGAATCTCATGCTAAGATCCGTGCAATTATTATCGATGGCGCGCCTTGGTTTATCGCTCTGGATGTATGCCGCGCTTTAGGCATAGCAAACAACCGCGACGCACTGCTAAAGCTTGATGATGATGAAAAGAATACTGTCGCTTTAACCGACGGTAAGAGAGGAAATCCTAATACACTGATCATCTCCGAGTCCGGCCTCTATACCTTGATCCTCCGCTGCCGCGATGCAGTAACGCCAGGCACTATCCCTTACCGCTTCCGCAAGTGGGTTACTGGTGAGGTACTGCCGCAGATCCGCCGTACCGGGCGCTATATTTGCGAAGAGCTATCTCCGGCCGACAAAGCAAAGATGGTCGCTCAACAGATGGCAAACTCGATGATGCCAGCGATCATGGATGCGCTGCAGGTGCAGCAGCACACCTACCACTACCCGATGAAACCGCATTATCAGGATCATATTCACACAGCCGAGGGTGTGCTGGGCCTGACCAGACAGTCACACATTATGGCACTGCTGCGTGAGCTGCAGGGGAACGGCAATGATGTCAGTGCAGCAATGGCTGAAGTGGCCGCAATGATGAGCTATATCACGGGTGCTAATCGCTGCCTGCGAGATATTCAGACACATGCTGAGTACATCACTCAGCAAACAGTGAAACACTAACAACAGGGGCCGCTTTATGCGGCCCTCATTTCCTGTAGGTAATACGATTTATCTATCGGGTGCGTTTCCGCAAATTTTCAGCGCAGTATTCCAGGTGAGTCAAAATATCGTTCAGCCTCACCTCGGTTCCAGAAATGTAATTAACCATGGCAGCCAGCTCCGCAGCACAACAGCTAACGTCATAACCATCCCTCTCCAGATCTCTTATTAGTTCCATTAAAGATGATTTTTCAATTAGTGTCCGAACACCTTCCGGCGTATGGATTTGAGCGAGATAACTTTCATCGAGAGGATAGCTGTACTGCCCTGACATTGCGTGGTTCCTTCAGTTTGATACTGTATAGATATACATATATCAGAAAGAGTTAGGTGACTCCAAACTTATTTAATTACCATTAAGGTAATTTTTGACCGCAATCAAGGTTACATTAATTCACTAACGGTTTTTAGGGTATAGAATGCTCCTGCCGGCAAATAGCAGCAGAAAGGAGCAGCAGCATGACTGTATCGACAGAAATCGATCATAACGAATATACGGGAAACGGAACGACAACTGTGTTCCCGTACCAGTTCCGTATTTTCAAATCATCCGATCTCGTTGTCCAGACACTGGACACCAATGAAAACATCAAAACCTTAACGCTCGATACTGATTACAGTGTCCAGGGCGCGGGGGGTTACAACGGCGGTAGCATTACGCTGCCGGCGCCGCTGGCTGATGGCTGGAAAATAACGATCACTCGCGAGTTGCCGGTGACGCAGGAAACCGATCTCCGCAACCAGGGCAGCTTTTTCCCTGAGGTTCACGAAGATGCCTTTGATAAGTTGACGATGCTTATTCAGCGCTGCTTTAGCGTGTTTGGCCTTGCGCTGAGAAAGCCAAATTACCTGGCGCAGTTCTATGATGCGCTGAACAACCGCATACGTAACTTGCGAGATCCGGCGCAGCCACAGGACGCGGCCACAAAGAGCTATGTTGATAGTCTGGCGAATACGAACCTGAGCCGCACGCTGCGTGTGCCTGAATCTATACCCTCGCTGCCTGATGCCGCAGTACGAGCAAATAAACTTGCAGCGTTTGATAGCCGGGGCAATCCGATTGTCGTTCTGCCGCAATCAGGCTCTGCGTCTGATGTGCTTATTGAGCTTGCAAAGCCTTCAGGGAGCCTTCTTGTTGGTTATGGGGAAAGCGTCGTTGAGGAAACGCTAACCAAAACATTCGAATATTTTGGGGCGGTAGGCGATGGCGAGGTCAACGACACCGCCGCAATTCAGGCTGCGGCGGCATGGGTAACAGCCGGAAACTACCGGTACCTGACAACTGAAGAAGGGAAGGTGTATCGCGTAACGAGTACTGTTAATTTTAACTTTGCCAATGGTCTCGGACACTGCATCGACATGAGAAGCCCGATTAGGCCCGACGATGGAACTGGTACAGCATTTCTCCTACAGAACACCAGAGATGCAAAATTCAATCTAAAAGTAGACGGCGGCGGGCATAACAGTAATTATCACGATGCGGCCAGCTCTGAATTTGTTGATTACAGAACCGCAGATCCAGCAGGAGCGCAACAAGCTTTTTATTTCCGGGGTATTCGCAACAGTGACCTGAACATTACCGGCACTGGCTATTCAGGACGGGTTTTGCGTATAAATGCTCTTGATACAAACTCAGGTGGCGTGGTTAAAACATCATTCATTACGCTACGAATAAAAACCGGAGATCAAGGCGCTGGCGAAACGTCGCGATGTGGGCAGGCATATTATTTACAGGGTGATGATAACGCGTGGGGTAAAATAGAACGGGCTTGGCTAAACTGGGACAGGTTTGGCAGTATTCACTATAAACTCGCGGATATTACAATCGGAAATATTGAAGCAGGCTTTGCTGGGAATGGTGGGCTCCAGTTCTATGGTGTTGCAACCGCTCACATCGGAACTTTATCAGTTGGCGATGAGACATTTACCAATACTAATATTTTATTTGCCAACTCAGACGATGGTCGGGAATGCATTGCTGTTCATATTGACAGGATTTTTGCAGGTGCCGGGAATATAGGATTGGAGCTTAGAGGATCAAATGGTAATGGCGGAGGGAACAGGCCTAACTTTGATATAAATAATATCTATATCGATGCCTGCAAAGAGAGTAATGTTATTTTAAATGGCATAAATAACTCTATTATTAGAAATATTCAGTCACAAGGCGGAAAGGTGCCGCTTAGATTGCAAAGAATTATAAGAAACAGTCATGTTACTTTAAATTCATCATCGGAAACCGATAGTAGCATTTTAGCTGATCCTGGTGCGAATATTAACAATTTGTATATCAAAGGACGTAGCTTTGGTAATCTTTCGGCCCCCACCGTTGATTTATCTGCCGCAACTGGCGGGATGAGGATTGTATTTGATGGCTATACAATTAGAGCTGGTTTTGCTGCATATGCAATACCGGTAGCAAATAATATTTCTATTATTAATGGCGAAATAGACACCTCAGCAGGAGGAAAAGCTTTTTCTTTAGCTCTCCCAAAAGTGTGTATTAATAACGTGGGATTTACTACTCGCAACCGAGGCGCCGGGAGCATCGCAGCAGGGAATCAGACTGTAACAATAATACACGGGCTTGCTCAGCAGCCTACTGAAATAGGAATTACCCCGCTGAGTACAGCCACGGGTTATCGAATCAGCAATCTAACAGCTACAACATTCGATTTGAGGCTTGCAACTCCGCTAGGGGAATCAGATCCAGCGTGGACTTTTAACTGGTTCGCATCATGCGAATACCACTAGTTTTACAATTTAAACTTAACTCGCCTTTAACAGGCGAGTTAATTCACCATTTAAATTTAATGGCTGGTTTTTCTATAAATGTCCAAGATGCTATCGCTATAGATGTTGTTATTACTATCGATACCAGCAAACCGCTCCAGAATGATAAGGATAGCTCGTTTGCTACAATTTGTTGTATTGGATATGCATAAATATACAGGCCGTAAGAAATATCGAATCTGCCATTTACCAGTCTATCTTTAAACGAAACTGCAATAGGTAATATTATAAACGGTATAGAAAAGAAAAAAGCAGTATCAGTTATAGTCTTTTTGCTGAATAGGAAAATAATTACAATGCCAAATGCAACTAAAAATATTTTTACTTTTGCCAGATTCCACCAGTCTCTCGTCAGGGCCAATAAAGAACCAACAGCAAATGGAATGAAATATAAACTCCCTCGCGCTACAGATGAGAAAAGGATGAAGTTATCATTGATAAAATGTCTTATATCTGCCGGAACTTTTAACTGATTAGATATATAAGCAATGATAATGCATATTGCTGTTGAAATTAGCATCTTTAGTTTCATGAAATTCTTTTTATCTAAAATTAGCATCAAAAGAATATACGCGGTGAACTCATAACCCAAAGACCAAAGACTACCGTTCAGTGAGTTTCGGTGCATGTAAGTACTTGCGAATCCGTTAGTATCAATAGGAACCCAACCCAGCGTTGCGTAGTCGATGAACGTTAGAAGTGCATTTTTAGATGTTATATATTTTATTGCATTTCCATTCCCGAATACTGGGCATATAAAATAAACCATAAAAATGGAGCAGAAAAATAAAGCCGGGAATATTCTCTTACATCTCTTAAAAAGATATTCAAGGTTATCCTTGCTGTTAAGGTAGCTGTAAGTTATTAAATATCCAGATATGGAGAAAAAAACTATAACTGCCAGTGTGCCGACGCTTACTATTCCAAAAACCATAGGCTCTGGTATTTTAACAAATGCGTGATAATGGCTATACATTACAGCGTAAGCCGCAATTATTCTCATTAGGTCAAATAGGTTATTTCTTTTGTTATCCACATCTATTTTCCAGTGTTGGTTACAATTAAATATTTCAAGCCACAACATTAGATGTGCCTTGTTTTATCCCAGTCAGATAACATGCTGCAAAGATCAACCAGTGGATGGTGGTATTAATCATACCAACAGAGGTGTACTTTAGGAAAAACCGGAGCATGAGCGGGCAATCTGTGAAATAAAGCGAATGATATTCAGCAATAACTATACTGCAAGGAAACATGATCGAATTTTGGCCCTAACTTGAGCCAGAGCAAACAACATTCAAATTGTTTGGTGCATTGCCGCAAAAATCCCCGGCAACATTCCGCGCCGTCGGGCAAGGTGCTTAGAATCAATGTGGTCGTAGCCGCTAACACGATACTCCCCTTTCAAAATCCCACAGTGACCTGTCTCACCCAGCAATAATTATATGTGTTAATTTTGATTACCAAAAAGGTGATATTTTAATGGTAATATTAAACTAATATGGTTCGTTGTGTATGATATGACCACCAAATATCCGGGGGCGACATGCACAACAATCCTCACAATTGGCCTGATCTGGCCGAACTTTTTCAAAACTGGTGGCGCGGTGAAACGCCGGTCGGTGCTGTTCTACTTGCCATAGTCATGGCTGTTTTGCGTATCGCATACAGTGGCGGTGGCTGGCGGCAAATGCTGACTGAAGCCCCGCTGTGCGGGGCGTTGACGCTGACAGCTGTATCCGCTCTTGATTACCTGAATCTTCCAAATTCTCTGTCGGTGGCGATCGGCGGCATGTTGGGCTTTATCGGTGTGCAGCAGATACGTCGGCTTATTACAGGCATTCTTAACGCGCGCTTTGGCGCCAGCCAGAAGGATTAAATATGGACATCACACAATTTCAGAAAGCGGCAGGTATTACCAAATCCCTGGCGGCCCGCTGGCATCCCCATGTAACTTCCGCATTTGATGAGTTCGGCATTACGGCGCCCGCAGCGCAGGCGATGTTTATTGCTCAAGTAGGCCATGAAAGTACTGGCTTTACGCGACTGGTTGAGAGTTTCAATTACAGCACTGGCGCGCTGGCGGGTTTTATCCGCGCCGGGCGTATTACTCCAGATCAGGCACAAGCGCTGGGGCGGCGCGCGGGTGAAGCGGTGCTGCCGCTGGAGCGCCAGCGAGCGATTGCAAATTTGGTTTATGGTAAGCGGATGGGTAACAAAGCAGCTGGCGATGGCTGGAAGTACCGGGGCCGTGGTCTGATCCAGATTACGGGCCTGACGAATTATCGCGACTGCGGCGGCGGGTTAAAGCTGGACCTGGTCGGCAATCCAGAACTACTTGAGCAAGATCAGCATGCTGCACGCTCGGCGGCGTGGTTTTTTGTCAGTAATGGCTGTCTGGAACATGCTAATGACCTGGAGCGCGTCACACTCATTATCAACGGTGGTCGCAACGGCATCGCCGATCGCCGGGAGCGTTACGACATTGCGTGCGAGGCGCTGGCATGCCCGGCCTGAGCGCGTTGTGGAAACCAGTGGGGATCGTTCTGGTACTGCTGGCTGCGCGGCATGTATGGACCAGCTACGGCACCGAACGGTTCAATGCCGGTTATGCGCAGGCCCAGGCTGAGCAGCAGCAGGCAGAAGAAAGGCTAAAGGCTCAATACGAAAGGGAGAAGGCACAACTTGAAGATGAGGCACTGTCACGCGTTAATGCAGCTCAAGCTGATGCTGAGTCTGCTCATTCCTCTGCTGACCGCTTGCGCGCCGAGCTTGACAGAATCAGGCAACTCGCCCAACACTATACCGGAACTTTCCCCCCTCGCACGCCAGCCAGTAAGGTCATCGGTGTGCTTGCCGACATGCTTGAAGAGAGCAATCGAATTTACAGAGCAACAGCAGAAGAAGCTGAGCGATACCGAAACGCTGGCGAGTCCTGTGAAAACCAATACGAGTCACTGAGAAAACCAAGCACACTTACCCAGTGACGGTATTAAAAACGGTATTAAAATTATCGTTCCGTTGATAATCTAATAAAATCAATAAATTGAGCGATTAGTATATAATTGAGTGGGAATGATTTAACCGCGCTGTTAAGCAGTAAACGTTTTAAGCCCGCATCAGGCGGGCTTTTTTGTGTCTGCAGATTCGGTATAGATGATATCGGGAAAGCCCTGTTTTATTGACGTGTGGAATGGTTGATGTGGCGTGTTCCCATTGGTTTATTCCAAAAGGCTGAGGGGATGGTTATTGCGCTAAAAGTTTTGCAGGAAGGCTTGCAGAGAGCTGAATGCTTACGTTTCCGGTTCTGGTTAAATAAGAAGGTCATGGCTTATTTTAGTCTTTGCGCTGGTGGGACAGGAGGCAATTTAATCGTCCGTTAAGTGTCTGAAGCGGTCCTTCGCAATATTTCGCCATGCAGCCTGGCGAACGGCTGCTTTGGCTTAATTCTGGCCATTAATACGTAGAGGGAGTGTCAGCTTGCGACTGCACATAAGCGAGTATCGATCGGTACACTCACCGTAGAAATCGTCCCCGTCTTCAGCACGGTCAACAATGACACTCCCGCCGTGACTTTCTGCAACACGTTGAACAAAGGGAGTCCAGGTCACAGGATCATTTACCTGCAGAACGGTCTCTTTACTTACCTGATTGCATCGACATCTGCTCGGCGGCCTTCAGGTGCTGCTCAACGACCGGCGTATGTGCATCGGCAAGGGCCTTCACATCTGGATCCTTAATCATCGTAGAATCACTCTGCAGCTTCGACAGTACCATCTGGTGATCTTTGGTGCCGGCGTTTTCCATATACAACTTGTCAAATGCGTCGCCGCTCTGACTTTCCAGTTTGGTGGCCATGGCTTTGTGCATGGCGTCCGGCTCAGTTGGCAGCGTCACGCCTTTTTGCTGGGCGACTGTCTGTACTTTGTTCAAGGCATCACCGTGGTCTTTGACCATCTGCTGAGCAAATGCTTTGACTTCGCTGCTTTGGGCTTTGCTCAGCGCGATCCTGGCGGCGGCGATCTCATTGATATTGGCCTGCGCCATGTCCTTCAATGCTTTTTCATCGCCGGAACTGAGCTGGGCGCTCGATTCTGTCTGGCCTGCAGCGCCACTCTGTGCAGCACTCGTTGGCGTCTGAGCTTGCACGCCGACAGTGCTGAACATAGCTGCTATTGCTGATATGGCTAACAGCCCTTTCAAGCTTTTACTTTTTTGCATTTTGTTCTCCTGCGGGTCATGGGTAGGGTAAGTATTCGGTAATTAATCGTGCGCAGCTTTGTAGGTCAGTTTCAGCTGTAATGGTCAGTATAGAGGATCAACGATTTGAGCCAGCAGTAACTGATATGAGATTATGTCCGCACCTCGTTCCTGGCAGAAAAAAGGGTTTAATAATCATCTGTCAGCCTTTGTGAGCCTGTAGCAAAACCCAACAGACAAGCGAGTCGCGGCTGAGAAATAGCGACCTGATGAGTCGAAGTTCTCTCGCCCGAGAAGATTTCCACAGCTGCAGCCTCGTTGGCTTTCCCGCCATCGCTGCTGGATAACGTTTTATCTGATCGCCCCCTTAGGTATACCGGACAGAGATCGTCCACACTTACGTCAAAGACGTAGTCTGGGCGGGCATTGTGTTTTACACTGCGCGCTGCAAAATCTGAGTAGATAAACAAGTATCAGGTGGTAATGGCGATGAACGGAACGATCACAACGTGGTTTGAGGATAAAGGTTTTGGATTTATCAAAGATGAGAACGGTGATAACCGTTATTTTCATGTGATTAAGGTCGCCAACCCTGAGCTGATTAAGAAAGATGCGGCGGTAACGTTTGAGCCCGGCACCAACAGTAAAGGCCTGTCAGCCTATGCGGTGAAAGTCGTCCCGGAAAGCAAATATATCTATATTGCGGGCGAGCGCCTGAAGCTTTCCTCGATTAAGTCTTACGTGGTTTACAGTGAAGAAGTGCCAGTTGAGACGCGTATTGATAAAGAAAAAACGGTTCTCTCGGTGGGCCTGTTGATGAATAGCATCAGGCCAAAATCAGACGTAAAACCCGGTGAAATGCGCTCGCTGAAAAAACTGGCGATCACCACTTTTCACGGATCGACGTTAATCTTTTCGGAAGATGAGATTGATATTGATGCCACGATAAAACTGCTCAAGGTCTGAGATAATCCGGGCGGACCCAGCGCCAGTTAAGCGGATTCGTGACTGGCCTTAATGCGCTCGCGATACGGCGCTTTTACCGACGATACTATGCAGCACCGACCTTAACCCTGGGGATGACGTATGAATAAAGAGATACCGCTTAAATATTATGACATCGTCGATGAGTATTCGACGGAATCGGCAAAGCCGGTAAACGAGTCAGAACATGAATCCCTGGCGCACTATTTCCAGCTGCTGCTTACCCGCCTGATGAATAACGAAGAGATCGGTGAAGATGCGCAGAAAGAAATGGCCATCGAAGCCGGTATCGATGGAGAGCGTATCGATGATATCGCGGAATTTCTGAATCAGTGGGGCAATGAATAGCGTCCGCTGAGGTTATCTTTATGCAGGCAACCTGAGTTCGCTCCGCGCTATAAATAAGTCCCGTTACGGGACTTATTTATGCTTCAAACGACGTTTTTTGTCTTCTCACCCGATCTCCGGCGCAACATCTGAAATTTTGCAGTGAGCTTACTCCGGCTGCTCCAGCGCCAGCGGCCGCCGCTGTTTCCTGACGCGCCAGAACCAGATTGCCGTCAGCAGCGCCAGCCAGACCAGTCCGGCCATTAACGCCATGCGCGTTTCGGCCACGGCGCCCAGCACGCCGATCACCAACAGCATAAACAGCAGCGTCAACACCGGCGCCAACGGCCAGCAGGGCACCGGAAAACGGATCTCCCGGCGCTCCTCAGCGGTTAAGCTGCGGCGCATCGCAAAGTGCGACAGCAGGATCATCAGCCATACCCAAAGCGTAGCGAAAGCGGCCAGTGACGCGATCAGCACAAACACCTGTTCCGGGATCAGATAGTTAAGCACCACGGCAGCCAGCAGAGAGGCCGCCAGGACCACCACCGTCATCCAGGGCACGCCGTTGCGGGCGAGGCGCAAAAAGCTTTTCGGCGCCATACCTTCCTGCGCCATGCCGAACATCATGCGGCCCGCGCCGAAAATATCGCTGTTAATCGCCGAGATGGTGGCGCTAATCACGATAATATTCAGCAGGTTGGCGGCGGCAGGCAATCCCAGCCCTTCAAAAATCAGCACAAACGGGCTGCCCTGTTGCCCGATGCTGCTCCATGGAAAAATTGCCATCAGGATAAACAGCGTACAGACATAAAACAGGATAATGCGCAGCGGAATAGTATTAATCGCCCGTGGAATGACCTTTTCCGGGTTGCGCGCTTCCGCCGCCGTGATGCCGATAATTTCAATACCGCCGAACGCAAACATCACAATGCCGAGCGAGGCGACGATCCCGCCGAAGCCCTCCGGCGCAAAGCCGCCATGTGACCAGAGATTCTCTACGCCGGTTGCCGGAAAATGGTGGCCAAAGCCAAAGAAAATCACGCCTGCGCCCGCTGCGATCATGGCGACAATCGCCGTCACCTTAATCAGCGACAGCCAAAACTCCATTTCGCCAAACACCTTTACATGGCACAGATTCAGCGCGCCAATAAAGCAGATGATGCTCAGCACCCAAATCCAGCGTGGCACATCCGGATACCACAACCCCATATAAACGCCGAAGGCGGTCACGTCTGCCAGGCAGACAATGATCATCTCGAAGGTATAAGTCCAGCCGGTGATAAAACCGGCCAGCGGGCCGAGATAGTGACGGGCGTAGCTGCCGAATGAGCCGGAGACGGGATGGCGTACCGCCATCTCTCCCAGCGCGCGCATCACAATAAATACCGCGGCGCCGCCCACCAGATAGGCCAGCAGCACGGCCGGGCCAGCCATCTGTATCGCGGCGGCGGAGCCGTAAAAAAGTCCGGTGCCGATAGCGGAACCCAACGCAATAAAGCGAATATGACGCGCGCTGAGCCCGCGCAGCAGATGCGATGTTTGTTGTTGCATAGCAGAATCCTGATTAGAAGATGATAACTGCAAATATGCGTATGGCTGCCGGAGGCGTTTTTTCCGGCAGCATACAGGGACAACAGTTATTGATGGCTGGGCAGTACGGCAGGCAACAGCGCCGTCAAATGACGGGCGCTCAACAGCTCAGCGGCGCGTTCAATATCCGGCGCGAAGAAACGATCCTGGGTGTAATGCGCAACCTGCTCGCGCAGCAGATGGCGCGCTTTTTCCAGCGGTGGGCTGGTTTTCAGCCCTTCGCGTAAATCGATGCCCTGACAGGCGGCCAGCCACTCCACGGCAATCACACCGCGCGTATTGGCCGCCATTTCCCACAGCCGACGACCGGCGGCGGGCGCCATGGAAACATGATCTTCCTGGTTGGCGGAGGTTGGCAGGCTGTCAACGCTGTGCGGATGCGCCAGCGCCTTGTTTTCACTCGCCAGCGCGGCGGCAGTCACCTGGGCGATCATAAAGCCGGAGTTAACGCCGCCGTTTTTCACCAGGAAAGGCGGCAGCTGCGACATATGCTTATCCATCATCAGCGCGACGCGCCGCTCGGAAAGGGCGCCGATCTCGGCAATAGCCAGCGCGAGGTTATCCGCCGCCATCGCTACCGGTTCGGCGTGGAAGTTGCCGCCGGAGATCACCTCATTCTCTTCGGCAAATACCAGCGGGTTATCCGAAACCGCGTTGGCCTCGATTAACAGCACCTCCGCCGCCTGGCGGATCTGCGTCAGGCAGGCGCCCATCACCTGCGGCTGGCAGCGCAGCGAATAGGGATCCTGTACTTTGTCGCAGTTCTGATGGGATTGTGCGATCTCGCTGCTGTCGGTTAACAGGTGACGAAACAGCGCCGCCGCATCAATCTGGCCGCGCTGGCCGCGCACCTCATGAATACGCGCATCGAACGGGCGACGCGAGCCCAGCACCGCTTCGGTGGTCAGTGCGCCGCAGACGATAGCCGAAGCGAACAGATCCTCCGCTTCAAACAGGCCGCGCAGGGCAAAGGCGGTAGAGGTTTGGGTGCCGTTAAGCAGCGCCAGGCCCTCTTTAGCGGCCAGCGTAATCGGCTGCAGGCCCGCTTTTGCCAGCGCTTCTGTGGCTGGCAGCCATTCGCCCTGATAGCGCGCTTTGCCTTCGCCGAGCAGCGTCAGCGACATATGCGCCAGCGGCGCCAGATCGCCCGATGCGCCCACCGAGCCTTTAGCCGGAATAAACGGAAAGACCCCGGCGTTCACCAGCGCCATCAGCGCCTGAATCACGCTCAGGCGAATGCCGGAAAAACCGCGCGCCAGACTGTTGATTTTCAATACCATCATCAGGCGCACCAGCTTATCGTCCAGCGGCTCGCCAATGCCCGCCGCATGGGAAAGCACCAGCGAGCGCTGTAAATTTTCCAGATCTTCCGCCGGAATGCGCGTCTGGGCCAGCAGTCCGAAACCGGTATTAATGCCGTAGGCGGTGCGGCCTTCAGCAAGAATGGCGTTTACGCTGGCCACGCTGCTGTTGATTGCCGGAATGGCGCGCTCATCCAGTTCAATATGAAGCGGATTGCTGTAGATGTCGCGCAGCTGGGCGAGGGTGAGCGTGCCGGGCGTCAGTGTGAAGTTCATATCAGCGTTTCTCCTGGGTTGCCGCAATCATCGGCAGATTAAGCTGCTGTTCCGCCGCGCAGTTGATGGCGATGTCGTAACCGGCATCGGCGTGGCGCATGACGCCGGTCGCCGGATCGTTATGCAGCACGCGGGCGATACGCGCTGCCGCTTCATCGCTGCCGTCGCAGACAATTACCATGCCCGCATGCTGCGAGAAGCCCATGCCCACGCCGCCGCCATGATGCAGGGAAACCCAGGTGGCGCCGCTGGCGGTATTGAGCAGCGCATTCAGCAACGGCCAGTCAGAGACCGCGTCGGAGCCGTCGCGCATCGCTTCGGTCTCGCGGTTGGGGCTGGCGACCGAGCCGGAATCGAGATGGTCGCGTCCGATGACGATCGGCGCGGAAACTTCGCCGCTGCGTACCATTTCGTTAAATGCCAGGCCCAGCTTCTGACGCCACTCCAGGCCTACCCAGCAGATGCGTGCCGGCAGTCCCTGAAAGCTGATGCGTTCGCGCGCCATATCCAGCCAGTGATGGAGATGTTTGTCGTCTTTAATCAGCTCTTTAACTTTGGCGTCGGTTTTATAGATATCCTGCGGATCGCCAGACAGCGCGACCCAGCGGAACGGGCCGATGCCGCGACAGAACAGCGGACGAATATAGGCGGGCACGAAACCGGGGAAATCAAAGGCGTTTTCCACGCCCATCTCTTTTGCCATCTGACGAATGTTGTTGCCGTAATCAAAAACCGGCACGCCCATCTGTTTGAACGCCAGCATCGCCCTGACATGATCGGCCATCGAACGTTTCGCCGCCTCGGTCACCGCCTGCGGTTCGGTTTGCGCGCGGCGCTGATACTCTTCCCACTGCCAGCCTTTTGGCAGATAGCCGTGCAGCGGATCGTGCGCGCTGGTCTGATCGGTGACCATGTCCGGCCGCACGCCGCGCTTCACCAGTTCCGGCAGGATCTCTGCCGCATTGGCGCACAGCGCAACCGAAACCGCCCGGCCTTCAGCGCTATATTTTTTGATGCGATTAAGCGCGTCATCCAGCGAATCGGCCTGCTCATCCACATAGCGCGTGCGCAGACGGAAATCGATGCGGCTCTGCTGGCATTCAATATTCAGCGAGCTGGCGCCCGCCAGCGTGGCCGCCAGCGGCTGCGCGCCGCCCATGCCGCCCAGACCGGCGGTCAGGATCCAGCGGCCGGTCAGATCGCCGTTAAAGTGCTGGCGACCTGCTTCGACAAAGGTTTCGTAAGTGCCCTGTACGATCCCCTGGCTGCCGATATAGATCCAGCTGCCGGCGGTCATCTGGCCATACATCGCCAGCCCTTTGGCGTCCAGCTCGTTAAAGTGTTCCCAGGTCGCCCAGTGCGGCACCAGGTTCGAGTTGGCAATTAACACGCGCGGGGCGTTTTCATGGGTTTTAAACACGCCGACCGGCTTGCCGGACTGCACCAGCAGCGTCTCGTCGTTTTCCAGTTTTTTCAGCGCTGCCACGATGGCGTCAAAGCATTCCCAGTCGCGGGCCGCGCGGCCAATGCCGCCATATACCACCAGCTCATGCGGATTTTCCGCCACTTCCGGGTCGAGATTGTTCATCAGCATGCGCAGCGGCGCTTCGGTGAGCCAGCTTTTGGCATTGAGCGTGGTGCCACGCGGGGCACGGATTTCCTTGTCTCGGTATTTGCTTTGCGGCATCGCAGTTAACTCCTGACGGTTGCATTAACAAGTATCTGGCCTGATGAGGCCGTTCAGAGAACATCTGCAAACACATATACTTGTATATACAAATGCGTGCAAGTCGGGATTTAACAATAAAGAAACAATAAAAACCGTTATTTATCAGCGTAATAAAAAGGCGAGGAAAACGTGTTTAAAGAAGAGTTTTCTGATTTGTCTTTTGATATCAATTAATTAGCCTGAAGTGACGCTTTTGAGCGAATTTGCGTTAGTTATCACGATTTCACCGTTTTTTTACTTCCCGGCAAATCCGTATTTTGCCGCCGGTTACGACATAAAGTGCCCCTGTAAACGATAGCGCGAGCCGGGAAATAACAGGCGAGCATGAGAGACAATATGCTGTGTGGACCAGGTGCGACGGTGGATTAACAGGCAGGGTTCGCCGTCGTCTATCTGCAGTAGCGTACGTTCTTCCGGCGTTGCCCGTACCGCCTCGACAATATGCTCGCCTTCGGTAAGCGGAGCCACCCGCGAAAGGTAGGCGTGCGGCGTGGTGTGGGTAAAATCCTGCGCCAGATAATCGGGCGCGACCGTCGCATTGACGCAGCGATCTTCAATCTGCACCGGCATATCGTTTTCAAAATGAACCATGATCGAATGAAAGACCGGCGTGCCTTCTTCCACATCCAGCGCCGTCGCCTGATTAAATCCGGCGTCGATCAGCTCAAGCTTCAGTACCTGGCAGCGATGCTGATGTTGGCGAGCGGCGATTTCATCGGCGATGCTGCGGATCTCAAACAGCGCCGATTGCCCTTTGGGCTCCGCAACAAAGGTGCCGACGCCCTGGAGACGCACCAGCAGACCTTCATCAGTCAGCTCGCGTAGCGCGCGATTAATCGTCATCCGGCTAAAGCCGAACTGCGCCACCAGCTCCGCTTCGGAAGGAATGCGATCGTGCGGACGCCAAACGCCTGCGGCGATCTTTTTACTGATCGCCTGTTTGACTTTGGCATAAAAGGGCGCGGGCGTGCCGGCAACTGCCGATCGGGATCGGGACGAAAACATACGGGCCTTCCTTACGACTGCTTGGCTGTGTGGCCTAAGTATACTTAGTTTCGACCATAATTCAGCAATTTATCCCCACCAGCGGACCAGCTGCCAGGCGATGCGCGCCGCCAGCGCCGCCCCTTGTCCATCCCGGTCGCGCGCCGGATTAAACTCCACCAGATCCACCGCCTGCAGTTTGCCGCTGCGACAAACAGGCTCTATCAGTCGCATGATTATTGCGCTGGGAACGCCGAGCGCGGCGGGTGCCGAAACCGCTGGCATTTCCCAGGCGGGCAATACATCCAAATCGATGGTCAGGTAGAGACGATCGCAATCCGTTATAAAATGCTTTAGCTGGGCAATCGCCTCGTCAGGCGCATTCAGACAGCGCAGATCCTCGATAAGTGTGACGTTGCGTTTTGCCGCTTCATCAAGCAGCGCCTGGGTGTTGGCCGCCATACTCAAGCCGAAACAGGCATAGCGGAAATCGCGCTGCTGCGTCTCGCAGTCGAGCGCCAGCTGACGAAATGGCGTGCCGGAGGTTGCCCGTTGCGCATGGCGTAAATCGAGGTGCGCATCCAGATTAATAATGCCGACCATTTCATCGGGAAAAGCATCAAGCAGGCCAAGCCCGTGGCCGTAAGCGGTTTCATGCCCGCCGCCCAGCACCAGCGTGCGCTTCCCGCCGCGCTGGCAGTAGACGACCGCATCATGCAGCGCCTGCTGCGCCTCTTCCAGCTTATCTTCGACCACGAAAATCGTGCCGAAATCCACCAGCCGCGCATGTTCCGGCTGGCTGGCCATATTGGCCAGCGCGCGCCGCAGCGTATCTGGCGCCTGGGCCGCGCCGGGCCGTCCCCGGTTGCGCTTAACGCCTTCATCGCAGGCAAATCCTAACAGCGCGATCTCGCCGTTTTCTGCATCAGGGCTGAAGGCAGCGCTGCGGGAGACGGTTTGAAACAGGCGCAGCGCGTTGCTGGCCTCGTGCGTGTCGTCGCGGCCTTGCCAGACCTCAGGCGACGTAGGGCGCCACTGTTTCATAATGCGCTCCCGTGGGTGATCTTGCCGCGAAACAGGCGCGCATAAAGCGGGCTGCGGCCCGGTTCGTAAACCATTTCCACCGGCTGTTCCGCATCCCAGATCGCCAGATCGGCGACAAATCCCGCCTTAAGCTGACCGTGCGAACGCTGTCGGCCTAACGCCTGCGCCGCATGGCGCGTCACGCCGATCCAGGCTTCTTCCGGCGTCAGGCCAAACTGTACGCAGGCCATATTCATCGCCAGATGCAGGCTGGCGAAAGGGCTGGTGCCTGGGTTGTAATCGGTGGCGACCGCCATCGGCACCTGATAGCGACGCAGTGTCTCCACCGGCGGGCGCTGGCTCTCTTTGAGAAAATAAAATGCGCCGGGCAGCAGTACGGCAACCGTACCGCTGTCGCGCATCGCCTTTACGCCGTTCTCATCGAGATACTCCAGATGATCCGCCGACAGGCCCCTATAGCGACTTACCAGCGCTGCGCCGTCCAGCAAAGAGAGCTGTTCCACATGGCCTTTCACCGGAATGCCGTGACGTTGCGCCGCCGCAAATACCTGTTCGCACTGCGCTGGACTAAAGCCGACGCTTTCACAAAAAACATCTACCGCCTCGAACAATCCTTCCTGCCAGAGCGACGGCAGCAGCCTGTCGCAAATCAGATCGATATATGCCGCTTTATCGTGACGGTACTCAGCGGGTACTGCATGGGCGGCCAGCAGCGTCGGGCTGATTTCGACCGGATAGCGCGCGGCGAGCTGGCGGGCTACGCGCAGCATTTTCGCTTCGCTCTGCAGGTTAAGGCCGTAGCCCGATTTGATTTCCAGCATCGTCACTCCTTCGAGCAGCAGACGCTGCAGGCGCGCTGCCGCCCGCGTCAGCAGCTCGCTTTCCGTGGCCCCGCGGGTCGCTTCAACCGTGGCGTTAATGCCGCCGCCGCGCGCGCTGATCGCCTGATAGGAGACACCGTTCAGCCGCTGCTCCCATTCGGCGGCGCGGTTGCCGCCAAACACCAGATGCGTATGACAGTCGATCAAGCCGGGCGTGATGAGCCGTCCCTGGGCATCGTGAATCGTGCCGCCGACCGCCTCGCCACGGGGCAAAACGGCAAGAATGTGGCCGTCGCGCAGGATAAGGTCGTGCTGGTCCAGCAGGCCGTAAGGCGCTGAACGATCGGGATCGAGCGTTGCCAGTCTGGCATTGCGCCAGACAATATCAGTGGAAGTGAGTTGCACGGTGGTCCTTTCTCTTGTCATGAGTTGTATATACATTTATTTTGCAACCACCGCAGGTTGTCAATAAAACCCTGCAACAATGTTGGCTATTTGTGATAGCTGGCGGATTGGTCGGGAAAGCGGTTGAGGGCGGGCGATAAAAAAGCCTCCGCAGGCGGAGGCTGATGGTCTGAATTTATGTTCGGCATTAATGCAGCAAGAACAGCGTCGCCAGGCCGAGGAAAATAAAGAAGCCACCGGTATCGGTAATGGCGGTAATCATCACGCTGGAGCCGATGGCCGGATCGCGCTTCAATTTGGTCATCACCAGCGGGATCAGTACGCCCATCAGCGCCGCCAGCAGCAGGTTCAGGATCATCGCCAGCATCATTACGCCGCCCAGCTCCAGATTGTCATACATCAGCCAGGTGATGCAGCCCATAATGCTGCCCCAGAACAGGCCGTTAATCAGCGCCACGCCCAGTTCACGCATAAAAAGGAAGCTGAAGTTACCCGGTTCAACCTGATGCAGCGCCAGCGCGCGCACAATCATGGTAATGGTCTGGTTACCGGTATTGCCGCCGATGCCTGCGACGATCGGCATCAGCGTTGCCAGCGCCACCAGCTCGGCAATGGTCTCTTCAAACAGGCCGATAACGCGCGACGCGACAAAGGCGGTGCAGAGATTGATCGCCAGCCAGGTCCAGCGCGTGCGCACCGCTTTTCTTACCGGCGCGAAAACTTCCTCTTCCTGGCTCAGGCCGCCCATCTTACGGATATTGCTTTCGTTCTCTTCATTCACCAGGTCGATAACATCTTCGATGGTCACGCGCCCGATCAGCTTGCCCTGGGCGTCAATCACCGCGGCGGAAATCAGGTTATAACGTTCGAAGGCGCCGGCGGCATCTTCCGCTTTATCATCCAGGCGAAAGGTATTCGGTTGGTCATTCATGACCGAGAAAACCGGCGTATCGGGCTGGTTAAGCAGAATATCGGTCAGCGGCAGCTCGCCCAGCAGCACATTATTTTTATCGGTGATAAACAGCTTATCGGTGCCTTCCGGGATCGCGCGCTTGCGGCGCAAAAAGCGCTGAACCGTCGCCAGGTTAACGTCGGCGCGCACGGTGATGAAATTGAAGTCCATAATGCGGCCGACGCGATCGCGGTCGAAATGCACCACGTCCAGCACGCGCGCGCGCAGCGCCGGTTCCAGTGTGGTCAGCAGCCGACCGGTTAAATCGCGCGGCAGATATTTCGCCAGATACGCCTGATCGTCGATATCCAGCGGCTCGATAGCCTGCAAAATATCTTTATCGCTCATCGCTTCGGTCAGGCTCTCCCAGACCGTTTCTGACGCTTCTACCAGCACCTGGCCGCGGCGGGAATTATCCACCAGCTGCCACAGCGCCTGGCGTTCATCTTCCGGCAGCGCTTCCAGAATATCGGCGATATCGGCCGCATGGAGCAGGGTCAGATCCTGATGCAGACTGGCAGTTTGGGCTTCGGTTTCAGCGGAAAGCGGTACGGCGTCCTGCGGATTACGCAGGCTTTCAACCAGATCCGGTTCATTAAGTAACAGGGTAAGAATGCGGCTGCGGGTATCGGCGAGCTGCTGAGCTTGGGATACAGACATAAAAATTCCCTTGTGTCTGAAACACGGGCAAGGCAAGCCCGTTATGATCTACCGGCATGAGGAGAGGGTAAGTTGTCTCAACAAAGGCAACTTAACGCTCGCGTCATGACTCATTATTGACGGGCTGAGTGGCGGCTGGCGTCGCCATATTCACTTTTTTTTCCTGATGGTGCTGAAATGCGCCGGGCAAAACATACAGCAAGCGGCCAAGTAAAATTATAAAGCTAATAAGCAACACAATGCGGGTCATTCGGCCAGTTTTACGGCGCTTTCGCAATGAGGTAATGCTATTCACGCAGAGTCTCCTGTAGCAGGCCCGAAGGCGGAGGAACAATTTAGGCACAGCGCTATCTTCAGGTCAATGCGCGCCGTCATTAATGACCTAAAGCTAGCGGAGCTAACCTGTCCACAGGCTAAACAAGATACTGACAGGCGCACTTTTAGCATTGCTGTTTGACGTATATCAAACCTGAAAGCTGGGCGGAAATTAGTATGAGAACGTTTTTTTGCTCTGTGCGGCTCTTGTCGTGAGCTTCATCTTACCGGAGAGGCCGTTCTTGTTTACCGGGTATAGATTGTCATCGTTTAGTCGCTTTCGCCGGAGCTGGTGGGGCGTTCCGTTGTGTCTGGCGCTGCTGCTGATGCCGCTTTCCGGCGCGCTTTCAGTCAGGCTACAGCTGCCTGACGGCCCGGTTTATCTGCTGTTTTTACCGGTGACATTAGCAATCGCGCTGCTGATGGTTTTTGACTGGGCGGCGTTGCCCGGCATTACGCTGTCGCTGCTGTGGCGCTATCTGATGTTTTTTTCGCCTGGCCATGCGCTGGTCACCTGCACCATTTTCATCAGCGGAATCAGCATTTGCTGGCTGGGCTATCGTATCTGGGCGGGGAGACGCTGGGGCGCCGGGCCGGGTACGCCGGGAATTGGCCTGATGCGGCTGTTCTGGATCGGTTTTTTGCTGCCGACGCTGCTGGTCTTTTTATTGCAGATTATGGTTACGCTTGGCGTTGTACCCGCCAACACCTCAATTTTTAATCGCAATCCGCTCACGCTACGCACGTTGATTAATTACCAGGCATTTTTGCTCTCCTGCGTGGCGGTGCTGCCGCTTTACGCCATGATGCTGCGCTGCTTTCGCCATCCGCGCTATTTTTCACGTCAGATAAATTTGCTGCGTCAGCAAATTGCAGAAAGCGTTAGCGCGGCGGAGATAAAAATCTGGCTTTTCTGGCTGATGTTGCTGGTGGGCTTGCTGATGCTTTTACACAGTGAGCTGCAAAATCAGACGATGGGCGATTTCGCTTTATTACTGTTATTGCCCACCATGCTGTGGTCGGCGGCCCGCTTCGGCTATCTGTTTACCGCGCTGACGTGGGCGCTGGTGCTGATTTCGCTCTATCAGTTCCGCACCCAGCCTGAGATCTCGCTGCATCTGGCGATCAATACCAGTAATCTGCTGGTCTGGTCGTTAATTCTTTACTTTACGGCGGTTAACGGCGTGCGTCAGCGCCAGTTGATTAAAAAATCGCGCGCGGCCGCGCTGGTGGATCCGATCGTGGATCTACCCAATTTGCGTGCGTTAAAAGTGATGCTGGCGCAGCAGGCCTCCTCCACGCTCTGCTTTTTACGTATTCCTGAGCTGGATCGCCTTAGCCGTACCTGGGGACTGGATCTGCGCATTGAGTATAAGCGGCGGCTGGCCGCGCATTTGCAGCCGCTACTGGATGCCAATGAAGTGATTTACCATCTGCCGGGCTTTGCGCTGGCGCTACGGCTGAATAAAGCCACTTACGAAGATCGCATCCAACAGATTAGCGATCGGGTAAACAGCTACAGCCTGCGCTGGCAGGGATTGCCGCTACAGCCCGATATCGGCATCAGCTACTGCCATGTGGTGCCGCCGGTCAATAATTTGCCCGGCTTGCTGGGTGAACTGAGCGAAATGGCGGAGTTTTCGCTGCGCAGCCATCAGGCGGAGCTTTTGCAACTGGGTAACGTCAACGCTCAGCGACATGCTAAAGAAAAACTGGCACAGCTGAGCGAGGTTCAGCAGGCGCTGGATAACGAGCGCTTTGTGATGATGGCGCAGCGCATTGAGGGTTTGCGCGGCGATGATTATCACGAGCTGCTGTTAAGGCTGGTTGATGAGCGGGGAGAGCAGCTGACGCCGGACCGTTTTTTACCTGTGGTGCAGGAATTTGGCCTGACGTGGGAAGTGGATCGCTGGGTGCTGGAACATGCGCTGAACTTTATCGATCGCTGCCGTGAATCGATGCCAGCCATGCGTTTTGGGGTAAATATCCATGCCTCCACGCTTTACCGGCCTCAATTTGTTAACGAACTGGAGCGGCTACTGAAAAGTTATCAGGTAGAGCCATGGCAGCTGATCCTGGAAATCAGCGAAGCGACGGGAGCCATCGATTTTACCGTGGGCTATCGCACCATTAATCGTCTGCGCCAGATGGGTTGTCGTATCGCAATCGACAATTTTGGCGTCGGCTATGCCAGCTATCTGCAATTGAAAACGCTGCAGGCCGACATCCTGAAAATTGACGGCAGTTTTATTAATAACATGCTGCACAGTCCGCTGGACTACCAAATTATTGAATCTATCTGTCGGGTTGCGCGCCTGAAGCGTATGCAGATTGTGGCGGAATCGGTGGAGTCAGAGGCGGTGGCGACAGCCCTGCGCGCGCTGGGCGTGGATTATTTGCAGGGCTTCGCCATTAGTGAACTGCAGCCGTTAACGTCGCTGGCCGGGGTGTAATTACTCCGCCGGCGCCTTTTTTGCCAGCAGCGTGGCAAAGCGCAGGCTGATGCGGTTGCCGTTTTCATCGGTGCGGTGCAGCTGGCCGACATCCTCGTTATATTTCACGATCTGCCAGTTGCGGTAGTAATGACTTAGCTCGCCCGATTTGAAGGTGAAAGAAAAGGGCAGCGGGCAGGGGTAATCTGCGGTATCCATTGCGGCGACAATCAGGTTGTAGCCGTCTCTTACCGTGCTGGCCTGCATATCGGCGATCAGCTGTGGAATGGTTTCCGGCTGCAAAAACATCATTACCACGGTGGACAATACAAAGTTATATTCGCCGTTAAAGCGCAGGCTGTTGAGATCGACAATCTGCGTTTCGATGCCGCTCAGCGCTTCGGCGGCGATAATCTCGTTCAGTCGGGCGATGCTTTGCGGATTTTTATCCCAGGCGGCGACGTCAAACCCTTTCATATTCAGCCAGAGCGCGTTGCGTCCGCTGCCGCAGCCCACATCCAGCGCTTTGCCGGGCGTCAGTAACGGCAGCGCCGCCACCACTTCTGAGTGCGTGGCGGTAAGCTGATATTTTTCAGTGAAGTAGTTATCGGGACGTGTAGTCATGATCGGTTTCTGATTGATGCGGGCGGAGGAAGCGCCGCCCGTATTCGCTGGCGTACTTTACGCCTCTTCTTCTATCGTCAGCTTCCAGCCGGAGACATCCTGCCAGTAGGTCTGCTCACGCTCCAGATCGAGCTGCACCAGCGTATTCTGGCTAAAATACCCCGCCGGAAAGCGCAGCGTCCAGTGACCTTCATCCGTGACCAGCGTGAGCCGTTCCGGGCGATTAGTCGCCTGGCGCTGATTGTTCAGCAATGTGCCGAGACGCAGTAAAAATACCAACGGCAGGATCTGCTTCTTTTTAAACAGGATAAAACGCGGCAAATCGTCGGACTTCATCGCTTTACGGTGGTAGCGTACCAGCGTAGCCAGCAGCAGCTGTTGATCCTGGTTAAAGCCGGGCAGGTTGGTATTTTGCAGGATATAGGCGGAGTGGCGCTGCATCCCGCTGTGGTTGATGGTTAAGCCTACCTCATGCAGCATCGCCGCCCATTTCAGCAGCGCCGCCAGTTGAGGATTGGCCAGCCGGGGATTTTGATCGCGCCACTGCTGCCAGAGATCGTCCGTGGTTTCCAGCACGCGCCGCGCCTGCTCGCTGTCGATATTGTAGTGATTAGCCAGGCTTTGCGCGGTACGGCTGCGAATATCCTGATGGCGAAAACGGCCTTCCATTTCATACAGCACGCCTTCGCGCAGCGCGCCGTCAGAAAGACGCAGCTCGCGGATCGCCAGTGCGTCGAACACGCCGCACAAAATTGCCAGGCCAGGCACAAACACCGCCTTACGCTCCTCTGACAGGCCAGGCAGGCTCAGGGCGGCGAAAGATTTGTGCTTTATGACTTCGTCATAGAGCATATCCAGCCGTTCGGGGGTAATCAGCTTCTCTTTTTCCCCCATCGCCTGCAGCACTTCGCAGGCCGCTTTGATGGTGCCCGACGCGCCGAGCGCGTATTGCCAGCCGAGCAGCCGATATTGCCAGGCGAGCGTCTCCAGCTTTTGCGCCGCCGCCAGCCGCGCGCGGCGGAAATTTTCCTGGCTGATGACACCGTTGGGGAAATAGAGATTGGCAAAGCTGACGCAGCCCATACGGCGGCTTTCCACCAACTTTGGCTCAAAATCTTCGCCAATCACCAGTTCGGTAGAGCCGCCGCCAATATCGATCACCAGCTTGCGCCCTTTTTCCGGCTGCGTATGTTCGACGCCCATAAAAATCAGGCGCGCCTCTTCATGGCCGGAAATCACTTCAATCGGGTAAGGGATCACCTCTGCCGCGCGCTGCAAAAAGTCTTGCGCATTGATCGCCTGGCGCAGCGTATGGGTGCCGACAATCGTCACGTTGGAGGCGCTAAAACCCTGCAGACGTTCGGCAAACAGCGCCAGGCAGCTTAAGCCGCGCTGAATCGCCTCTTCGCTCAGAACGTTATCCGCGCCCAGCCCGTCCGCCAGATGCACGCGCTGTTTCAGGCGGCCCAGCACCTGCATCGCACCGTCCACTACGCGGGCAATCACCATGTGGAAGCTATTGGAACCAAGGTCAATAGCGGCAAACTCTTGCGGTCGGGGCATGTTTTTGTGGGTTATCGGCATAGTGAATTATTCAGGTTGTTCCAGAGATTTGATGTAATCATAAATGGCCTGTTGCGCGCGCACTTTACGGCGGTTGCCACGCGGGACATAACGGTTACTCAGTTCTTTATCAATAATGCGGGCTTTAACAGTATCACTGAACAGGATGGCAATAATATCCAGCACGCGCTGTTTCAGAACAGGATCAAGGATCGCCACCGCCACTTCGATACGGTAATCGATGTTGCGGGTCATCCAGTCGGCGGAAGAAAGAAAAACTTTTTTATCGCCGCCGTTATCGAAGATGTAAACCCGATCGTGTTCCAGATAGCGGTCAACGATGCTAATTACGCGGATATTTTCGCTGATCCCCTCCAGGTCAGGGATCAATGAACACATGCCGCGTACCAGCAGATTCACCTTCACGCCGACGCTGGAAGCGGTATAGAGTCGGTCCACCAGGCCTTTATCGACCAGGTTATTCACTTTCAGCGTAATCCCAGCCGGAATGCCCTGCTGCGCATTGGCGATCTCTTCATCGATCAGCTGATAGAGCATGCGGCGCGAGTTCTGCGGCGACACCATCAGATAATCAAAGCTCACCGGGCGATAAGGGTTTTCAATAAAGTTAAAGACCCGGCGCACTTCATTGGTAATACGCGCATCGGCGGTTAACAGCGAATAGTCGGTATAAATGCGCGCGGTTTTCTCATTAAAATTGCCGGTGCCGATATGCGCATAGCGCACAACTTCTTCACCTTCACGGCGCGAGATAAGAAACAGCTTGGCGTGAATTTTCAGCCCCGGCGCCGAGAAAATTACGTGAACGCCCGCTTCCGTCAGGCGCTTGGCCCAGTGAATATTCGCTTCTTCATCAAAGCGCGCCTGCAATTCCACCACCACCGTAACCTTTTTGCCGTTATAGGCGGCATGGATCATCGCATCGATAATGCGTGAGTTTTTCGCCACGCGGTAAATGTTGATTTTAATCGCCAGCACGCTGGGATCGAACGACGCCTGGCGCAGCAGCTCCAGCACATGCTCAAAGGTGTGATAAGGATAGTAAAGCAGCACATCGTGATTGCGGATAGCATCGAAACCGTTGCGGAAGCCATCGAACCAGATATGACGCAGCTGCGGCATCGGCTTATTCACCAGGTTGGTTTTGCCGACATTCGGAAAGCTGATGAAATCTTTAAAGTTATGGTAACGGCCGCCGGGCACGATGGAGTCGTAGTTAGAAATATTCAGTTTATCGCGCAGCAGTTCCACCATCGCATCCGGCATATCGCGCTGATAAACAAAGCGTACCGGCTCGGCGGTCAGGCGCTGTTTCAGGCTGGAGGACATCAGTTCCAGCAGGCTCGATTCCATTTCGGTAACCAGATCGTACTCGGCGTCGCGCGTCATTTTCATCGAATAGGCATTCAGCGCGTCGTAGTCGAAAAAGCCTTTAAAAATATCATCCAGGCAGTAGCGCAGAATATTATCCAACAGGATCATCGGTTTGCGGCGGCGCGGCGATTCCGCTGGCAGATTGACAAAGCGCGGCACTTTATCCGACGGGATCTCCAGCAGCGCATAGCGAATATCCGCGCCGCGAATGATCTCCACCGCCAGGTAGGTGTAATCATCCTTCAGGAATTCAATCAGATCGGTATCGTGGTTAATCAGAATCGGCGTAACGTGCTGGCGCAGCTCATGCTTAAAGTAGTGACGCAGCCAGCTTTGCTGATTGGGCGACAGCTGGCGCTCGTTGATCAGGAAGATCTGATTACGCGCCATCTCCAGCAGCAGATCGTTATATAAACCATCAAACTCCTGGTCGGCGTGCAGCACGCGCTGCTGGATTTTTTTCAGCAGATGGCGCGGCGTACTCGGCGAACCCTGCTCCTCGCCAATCAGAATGCGGCGTTTCAGGTCAGCGAAGCGCACTTTATAAAACTCTTCCAGGTTATTGGAGTAGATGCCAAGAAAGCGCATACGCTCAATCAGTGGATTAGTTTTATCGGCGGCTTCCTGTAGCACGCGCTCATTAAAGGATAACCAGCTCAGTTCTTTTTCGATGTATAGCTTTTCCTGACCCATTATGGCTCCGTTATGCTGATTTGAGACGAGGGTATCCAGTTTCCACGTCCATTATGGCGAGAGTATGGCAGCAATGTCTAACCTCAATGGTTGTCATATCAGAGAGCTACGGGCAACATAGCGGCTCCATTAGCGAGGAACCGCAGGCTCGATGATCGATAATCATATCCCCGTTCACTACAGCAACCGCAACCGGCGTTTTGTTGACCGCCTGACCGCGCGTGCGATCGGTGCCTGCGGCGTTAGCGTACTGCTGGTGATGATGCTGCTCTTTATCTGGCTGCTCTGGGTGGTCATGCCGCTGTTCGCCATGCCCTCGGTGCGGCCAGGCCCGCTTCAGCCTGCGCTGTCGAACCAGCCAGCCACGGCGCTGGGCGTTAAGGATGGCTGGGGCTGGCGTATTGATACGCAGGGCAATGGCCGTTTCTTCGCGCTGAACGGCGCACAGCCTGAGCCGGCGTTGAAACTGGCGCGTGGGCCGGTGATAAGCGCGGCAACCGCCGATAACAGCAGCCTACTGTTGTTGCAGGCGGATGGCAATTTCAGACTGGTCCAACCTGACTTTAACACTGAGGATGGGCAGCCGCGCTGGAAATTTCCGCCTGGCGATAGCGATTTTAACAGCCGCATGCGCGGGGTCAGGCAGGCGACGCTGGCGGCCAGCGGCGAGCGGCAGTGGCTGGCGGCGCTAAGCGATGGAGAGCAGATCCGTCTGCTGTGGTTAACGGCGGGCCAGCCGATACAGAGCGATATGCTGGCCAGCGGCCCGATTAGCCAACTGCTGCTGGCGCCCAACGGCAAACTGCTGTTCGCCGCCAGCGATCGTACGCTGCGCGTCTGGCAGATAAACGGCCAGCAGGTCACGCTGCGCGACACCATTGCTTTAGCGCAGCCGCCGCGCCAGATGGCGTTGCTGAGCGGCGGTCGCTCACTGCTGCTCGCCGACGCGTCCGGCATCAGCCAGTGGTTTGATATTGCCGACGCCAAAGGCGTTCATCTGCATCGCATTCGCGATTTCAACGGTGCGCGCGCTCAGAAACTGTTAATTACCGAGCCGCAGCGCCGGGTTTTTGCCACCCTGAGCGCGGCGGGTGAGATGCAGATGTTCGCCAGCAAGCGTGACGGCGCTTTCTTTAACCATGCGCTGGGTGCGGGCGTTGAGCAGGCGCGCTTTACGCCACAGGGCGACGGCTTGCTCATCGAGCGGGCCGATGGCTGGCAATACTGGCGCGTCGATAACCCCTGGCCGGACATCAGCCTGCGCGGCCTGTGGCAGAAAGTCTGGTATGAAAACTATCCGCAGCCGGACTGGGTCTGGCAATCAACGGCGGTTGACGATCCTTATCAGGCTAAATTCAGTCTGGTGCCGATGGTTGCTGGTACGCTGAAGGCCGCCGCATTAGCGATGCTGTTTGCCACGCCGCTGGCGCTGGCCGCCGCCAGCTATACCGCCTGGTTTATGTCGCCCGCGCTGCGCCGCTGGATCAAGCCAGCGATTGAGATGATGGGCGCGTTGCCGAGTGTGGTGGTGGGGCTGTTTGCCAGCCTGTGGCTGGCGCCGCAGATCGCCTCCCGGCTTTCCGGCGTGCTGCTGCTGCCTTTCGCTCTGACGGCGGCGCTGCTGCTGTGCGGCCCGCTGCTGCGCCGTTTGCCGGCGCGCTGGCGTCGGCGGCTGGATGGGCCGGGCCGCGAAGTCTGGCTGCTGGCGCCGCTGTTGCTGCTGATAAGCGCGCTCTGCCTGTGGCTGATGCCGTTAGCTGATATAGCACTGTGGGGCAGACCGCTCGCCGAACGGCTGCCGGGCGGCTACGAGCAACGCAACCTGCTGGTTGCCGCGCTGGCAATGGGTTTTGCGCTGGTGCCGCTGATCTTCACCCTGGCGGAAGACGCCATTTTTAGCGTGCCGGTCGCGCTCGGGCAGGGCTCGCTGGCGCTGGGCGCCACGGCGTGGCAGACGCTGTCGCGGGTGATTCTGCCCAGCGCCGCTTCCGGCATTTTCGCCGCGCTGATGATCGGCTTTGGCCGGGCAGTGGGAGAAACGATGATTGTACTGATGGCGACGGGCAATACGCCGGTAACCGAAGGCGATCTGTTTCACGGCGTGCGCGCGCTTTCGGCCAATATCGCCGTGGAGATGCCGGAAGCGGCGGCGGGCAGCGCCCATTATCGCATTCTGTTTCTTAGCGCGCTGGTGCTGCTGATATTTACGCTGGTGCTGAATACGCTGGCGGAAGTGGTACGTCAGAACTTACGTTGTCGCTATGGACAACATGAGGGGCAGGGATGAACGCGCGCAGGCAAAACGATCGCTGGCGCTGGCTGACGGCTGGCGCGGTCACCTTCAGCCTGTTGGCTTTTCTGCTGCTGTTGCTGCTGCTCGCCTGGCAGGGGCTGCGTCATTTCTGGCCGCAGCCGGTGACGCTGTTTACCCTGGCGCAGCCCGCTGCTGGCGAGGCGCAGCTGTTGGGCGAAGTGGTCAGCGCCCAGTCGCTGTCGCGCCAGCAGCTGATCGATGCTGGTTTGCCGCAGGCCCGGCAGCTGCCGGATCGCGTTACCCGCTATCTGATAAAAACCGGCAACCGCGATTTTGCCGCGCCCGATTTCCACACGCTGCTGGAGAGCGATATTCAGCGACGCGAGCAGCCGCATGACGTGCTGGTTCTGCAACGGCGCGTCGGCGGCGATGCGCTTGGCTGGTTTGCCGGGCTGTATGAAAATCAGCAGTCGCTCACCGCCCAGAATATGCAGGAGGCTTTACGGCAGCGCCTGCAGCAGACGCATCAGCTGCTGGAGCTGGCCGAACGCATCCGGCGCAGCGATATGGCGCATATTACGGCGCAGCTTGAGGCGCTGGAGGTGGAAGCGTTAAAGCAAAAGGCCAGCGGGCAGGAGAATGAGCAGGGGAGGTCAATGCTGATGGCGAATCGCGCTGAGCTACAGCGCCAGTTCGCCGTACAGGCGGAGCGCCGCGCTTCGCTGCTGGAAGAGAGCGCGCGCAATGCGTTGATGTTACGCGATGCTGACGGGCAGTTGCATCGTATTCCGCTGGCGCAAATCAGCGACGCCTGGTATCCCAACGCCATGAGTTTCGCGCAGAAATGGCATCACTTCTTACTTCAGCTGTGGCATTTCGTGGCTGACTCGCCGGATGCCACCCATGGCGAAGGGGGCGCTTTCCCGGCTATTTTCGGCACGGTGCTGATGGTGTTGCTGATGTCGGTGGTGGTGATGCCGCTGGGCGTGGTGGTCGCCGTCTGGCTGCATGAATATGCCGGTCAGCATTCGCTAACGCGGCTGGTGCGTATTGCGGTGGCTAACCTGGCGGGCGTGCCGTCGATTGTCTATGGCGTATTTGGCCTGGGCTTTTATGTCTGGCTGATCGGCGGCACCATCGACCAGCTGTTTTACGCCACGGCGCTGCCTAATCCCACGTTCGGCACGCCGGGCCTGCTGTGGGCGTCGCTGACGCTGGCGCTGCTGACGTTGCCGGTAGTGATTGTGGCGACCGAGGAGGGGCTGTCGCGTATTCCCGCCAGCCTGCGGCACGGCTCGCTGGCACTGGGGGCAACGCGGGCGGAAACGCTCTGGCATGTGACGCTGCCGCAGGCAGCGCCCGCGATGCTGACCGGCCTGATTCTGGCGGTGGCGCGCGCGGCGGGCGAAACGGCGCCGTTGATGCTGGTGGGCGTGGTGAAAATGGCGCCAGAGCTACCGGTAGACGGCGTGTTCCCCTGGCTGCATCTTGACCGCAAGTTTATGCACCTCGGCTTCCAGATTTACGATCTGGCGTTTCAAAGCCCCAACGCCGAGGCCGATCGCCCGGTGGTTTACGCCACGGCGCTGCTGCTGGTGATGATTATTCTGGGCTTAAATCTTACGGCGATGGGTTTGCGCCATCGTCTGCGCGAGCGCTACCGCTCGCTGGTGCAATAACGGTGAGAACCATGACGGCTGAAACGGAAAACGCGCTGACGATTAATAATCTTTCCCTCTGGTATGGCGACAAACAGGCGCTGGATTCAATCAGCTTAGCGATCCCGAAAAACCGTATTACGGCGCTGATTGGGCCGTCCGGCTGCGGAAAATCCACGCTGTTGCGCTGCTTTAACCGCATGAACGATGTCATCGATCGTTGCCGCATCGAGGGCGAGATCCTGCTGGATCGACGTAACATCCTGGAGGATGGTGGCGATCTTTCGGCGCTGCGTCGCCGCGTCGGGATGGTGTTTCAGCGGCCCAATCCGTTTCCCAAATCGATCTATGAAAATGTGGTGTACGGCCTGCGTCTGCAGGGCGTGCGCGATCGGCGCATTTTAAATGAGGCGGTGGAACGGGCGCTGCGGGCGGCGGCGCTGTGGCCGGAAGTGAAGGATAGCCTGCGGCAGAATGCCCTGACGCTCTCCAGTGGCCAGCAGCAGCGGCTGGTGATCGCGCGCGCCATCGCTATTGAGCCAGAAGTACTGCTGCTGGATGAGCCGACCTCGGCGCTGGATCCCATTTCCACGCTGGTGATAGAAGAGCTGATGACCACGCTGAAGCAGCATTTCACCCTGATTCTGGTCACCCATAATATGCAGCAGGCGGCCCGCGTCTCGGACTATACCGCGTTTATTCATCAGGGAAAGATAGTGGAGTTCGCCGATACCGATACGCTGTTTACCACGCCGAAGCAGCGGCGCACCGAAGATTATATTACCGGTCGTTTTGGCTGAACAAAGCGCGCTCCTCACTGCAACAAGATAGTGCCCGAACGTAAAACGGCCCGCGTCAGATTAAGACGCGGGCCGCGTACATTATTGCACTGTTGCCTTGATCCTGCCCGAGGCGTAAAGCTTCAGCTGGCTGGCTATTCGCCCGCGTAGCCGTTGGACGGCAGTTTCGCGCCGTCAAGCCAGGCGGCGTTATCACGCATAACCAGACGGCCATCAACAAACCAG